>Ga0160427_10002592_pt1 | contig 10873 bp, 8 predicted proteins | sample SolpanmetagenomL_FD_108194 | JGI IMG/M metagenome (GOLD analysis project Ga0160427, IMG submission 108194) | Solar panel surface microbial communities from Lawrence Berkeley National Laboratory, California, USA - L | ecosystem: Engineered > Built environment > Solar panel > Unclassified ...
GGCGCTTTAATGGTCAGTTATTCCACGAGGCCAAAGCGTTACCCCTGAATGCTGACCAAATTAAGCTGCTAGAGCAGGCCGCCGCCGCCAACTGGACGGAAGTAGAACCGGCCATCTTCGGCACCCTATTGGAGCGGGCGCTTGACCCGACCGAGCGCCACAGCCTGGGCGCGCACTACACCCCCCGGCGCTACGTCGAGCGCCTGGTGCTGCCCACCGTGATTGAGCCGCTGCGGCGCGAGTGGGCAGCCGCGCAGGCGGCCAGCGCCACCAAGTTGGAGGAAGGCAAAGGCAAGAAGGTCGTGGATGCAGCCCGCGAGGAACTGCTGAAATTCTTGCGCCGGCTTACGTCGGTGAAGGTGCTAGACCCCGCTTGCGGCTCCGGTAACTTTCTGTACGTGACCCTAGAGCACCTGAAACGGTTGGAAGGCGAGGTACTGACGACGCTCGCACAGCTGGGTGGTTCCGGCCGCTTGGAGCTGGGCGACGGGACGACGGTAAGCCCCCGGCAACTGCTGGGCATGGAGTTGAACCCCCGCGCCGCTGCCATTGCCGACGTGGTGTTGCGCATTGGGTACTTGCAGTGGCACTTGCGCACCCACGGCCTCACGCAGCTAGCGGAGCCGTTGCTTGACAACTACCAGAATATCAAGCAGCAAGACGCCGTTTTGGGCCACAATGCCGACTATAGCAAGACGTGGCCAGCCGAGTGGCCAGCGGCTGATTTTATTGTGGGCAATCCGCCCTTTGTGGGCGATAAGGCCATGCGCCGGGCGCTGGGCGACGACTACGTGACCAGCTTGCGCAAAACCTACGCGGGCCAGGTGCCCGAGTCGGCCGATTTGGTGATGTACTGGTGGCAGCGGGCCGCCCAACTGGCTGCCAGTGGGAAGGTGGAACGCTTCGGATTTATCACTACTAATTCTATCACTCAAACGTTTAACCGGCGATTGGTACAGGAATTTATAGTTGATACCGCGCAGCCGGTTTCGCTCGTCTATGCCATTTCAGACCATCCGTGGGTTGATGCAACCGACGGGGCCGCTGTGCGCGTGGCGTTCACCGTGGCCGAGCGTGGGGTACTGCCTGGCTCTTTATTCCAAGTGGTGCAGGAAACGGCGGCCGACGATGACGCGCACGATGTGCTGCTGATGGAAATTGTTGGAACCATCAACTCTGACCTGACCGTGGGGGCCGACGTAGCCAACGCGGTAGCCCTACAAGCTGCTGCTGGCTTGTCGAACGTTGGAATGGGACTGTATGGGGCTGGTTTTCAAGTAACGCCGGCTGAGGCAGTGGCGCTAGGGCTGGGTAAGCTGCCAGGGCTAGAGCAGCATATTCGCCCCTACCTCAACGGGCGCGACATGATGCAGAAATCCCGTGGGCTAATGGTAATTGATTTGTTTGGGCTGACCCCTGACGATGTGCTAGACCGCTACCCAGCTATTTACCAGCGGGTTCTTGAATTGGTAAAGCCGGCCCGCGACGCAACCCAGGACAAGAGCACCCGCGAAAAATGGTGGTTGTTCGGCCGCCCTCGTTCGGAACTGCGCCCCGCCCTGGCTGGGCTTTCCCGAATCATTGTAACTACCCAAACGGCTAAGCATCGGGTATTTATGTTTTTAGATGGGAAAACAGTACCCGACAATAAGCTATTTGTAGTTGCCTCAGATGCAGCTTATCATCTAGGCGTATTGTCAAGCAAACAGCACGTAACATGGGCAATGGCAACGGGCGGTTGGTTAGGTGTTGGGAATGATTCGGTTTATAACGGTACACGCTGCTTTGACCCCTTCCCTTTCCCTATTGCTACTGAGGGCCAACAAGCTAAGATTGGTAAACTAGCCGAGCAGCTGGACGCTCACCGCAAACGCCAGCAGGCCCAGCACCCCGGCCTTACGCTCACAGACCTCTATAATGTGGTGGAAAAGCTACGCGCTGGCCAGGTGCTCAATGCAAAGGAGCAGGTTACCCATGAGCAAGGGCTAGCGGCCATTGTGCTCAACCTCCACCACCAGCTCGACGCCGCCGTGGCCGACGCCTACGGCTGGCCAGCCACGCTCAGCGACGCGGAGGCGCTCACGCGCCTGATGCAGCTCAACCAGCAGCGGCTAGCCGAAGAAGCGGCCGGCACCGTGCGCCACCTACGCCCCGAATACCAGGCCCCCGGCCAGCAGGCCGCCTTGGCGTTGCCGGCGACCGCCGCCACCGCCACAGTAGCCGCCGCCGCCACGGCCCAGCCGTGGCCAGCTGAGCTAGCTCAGCAAATGCTAGCCGTGCGCGCCATCATCCAGCAGGCAGCCGGCGAGGCCCTGAGCAGCGACCAGGTAGCCGCCCGATTCCGGCGCACCAAAGCCGACAAGGTGAAGCCTTTGCTCGATATGCTGGCTGTACTATCACAGGTGCGCTACTTGGAGCCCCAGGGCACCTACGCGGCCTAGTACCGAAGAAGCCAGCAGTAAACGTAGGAGCCCCGCAAAATCATTTGCGGGGCTCCTACATGTTTGGGCTAGGTGTAGCCTAGCTACTTAACGCCCAGGCGTTCCGCCGTGTAGGCCCCCACATTCGATACCTTGCCATCGGTCACTTGCAGCTTAATCTGGTAGAGACGTTTGGTAATTTCCGAAGGGCTTAGTGTGCGCAGGGCCGCGATAGCCTGGTCTTTGCGCAGGCTGAAATCATTGACTAGGCGACTAAAAAGAGCCGTTTCCTGCTCATTGTAGTCTATTTCAGTGGTTTTCGGGGTGTAGATAACCGTAAATTCCAGCTCCACGACCTTCCGGCCCCGCTTGATTTCGCGGTAGGTGAAGGCTAGGTCGGTGGCCGTGTTGATTTCCTCAGCTGGCTTTAATACCGTCTGTTTGAAGTTGGCATAAAGTGGGTATTTGTCCTTGCCAGTATCCTTATCTGTTAATCCGAGCTGTATTTTAAGCTTGTCTAGGGATATGCGAAACACCTTATCAGGTAGGTGCTTGTACATTGAAAAGATTTCGTAGAACCGCTTGGCATAGATGCTATTCAGGGTGATAGCCAAGTCGAGCTGAAAGGTGGTGAAGTGGGTTTTTAGGTATCCATAGAAGGGCTTGATTTTCGGGTCTACCGAGATTTCCAGCGTGCCGGTGCCCTTGATATATTCCACTGAGGAGAAGAAGTGGGTTTGCAGCAGGTTGCCGTTTGGTAAGTCGGCTTCCAGGACGCGGCCCAGCAGTTTCTTGGTAATGCCGCGCAGGCGGTCGTACTTGATTTCTTCTCCCGTCCGTTCGCGTAGCTCCACAGTCGAAACGTAGTAGAGCTGGCCGGGTGGGTCGGTCGGCTGCATCTCGCGCATTGCCAAATAAAGGATATTCTTTTCCAGCTTAGTCAACTCGTAACGTGCCGAAGTGAGGACGTTCGATTGCCATAGGGTGAGGGCCTTATCAGCGGATTTTTCGGATTCCAATTTGTCAGCAGGAAAAGGTGATGCCGCAAATGTATAGCTTCTTTTTATAAGGCTTATAATTGGGCTTATAATTGTAGGACAAAAACTTATAGTCAAAGTAGTCGCACTAGGACAAAAACTTATAGTTAGCGGACATTTCCGCATAGTTGGGGCCGGTAAGCTCAACTATGGAAGGACAAAAACTTATAGTTGACGGACATTTCCCTATAATAGATGGGGTAACTCATTGACTGTCAAGGGCAATTTTTGCTAAATATGGAAGTGTTTGGTTTTAAGACCTAAAAAAAAATTTCACAAAATTTGAAAACGCGCGAGGGAAAGGCGAAAAAAGGGCTTTTAGAGCCTGTTCTGACCCGTCCCAACTATGCGGAAATGTCCGTCGAGCAACGCGAAAACGGCCAAAAAAAGAAACACCACCAAAACCAAGCTTCGCACACCAGGGCGCGGCGCGGCGGATTTATAACTATTTAGTAATCAATAGTTTATGTACTAAATAGTTTAGCTTATGTACTACTTTGGGCGGTCATGTACTTTTGTCTCACTTTTGACCTTCCAGCCCCTATTTTGCAATATGGCAGACCGCGTTTTTCGATTAAAGGACACTCCATTGGGAACGGTCCTCGTGAAGTTTTATCAGATTATCCCCTACACCGACGAGGCTTTCAATAAGGCTAAAGCACTTGATTTCTGGCAGGCTACCCCAGGTTCTGGTAACTCGTGGAGTATGGCCCTCTACCAAGGTCCCGTCAGTACCAATCACGTCCTGACCGAAGCTATTGCCCAGCTGCACACCCGTTGCCCCACCTGTACCGCCGTGCGCATTGAGCAGGCCAGATAAGCACGACACCCGGCACACAGCCACAGTGTCAGAAGGGCCGTATATTTGCTCAGTCGGGTAGCCCTAGGGTTTCAGACAAACGGCGGCCAGAACCGAAGTCCTGACCGCCGTTATCCTAAGGATGCCCGAGCCAGTGGCTAACCACCGCTCGAACTGCTCCCCCTATAGCTGCCTTAAGCAGTTCCAGAGGGATGCGAAACCAACTAGCCTGGCCAGTGGGTTTCACCTTCGCACGTTTACCCATTTACTTGTGAGGTTGAGGGTGCGCAAAACCACCCACTTCCCGAAGCCCTGGTAGTCGCCACTGCCAGGGCTTCATCTTTTCAGATGACGCGTTGGCGGGGTGACAACCGTGCGAGTACAACGAAGGTAGAAGGCTGCTCGCTCTTGCTATAGGGCGAGAGTCAGAGTCAGAGTTTATTACAAGAGGAAATACTTGAGAATGGTGTAGCTTTATAACTCACTTAATCCCACCCTCACACACATGGCTAAAGTAGCTGCCTTTCACTCCACTAATCCTAATTCTAGTTCTAAAGTGTACCATGACAACAGCTCATGTACAGAGGGGAACAATATCGAATCAAAATTTAAAAAAGCTGGTACAGATAGCCGGCCTAAGTGCGCTCACTGTTCGAGATTAGGCTAGAGTCAGAGTAGTTAAATAAATAGGGCCCAGTGCTACTAGTTAGTACTGGGCTTTATAGTGTTCAGAAACTTAGAATAACAGACCAAACATCGTACCTTAGTAGCCCGTTAGCGTCTCGTTCAACGTGTTTCGCAAGATGTGTTTTGTGAATCGCGCTTCGCGCAATCCCCAAAACCCGTTCGCCCGTTGGGCTCACTACACTTGCCCCTTCGGGGACCTACCACATGGAAGCACCCGCCCCTGCTAATTCTATTCCCCACCGCCCCCGCAAGGGAGGCCGCAAGGCTAGCCCGCTGGCCGAAAAGCAGCGCCACGTCGTGAGCGTGCGGCTCACTGATAAGGAGCACGAGCGCCTGAACCGCGAGGCTGAGCGGTACCACCTGAGCCAAGGCGAGGTGCTGCGGTCGGTCTGGTTGAAGCAGGACACGGCCACCAAGTTGCCGGCCCCGCCGACCCCCGACGAGGCCCGGCTGCTGGTGCAGCTCGCCGGCATGGCCGCTAACCTGAACCAAATAACCAAGATGGCCCACTTGCAGCAGGACCAGCGCACCGGGGCTGCGACAGTGCTCGGGAAAATGCACGACCTCTTGAAGCGCCTCACGCCCGACGCGTCATGATTGGCAAGGTTAAAGTGAACCAGTCATTTGGGGCCATGTGTCAGTATGTGCTCCAAGAAAAGACCCCCGACAAAGGGGCCGAGGTGCTGGCCGCGCACGGCGTACGCACCGACAGCGCTGCTCACATGGCCCAAGACTTTGATATGGTGCGGGCCATGCGCCCAGGGCTAGGCAAGGCCGTGCTGCACGTCGCGCTGGCCTTTCCGGTCGAGGAAAAAGAGAAGGTGACCAACGAGGTAATGGGCCGTATTGCCCACGACTACCTAAAGGGGATGAAAATCGACCCGGAGAATACGCAGTGGGCGGTCGTGCGCCACCAGGACAAGACCCACCCGCACATGCACTTGGTGGTGAACCGGGTGGACTTAGATGGGCAAACAGTTAGTGACCAGTTCGTGCGCTCGCGCAGTGTAGACGTGTGCAAGCGCATCGAGCAGGAATACGGGCTGATAGTGGCCGACCAGGTGGGCCGTAAGCAGGCGCTGGAAATCGGCCCGACCCCGGCCCAGGCGAAGGCTACCACCCCCAAAGAGGAACAGTCGGCCGAGTGGAGCCGCGCCCGGCAGGACATCGGCCGCGCCCTAGGCTACACAGCTGGCCAGGCCCGCAGCTTTGACGAGTTGCGCGAGGCTCTGCGCCCGCGAGGCATCGAGCTGGAGTTAACGCGGCGCAAGGATGGGAGCCCGGCCGGCGTGGTGTTCGCGCAGGACGGACACCGGGTGAAGGGGAGCCAGGTGGGCCGCGAGTACAGCGCCGGCAACCTCGAAACGGGCTTTGCCAAAGCCCGCGAGCTAGGCCAGGACCCGGCCCAGGCGTGGCAGCAGGTGGGCCAGGACTACGCGCTAGCCAAGCTAGCCGAATCCTACGCCCAGGCCAAGGAGCAGCAGGCCCGCCAGCAGCCAAAACAGGACAAATCGCGAGGCTTTGGCATCGGTGATAATTAACTACTTTCTACTTACTAGACTATGCAAGAGCTACTTGACGACATTAAGGCGCTGCGCCGGGGTATTGAGGCCCTGAATAAGCGCAGCTTGGAACAGGGCCAGCCCATTAGCCGCGCCGAGGTGAACGAAGTGCTGGCCAAGGTGGAGAAGGGCACTAGCTTTACAATTGATTATAAAGGGATTGCGGAAAATATTCAGCCGCACTTGGCGACGCCGGACACCATCGCGGCGGCAGTGGCGACGGGCAGCCAGCAGCTAAAGCAGGTGATTGACCAAATTCCGCGCAGTATGCCTTTAGCGGATAAAGTGTGGGGCTTTACCAGCCTCTACACGTGGTTAGTGATGATGCTGATATGGGTGGGGTTTATGGGCTTCACGGTCTATTCTTGGAAGCAAATGGGGGAAGCGGAGGAAAAAACGGCGCAACTTCAGCAGCAGTTGACCCAAAAGCAGGCGACGATGAAGTGGTTGAACGACGGCTACGTGGACCTAAAGCAAGATAATCCGAAAGTCGCGAAGAAGTATTTTCCCCAGTAGTAACCAGCTTTTAGGCAGTCACTTGTATGAGTTATACGCCCCAATTTAACGAAGAAGAACAGACGCCCGCGCAGCGATGGCAGGCGGTGCGGTGGGCCATCGGCGCGGGCGCCAGCGACCGGGCCGTGCCCTCGCAGCGCGTGGCAGACCTCGAATTGCGCTACATCGCGGGCGAGATTGACCAGGTGCAGGTGCAGGACGAGGTATTGCGGTGGTACCGGCCCGACATCGCCCCGGCGGCCGACGTGCGCCCCTTGCCGCCCGAGCAGCCCGGCCGGGTGTACCCCTACGCGGCGGAAATGGCGGCGCTGATGCAGGACATGAACGACTTGCCGCCCTACGTGCCCTACACGGTGATGCCGGAGGGCCTACCGTGGCTAGACAGCTACCCGAGAAACGAGGCCGCGCCCACCCAGCCAAAAGCCCATTTCGGGTATCTGGTGGACATTATGGAGCTGGATTTTACGACGCGGGTAGAAGTGCTGCACACCACCGATACGGGAAGCCAGGAGTACGAGCAGCTGCGGGCGCTGGGCCATGACTGCACCTATAGCGATGGGACCGACCCCCGCGCCGGCATCCTGCAAAACAGCATCGACACCAAAGCAGAATTTATCGAGTTGTGCCGCATCATTGACCCCACGCTGGCGAAGGCTGAGGGATGGTAAAGTACCACAGTCTAGCGTTGGGGCAGTGGGGTAAAAAACCGCACTGATTCCAAGGTGTGTCCGATATGGGATGTTATGTTAAGTGGCTTTTCCAAGGAACCAAAGGGAAAAGGAGTGGCCCGCAACCCTGTCTAAAATCCTATTGAACTGCTGTGCCCAATAATGAGTTTTTTTGCTGTTTGAACCCCATTAGGAAATTTATTAGGAAATTTTTGAGGCATTTTATTACCTTTGGGCACACCAAAACCTAGAGCCGATGATTGCCTTGCGAGACAGTGACTACGACGATGTGCCTTTTGATGCTTCTAGCATCCATTTAGAAGATGAAAGCGAAAAAAATCGAATCATTGATTACATCCGTGATGTATTACCAATGGTATACGCTTGTATTCATCATGGACATAATTTGTTTGCAGAACGTCATAACGACCACGTTATAGAGCTTACTCGCACAACGCGTTCTAATATAATCCGAGATTATATGGTGAACCGGGCAAAAGAATTACTAGGTGAAAACAACCGAGTAAGATTTTATGAAAAAAATCGAATGTTGCTCCTAATTGTAGGAGATAAAGTAGCCTTGCGCTTCAAGAAGCTACTTAAGAAGGCATATGCCATTCCAAAATCATCTAATATCCCTACTGGTCAGGTGCTTGATTGGCGCAAAGGAATACTGTCCATTCCTGACTTAAAATGCCCTTCACTCAAATGTATAGATGTGGGCTATGCTGAAAATGAAATAGGTTCTGGCATTGATAAAGTCTGGGCTGTTGCGCTAGGAAATAAGCCCTGGTATTTCAATATGTCAGAACATTTGGGTGAAATCGTTCCCACATTATTCACTCAGGAAGAATTGCCCGCAGATTCTCCGTTCACGATTAAACCGAGTGTTAAACCTAAAGACAATGGAAAGCAAGCCAGCTGAATTTAATGGCGAAGCATTGTCGGTAGCGCGCCGTTCGCGTGGTATAAAGCAAAAAGACTTAGCAGCTGCGGTTGGGGTAACTCCTGGAACGCTCTGTAAAATTGAGCGTGGTGACCTAGCAGTTAAGGATGAATTGTTGACCAAAATTGCCTACGAGCTACGATATCCGAAAAGCTTCTTTGGGAAAGACATTAAGGTGTTGACACCCAATATAATATATTACAGAAAGCGAGCTGCGTTACTTGCTGATGATGTTCAAATAGTAGATAATCTAGCCCACATTGAGCGCTTTCGGGTAAAGCAACTGCTGCACTCTCTGGACCTAAAGCAGCGGATTGAACCTATGAATCCCACTGATTATGGCTCGGCGGCAGAAATAGCTCGCCGTGTGCGTCATATGTGGTCGGTTCCTACTGGTCCCATCAAGAACCTAGTCAATCTAATTGAAAAAGCAGGTATTATAATTCTGACAACCAGTTATAATGCTGCTAAACTTGATGGTATGATAGTCCCTGACGAGGATGCTTTACCACTCATTTATATCAATAGGGAGAAAACAGGTGACCGCCAACGCTCGACGTTGGCCCATGAGTTAGGCCACTGGATTATGCACCATGCTTTCAATCCAATGGTAGACGATGATGTAGAAGGTGAAGCCTTTGGTTTTGCTGGTGAATTGATGGTGCCTGTACAAGAATTTAGGCGAATGGTCAGCGAGAAAACTACACTAGCAGGCTACGCAGATTTAAAAAGGTACTGGAAAATGTCTATGCAGTTTTTAATAAAACATGCATACCACACAGAACTTATCACTAAGGAGCGGTATACATCTCTTTTTCAGCAATTGAGTAAGCTCGGCTATAGAAAGCGCGAACCACAAAACTTAGATGTGCAAATAGAGCGGCCAGTGCTTATCGAGAATATGGTTTTGGCTCACTTACGAGACTTGGATTTCTCTCCTGAGGACATGCAGGACCATATTGGAATGCTGGCAAGTGAAGTAGAAATGCTTTTTGTGAAGGATGCTAATAGCACTCCATTTATGAGAATATCAAGGATGTAGCTGTATTGATTAAAGCTGCTGCTAGTGTACTACTGCTATCTCAGTGGCCTAAGAAATTGCCAAACGGGTTCCCACCACACTGCATCTGTGTGGATTTAATCAAAGCACAAGAGTAAGCCTTTGCGGAATGGCTTCGCAGTCCTCCCGCAAAGGCTTATTTTGCGCCGTGCAATACCTCGACTTTGAAGCCCGCTGGCGAAAATCAGGCGGCGCGGAGCGTGCCAATTACGGGCTGTTTCTGCAAGATTTCTGCGATTTACTAGGCGTACCCCGCCCCGACCCCACCACCGACAACCCCGCCCAGGACGAGTATGTATTGGAGCGGGCCGTGACGTTCGACGATGGCGGCGGTAAGCAGACCACCGGCCGAATTGACCTATACAAGCGGGGCTGTTTTGTGCTCGAAACTAAGCAGGGCACCAACACCCCCGACGAGCAGGCCGCCGCCGAGAAGGCGCAGCTGGGCTTGCCGGTCGAGAAGCGCCGCAAGGGCCACGCCGTGCGCGGCACCGCCAAATGGGAACAGATGATGAAAGCCGCTTACGAGCAGGCACTTCGCTACGTGCGGGCGTTGCCGGCGAGCGAGCCCCGGCCCCCGTTTATCGTGGTAGTGGATGTGGGCCACTGCTTCGATGTGTACAGCAACTTTGCCGGCGTGGGTGACAACTACGTGCCTTTTCCCGACTCGGGGCACTACCGTTTTTTTCTGCCGGCGCTGGCCAAGCCCGAGCTACGGGCACAGCTGCACCAGCTCTTTACCGACCCGCAGCAGCTCGACCCTAGCCGCCGCGCCGCCCGCGTCACGCGCCAGCTGGCCGGCTACCTGGCTGGCCTGAGCACCCAATTGGAAAAGGCTGGCCACCCATCCGACGTGGTAGCGCAGTTCCTGATGCGCTGCCTATTTACCATGTTTGCCGAGGATGTGGAGCTGATTCCGGCCGATTCGTTCAAGGGCCTGCTGGCCACCTACGCGGAAACCGAGGAATCGCGGGGCTACTTGCCGGATGCGTTGGAAGGCTTGTGGGCCGTGATGGATAAAGGCGGCTTTTCGCCAGAACTGCGCAAGAAATTACGGCGCTTTAATGGTCAGTTATTCCACGAGGCCAAAGCGTTACCCCTGAATGCTGACCAAATTAAGCTGCTAGAGCAGGCCGCCGCCGCCAACTGGACGGAAGTAGAACCGGCCATCTTCGGCA
>Ga0160427_10002594_pt1 | contig 10869 bp, 14 predicted proteins | sample SolpanmetagenomL_FD_108194 | JGI IMG/M metagenome (GOLD analysis project Ga0160427, IMG submission 108194) | Solar panel surface microbial communities from Lawrence Berkeley National Laboratory, California, USA - L | ecosystem: Engineered > Built environment > Solar panel > Unclassified ...
ATAAACCTCTCTTTCTTGACCTAGACGATGTACCCGATCGATAGCCTGCACCATACATCAGTTTACAATGATCTTTTTTGACTTCTTCTTATTAAAGAAAGATAAGCAGGAGTTTAGCGAACTTACTTGAGCCTCTGCAGCTGGATTGAACTGTGGTTCCATGACGTAAACTTTGCTTGCAGCAGTCAAGTTTAGTCCAACACCACCAGCGTTGATTGATATAACAATTGCCTCGACTTCTGGATTCTCCCGAAACGAAGTCATAGCTTCTGTTCTTTGTGGTCGCGACATTTTTCCGTCGATACGGCGAGAAACGATGCCGGCATTTGAGAACGCTTCTTCGATGAGGTCTAGATGCATTGTCCAACCAGAAAAGATGACACTATTAAAGGCAACATTAAGCATTTTGAATGGTCGCACTGCGAGTAAAGCACCACATACCTCTTTATCGGTCCCTTTTCATCCGCCTTCTCCCGGTTGTCTAGCATATCCTGGATCAGAGCCAAAATCTTGGTGCTCGGGTTTCTAAGCGTCACACGCCTTCTAGACTTGTCATCTTTTGCTAGTGTCGGATCTTCCGAATGTCTGAGCTCTCTTATTCCCAATTTGAGCTGCTGTTGGCATAAAACACACTTGACCCAATCACCGGGTTTATGGCCTTGGTCGGCGTATGTTTTCATGTATTTTGGTCCACAGTCAGTACAAAATAGATGCGGACACGACGTCATGTATCCGAAGTGATCTGACTTCTCCTTCTCCTCGAGTGGCGAAGCTTCCCTTTGATTAGGAGCTACCTTCTTTTCACAAGAGAAACAGATGTCTTCATCTGATTCCTTCATCAAGTTGTAAAAATCAAAAGCTTGGTTTATGCTTAAGGAGTGAAGTTGATCATCAGAGATACTGTCTATATCAATCGCGTTGGATGAAATGAGTCCGGCAGTATCATCAGATCCAAGTAGATCTCGTGAGGCACAAATCATCCTCAATCGCAAAATGGTTTGCAAAATGTGAACGTAAGCCCTACCATTTATATGGCCACCCTTGACCACCATATTCATCTTGTAGTTTGATTGGCGAAGTGTTGCGTCATATAATTCCTGTTCGCTCTTGCTGAAGTTGAGATATACCTAACTAGAATTAGCCGTGCCATCATGTACTTAATGGAGAATCTTACAGTATTATCGTGTTTAGGGGGAAGGTTGATTTTGTCCTTTTTCCTTCGTAAGGCAACACTATCAACCAATGCTCGCAGTCGATCCATGCTAGTAGGATCGCCCGTCTTTAGAGGCGCTGCAATATATTGGTTGAAGCTATGTCTGCTATCGAAAGGATGTATTCTCAAAAACTTGATGAGTGTAGCAAGATCGTCTAGTCGATTTTGAATGGGTGTTCCAGTCACAGCCCACTTTCTAGAAGCCTCAAGTGAACACACTGCTTTTGATTGGACAGTGGCGGCTTCTCGGATGGTGTGTGCCTCTGTGCCCATTAGAAATAGCCATGAGTCTGAGGAAGCGACTCACCATCTAGAACTATACGAAAATAGTTTAACTTTCTTAAGACACTGTTTTGATTATTTTTCAGCTCTCTATTGAAATCACTCGCCACCAAGGCGTATGTTGTGATGATCACATCATATTTCGAAAGTTTGATGAGGTTTGAGATTCTACTGTTTCCATGATAGACGTAACAGTTCAGAGTATCTGGTGCTATATGTGTTTTGATTTGCTCTTCCCAGTTCATAAGAACAGAAAGCGGACATACGAGCAAGGTAGCTCTTGAGAAGATCTCAGATGGATCATGCTCGTCTTTCTTACTGTCATGACGTTTCTCTCCATGCTCAGCCGCTTCATCAAGAGTTGAAACAATAAGTGAGAGCACTGTAAGCTGTATATGTCAGCGAAACTCCCGATAGAAGATGTAGACTACCTACCGTTTTACCAAGACCCATCTCATCAGCAAGTATACCTCCACGAGCTTCTGCAGGCTTTGTCTTGCTATCTTCGCCAGTTATTACGTTTGTATACTTTTTGGCACCGCTCGGAGTGGTCTTCAGTCGCCATAGGGAAGAGTTTGATTGTTCGTTCTCCATATCCCACGCTTGCTCCTTCTTTAGCATAAAGGATAATCCTTGTTTTTGATGTGGGAGGAGAGTTGTCTTCACTTCAGCCGCGGGTTCTGTTTCTTCCAAGATTTGCTCTTTTTCCAAAGAGTCCAAAACAGCCGTTATCTCATTTTTGACCTCTTCGGTAGTGCGGACCGTATATTGAGTTCGTACTGCTGAACTAGAGGAGGCGCCTTTTCGTGCCAAAGGATCTTTGTCTTCATATTGAGGGTTTTTGTATGGTATGCCAGGCTCCGGTAGAACAGGGTCGTTGAGAAACATGTTGTTCTGTCCAAGCAGTGTCGCTACCATCTTGGCTTTGGATTCTCGACCGTAAAGGGTTATCGTCATTTCCTACAATCATATCAGTCTGTGAAAATTCAATAAGGGGTTCCATCGGACATACAACAGGCTGTGAGGTTGGTTGATGAATCATCTCAGATCTCCGAACTCGAGGTAATATAACAGCTTGTAACCGAGCTAGTTGACTATCCATGACGATGCTCATAGTCCTTGCTGGAGTTGTGCTCAAAGTACCAACACATCTCATAGCTGGAGAATATAGTTGTATAATCTTTGTATTTTGCGCACCGCGTTTAAGTTTGACAGGTATCCGTGGCCACATCACATTGCTGACAGTAGAAGCTGAAGTCATGGGCGGCACATCAGGAATACAATGTAAAGATGCCGAAATCTTGGTGAGCATGCCGTAGCATATTTCTCTGTCGTTTTCCTTGCTGATGCTGCCGTTGAAAATGACTTCCTCTTCCTCCTCGTCTTCATCGTCTAAACAAAGGTCAGCGCATTAAAGCTATGAGGTTTGTTCTTAACGTACCCAAAGTTAAATCCACAACTGAGCTTTTACCATTGGTACGGGTACCTGCATCTTGCCGAGATGCAGCCCCAGCCTTGAATGTAAACTCATCGGCTGGTGAATCTGCTATCTTTGGTATCTTGAGCATAGACTCTCCTACAGTCCCTCGAAATGTAGAACCGTTTTGATTTTGCGACACATCTTCTTTAACATAGTGTCGTTTCAAAGGCGCTTGTCGGTTTGTGACCCCATGGAAACTAAGCAACATGTTGCCAGCACTGTTGGAGTCGTCGGCGTCATTCTTGCGCTGACCGCGAAGGAGGGCTCTAGGGTCGAAGGCAGGCGTCACTACAGGACGTTCTTGTGGTCTAGTCTGATTATTATCGACTCTTTGCCGTTTGGATGGACCAGGGAAGCTCATATTGTTATCATCGTATCGCTCCTATAAGCTTCGTGTTGATGGTCGGCGTTTGACGTTTTATTCACAGAATGATGAAAAAAGATACTGGGAAGTTCTAGTTGAAGAACATGTAGGATACCTCCTTTATGTGCAAGATCAGGAAGCTGTCTTGGAGGGGAAAATTGATCTACTACTACTGGAGAAAGCTGTATACAGAAGAAGAGCCATGAATGAATGGATTAATCAATAAATAAATGAATGCTTCCCAAGCTAATAATGACGCTCGTCGACATAAACGCGTATCACGAATCCTCATGGATAAGTATCCCACAAAATTCCCTGCATCTTGCGACAGGATGGACAGACAGACTTTTGCTTATTCCGAGCAGCAATGCATGAATGACGCCCAGATTCTCTCGTTTACCGACCCATGCACCACCTGTTTTTTTATTTTTATTTTTTATTAAATCTTATTTATTTGGCAACCGCCCGCAAAAGATAAGAAATATCAAGTGATCACGCGGAGGACTTTTAGCTTGGACCCATCCAGATATCTGAGACATCTAGAGGTGGCTGTAACAAATTTATAAAGGAGATGGTGTACTGCACGACTCTTTTTGTATAATATTTGGACGAATTAGAAAAATTGTTGAGAACATCATTCCAACAGTAAATGTATAATAAATAACTCACAAACGCCTAGCTCAAACTTTAGAGCGAAAGATGAGAAAAAAACATTCCATACAATACACAGGCATATGCATAGACGAGAGACCAAGTACGCCGGGGGTATCAGTTAACACCATGTAAAGACAGGAGGCTTCGACTTTACGGCCTCCAGTCTTTCTACAATAACTTTTCGTCTCGATCCTTCCATGTCCTCTGCAGCGGAGAATCCTAAATCACCCTCATCATTATCATCATAAGTGATGTTTCCACCGGCTCGTCTCAGACTTCCATATGTCATAGATGCTCCTCTACGACGACCCATACTATCTTTACCCTTCGATTTTGACTGTCCTTGTTCAGAGGAGTCACTCATTTGATGCTTCTGCCATCTTCTTGAGCCAGGTTCTGGCATCGAAACGGGAGATATGGGTTCATTATCATCATCCCCAATGTCGCCCGTATTTTCCCGAACTGATGAAGTGTCCAGCATACTGACAGTACGACTTGGAGCGTTGAAGCGGCCAGTACTGGGAAGGTTGGCAGGCTGGCCTGATCTTGATAGATCGTTGTCATGGGTTGCTGGAGCTGAGGAAGCACCAATATCCATCTCTTCCTGAATCTCTTCTTGACGTTGTTTACGAAGATCTGAGGAGGGTACTCGGAGAGGCATAGCCACAGGTATCTCCATTTCATCGTCCTAAGTATACTATTAGCATCAAATTGTGTACAAGTGAGTCGACATCAATACCCAGATATGCACTCTGGTGCGTCGAGTCAATTCTAGAGGACCTTGATCAGGAGATTTTAGTGTTTCCACAACATTGAACGCCTGACCCTTCAGTACAGCTAGTTGTTTTGCCCACATGCGGTCTTTGAAATCATTATCGAGCTGAAAGATTTCTTTTAATCCTGTTTGTGTCTCTGCCCACCATTTGCTAGAGGTAAGCAAGGGTAGGAAATGATCGCGAGTCTTTTGTGAAAAAGGCTGTCCGATGAGTGATACTGGCAGGAATAGCCAACTGTCTACGTTAGATATTGAACCATTGTTGATAGGGACACATACCCATAAGGAAAACTTCTCCATTGATCGGGATGTTTCCATGGAAAGGCCAGAGAGTTATCGATAGCACCGATATGAATGTTGGGTTGACGTTCAGTCGTAGGCGTCACAGATCGAGATGTAGCTGACATAGGTTGCTGGGTCCTGTATCCTGGAGATACTCGACCTCCTGTAGGAGTACTGCCAGGCTGTAAATGAGACTGATTTACTATATCCAGGTTTATTGGCGTACTAGTGATTGTAGCTTGTTGTGTCTCCCAATCTATCTTCACCATCCAGTTGTCTAAACCTCTATCAGTGTTTCGCATGATATAATCCAAAATGACAAGCTTTTCTAGCTCCTCTCGAAAACTTTGTTGTAAAGCGTCGGTCCAAAAGAACTTTCGGGATTCATTCTCCAAAGGATCAGGAAGAGTTTCTGAGCCATCACTCTCCGCCTCATCCATGTCATCATCTGCGCCGCTGACTCGACAGCTCGATGTCCAGCCCGAACTATGTTTTCCTGCACCTCTAGTTCTGAACGACGAATTGTAACGATCGGGCCAAGGATGTTCTTTAAGGAAAACGTTTGCATCTTTAAATCCACGTAAGAAAACTTGAAAACTTCCAACTTTATCGGGAAATTGTTTGCCTTTGCGATAAAATGCTCTACGGTCCCAATAATCGTAATGAAATGCTTTACTCGACAGCCAAACGAGATCAGTATATGGCACAAGAAAGGTTTTCAGTTGTCTGTCCAGCAAACTTGCAGCCGCTTCAGATACATAACTCAGATTTGGAATCAAGCAACTTCGACCGAAAAAACAAGGAAACAAATTTCGATGTAGCCACTTGGTCCATTTTGGATTTAGCTGGCCGTATGGCTCCTCATCCTTGGGTTTAAACACAGCAACTATTTCCCCGTCCGTATTCCTTGCAAAGTACGACCCAGAAGAACCTTGTGTGATAAGTTTAGGTTGAACACCCTTTCCAATCGCCGTTCGAACCGATTCAACCACTTCATCAAAGAGCGTCACATTATATGGTGGCGCATCATAACCCTCGTAGTCGGCAGTGACAGACTTCATGCCTTCTGGTGCAACAAAGACCGAATAATATATCTCGAGCGGTTGTTCCTTGGCATCCTTGTCTTTTGTCTTGCCAATTTTGAGTTTGTCTCGTATTTCGTCAGCCCAGCGTTCGAGTCGAGCGTTGATAGCTTTAATGTCCACTCCAGATGAGTTACTTCGCATCCTTCCGCTCCCGCGGACATGTCGATTGCTTTGCGAATGTAACAACGATGTAGTTTGCTGTTGATATGATGGGGTTCGACCAGATCGAGATAACCCTGTCTCGAGGTCATCTTCCTCATCAGATGAATTGTGCAACTCATCTTCTTGGGCTAGACGAGCATATCCAGACTTGGGTGCTCGAACCATTGATTAAGGCTGAGATTGTTCCAGATATGAGGAGCCTGTCGCTATATCATAGAAAGAAATGAATGATTTGTGAAGAGCTGAGTGAATGAATGAACGGATGAACAACAATGGATGAATGTAACCCAAATGCACTGCTGCAGTGAGATTGCTGAATTCGTCATGCATCACCATCATCATCATCATGATCACCGCCATCCAGACTCGATTTGATTGTTGACAGCCAACGGAATGCATGTGTTATGCCGCATTTGCCGCATCTGTCATCAGCCACAGCATAGAGCTCGAAGCCGCATAGACGCCTTACACGAACCGCGGCTTAATACCATACTACACCCAACTAAGACACAATTGGACAAATATGAAAAGAACATGGCTCATAAGTCACTGCGGAGTTCGAGCAAACTTTGAGGAAGTTCTCATGGCGACTTCATTTCTCTTCACCTCCAAATTCTTCATACTCAATGTTTATTGCTGTTTAAATTTCTCTGTACATTATATCAATGATTCAACCTCGATGTCAAATTCAATCAAAAGAAAATGTGGGACAGATTTTCTGAATTTCTCTCATTCAGATATAGATGATGAGCCAAATGTTCCTGCCGTTAGTCCAGTAGCCTCACTATCACGCAAATTGATAGAGTTTCCCATGTGGATAGCTGTAGCAGTTGATTCAATCTCACTCTCGTAAAACATCTTTTAAAGTCATTTTTCAACAAACCATCATGGAGGAGGCAACAAAAAGACCGAGAAGGTTTGGTGCACAATGGTCAACTGTCGCAGCAGTAAGCTTCATGTTGCTGAGTGTTAGTTTTGGTATATTTCTTCACGTCCCGCCTGGCAACCTCATATATTCATAACATTTATTTTTTAACAATCGGAAAAAAAATGTAGTTTACGACCTGCCATCATCGCTCTCGACCCCGTTACAAGAGCATTTACATCTCACGACGTCCCAATATGGTAGCCTTGTTTCTTCACTTTACACTGTATACTCGGCACCCAACATAACTCTTCCATTCCTATCTGGGTTTGTTACTCAGCGATATGGAGAACGATGGATCTTATTGCAAAGTCTTGGCGTTATAGTATGCGGACAGATTATATTTGCTTTAGGTGTACAGGCGAAGAACACATTGATGCTTATCTTTGGGCGTTTCATCATGGGTTTTGGAGGTGAGGTGCTGGGTGTCTTGGGAAATGCAATCGTAACGCGGCGGTTTCGGTAATGGTCAATTCTAAAAGATCAACTTTATCAGCAACACGAAGTGCTAATATGTCCAACAGAAACGACCGGCTTGCACTGGCATTATCGGTTGTGTTGAGCATGACAAGATTTGGGGGTGTTATTGATTCAATTATTACGCCTCGTGTTACTCATGTTTATGGTGTTGTCCAAGCTACGTGGATGATGACCACGCTGACGCTGGTGGTGGCTTCCTCGTGTGCCATCTTTATTTTGAAAACGAAATTGATGATAAAACCTACACAAAGGGGTCACAGTATCACTAATTACAAGACTCTTGTCACTAATCTTCCACCGCTCTTCTGGCAGCTGGTAGTAGGCTGCATTGCAATTTATGGCTGCATGGGCCCATTCAATAACTCTGGGCTGCGTTTCCTTGCATCTCTCTACTACAACGAAGATCAGCTCAAGGCTGGGGTCGCACTAAGGTACCAACCAAGTGATCTCCCATCAATCTGGCTAATGATAGATGTAGTATCACCAAGTTCCTCTCGGTAGCATTGGTACTCCCCTTCGGATTTCTGCTTGAGTCTCTCAGAGATTGCCGTGCTCTTCTGCTCACTGCTGCTACTCTCATATGTGTGGTTCATTTCGCCTTCCTATCACACATTGGTAATCCATACGTTCTTCTCGTAGCTTTAGGCACAGGTTATGCGCTATACGGTGTAGCCTTTTGGCCGGGCGTGGCTTCAAGTATCATGTCCCAAGGCTCTTCTCTTAGTGAAAGAAACTCAATACCAAACAGGAGAGTTCAAGATGACCACGTGGCTATGGCTGGAAATACGGCGCACTCTTTCGAGCTTATAGCTACAAATGAAGGCTCTGATGAAGATGATGGAGGAGAACAAGATGAGGACCAAAAGTTGGCTGAACCTGTGGCACTTACCATTGGCTACGGTCTCATGATCAGTTTCATTAATTTGAGTATGGCGCTTGTACCCATAGTTCTAGCCGTCATGGAAATTCTAGCAGGTTATTCAGGATTAGAGATTGTATTTGTAACAATCAGCACGATTGGAGTTATAAGCGTGTTTGCACTGCCCAAGGTGTAATTAGACTGCAATACAATAACCTAGAATTACACAAGTGATATAGCTCTGCATATGCTCATCTGTTTCTCAGGCTCTTCAAGAATTGACTTTTCAATTTCACTGTATCTAATGTAATAAGTATTCTTTTGCTACATAATCATCCTTCGAAGTTTCCTCTAATGTCCTAAATAAAGAAGTTCCCTGAAAAACACGTGAATAACCATAGTGCACCGTGAATTTGCAAATTCTACATTCTGAGGAAATTTTGTCTGTATTTGTACACAAGAATCCCATAAGTAAAATACCTAATTGGTCACAGCACTCTAGAAGAAAATTTCATGTCTAATCAAGGCATCGTGCGAATTCGGGCTTTGTCAATCACTGGGACAGATGACGCTTGTTTCCTTTCTATACGGAAGTGCACCTTCTAAGTTTCTGTAGACTATACAGTGGTAGGGATATAGGCAGTTGCAAAAGCGACATTAGTGGCTTCGCAATTTTTTGTAGGAAATGTGCATATATCACATCTCTAAGAAAAGACACTCACAAAATAGTGGGGCCCCTTAACGCGGCTTTTGCAACTGCCATGTCCCTACCACTGTATATCACATCTCTGAGAAAGAATAAATACAAAATAATGAAGCCACTAATGCAGCTTTGACAACTGTCATGTCCCTGCTGCTGTACTTCCTTAGAAGAGCTGATCAGCCGGTTCCAGCATAGCGACATAGATAGGCAGATACTCTGTATGAGTTTGAAATGTCTTTCCAGCGGTACTGTCTTATCCAATATTCTAAATTGCAGTACTGAGAAAACAGCACTGAGCAAAAATTAAGCAACTTTTACGTTTTGTAATAGGTATACTTTAGACTCAGATGACTAAGACGTGAATTGACTTGCGCTACATATATGAAACTACTTTATTTTTTCCATCAACATACAAACTTATTGGAATTCGCGTGGAGAGTTCATACATTGACTGGTTCCAGGTCAGTAGTGTAGGTAGTTTTACTTTTTGGTTATCCACATAACTTAAAACTCAATCTTGAGCGGATAGGCGAGGAAGGGACGGACGGAATCTAGTGTGGATCAATATGATAAATTTGATTTTAAGTTAATGTCAAGCTACCTGGCTATATGCGTGGCTACGTAGCACAGTGCATACAACCTCGAAAAATTCCTTTAACCTGAGATGGTCCAAATTTTATATAGGACAGCGAAAATTCCTTCACCCTCGATTAAATACCTTTTACCCTGTAGTGGGGTTGAAGGGTCCTTTCCACACTATTCTTACACTAGCAGGTCCAGGATATGAAACCCATAGCTTCACGAAGTGAAGAAAGACTAGCTTAACAATACTTTGAGCTCAAAATTCAATCCTGTGTTCTAATTTTGAGCGCGATGTCTAATTAACTTTGACTACAAGTATCATCACTGCTTTTTGCTTCCTGGATTGACAAGAGATGCTACTAAAAATATTCGTTCTAATCCAATAAAACTACCATAATTATATTGCGGATACTGAAAGGAACAGAAAAGAGAAGCAAGATTTGCAAAGCCGGATATCATAGATTTCAGGAAATGCATATTAGTATACCTGATCAGCTGGCCATATCTGCAGAATTAGTCGTGAGGCGGCAGCAACTTTCAAGTAAAGAAACAAAGGAGAAAGAACATGCGAATTTTATAGTACAGATGTGTTTGAAACTCTGAGGTCATTTTTCGCAAAGGTGAAGGAAGATTTGAGTTAAGCTTTTGAAAATTTACATTGTTGTTCATTGTACTAAAAGAGCAAGTGGGCATTAGGGCAATTTGCGAAACGCAATGCAAATCAAGGTTACATGTTGTCCAAGGACTAGTGAGAGTGACATATATTGGGTACGTTGGTGCTGCATGAGTAGCATTTTCATCCTCCTCTTTATCTCTCACCTGTTCCTGAGCATCAAGAGTACTGACATTACAGTATGGCGCTAATTGTCCCTTACTTGCTGGTAAAGCATCATTTTATAACTTTATGCAGCATACAGATATAAACTAAAGAAGTCGTGAGGATAAGTCCATAAATCTCACGCATCTTACATAGGTGGCGTAATTAATGTATATGAGCATGCGTCAATATCGGATGTACCGAAT
>Ga0160427_10002596_pt1 | contig 10865 bp, 9 predicted proteins | sample SolpanmetagenomL_FD_108194 | JGI IMG/M metagenome (GOLD analysis project Ga0160427, IMG submission 108194) | Solar panel surface microbial communities from Lawrence Berkeley National Laboratory, California, USA - L | ecosystem: Engineered > Built environment > Solar panel > Unclassified ...
GTCACGCTCACCGTGACGGTGCTCCTGCGCGTCATCTGGATCTTCAACTTCCCCGACATCATCTACGGGATGACCGGCGGCGGCCCGGCGGACAAGACCCACATCGTCACGACGTGGCTGATCCAGGTGACCCAGCGGGGCGACTACGGCGTCGCCGCGGCCATCGGCCTCATGGTCCTGGTGGTGCTGCTGATGTTCTCGGTGTTCTACCTCCTCGCGCTGCGGGAGAGAGGGGCGAAGCAGTGATCTTCCGCGAGACGGTCCCGGCCCGCATGACGCGCGTCGCCTTCCTGGGCTTGTGGCTCGTCATCACGCTGTTCCCGCTGTACTGGATCACCGTGACGTCGCTCAAGGCGCCCGGCGACATCTTCAGCCAGCCGCTGACCTACTGGCCGACGGCCCTGACGCTGGAGAACTACGCGGGGCTGTTCGCCCAGTCGGACTTCGGCGTCTTCGTCGTCAACAGCCTGCTGGTCTCCCTGGTGGGCGCCACGGTCGCCACGCTCATCTCGCTGCTGTCCGGCTACGTGCTGGCCCGCTTCGAGTTCCGCACCAAGGGGCTCCTGCTGGCGGCCTTCTTCGTCACGCAGATGGTGCCGTCCTTCATCGCCCTCGGGCCCCTGTACCTCATGATGACGAACCTCGGGCTGGTCGACAGCCGGCTCGGCCTGATCCTCGTCTACATCGGGATCTGCATCCCGTTCTGCACCGTCATGCTGCGCGGCTTCTTCGCCAACGTGCCCGACGCGCTGGAGGAGGCCGCCATGATCGACGGGTGCTCGCGGCTGGGGGCGCTGTTCCGCGTCATCGTCCCCGTCATGATGCCGGGCATCATCGCGTCCTTCATCTTCAACTTCGTCAACTGCTGGAACGAGCTGTTCCTGTCGGTGACGCTGATCAACTCGACGGAGAACCAGACGATTCCCACGGCCATCAACGGGTTCATCTCGAGCTTCAACGTCGAGTGGGGCCCCATGGCCGCCGCGGCCGTCCTCACCGTCGTGCCCACCATGCTGCTGTTCGCCGTGGCGAGCCGGTGGATCGTGCAGGGGCTGACCGCGGGCGCGGTCAAGGGCTGACCCCGGACGTCGGCCACGACGACCCCGGAGACTGACGACGGCCGGCGCCCGCTCACTGCGGGCGCCGGCCGTTCCGCTCGGACGGTCAGCCCTCCTCGCGGGCCGGGCCCGTGGGGATCACCGACGACGGGACGACGCCGTTGCGCGGCAGCTCGGGGGTGCTGGCCGGGGGCCGACGGTGACGAGTGGCCTGCTCGTAGTCGTAGGCCATCGCCAGCAGGGTCGCGTCGGTGGAGCGGGGGGCGGCGAGCATCAGCCCGACGGGCAGGCCCGCGGTGGTGAAGCCGGCGGGCACGGTGATCGTCGGGACGCCGGTGTTCGCGCCGATCTGGCAGAACGTCGTGCCCGCCCCGTCCGGGCGGGCGGGCGCGTCGCTGGGCGGCAGGACGAGGGCGTCGAGGTCGTGCTCCGCGAAGAAGGCGTCCATCGCCCTCTTCCCGGCCTCCTGCGCGGCGACCGCCCGGTCGTCGTCGGGATGGGGGAGGTCGGCGAGGGCGAGCAGGCCGTCGAGGACGTCCGCCTCGAGGCAGGAGCGGCCGTCCGCGACGACGTCGGAGAACGTCAGCCGGCCGACGGGGGCGGTCAGGTCGGCGAGACCGGCCGGCCACTCGGCCTCGGTCGAGGCGAAGAAGGCGTCGATGCCGGCGCGCACGTCCCGCCAGCCCCCGTCGGCGAGCCGCTGCACGAACTCCGGGGTGAAGGGAACCTCGACGATCTGCGCGCCGCGGGCGGCGAGGTCGGCCACGGCCTGGCCGACGAGGGCCGTGACCTCGTCGGCGCCCGGGCGCGGTCCCTCCGCGGTGGGCGCGGGACCCGCCCAGGCGAAGGCCCCGATCCGCCTGCCGCGCAGAGCGGTGCGACGGAGGCCGGAGAGGAACGTGGACGGGTCCTGGTCGGCGGCGACCGTGGTCCGCGGGTCGGCCGGGTCGACGCCGGCGAGCACGCGGCCGAGCAGAGCGGCGTCCCGCACCGTCGTAGTCATCGGTCCGGACACGTCGTGGCGCACCGACAGCGGCAGGATGCCCGCGGTGCTGGTCAGACCCGCCGTCGGCCGGTAGCCGACGAGGCTCTGGTGCGCGCTCGGGCCGGTGATCGACCCGCAGGAGTCGGTGCCCAACCCGGCCGGGGCGAAGCTCGCGGCGACGGCCGCGGCGGTGCCGCCGCTGGACCCGGAGGTGCTGCACTCCTGGGCGTACGGGTTCGCTGAGCGACCGCGCACGGAGGACAGCGTGAAGGTGCCGTGCCAGGCGAACTCGGCCATGTTCGTCTTGCCGAGGACGATCGCGCCGGCCCGGCGCAACCGGGCGACCGCCGTGCAGTCGTGCGCGGTCCGGTAGTCGGCGAGGGCCGCGCTGCCCGCGGACGTCGGCATGTCGAACGTCGCGCAGTTGTCCTTCACCAGCACGGGGACCCCGTGCAGGGGACCGCGGGAGACCCCGGCGGTGCGCTCGGCGTCGAGCAGGCGGGCCTGCTCCAGCGCGGTGGGGCTGACGGTCACGACGGCGCGCAGGCCCGGCTGGTCGGCGTAGGCGTCGTCGTAGGCGGCGATGCGGTCCAGGTAGGCCTGGACCAGGTCCACGGACGTGGTCGTGCCGGCGGCGAGCAGCTCCAGCGCACCGGTCACGTCGAGGCCGACGACCAGCGGTGGCCCGGCGTGCGGGGCCGACGGCGCAGCGCGGTGGACAGCGGGAACGCCCACCCGCGTGGCGCAGCGGTGGCCCGCTCGGGACGAGACGGCCACGGGAACCTCCGGGGGCGACGGGGTGTCCCCTCCGACGGTAGGTGGGGCGTGAGTCGCCGGTGCGTCCTGCAGGTGACGGCTGCGTGACGGGAGGACTGCGCGCCGCGGGCGCCGACTCAGCCGGTGATGCGGCGGACCGTCCCGACGACCAGGTCGACGGCCACGCCGAACACCAGGTGCGACCCGCCTTCCCAGACCCACCACGCCTTGGGCAGTTCCGACAGCGAGGCCTGCACGCCCGTCACCGGGAGCACCGTGGCGTGGAAGGCGCCGAACAGCGCGGCGCCGCCGAGGGTGCCCGCACCGGCCCGGGCGAGGGGGATCCGGCGCGACAGCACCGAGTAGACGACGGGGTAGCCGTAGGCCAGCGCCCGGTGGAACCACACCGCGCCGGCCTCGAGGTCGTCGCCCTCGAGGGCGTCGCCGTCGCCGCCGCGCCAGTCGACCAGGCGGCGGTACAGCACCGAGGGGGGCATGCGGTCGCCGTGGCCGGCCGGGTCGGCGCCGGGGAGCTCCTTCTGGCCGGGGGCGGGCGGGAGGACCTTCTCGCCCCAGCCCTGCAGCGTGGACTCGGCCTTCCCCTTCGCCTGCACGCCGACCCAGCCCGCCAGGAGCCCCGTCGCCACGTCGAGCACGAATCGCGATGTCTTCACGTGCTGTAGCTACCCGACCGGCGTCGCGAAAGCAATCTCGGCGGACCCGGGCGACGCAGCGGCCGGGTCACCCGGCGCCGGGGACGACCAGCCCGTTCTCGTAGGCCAGCACGACCGCCTGCACTCGGCTGGACAGCTGGAGCTTGGCCATCACGTGCTTGACGTGCGACTTCACCGTCGCCTCGCTGAGCACAAGCCGGTCGGCGATGCCGGCGTTGCTCAGCCCCTGCCCGACGAGGACGAGGACCTCGCGCTCGCGGGCCGTGAGGGAGTCGAGCGTCGCCGACCCGGCCACGGGCTGCCGCGGCCGGAACGCCTCGACGAGGCGGTGGGTGATGCGCGGTGTCAGCAGGACGTCGCCGGCGGCGACGGCCTCGACGGCGGCGATGATCCGGGCGGGCGGCGTCTCCTTGAGCAGGAAGCCGGCGGCACCCGCCCGCAGCGCCGCGTAGACGTGCTCGTCGAGGTCGAACGTGGTCAGCACCAGCACCTTCGGCGCCTCCCCGTCCGGGCCGCGCTCCGCAGCGAGGATGCGGCGGGTCGCGGCGATGCCGTCGAGGACGGGCATCCGCACGTCCATCAGCACGACGTCGGGCCGCAGGGCCGCGGCCTGTGCCACGGCCTCCTGCCCGTCGGCGGCCTCGCCGACCACCTCGGTGCCGGGCGCGGCGCGCAGCAGGGCGACGAGGCCGGCGCGGATGAGCGCCTGGTCGTCGACCACGAGGACCCGGACGCTCACCGTTCCCCCCGCACCGGCAGTCGCAGCTCCACGACGAACCCGCGGCCGGCGGCCGGCCCGGCGGTGAGGGTTCCCCCGTAGAGGGCGGCGCGCTCCCGCATGCCCCGCAGGCCGTGACCCGGGGCGGGGACGGCGGCCGCGGGGCCGTCGTCGCTCACCCGCACGCTCAGCTCGTCGCCCGAACGTTCGACGACCACGTCGACGGACACCCCGGTCCCGGCGTGCTTGAGGACGTTGGTCAGCGACTCCTGCACGACCCGGTAGGCGCACAGCTCTTGCCCGGCGGTGAGGTCACCGAACGCTCCGTCGGCGCGCAGCGTCACGCTGAGCCCGGTGGCGCGGGTGCGTTCCACGAGGGCGGGAAGCGCGGCCAGCCCGGGTTGCGGCTGGTAGTCGTCGTCGGGGTCGTCGTCGGCGCGCAGGACGGCGAGCAGGCGGCGCATCTCGCCCAGCGCCTCGCGCGTCGTGGTCTCCACCGTGGCGATCGCGGTGCGCGCCGAGGCGGGATCGTCGTCGAGCACGTAGCCCGCGACCCCGCTGTGCAGGGAGACGGCCGCGAGGTGGTGACCGACGACGTCGTGCAGCTCCCGGGCGATCCGGCGGCGCTCCCCCGCGACCGCGCGGGCGGACTGCGCGGCCAGGTCCTCGGTGCGCCGGGCCCAGCGCCGGGTGCTCTCGCCCAGCACCCACGCGCCGGCGATGACGCAGGCGGACTGCGCGACGTCGAACCAGCCGATCGCCGCGTCGGAGCTCGTCAGCCCGCCCAGGGCGACGACCGCGACGGCGGCGGCGAAGACCGCGGCTGCGGTCAGCCGTGAGCGCAGCGTGGCGACGGTGAACATCGCCACGACGATGCCCAGGCCGCTGCCGGGGAACGCGCCGACCACGAGCTGGTGCGCGGCCAGGGCGGCCAGCACCACGAGCGCCGTGAGGACGGGGGCGCGTTGGCGCACCGCGACCGGGACCACGGACAGCGCGGCGAGGACGAGCCCCGGCCACGCCTCGCCCTGGCGTGCGAGCGGCGTCAGGGTCAGGACGGTCAGGAGGAGGGCCAGCGCCGGGTCCGCGAGCGCCGGGCCGAACGCCCCCCGCGTGGCCGGCGGCAGCACGCGCGCGCTCGGCGCGCCCGGTTCGAGCACGTCCGCGAGCCTGGCACGCCCCGCACGCGGGAGACCATCGCCCGTCGGTCGCCGCGGACCACCCCAGCGGGGGGAGACGAGGTCGCCCACCGCGGGCGACGACCGGGGACGCCGTGTCTCCCTAGCGTCGGCGGCATGACCTCAACGACCCTTCCCCGCCGGACCCGGCGCACCGCCGCGGTGGCCCTCGCCGCCGCGGCCTGCGTCGGCCTGTCGACCGCCGGCCCCGCCGCCGCCCACCCGCGCCACGACCCGCTGCGCCACGTCCTGCAGCAGGACGCGCAGAACCTCCTCGCCCAGGGCGCGCCCGGCGTCCAGGCCGGGCTCGACGTCGCCGGCCGCCGCGACGTCACCGTCCGCGCCGGCTACGGCGACGTCGCTGCGCAGACCCCCGTGCCGCACGACGCCCGCTTCCGCATCGCCAGCGCGACCAAGACCTTCGTCTCCGCGACCCTGCTGCAGCTCGTCGGCGAGGGCCGGCTGTCCCTCGACGACAGCGTCGAGCAGCACCTGCCCGGCGTGGTCGACGGCCACGGCTACGACGGGACCCGCATCACCGTCCGCCAGCTGCTGCAGCAGACCAGTGGGCTGCCCGAGTTCCTGCTGGCCATGCCGCAGCTGTTCACCGCGGAGGGTTTCCAGCAGCACCGCTTCGACGAGGTGAGCCCGCGGCAGGCCGTCGCGCTCTCCCTGAGCCAGGCGCCGACGTTCGCGCCGGGCACCAGCTGGGGCTACTCGAACACCAACTACGTGCTGGCCGGGATGATCATCGAGCAGGTCACCGGGAACACCTGGCAGGACGAGGTGCGCGAGCGCATCGTCCGCCCGCTCGGCCTGCGACACACCACCCTGCCGGGCAGCTCGTCCCGCATCCCCGGCCCGCACGCCGTCGGCTACGAGCGCTACCCCGGCGAGGGGGCGACGCCCGAGGACCCCCGCTACGGCGAGGCGATCGACGCCACCGCGCTGAACCCGTCGTGGGCGGGGGCCGCGGGGGAGATCATCAGCACCACCGACGACCTCAACACCTTCCTGCAGGCCCTCGTCGGCGGCCGCGTGCTGCGCCCGGCGCAGTGGGCGGAGATGACCACGACCGTCCCGGCCAACGAGGACTTCCGCACCAACTGGCCCGGCGCCCGCTACGGGCTGGGGATCATGTGGGTGGACAACTCGTGCGGGGGCATGTGGGCGCACGGCGGGGACATCCAGGGGTTCATGACCCGCGACGGCGTCAGCCCCGACGGCCGCCGCAGCGTCGTCGTCTCGCTCAACACCGACTCCCCGGTGCCGCGGCCGGGCGTGACCGCGCCGTCCGACGACATCACCAACGCGCTCATCGACCACGCCCTCTGCGGGTCCTGAGAAGCAGGACTGCGCCGCCCTGAGGGGGCTGTTGACCGGCGCACGGCGCTGACCTGCGGAAATGTGCAGCTTCAAGCATCGGCTCGCCCGAACGGGGTGGCCCGTCGTTCCGGACGGTCGCGGGGAGGCGCATCATGACGCCGTGACCGACACGACTGCTGCGCCGGCTGCGTCCGGCGCCACGCTGGAGACGCTGCCCGTCCTCGACCTCTCGCGCCTGGACGCGGGGCCCGAGGAGGCGGCCGCGTTCCGCGACGAGCTGCGCACCGTCATGCACGAGGTGGGCTTCTTCTACCTCACCGGGCACGGCGTCCCGGCCGAGCTGACCGACGAGCTGCTGCGGGTCTCCCGGGAGTTCTTCGCCCTGCCCGAGGAGCAGAAGCTGGCCATCGAGAACGTCCACAGCCCCCAGTTCCGCGGCTACACGCGCGTCGGCGGGGAGCTGACCGCGGGCGAGGTCGACTGGCGCGAGCAGATCGACGTGGGTGTCGAGCGGGACACCGTGCCGGCCGGCGAGGGGGTCGCCGACTACTGGCGCCTCGAGGGGCCGAACCTCTGGCCGCAGGAGCTGCCCGAGATGAAGGCGACGGTGGACCGCTGGAACGACCTGCTCAGCGGGGTCGCGCTGAAGCTGCTGCGAGCCATGGCGGCTTCGCTGGGCGCGCCCGAGAGCAGCTTCGACGACGCCTTCGCCACCCGGCCGTTCAACCTGACGAAGATCGTGCGTTACCCGGGGGAGTCGGACCCGGACCCGGTGCAGGGCGTCGGGGTGCACCGCGACGGTGGGGTGCTCACGCTGCTGCTGGTCGAGCCCGGCAAGGGCGGCCTGCAGGTCGAGCACCACGGGCAGTGGATCGACGCCCCCGCGGTGCCGGGCGCGTTCGTCGTGAACATCGGCGAGATGCTGGAGCTGTCGAGCCAGGGCTACCTGCGCGCGACGCTGCATCGGGTGATCTCGCCGCGCAAGGGCAGCGACCGCATGTCCATCCCGTTCTTCTTCAACCCGGCGCTGGACGCCCACATGCCGCAGCTGGAGCTGGCCGAGGAGCTGCGCGGCGAGACCGGGGAGCTGTCGCTGGACCCGACGAACAGCCCGATCCTCGAGACCTACGGCGACAACGCGCTGCGCTACCGGCTGCGGGCTCACCCGAACGTCGTCGCGATCCACCACGCGGACCTGCTGGGCTGAACGATCACCACCACGGCCGCCCGCGCAGGACCCGGTGCGCTGAGCGGCCGGCCCGGGCGTCGTCGAGGATCCGCTCGACCTCCTCGGGGGTGCCGACGCCGTCGGCCTCCCAGCCGCCGGCGGAGCCGATGACGTCGCCGTGGGGAGTCAGCACGTGGACGGCCTGGCGGTTGACGACGTCCACCACGGCGGCGTCGAGCTGCTCGAGCAGCGACTCGGAGCCGTCGTCGCAGGCGTCGCACCCGCAGAACGGGAGGCTGGCCCGCAGGACGGCCGGCTCCCCGGTGCTGACCATGACGATGGTGTCGTCGTACCCGTCGACGCCGCGGTAGCTGATCAGCAGCGGCTGAGTCCCGGCGCGGTGCGGGCGCAGCCAGAGAGCACGGGTGGGGGAGACGTCGTAGGGCAGGCCCTTGCGCCAGGCCGCGGGAGCATCGGCGGATGCCAGCGGCTCCGCCGTGGCGAGGTCGAGCCCGGTCAGCGCCCGCGTCCACGCCTCGGCGCGCGCGGCGAGGATCCGGTACTTGCCCGGGTCCAGGCACCGGGAGTACTCCTCCTCCGCCGGTGAGCCGCCGTCCGAGTGCGGGTCGGGCCAGCCGGGAGTGGCCGCGCCGGTCTCCGCGCAGGCGGCCTCGACCGCGGCCAGGAGGGTCTGCTCGTCCACGCCGGTGACGCTAGACAGCCACGCGCACCACAGCGACGGGTTTGATCAGCGGAAGACCCCGGACATGACGAAACCCCGGCGGCCGAAGGCCGAACCGAGGTTGTGCCGTGATTATCGCAAAGACGCGCTTTGATGTCAAGCAGCGCTACGAAGCGCCACGTCGACCGAGACCCCCGCCCTGGGCGCGACCCCAGCCCCGCAGACGCGCCGGGGCTGGGGGCCGTACCGAGCGGCTCGACCGGGGACGGACCCTCAGAAGGAGCCGTACTTCTGCCGCGGGTCGATGAGGTCGTGGCCCGGCGCGACGGGGACCGCGGTGCCGTCGTCGAAGATCTCCTGGCGGCGCAGGCGGCCGGCGGTCTCGTCGTGCTGCTGCAGGAGCTCGATCACGTTGCCGTCGGGGTCGGCGATGTAGACCTGCTCGACGTAGTCGTCGCGCACCCGGTAGCCGCCGACCCGGTCTTGCCCCGTGGCCCGCAGCCGCTCGATGTAGGGCGCGACCTCCGGGACCCACAGGGCGAAGTGCGCGACGAGGCCGGTCTTCAGCTCGTCCGCGCCCCAGTTCGGCGGGTTGTCCCGCAGCCGGCCGGGGGTGGCCTCCTGCACGACGTGGATCTCGCCGCCGCTGAGCGCGAAGTACGCGCCCAGGAAGGTGAAGTCGGTGGGCCGCAGGATCTCCTCGCAGCCGAGGACGCCGACGTAGAAGTCACGGGTGCGGGCGAGGTCCTCGACCACGATGCAGACGTGGTGCAGGAACGGTCCGGTCTGGGCGGTCATCGTCGATCCGATCTCGGGGGGAGTTTCGCCCATCATGGCGCGCCGGCCCGGGACCGCGACGGCGCCCCGTCAGGCGTGCTGCGCGGTCCAGGCCGCGTGCAGCCGCGAGTACGGCCCGCCCGCGTGCGCCAGCTCCACGGCCGACCCGACCTCCACGACCCGCCCGGCGTCGACGACGACCACCGTGTCGGCGGCCTCGGCGGTGGAGAGGCGGTGGGCGATCGCGACGGAGGTCCGGCCGGACAGGACACCCTCGAGCGCCCGCTGCAGCCGCACCTCGGTGGCCGGGTCGACGGACGACGTCGCCTCGTCGAGCACGAGCAGGTCCGGGTCGGCGAGGTGGGCGCGAGCCAGGGCGACGAGCTGGCGCTCGCCCGCGGACAGGCGCTCGCCGCGCTGGCCGACGGGGGTGTCGAGCCCGTCGGGCAGGCCGTCGAGCCAGCCGGTCAGGCCGAGCTCGTCGAAGGCACCGCGCACGTCGGCGTCGGTCGCGCCGGGGCGGCCGCGGCGCACGTTGGCGCCGACGGTCGCGTCGAAGAGGAACCCCTCCTGCGGGACGGCCACGACGCGGCGGTGCAGCTCGCGGCTCGGCAGGTCGCGGGCGTCGACGCCGTTCAGCAGCACCCGGCCCGCGGCGGGGTCGACAAGGCGGGTCACGAGCCGGGCCAGGGTCGTCTTGCCCGACCCGGTCTCGCCGACCACGGCGGTCCGCGACCCGGCGGGCAGGTGCAGGGCGACGCCGGCCAGGACGACCTTCTCGGTACCGGGGTAGGTGTAGGCGACGTCCTCGACGCGCACGTCCACCGGCCCCGCGGGCAGGGTCCGCACGCGGTCCGCGGCGGGTTCCGGGACGACGACCGGGGTGTCGATGAGCTCGACGACGCGGCGCCAGCCGGCGAGGGCGTTCTGCAGCTCGTTGAGCACCTCGGTCGTCGCCTGCACCGGCCCGACCCACAGCTGGGCCAGGAACAGGAAGGCCAGCAGGCGCCCCAGGGTGAGGTGGCCACCGACGCCGAGGAGCGTCCCGACGACGATGACCAGCGCGACGACGAGGCCGGAGACGACCACGCCGGCGGAGAACGTCGTCGCGGTGGCGACCTGGGCCTTCACGGCCTGCTTGCGGTGCGCCTCGACGGCCGCGTCGACCGTGCGCCACGAGCGCGCCGAGGCGGCGTGCGCGCGGATGACGTCGGCCCCGACGACGGTCTCGGAGATCGCGCCGAGGAGCTCGCCCATCCGCACCCGCACCAGCGCGTAGGCGGCCGCGACCGGACGCTGCAGCCGGGTCCGCACCAACACCAGCGGCACGAAGCAACCGATGACGACGAGCGCGAGCTGCCAGGAGTAGAAGAACATCACCGCGGTCGCCAGCAGCACCTGCCCGGCCGACAGGACCAGCACGAGCATCCCGGTCTGCAGGAACGTCGAGATGGTGTCGACGTCGCTCGTCACGCGGCTGACCAGCGCCCCGCGGCGCTCGCCGCTCTGCGTGAGGACCGCGAGGTCGTGGACGTGGCGGAAC
>Ga0160427_10002597_pt1 | contig 10861 bp, 8 predicted proteins | sample SolpanmetagenomL_FD_108194 | JGI IMG/M metagenome (GOLD analysis project Ga0160427, IMG submission 108194) | Solar panel surface microbial communities from Lawrence Berkeley National Laboratory, California, USA - L | ecosystem: Engineered > Built environment > Solar panel > Unclassified ...
GAACAGAAGAATTTACTGCTGTTGTGATAGAGATGGATCGAAGATTGAAGAAGAAGAAGAATTAAAACTAAGAGGGGGAGAGAAAAGAAAGAAGAAAAAAAAAAAACAATTTCCATTTCGTCTTCATCTTCACATCGGAACAGTCAAAGAGTCATCACTCACTCACACAACTTCTCAGTTACTGGCATCTCTGCAAAAAGGTTTATCGACATTATTGTCATCTATATTGGCAAGAGAATATCCCGTCCACGTCCCGCAAGACTTTCAAGCCATCTTCTTCGAGATATATCAACACACACACACACCATCACCACCATCATTCGAATCGTTCGTTCGTTGCCTCTTCCAACCGGACACTATAATCCCAAAATCTAATCAATCTCATATCGTCAAGACAGGTGGACATTTCCACACAATCGACACACTCTACTCATCAACAACAGATGAACGCATTATTTACAGGAATACTATAGGTACAGTCTTCATTCATCCTTCTATCAGAGCATTAGCTAATCGCTTCGCCTAGACTAAGTTCCGTTATTTCTATGGTGTTCAAGCCTTTCGGAACCCTTGCTCGACAGAGCCTTGCCAAATTCTCCAATGGTTACGCTCAATCAGCCGTTGCAGCGGCTCAATCTTCCTATGCCTCCTCTACAACCTTCCCCCTCACAAAATTAGGGCATCAATTTACACCGACAAAACACCACTCGACGTCTTCTAACCAGGCGGGGAAACGACCAGAATATACCTCCATTTCACAACGAGTCAACGACTCGATAGCCCTACATAATGCCTTTTCGACGCAAGCCCACGAGGACGATGGCCAATGGCGACAATTTCAGTATCCAAAAAGGATCCTGTGGTCGCCAGCCACACCCTTACAGCAACAACAACAACAGCGGGAGAGTGATGTAGAACACAGACAATTGGGCCTGAGGCCAGAGAAGCCCAGAGCTGCATCCATGTCCAGTGTCCGTGAATTTTCAACATCAGCTTTCGATAGGCAACAACACCAGCAGCCAGACAATCATGCCATCAACACAAGTGAACAGGCACATCTTGACCTTGCCACCAGCACGAAATCCTCAGAACCGGTCCCTGACATTATTGTACAAGATCAGGAGGCATCGTTATCACAAAAAGACATTGGCAGTGCCTCAAATGCTGCCAGTGGCGCCCCGGATGCCTCAAACGATGTCACTAAGTCAGATATTGAGCCAACCGCCTCAAATCTGGGGCATGAGCAGGCGTCTCAATCTGCGTCTCGTGAACTTGCACAATATCATCAAAATTTCGAGGATTCAAAAAACCAGGGCGATTTTATGCAGGTCATGCAGGTTTTTGAACGTATGAAATTACAGCACATCCAACCAGACGTATCTGCGTACAATTACTACTTGCATGCCATAAGTCAGGTTGAAACCATCGATCGAATCCCCAAACTGCTTGCAACCCACGATGCAATGTTGTCCGAAGGTGTTCAGCCATCATCTTACACATACAGCATACTGGTGTTTGCTTTAGTGGACTGGTCTGAGCAGATTCAAGATATCATCAAGAGACTAGAGACTTCTGAATTCCGTTTTGGCAAACTTGTCATAGACCACAGCAAACAAATAGAAGCTCTTCGTGCGCAAGATGCTATCACACAGAGTCTTGAGTTGTTCCGTAAGGCGATGAAAGAAGGGCTTAGAGATTTACCTCAGATTACTTACAACTATCTGGTGAGGGCTCTTGCTGACACAAACAAGCTGGACGACATGTTGTACACTCTTGCCCAAATGGAGCAGGTTTACCCTTCTCCGGACTTGGACACAATGGCAGCAATGATCAAGTATTTTGGTCGCAACCAAGACATCAACTCTGCTGTGGAATGTTTCACAGAGGCCACTTCACGTCTAGTTAAAGATACTTCTTACGCCGATAAAGTCTCTCTGCTTAACTCATCTCTGTTGTATGCCTATTTCGCGTCACATAACGAGGACCATGGTTTACGATTTGCAACTAAATTACAGACCAGCAGTGATACTTCGTCACTATGCATCATGGTTGCACAACAGTATCTTGAAGTCAAAGATGTTGCGCATGCTTTACAATGGACGAAAGGCCTCAGTTTCGAGAATCCATCTGAACGGGCTGCTATTAATCATACATACATGACGGCAGCCGACGCCGATAACAAAGAACTAAGCAAGAGTATACAACACCCGTCAAACGACCGATATATTGCGACTTCAACAGCCGAGGCTATACTCGCCTCTGCTTTGCGGCTGTCACATTGGAAAACCGCAACTAGATTCCTTGCTGTCTGTATTAAGTACAAGCACATTACAGTCGACAATGCACCAATGATTGCTTCAGCGTATGCCAAGACTTTTATCCAAGACGATCAGCTAGACGGAGGTGTAGAGGGATTTTGCAAAACCATGGAAAGAGTCCCAACTGCAGAATGGAATTCACTCTGTGAAAGAGCTCTGGACTACCTTACAGACCTCTTGTCAACAAAAGGTCTGCTTACACAGAAACAAAGCTTAACGCTTATGCGATTGATTGAAGGAGGACGATATTCCTTACCCGTCGATATTGCCCGAAAACTACTGGTTCCATTTGAGGGAGTGCCTGTCAAAAGTCTCTCCATTACAGACTTCACTACCATGGTCGTCGCTCAAAGCGTCTCTTCTCTCGCTCCAGATGCTTCGGCAGATGAAAAGGCTAAATTGGAAACAATGCTTGTTATTGCTAAGGAAAATCAATTGCCTCTCTGGAATTTTCCAGCCGACATGATTCAAGACTTTGTGCCAACACCCATAGAGAATCTTAGCAATGATCTACAAGTATGGAACTCTCACTTCCGAAAGATTGACTTACTAGAAGATGTGGTTAGCTTTTCCAACAATTCAGAAGTTTATCACTGGAGCTATAGAACAGATGGTAATCTTCCTGCTTTCAATATACACCAGGTCCTTGACGAGGTGGATCCGTACGAGAAGTCTTTGGATTCAGCTGGGTCAGGCACTTTGTCAGCGCTGCTTGACCAACCAATAGCCCGTGCCAGTGGACCAGAAAATTTGAAGGAAATCTTGCGGCTTTTTGAGCGTAGCAAAGGTCACTTCCAGGCTAATGCTATATCTCGTGCCATTGGTACCATCTCTAGAAGTGAGGGTACAGATGCGGTTATCAAGTTCAACGTGTGTTACAAGATCTTTCAAGACGCTCTCAAGGCAATGCCCCTCCACGCAGAATATCGCAAGTCTCGTTACGCATGGTACTTGATGTACGACGCCATGATCGCTGCTAGTTTGAATCTTGACATGCCACAAGCCGCAGCAAAACTACACAACGAGATGCTTGCTTTCGGAGCCTCCCCATCAGCAAATACCTATGGTCTTTACATCGTCAACTTGAAGGGAGCAAGCGAGATTTTCGACGAGGCAACCGAGGCCTTGGCAATTTTCGAACGTGCCAAGGCTGAGGGTGTCATACCCACATCGTTCCTCTACAATGCTCTTATCGGTAAGCTCGCTAAAGCCCGAAGAGTAGATGACTGTCTTTTCTATTTCTCACAAATGAGAGCCTTCGGAATTCGCCCAACAAGTGTCACATATGGAACAGTTGTTAATGCTCTCTGCCGAGTCAGTGATGAGAGATTTGCCGAAGAACTCTTCGATGAGATGGAGAGTATGGACAATTATAGGCCTCGTGCCGCACCTTACAACTCGATGTTGCAGTTCTTCGTTACTACCAGGCGCGATAGAACAAAAGCGCTAAAATACTATCAACGAATGAAGGATCATCGTATCCACGAGACACCCTACACCTGGAGACTACTCATAGACTGCCATGCTGCCTGTGAACCGATAGACATGGAGGCCGCAGAGGCGGTCATGACTGAAATGAGGAACAAGAAGGTCCACGTCTCGGCAATTCATTATGCGGCATTAATACATGCTAAAGGATGTCTTCTAAATGACTTGGATGGAGCTATACAATCCTTCAAGGATTACCAACACTCAGTAAAGGGCAAACGCGCGCTCGATTTTGATATAGCAAACGTGTATCAAGCTGTTATCGAATCCTTAGTAGCCAACAACAAAATAGAGGACATTAAACAATACACTACCGAAATGACCATGCAGGGAATCTCAATGACTCCATATATTGCAAACTCCCTTATTCAAGGCTTTGCTAACAATGGACAAATTGATAAATGTGAGGAGATCTATAACAATCTCAACAATGAAACAGGAAATAGTCGCGAGCCAAGTACCTATGAGGCCATGGCTCGAGCATACGTCGCCAACAATCACCATGATTCAGCAGTCCAAGTCATCAACGAAATGGCGTCTAGAGGATATCCTCCGCCAGTCATGACGAGAATTGTTGATGCCCTTCGCAATGGTGGCACTCATGATGTTACATTACACAAATAGATGGCATTATGCAGATCATACATTTCCTTAAATTATCTCAACCATCTCGTTTGGTTATTTCAGATCTTCTTGAGATTTTCCGTATTGGGACACATTAAAACAGTGTCTCGAGATTCTGACGCCTGCATCGAAACCTGGTTTCATTTTCCTTACCGGCGTTACACTTTTGATAATGGCGTTTAGTCTTGAGTTTACAAGGTCGAATTCTGGCCAAGACTGTATGGGCGTTTATTCCTTGCTGCTTTAACCTTTTAGTTACCTGCTTTTAGTTAATTTTTTCGTATTTGTCTTCTACTCCTAATATCTCTTACAGATGTTCAAAGGCATCTACAAGATATTTTACCTAATATCCATGATCCACCTTTCCTCCATTTACCCTCATATGCAATGCCAATCTACTGGTCGTCTGCTTTGTCTGGGCTTCAAACAAAATTTCCTTTACCAAATTATCAACAAAACACACATCTCACCCTGTTTCGGGTGTTCTTGAAAAGACATCACTTTTCATCTTTTACGGACATATCAAAATTGTAAATATGGTTTTGTTGATATGTTCTTTATATTCCTTTTACCCCTTTCTTATCGTATTCTTACGGCTTGATGATTTTCCTTTGTGTATTTCTTCATTCTGTACATACTTCGTGTTTCCTGCACATAGTCCTAGATACACACCACTCTTGTTGAGCATAAAGTGACCCTGATAGTTTTGTATATACACATCTTTCTCTTTATTTTTTCCCTTCGAGTTTTTATTTTCAATTCAGGGCATTCGCAATGTCCTTTTCGCAAGGACGCAGATAATAGATTATGGGTCAACGAGGAGAAAAAAAGCTGAAGAGCAGCAAAAAGGGAAGATAGTACCTCCACTTCACAAAGAATATAATCTGTATATATAGAATCTTTCATCAGAATAATAAGAAGTTTACATTATGTAGTAGGGAAATTTGACGCTCTAAGGCCGCGTAAGCAGACTTGGCAGGAACAATTTGGCCCATGTCTTTTTTGTCCAACCACGTTTTTTCCCACTCTCTCCTTCCTTCAACCTAATTAACTTTCAGTGTGAGTTGGGTTAAGCTTGTTTTTGCAATGGCTCTGGGAAACCAACGCCTCATGTACAATTTAGGTAGGGCTTTCCGCTCCCGGATCGTGTCCTTGTCTTTTCTTTTTTCTTTCTGCTTTCAAGATTTCTTTTTCGTATTCATCACGACACGCGTCGTCGTCGTCTTCTTTCCTTCCTTGGAATGTTTACCATGTCACCTTTTTTTTTCTGGCAGATTTTCTGCAATACGTAAGCATATGCTTTGTTTCATGCCTCATCGTATTGGTCGATGTTTCATGTGAGTTCTTTTTTCTTCTTTTATTTGTCCCTTCTAAAAGAGCTTGTCTTCTGTAAAATAGATCTGTTGATGATAGTATGGTCAAGTTAACATATAGTACGCAGCAAAAAAAATTAATGGGAAAGAACAAAAGTTGTTTAAGAGTATTTTCTTTTGTGACGAAATGATATGAATATCCATTCTCAATGTATGGAACTACTACAAGCACTCGAAATAGCTTATATCCTGTACAATTGTATAATACAACTGTAAGGGATTGATAAAAGAACTGGAACAAACACGTACATCAAAGGTTTTCGTTTTCGAAAGGAGAAAAAATGTGGGCCCGAAACCTTTTTGGTTCCGTTCCGCTCGGATGGCGTTAGAAAATCTTGACAAAATTGTGTTTGTCTTGTTGCACGAATCTCCGGGCTTAGGCACCGAAGAGATGCAGATGGCTTGCTTGTTAGATAGTATACGAGTAGTGAAATGAAAACATCAGATAGGGTGATTGGAATTAAAGGCCTAGTCTAAGAAGTATCTCGCTATGTTCAAGTTAAGGATTTAGTATATTTGAATTGGAACAACTAAGTACAGTCGATAGAGATTATATAAGGAGAAGTGCACGTCCACATTACACAATCTTTGACCAAGTAGATACTACACCAGTATTGATCAATAATAGTCAGTCCTTACTGAAACACGCTCTTCTTGTTTCTCTCTCTTCATCGTTTTTCTTCACTCATTCTTTTTAAAGTCTTTACTGCATTGAAACACATACTCGTACATCAATCTTTTATTATCCAATCTCGATAACAAACATCCCACAACATCATGAAGCTCTCTGTCGTTATCTCATTGCTCGTCATCACTGGGTTTCCACTCGCGAAAGCTCATGGTGACCACACAGACTATGAACTGTTGAAACGAAACCATTTTATTAGTCAAAGATCGTTGGCATCATGTCAAAACAATCTTGAGGCAAGAGGATTGTTTAAACGTTCTGTTGACAGGCGAGCAGACCTGTTGAGGGATATGCAGAAGAGAAAGAACTTACCTGAGAGTATGTATTCATATTTGAACATTCTTCGCTACTACTTTCTGGTTTACATCGAAGATATCCACATTGAATCATTGGTAGTTTTGTAATTCGTGTTTTCCATGAAAACAACAAGATCATGTACAATACTTTGAAAGCAAGACAAATTTTAACTAATAATTGCCTTTCTTTTGGTTTTATCTATTATAGGAAGCACTTATGATTTACACCTACACAAACGAGACATCACCTCCGCATCCGCCATCTCTCACCACTCAAACTTGAGCGTTACATACGATGAAAACTACAAGACTCTTTTCGCTGGTAATACAAGTTGTCTTTTGACGCCAGAAGTCACGGATGGGCCGTACTATGTTTCTGGAGAGTACATTCGTAAGGATATCCGAGAAAGCCAGAAGGGTGTGGAATTGTATTTAGACATTCAAGTCATCGATGTCAATACATGCAAGCCCGTCTCAGATGCGTATTTTGATGCTTGGCATGGTAAGCTTCCTCCTGTCCACACATATGTACACAAATTACGAAATTTGGTCGGAGAAAGATTGAATGCTGACCAAAATTGAAAACATATAGCAAATGCTACTGGGGTCTATTCAGGAATTGTGGCCAGTGGAAATGGTGACGATACAGATGGAACAAACCTTGTAAGATAATCTTAATGCCTGACTTTAACGACGTCGACTTTTTGAACGGTAAAAATTTTATGCTTGAACCAGCACCGTTGCTAATTATCTTCTCTTTTGTTTTTACGCGATCTCAGAATAGCACTTTTCTACGTGGTCTTCAGCCAACCAACTCGGATGGTGTTGTTCAATTCATCACGCTCTTTCCGGGACACTATTCTGGCCGTGCAACCCACCTTCATATCCTCGCCCATCGCGGTGGTTCTATCCTCTCGAATTCTACATACTCTGGCGGCAACATCACGCACGTTGGGCAACTCTTCTTTGACGAATCTTTACGAACTGATGTAGAAAAGGTTGCTCCATACAGTACCAATACAGCTGCTGTCACTCTCAATAAGGATGACCAATGGGCTACTCTTGAGGCTACAAATGACTATGATCCGTTTGTTGAATACGCATACTTAGGCGATAGTGTCAGCGATGGACTTCTTGCTTGGATCACCGTTGGTATTGATGTGAGCGAGGCTTACGACGATGCATATACTGGAATTGCTGCTTATTTGACTGATCATGGTGGTGTGGTGAATGGAGGTAGTGGTATTGGTGGTAGTGCTGGAGGAGGTCCAGGGGCGTCAGCACCCAGCGGAAACATGTCTGGTGGTCCGCCATCTGGGAGTATGAGTGGAGGAGGGGCTGGCGGCAGTGGTATGCCAACTGGAACAGATGGTGGATCTCAAAGTAGTGGATTTGTTTCTACTACAAGTACCAAAACTTCCTCCTCAACCTCTTCAGCTGTTCCAACATCTATCAAAACGACAAGTGTTATTGCTACATCCAAGTCTTCATCTTCGTCTCCAGTCACTACACTAAAGAAGACTACTACTAGTAGCAGTTCCTCAACATCGACTAAAAGGACGACTACTACTACCTCAATCAAATCAACGGTTACGTCCACTCTATCCAAAACATCAACAAGCAAGAAGTCATCCACATCATCACCGACATTCATTAAGAAGTCTACAAGCACAAGCACAAGCAAAACAACATCGTCTTCCCATAAAGCATCTACTACCTCAACCAAGCAAGCACGAAAATCAAAGTCACACCAGCACCATACCGCACATCAGCAACAGCCTGCTTACTATGGTGCCCATTACTAGTTTAATGGGTTTCACAAGATAGTCTTGGTCTGTCTTCTTTAAGAGAAAAATTCTTCAGAAAGTAGTGTATAAGGGTGAAAGTTTCTTATCTCCACTATGTAGTTTCGATCTTTTGTCTCAATAATTTCTCCTTACCATCTCTTGCTCTCTCCATCTATGTTATTTGTTTCATTTCTATAACACATATGTTTTACCTCCCTTATACATAGAGTTTGTGTACTTTAAGACTTTCTTTGCACAAAATGGCAGAGTCCCCTTCGATAATATAACAGGAGAAGAGGAGTGTATCCCAATGAATTTCATTCTGCCAGTGTTTTCTTGACATGATTCATAGCAGGAGCTGAGCCTTCGCGCAAAAACAATCCAAAGTTCGACCCCAAGTAGACCTCTTAAATCGTTATGATAGATTAGTAATGGTTATAATACTTATCAAATAAGATTCAAGTAACAGTAAAATAAGAAATCACTCTGACCAGATGAGGAAGCGGAGAAGGAGTTAAGACAAGACCTTCTCTTACCATTACTATCAATCAAGTTTTCAAACCATTTATGATCCAGAGCATTTATCGAACCGACTGGTGGACAGTGTCCACAAATCCATGCCACATAACTCAGTTCACCCTGTTCATCTTCAATAGTAGTTTGACACCCAAAGCAAGACCAAAGCTGTACACTTTGTGGAATAGCGGGAACAAAATGTTCCGACCAAGAATAAGCTTCAGTAAATTTTATTTTGTGTGTTTTCAAACGAGTCAAACTTCCATCATGATGGCTAAGAAAATTTATAAGCGACGAGAACGAGGGGTTTAAGTGGCTTATAGAGAACCTCTCGAGATTTGGAAACACAATGAATGAAGCCTCATTTGTGTCGGCATTATTATTAACAAATATGGAATCTGGCGTATATTCGTATGTTGTGTCTATTACATCAAAATCGAGGGTCAGGACAGTTAAAGTGTTTGCTGCTGCATTGAGAAGATTGTGGAATGATGACCAAGAGGTCGAATTATTACCCGTGTAGAGTCTGAGTGGGATTGAATCCTCAAAGTAGATGTTAAGGCTCTTGAGTCGTGAAAAAAGTCGATGCAATGGTTTGCTGTCGATATGAGATCTTTTGCATCAATCTAGTATTTCGACAGATCGTCTACGTAATGGCTAGCAGTGTGCAAGTGTAGCGTGCATTGGTTAAACAATTGGGGAAAGATTTTTGCAGGTATATACAATCCCTATAGTGGATGGTAAGCATTCAAAAATTGATAACAAAGAAAGATTGTGTATGTCAAAAAATATAAATTAAGAAATCATGTCTTGTGTATGACTTTGTGTGGAAAATAGAAGTCTCGAGTTTGAGTGCTCTTCATGTCGTTAGAAAGGGGATTTTCTTTGAGCTTAGCAAGAGGAACACCTGTCCGAACACCGTAGTATTCCGCGCTTAATTGAGCCGTTTGGAACTCCCAGCGCTTGAAGGTGATCGAATTCAAGTTGATGGCATATTTAAACAAATTTGATAATGCTCAGCGATCCAGGCTTGACTGGCTTTGTGTATGGGTTTTGCAAAGTGCTCGGACGCATGAAATCGTCCTACCCATCGAGTCCTTGCATACTCTGCATCTGCATCAAACTCGTGATGATGCATAAATGTGTTGATCACGTTAGATTTTCTAGGATCCAACTTGGGGTCCATCAGATAACTCCAACACCCTACAGACGATGATGCTCTCTGTCAGTGATATATCTTGTGTATTCAATCCGCAAATTTCCTGCCTTGTCAATGAAATAAGATCTAAAAATTCGCGTCATAGTCATAAAAAGTTGATGATCCAGAAAGCCTTCTGTGCATTTTATATGAGAAAGATATCTGAGTAGATAAGTGGATGATTAAAAGAGGGCCATAAGGATAAATCCCACCTCTCTCGTAGTGCAAATGTCATTGTTTGCACAAATGGTAAGATTGGAAGCAGATCCTGAACTATATAGTAAAGATTTGAATACTACACCTCGACTTTCATGCGCCCGTTTTTGTTATCCCCACCAGGTGAGTTTCCTAGCACCAGATGCTTGAGCAGACGTTGTTTTGTCGTTGTGATATTCGAGAAGGTTTGACAGGTAAGTCGCAACGTCAATAGACCAGGAAATGGCAGCATATCAACCACGGTATGTACTATGTCTATAGGCAAGTGTAAAAGATTTGTAGTTTACATTGTCATTTTGAAATTCGTCGTTGTATAGTATATTTTCTTTTTTTTTTTTTTAAATAAACCAATTACTC
>Ga0160427_10002599_pt1 | contig 10861 bp, 11 predicted proteins | sample SolpanmetagenomL_FD_108194 | JGI IMG/M metagenome (GOLD analysis project Ga0160427, IMG submission 108194) | Solar panel surface microbial communities from Lawrence Berkeley National Laboratory, California, USA - L | ecosystem: Engineered > Built environment > Solar panel > Unclassified ...
ACCTCCACCACCACTCCCGAACCAGCGTCTTCGCTTCGACCAGACGACATCATCAGAAGAAAGCGTTCCAGACATGGTCTGCGGTCGCGGCAGGGGTAGCCTGAGGATCAGGCTACCCCTGCCCTCAGCCTGCCGTGACGCGAGTTAAGGCAACACAACCTCTACAGGAACTTCATGCACCTCTTCCCACAGCGTGTCACCGAACACGGCCCTTGACATTGTCGCCATAATTGACGACAATCCGAAACATGCCATACCCAGGCGGGAAGGGGAAGACGTATCAGCACCTGATCAACCTGATGCCTCCGCACGACGTATACATCGAAGCGTTCCTTGGTGGCGGAGCGGTCCTCAAGCAAAAACAGCCTGCCCTGCGCAACATCGGCATTGAAATCGACGGCGATGTTCTCTCCAAATGGCAACCACCACAGAAAGGTCAGTTCGAGCTCCACCAAGGTGACGCCCTCACCTACCTTCGAACCTTCCCTTTCCAAGGCTCTGAGGTCGTCTACTGCGACCCACCCTACCTGCCCGAGACCCGTCGTCGCCGTCGTGTGTACCTTCACGACTACTCAACCGAGAACCACGTCCAGCTGCTCGATCTTCTGGCCACCCTCCCCTGCCATGTCCTGATCTCTGGATACGACTCGGCGCTTTACAAAGAGCGCCTTCAGGGATGGCAGCAGTACCGCTTCCGTGCGAAGACCCATGCTTCCGTCGCTACCGAGGTCGTATGGTACAACTACCCTCCTCCGGGAGAGCTTCACGATCCCAGACACCTGGGAGAAACCGCTCATCGCCGACAGACGATTAAACGGCGTCAGGAGCGCCTAAAGCACAAGATTCTCACGATGCCAGAGGTAGAGCGCCACGCCTTCATCGACTGGCTCACAGCCACCTATGACCTCCGCCGTCCTAGTCAAGAGACCAGATGACTCAGACGGTCTCTGCCCGGTTCGGTGACTCGCTCATGTATCTGCGCCTCCCTGATCCCGAGACTGAGGTCATGCCAGGTGTGCGCTGGCAATCGAGCGATCATCTCTTCACCCCCGCATACTGGCGATCCCAGATCTGGCTCCGCGAGGAGTCCGCAGTTCGCTCCCACCGCCTGGGCGACACCCTGGTTCAGGAAACCGCAGCCTGTCTCCTGGGCGGTCACGGCATCCCCGCGGAAGTCGGGCTCGCCGCATTCCAACGTCTGCGTACTTCGACCCTTCTGGGAGAGCGGTGCCCGACGGAAGAGCAGCTGTTTACTGCCCTTTCCACCCCTCTCCAGATCGGGACGCGGCAGGTTCGGTATCGGTTCGCCCGGCAGAAATCCGTCTACCTCCATGCCACGTTGCAGCGGCTCTGGCATGCGCCTCCACCTGAGGATGATCACCAGCAGTTCAGGGCCTGGTTCCTCTCCTGCCCGGGCATCGGCCCGAAGACCGCTTCCTGGATCACCCGCAACTGGCTCGACAGTGACCACGTCGCGATCATCGACATTCATATCCAACGCGCGGGTCAGCTGATGGGACTCTATACACACCACCAGATCGAACGGCATTATCAGGACATGGAAGACCGCTTCCTGATGTTCGCTGAGCAGCTTGGTGTCAGGCCTTCTCTTCTCGATGCCATTATGTGGGCAGACATGAAGATGGCCGGTGCGCTGGCGCTCGACCTGTTGCGGGCTGTCCCATCAAGCCTCGCGGGCCGCGCATAACCCGATCACGGCTCCACCTACACCGACCACGTCAGCCATGTTCAGCATGCTCGAGACGAACGGCTCACCGGTGATACCGAGTGCGCAGAAGTTCAACCCCAGTGCCTCGCAGACGAGCGCCATATGCCCCGTCAGCACTCCACTGTCTCTCCAGATCAGACTGGACCCATGCCTGTACTTCGTCAGCGTGCGCTGCGGCCTTGCCACATGCCAGATCACGGTCCCGTCCTGCGGAGGCACCACTTCTTCGATCTGACCGAGCAGCAGACTGAGCGCCGACTGATCCAGGCCGAGACGGCACAGGGCGTGAGCCTGCTCGTCATAGACGGAGCAGGACCAGACACCCTCTGAGCACTGCAGGACCAGTAGATCGATCGGGTGACGGCCTCCGGCGGACGTCACCGGCCGGTGCTGCCAGACAAATCCGCTTGGCAGGACGTTAGAGGTTTTCATGCGAGCCGTCGACCAGAGCACCATCGACAAAAGCGGGAGCGGCACGGTACTGAAGGTCCTCCGGGTCATGCGGCGTTCGATCACATCGAAAAAAGATGCGGCAGGAAATGCCGTCGGCACTGGGAGATATCGACGGTCCAGCACCGGATACCGTTGCTCGGCGAGCACCGATTCACTCTGTTCCGGGACCGGACTCCCCAGATCAGTAAACGTCACGGCCGAGTTCCTGCATCACCTGACGGTGCTTATTGCACCCACGGCACTGACCGCACGCGATGTCGCTCACGTGACAAGAATGTGACCAAGCCAAAAGAGAAGTAGGAATGCCCGACGTCTCCACCAGTGAGGCTGTCGTCACCCCGATGGCTGGCGCTTCCACGTGAAGCCCCCCTTCCTGGAATGCCATCAAAGCATCGAGACGACTCACGAACTCCGGAGTGCCGTCGAGGTGAACGCCATCCGTCTGAACTGTGCCGATCCATAGGGTCTGCACGCTCAGGGCGATCGCTTTCATCGCCGCAAGGGTGATCAGCAACTGGTTCCGGTAAGGCCACCAGTCTGAGGCGGGCGCCTCACCATGAGCGGCGCTTCCGGCCATATCACCGGAACCCAATGCCCGGCAATCTACGGTGATCTCGTGGTGTACGATCCCTAGAGATTCAGCCACAGCCCGAGCCGCCTGAAATTCTCCTCTGGCCGCCAGCTGACCATAGTCAATCGTGAACGCGTGGGTCGGCCTTTTCCAGTAGGCCAATGCCACCGAGTCCATGCCCCCGGACAGAAGGAGTCCGGTGACGGTCACGAGGACACGGCGAGCCACATCGCCTTGTACACCGCCGTGACGAAGTCCCGCTCAATCAGGCACTGAGTCCCCTGCAACATCTTCATGCTCTCGTCGGTCTCGTTCTGCATAAAGACGATGACCGGCTTATTCACTGCCCGAGCGTAGCCGATCTCGAACAGTGTGCCCGCGTCCAGGCCGTCCACAACGGCGAACAGCAGGTCGCTGCGGTGAATTCCCTCGATATCCTTATGAACCACTTCTTCAGCGGTCCCCATGCCCACTTCGTGGTATGGAGAGAACACCTTCATCCCCATATCTCTCAGGGCAATCAGCGCCTGGCCGATCACCCAGCGCTGTCCCATCGTGAAGAACGGACCGGCCAAGTAGACCAGAGGCCGTTCAGTTGCCTGTGCCTGAGGCTGGATCGACTGGAAGTCTTCTTCTTTCAACTCTGTGGGAATGGGGAGACTCCGGGTCGAGCAGTAGTAAGCCGTCGCGAGCGATGCGTGCCTTGCAGCTTTAGCGGCGGGCAAACCCTGCTCCATCCAGTAATGAGAGAAGACAGCCGAAAAGACGTCGCCTGAACCGATCGGCCACACGCTGTCCGTCCGGTAAGCGGGAATCCGTGTGAATGTGCCCCGGTCGTACACCAGGGCCCCGGCCGCCCCCATTTTCAGGACGACCACCTCCGCACCTTCATGCTCGGCAAGCTCCCGGACAGTTTCCTCTGGGTCGGACTGCCGGTCCTGACTCTCTGTAAGTCGCTGAGCTTCTCCCCTATTCAGCACATAGGCCAGCCGACGGGCAGTCGAACCGTTCGCACTGAACCGGGCGGGTGACACTACATCCTGAGGGTCATACACAGCCTGATCTGCTATGACCACAGCGTCACCTTCGATCATGCCGTAGCGGAGCACATGCTCAGCCTTCAACGTGTACTCTTCCGGAGCCTCCATCAGATGAACTGGAGGGAAGATCTCTGGTTTAGACAGCCCATGAAAATACTCGAACCGGACCAGTTGGGGCGACCCATAAGGCTTGGCAGTAAAGTTCATTGTGTCGGCCAGGGCCTGCAGAACAGGCCACTGGGCGAGCGGCAACGGGGTATGAAATTCAATACCGGAAGACAGCTCCGTCAGCGCCGCGGCCGCTCGCCCTCCCGAGCCGTACAGTTCATCGCGTTCCGGTTCCGCACAGATTTCCTGGTATGTTCCCCCAATGACGGAGATCACTTGACGCTTGCCGGGCGAACATGAACTTCACAGCTCCCACCCTGAATGGAGATCACCTCGGCGACGAACTTCGCTCCGTTTTGTAAGCACTGGATGAGCTTGAGCATCACGCTGGAAGTGATCGATCCTGCCTCCTGGTCGTTCCAAATAGCAACGACAACCGCCGGTCCAGTGGGGGTACGCAGCTGCACTGTCAGGATGTCGCCCGACTTTAATTGCCCGAGCACGGCCGGTTTAGGAGAGTTCAGCGTCGTACGGATAGACAAGCTGCTGCAGTCATCAGCTCCGCCGCCACCCCCACCGAATCCACTTCCGCCACCGTTCGGTACATTTCCACCGTCGCTACTAGATCCCGACATGACTTCCTCCTTAGAGATCAAAAGGCTTCCAAACAAACATGGGCCACCTGGTCGGTCTGTCTCCTCACCGGTTGGCAACTGCTCGACGTAAAGCTCTAACAACAAGTTAGTTAGATCGCGATAGATGCATTAACACTGCAACTTCAATAAATACCGTATTTTTTTAGCTCAAGAAGCTAAACGGGTATGCAGATTTAATAAGCGTTCTGGAATTTCACCAAATTCTGTTTCGAATTGCGTAACAACTTGTTCGAGCGTCCGTTTAGCAGCGATGTAACCTTCGAGATCCAACACAGCCATCACGAGGTATTCGGCAAGTACCTCGTTATAGGGCTCGATTTCACGGAGGCGATGAGCGAGTTCGAGACACTTGCCTGTCTGGCCATCTGCATTCCAGCGGTCCATCAACTGGAGCCCCGATTTGATTACGGACCATTCCAACTCTCTTCCCACCTCCTGGGCCCACGACACACCGACACTGGGCATGAAGACACCGGTATAAGCTTGGATCGCTTCTGATACATCTTCTTCCGGACCACTTAGCAACCGTTTAACACGCTGGACGTCCCATTCCAAGCGAGGTCCTTCCAGTCTCACACCGTACGTCCCATCAGCACTGTCATAAGGAATCTTCAGACCGGGAAGGGCAGTCTCCATCTTGTGGCGTATCTGATGGAAATAATTTCCGGCGTCCTTCGGACTCTTCTCAGGCCACAGATCGGTCAAGAGACGCTCCCGAGTCGTCCGGCCGCGGAGGAGCAGATAGGCGAGAATCTCTGTGCTCCGGCGCAAGCGCAATTGGACGGGCTTACCGTCCATCAGGATCTGAGAACCACCCAGAGTGACGAGACTAATCACATGTGGAAGATTACCCTTAAGGGCCGTCCAGTCTGCCAGGAGGACCGAGGAATAGCCGTGCGGGAACTCAGCCAGATACTGCCTTACCAGCACAAGATCTCGGAGTTCGATCGTCGGTGCCGCCGCCCGCCCGAAGGCGTGACGGATATCTGCAGCCTGATCGAGAGCGGCACGGGCACCCTCGATGTCACGTTGACTCAGCAGACTCTCGGCCAGGCACAGGGAGACCCAGCCTGCTTCTCTCATCAATCCGCACCTGACGAAGCCCTCTCGGACGAGCGCAAGCTGAGAGCTCTGTGATCCTCCCTGCTGTTGGCGTAGCAGTGCGGCTCTCCAATTCCAATACAAGAGACGCCGTGGATGCTCCTTAAGCTTCGACGCCCGCGCCAAACTGCCTGCCGCCAACTGAAACTCTCCCATCGCCCCATGGAGGGCACACACTCCCAGTTCGGAGAAGAAGGCGACTTCGTCCTCTAAAGCCGTTCCTGATAGAGCTTCCTGAAAGGCCTGGAGGCTCTCTCCATATCGGCCCTGCGCGCGATAAAGCACACCCTCGCTGTACGCCAGGGTAGCGGAGAGCGAGGAGATGATCGGCGAGAGTCGACGGGCTTCCACGAAGTCTTCCTCTGCCGCCTTGAACCGGCCCGAATACAAGTGACAGATCCCCCTGGTCGCTCTTGCTTGAGCCCCTCTAGAACCCTGGGTAAGGGCAACCGCCTCTTCAAGAACGTGCATTGCCCGCTCCCCATGACCAAGCTGCGTCTGCACCCAACCAAGTGCCAGGGCAGTGCTGGACTTGAGCGGAGTTGGTCCGGTTTGAACGGAGAGCCAGACCTTTTCGAGGGTCGTTGCCGCCAAGCCCAGTTCCCCCTCGGCGATCAGCAGCATTCCCCGTTCCCGATCAGCCAGCGCGCGATCAAAGTCGTCCAGTCGCTCCCAATCCAGCCCTTCCAGCATTGACCTGGCAATTGCCGTCTCTCCAAAGTGTCTGTAGACAGTAGAGAGTTCTACGCGCGCCTCCTGGCAGCCTCTGGCGACCGCTCGGCCGAGCATGTCACGGGCCTGGAGGTACCTAGACGACAGATAGAGGGCATATCCCACCCACCTGTTGTCTTCCGGTTCCATTGCAAGGTTTGACTCATGGAGCAACAAAACCTCTCCCGGACGTCCTTCAAGGATCAGCTGTAAGGATGGATTAAGAGGAATGAGCATGGGGCACGTCCATGGTAGTGGCAATTTTCTCCCTGAACCTCTCACATGTCGTGCTAAGAGTCAGACCAAATATGAGATATCTGAGCTAAGACCGTGATCAATAGCGTCCTCTCACGTCCTGGGAGGGGCGCACAGATGCACAGATCCGTGAAACGTCTGCTGGTCGTGTTGGTCTCCGTCCTCACGCTAGGAACTGCCGTTGCGTTTGCCGATCCAGGCACCATCGGTGGTGGCGGCCTGCATCCACTTCCCACCCCCCATGTCACACCCTCTACTGCAGGTCTATAAGCAAGGTCTGCGCCTGGCAGCACGCCCCTCTTCAATAGCCTGAACTCAGCGAAAACGAGGTCTACATGCGTCGATCCTGGCTGTTCATCCTTCTGCCTCTCGCACTTGCAGCGTGCAACTCGCAGACCACCCGTCAGGCAGGGACACCACCCAGCGTGTACGTGGCTCCTGCTACAACCGAAGTACCCGCAGCTACTGCTGGGACGAACAAGAAGTTCACAGCGCTGTCTCTCCAGAGCCTCTCGACCGGTGGGAGCCCTGTCCGTACCTTTCAGGCAAACGTGAATGCCACGGTCGTAACCCATGTGAACGGCATGCCTGACCAGGTATCTAACAGTCCCGCCGGCCTCCAAGCGGCTTACTTGATCCAGGGCGGCAACATCAAGACGCGCATCGACTACCCTGCTGCCGACTTCGGCGATAACCGAGCCAGGATCGTGACCTTCGACAAGAACAGCGGAGCGGCGAAAATTCTCTTCGCGGATACCCTCTTGGCCGATCCTTCCGTTAGCCCGACCGACATCAACAGTCTCCTACAGTCACAGCAGAACTTCGCCGCTCAACAGATCGACAGTGCCAACCCGTTCGTCAGGAAAGCAGCCAACAACTGGCAGCAGACGGCAGTAGCGGCAGGCGGGACGGCTGGCCCAACAGGGATCACCGCTCAAGGCTACGGCACTGCCCAAGTGTCCAAGTCGTTCTCTCTCTCCACTGGGGACACGCAACAGAGCGTCCTGACCTACGACGAAGGTGCAGGAGGTGTCGTCCGGATTCAGAGCACGATCGACAACGCGACCACCACCCAGAATTCCAACTCCAACATCTCCTACGTCGCAGTCACGGATTTACAGAACGTGAACCTCCCATATCAGATCGACACCACACAAACCATCAACCTCAAAACCACCGGCCAGACGGCCAACATCAACCAGACCGTCAACTACGACAACATCAGGATCAATACCCTGAGCGACAGCTTCTTTCAGGTAGGGGGCAACTGAGATGCGTCTGAACCTCTGCAAGCTCTTGAGCAAACTCGGGATCGCACTGATGGTCTTCATCGCCCTCGCCATCCAGCCGATGCAGATGACCATGGCCTCGGCAGCCGTGAACGCGATCAATGCAGCCAAAGCGGAAGCTGCTCAGAACGCTCCGAAGACGCAGGTGTCGAAAACCAATGGGGCGAGCCCACAGGTTGTCTGCAACCCGCAGACGACCATCGGTACCAATGCAAAACCCGGTTTCACTGCCAGCTACGTTCCACCTCCAAATTGCCCAGCGTCGGGATCCTGCTGCCCGACCTCACCGACTCCTACACCTGCCCCAGCCCGGCTTGCTGGCTATTATCTCAGTCACGGCATTGGGGACACGACCAATCTCAGCTCGACCACGTCGTCCGGTTACTTCGGCTCGGTGCTCCCCAACTTCCTGAACTCGGACGGCAGCAGCTCGAACGTCATGATCCAGACTCCAGCGGTTGATTGGAAGAACAAGACCATTCCAAATCAGGCAGTAGATCTCGGAAACCTGATCCAGGGCAGCCAGGCGAACGTACAGAACATCGTTCTTATCGGCCACAGTCAGGGTGGATTGCGCTCACGTGAATACGTACAGCACCTGAATGGACAGTACGCGTCCTCCGGAGCGTCGAAAGTCATCGGTCTAGTGACGATCGGGTCTCCGAATTACGGCGCACCAATCGTCAACAACGCCTACTCCGTTGTGGGATTCCTGTCGCTCACGGCAGGAGCAGCACTTTCCTTCTTCTCCGGCTACACCGCAACGGCGTTCACCGGCGGCGCATACGAAGCTGCCAAGGCAGTGCTCAACAACCTGATTGGGGCAGGCGGACCGAACATGGCGCCCGGGAGTCCGTTCCTCGCCTCGATCAACACGCCAGGAGCGTCGGGCTTCGCACCAATCCCTTCCAATATCGCCACGCTCGAAGTTCGTGGTAACAACAACGAGATCGATGCCCTGGTGGGTTCGTCTCAGGCGGACACGCGCGCCAAACGCCAGGACGCAGCAACGGCCTTCACGATCTTGGCAGGAGCCTCCTGGGCAGTCGCCTGGTTCTTCGGCCTAAGTATTCCTGCGGCGATCGCCTTTACAGCCATTGCCGCGCTCCTCTGGGGCCTGCCTGCCTTCTGGCGGACCTTCGTAGTCGGCAGTAACGAAGGAGATGGCGTGGTGCCTTACACGAATCAGGTGATCAGGCAGAACAATGTGAACATCGGCGGGTCCTCATACCAGAGACAGACGAACCTGCCGTCAGGCACTCATATCGGCCCAACAAGAGAACTCGAAGATCCCGCGACTCGAGACGGTCTATCGCTTTTCCTGAACGGCATCAGCATGCCCTGCAAGACCTGTAATATTCACTGATCGTAAGGAAACGTGTGAGACGAACGATGCCCTCTGTGTCTTGGAAGACCGGATATCGAGAGGCAGTATCCAAGTCCACACGTTCTCCAGTCAGCTCTTCTCTCCCCTTCTTTCTAAGGAGAAGTCATGTCGATCCTGCGTCGCCTCCTCCTCGTTCCCGTTCTGCTCTCTCTTCTCGCCGCCTGCGACTCGGCGGGCACGACCGGTGGAGGCAACGGAACGGGTCTCCCGGACCTCGCTGTCGCCTGGAGCTTCCCCGTCCAGGTCTACGGTCGCGTCGAGGTGTTCGGCGACCTCATCGTCGGAGGCAAGACCGACACGGGGCAAGTGACCGCCGTGAACCTGACTACCCACAAGGTCGCCTGGACACTGCCACAGACCGTGCTCGTCGGAGGCGGCACGCATTTCACTCACGACGACCGCTATCTTTATGTCACCTCCACCTCGCCCTCGAAACAGTCGAACAACAGCCTTCTGGTGGTCGCTCCGGACGGCACCGTCGTGAACCGCGTGGATGTGCCGGAATACACCAGCGTCCAGACGACCCAAGGCCCTCAAATCGTCGGCCATCTCCTGTACCTCACCAACGGCTCCGAACTGCTCGCCTTCGACACGACGACCATCGCTGCCGGTTCACCCAAGCCAATCTTCGACGTGACTTTACCGGGCAGTCCAGTGATCCGCGCCATGACAGTCGACCCAGCTGGAACCGTGTACTTGGCGACTGGAAACGCCCATCTCTCCGCCTTGAGCCCGAAGGGGGTCCTGGTTTGGTCGGTGGACATCACCAACGACAACCAGCCGGTGCTTTCATCGGCGAACGGAATCGCGGTTTCCGGGTCTACACTGGTTGCGACCGCTGGTGGTGGGTTTTTGAGGGCATACGACACGGCGCAGGGCACGCCACTCTGGAACAGTCGATGGCCGGTCTACAACACCTGCGCTGCCGGCTCGTCGGCCTTCGCTCGTCAGATCGGGTTCGGGGACGGGAAAATCTTCATCGGCAACGATGGTGGCGGGTGCGTGTCGGCCTACGACTTGGCGACTGGAGCGACGTCTTGGGTGTTCGACGCACCGAACGCCTTAACCTTCGACAGTCAGCCGTCGTACATGAATGGCGTGTTGTACGCCACCAATACCAGACTCTGGGCGATCGACAGCCGGAGCGGAAAGGCGCTGGGCGTGGGCAGGGTCGTCGGCAACACGTCCCTCTCGGCAAATGTGCAGTACAGCACTGCTCACAACGAGGTGTACGTCTGGGGCGATGAACTGGTGGCTTACAGACCTGTCCAGAAGTAGTCGGAAGATCAAGGAAGAATTTGACATCGAACGGTTGTGTTGCCTTAACCGGGACGGGGTAGGCTGACCCGCCGTGCCCAACGCCAAGCCCTACCGCCACCGATTCCCCATGACCATCATCCAGCACGCCGTCTGGCTCTACCACCGATTTCCCCTCAGTTACCGAGACGTGCAGGAATTGCTCCACCAGCGCGGCATTGAGGTCAGTCACGAAACCTTGCGCGAATGGTGCATCAAGTTCGGTCCCCTCTTCGCTGAAAACCTACATCACCGGGAACCCCGA
>Ga0160427_10002601_pt1 | contig 10847 bp, 8 predicted proteins | sample SolpanmetagenomL_FD_108194 | JGI IMG/M metagenome (GOLD analysis project Ga0160427, IMG submission 108194) | Solar panel surface microbial communities from Lawrence Berkeley National Laboratory, California, USA - L | ecosystem: Engineered > Built environment > Solar panel > Unclassified ...
GTGGGCCGGCACTACGCCGGCCGGCCGGTGGGCCTCATCGGCACCAAGCAAACGGTGGGCTCCAACCTCTACCGCAAGAAAATCGACCAGCTCGACCTGGGCGTAGACTTACACGCGCTGGCCACGCCGCTGCTCATCCCCATGATTGAGGAAGGCTTTTTCGACGGCCGCGTGTCGGAAGAAATTATCCGGGCCTACCTCGACCACCCCACCCTGCAAGGCATCGATGCCTTGGTGCTGGCCTGCACCCACTTCCCGCTCATCAAGCCCCAGATAGACGGCTACTACCAGGGCCGCGTGACGGTGCTCGACCCCTCCGACGTGGTGGCCGCCACCGTGGCCGAGGCCCTGGCTGCCCGCCAGCTGCTGGCACCGCCGACCGGCGCGCTGCCGCCGCACCACTTCTACGTGAGCGATTTCACGCGCTCGTTTGAGGAAAGCACCCGCCTGTTTTTCGGCCAGCAAGTGCAGCTGGAGCATTACCCGCTCTGGGAGTAGCCGGCTGCTGAGGCCACCGGCCACCTAGCCTGGCAGCGTGACCACAAACGTGGAGCCCACCCCCGGCTGGCTCTGCACCTGGATGCTGCCGCCCGCGTTTTCCACTATCTTCTTCACCATGTACAGCCCAATGCCCGAGCCCTCTACGTGGCTGTGCAGGCGCTGAAACATCACGAATAGCTGGCCCAGCTGGCTCTCGTCGAGGCCCAGGCCATTGTCCTGCACTTCGAGCACGGCGGTGGTGCCCGCCCGGTAGGCCCGCAGCTGCACCACGGGCGCCCGCTCGGGCGCCCGGTACTTGAGGCCGTTGCTGAGCAGGTTGTAGAGAATGCTGCGCAGGTTTTTGGGTGCAAACGACACGCTAGGGCAGGTGGCTACCTCCACCGTGAGCTGCCCGCCGGCCGCCGCCAGTTCGGAAGCTAGGTCGAGGCGAATGTCTTCGGTGAGGGCAGCCAGGCTCACCATTTCGGCGCTCTGGGCATTGGCCTGCTGAAGCTTGGAAATATCGGTGAGCTGCGCAATGGTTTTCTGGAAGCGTTCTACGGCGCCCTGCATCATGCTCAGCAGCTGCTGCACGTGCGGGGCCTGCCGCACCGGGGGCGGCAGCTGCTCCTGAAGGGCCGCCAGCAGCCCGTCGATGTTGGTGATGGGCGCCTTGAGGTCGTGCGAGGCGGTGTATATAAAATTGTCCAGGTCCGCATTGGTGCGCCGCAGCTGCTGGTTGGCCTCATCCAGTTCCGAGTTGCTGGCGAGCAGCTGCTGGTTGGCGTGGGCGAGCTGCTGGCGGGCGGCCACCTGCTTGCTCACCTCCGTTGCCACTAGCGCCACGCTACCAATGTGCCCGGCTTCGTCGCGCAGGGGCTGATACACAAAGTTGAGGTATACCGTTTCGAGCCGCCCATTGCGCTCCAGCAAAGAAGTTACCTCCTGCGCCACAAAGGCCTGCCCGGTTTGCACTACCCCATCGAGCAGCTCTTTAAAGCCCTGGTCGCGGGCCTCGGGCAAAGCGTCAAACAGGGGCCGGCCAATGAGCTGCTCCTTCGTGCGGCCCCAGATGGTAGCCACCAGCGGGTTGGCCACCTCAATCACGTAGTTGGGCCCCTGGATAATGGCAATGGCTACCGGTGCCTGCTCCAGCACGGCTTGCAGCTGGGCCTGCGCGGCGGCGCGCTGCTCGCGGGCCAGCACCTGCTCGGTCACATCGTAGGCGAATACCGAAATGCCCACCGTCCGGCCGTCTTCCTGAAAGGCCTGGTAGGTGAAATTCAGGTACCGGGTTTCGGCCGGGCTGTCGGCCAGCGCCTCCACGTGCAGCGGCACCTCGTTGCCGTAGTAGGTCTTGCCAGTCTGGTACACGTGGTCGAGCAGGGCGATAAAGCCCTGGCCGGCCACTTCGGGTTGCGACTCACGCACGGTGCGGCCCTTCAACTGCCGGCCCGGAAACAGCTGCTGCAAAGCCGGGTTCAGGTAATCGAGCCGGTGGTCAGGCCCCCGTAGCAGCCCAATCACGGCCGAAGTGCGCTCAAATATCTGGTAAAACGTTTCCCGCTCTTGGCTTTGGCGCTGGGCGGCGGCCAGCACCTGGGCTTGCAGCGCTTCGGCCTGCTGCTGAGCCTGCACCTTCTCCGTGACGTCCACGATAAATGCCAGGATGCCCGCTACCTGCTTTTGCGCATCGTGCAGCGGCTGGTACACAAAATCGACGTACCGCTGCGTAGGCTGCCCACTGGCAGCATCGTGCAGCCAAACCGGGCTATTGACGCCCACAAACGGCTCACCCGTGGCATATACTTGGTTGAGAATCTCGATAAAGCCCTGCGCTACTACCTCCGGAAACACCGCCGATACCGGCTGGTCCAACTGCGCACGGCCGGCCGCTAGGGCCTGGTAGCCGGCATTAAAGAAGCTGTGCTGATGCGCCGGCCCCACTAGCGTAGCAATAGCGGCGGGCACCTGGCTCAGTATCTGTTGCAGCTGGCCCTGCTGCTGGGCCAGCTGGGCGCGCTGCTGCTCGGTTTCGGCCAGGGCTGCCGCTAGCTGCTGGGTGCGCTCGGCCACGTGGGTTTCCAACTTCTGGTTGAGCTGCCGCAACTGCTGCTGGGTGCTTGCTAGCGCGGCGTTGCTGGTCAGGTATTCTTCGTTGGCTGCCTGTAGCTCCTCATTGGTAGCCGCCAACTCCTCGTTGAGGTCCTGCACCTGGTGGCGAGCCAGCACCTGCGTAGTCACGTCGTAGGCAAAAACAAAAATGCCATCGATGTTGCCCGCTAGGCTATGCCGCGCCTGGTAAATGAAGTTGTAATAGCGTTTTTCCAGCGCCTGCGGCTGGTCGTTGTTGTAGTCGAGCTGCACAAGCATCTCGGTGGCGTAGTAGGTTTCCCCAGTTTGGTACACGCGGTTGAGCAGTTCAAAAATGGGCTGGTCCGCCAGTTCCGGCATGGCCTGCGCAATGGGCATGCCCACCAACGGCCGCTGGCCCACCAACGCCTGGTAGGGCGGGTTCACAAACTCGAAGACGTGCTGCGGGCCGGCAAAAACGCAAATCATCGCTGGGGCCTGGTGAAGCATTGATTGCAGCTGCTGGCGCTGTAGCTCCACGGCGGCGTGGGCAGCCTGCTCGCGAGCCTGGCTTTCGCGCAACGCTTGCTCCACGGTGCTGCGCTCGTGGCTGGCCGTATCGGTAAAGCTGACGAGCAGCAGCTTGCCGTGGCGCTGGGCCGCCAGCCGGAAGAAGTTGTCGAGGCCGTCGGCTTGGTAGTTTACATTGTACTGGCCCGGCTTCCCGGCCAGAAATGTGTCGCGGTAAAATGCGAATATACCGGTGCTTTTCGCCGTTGGGTACAGCGTGAGAAAGGTAGCCGTTGGCTGCGCCGGTAGCCCCAGCATCTGTTGCGCCGCCGGGTTGAGCTGCTGGTAGGTAAAATCAACGAGTGCGGGCTCCTCCTCATCCGTGTAAACCGGCCGAAAGAGGATGACGCCAGTCAGCGACACATTTACCAGCGTTTGAAATAGCGAGTCGTCGAAAGGTGAAGTCTCAGGCACGGAACCAGCAACGGATAAGCGATAAAGAAAGCTGACAGGTGAGGCAAGCTACAACGGCCCCGGCATTTAGGGTGTACCTGCCACCTCTGCACTACGCATCACATCGGCGCCCTTGGCTAACTGCCACAAAAAAAGCTCCTGCGTAGCCTACGCAGGAGCTAACCTATTCTCAAGAAAATACTAAACCGAAAAGCTTTCGCCGCAGCCGCACGAGCGCGAGGCGTTGGGATTATGAAATTGGAAGCCTTTGCCATTCAGACCATCCGAAAAGTCCAGCTCGGTGCCTGCTAGGTAAAGAAAGCTTTTCATATCGACTACCACGCGCACGCCTTTGTCCTCAAATTCCTGGTCCATCGGCCGGGTCTCGTTGTCGAAATCCAACTTGTAGCTCAGGCCCGAGCAGCCGCCGCCTGCTACCGAGGCGCGTAAGCGATACGTAGCATCCAACTGCGAATCGCGCATCAGATGCTCCACTTTTTCCTTAGCTTTATCCGAAACGGTTATCATAACAAGTAGGTAGCGAGAGTGCGTAGAAAGAATAGCGGCTGCCCCAGGCAAAGGCCAGGCAGCATCATCCTAACAAAGATACCGCTAAGAAGGATTCTAAATAGCGAAAAAAGTAAGGAAGTAAAAAGTGAGGGGGCGACGAAGGACTAGTAGTAGTCACCTCATCACCCCCTCACTTTTTATTTCCTCACCTCAGCTTAGTGGTGCGACTTCTCTAGCTCCAGGGCCGGCAGGCCGTTCTTCACGCGGTAGTCGTTGATAGCCATCTTGATGGCATCTTCGGCCAGCACCGAGCAGTGAATTTTTACGGGTGGCAGCGCCAGCTCTTCCACAATCTCCATGTTGTCGATGGCCAGGGCCTCGTCTACCGTTTTGCCCTTCAGCCACTCGGTAGCCAGGCTCGACGAAGCGATGGCCGAGCCACAGCCAAACGTCTTAAACTTGGCATCGGTGATGGTATTGGTGGCTTCATCCACCTCAATTTGCAGGCGCATTACGTCGCCGCACTCAGGGGCGCCTACGAGGCCGGTGCCTACCGTCTTCTTGCTTTTATCCAGCGTGCCCACGTTGCGGGGGTTGCTGTAGTGGTCGATTACCTTATCGGAGTAAGCCATGAGTTTTTTGAATTATGAATTATGAATTAGAAATTATGAATTGAAAACCAGAACCAGAATGCAACAGGAGTAGCAATTCATAATTCATAATTTTTAATTCATAATTAACGCTTCGCGCCTAGTGTTCTGCCCACTCGATGGTGCTGAGGTCAACACCCTCTTTGTGCATTTCCCAGAGCGGCGACATTTCGCGGAGCTTGGTTACTGCCTCTTTTACGTGGCCGATGGCATACTCGATTTGCTCGTCGGTGGTGAAGCGGCTTAGGCCGAAGCGCAGGCTGCTGTGGGCCAGGTCGTCGCTCAGGCCCAGGGCCTTGAGCACGTAGCTGGGCTCCAGCGAAGCCGAGGTGCAGGCCGAGCCGGAAGATACAGCCAGGTCTTTCACGCCCATCATCAGGCCTTCGCCTTCCACGTACTTGAAGCTGATGTTCGTAACGTGGGGCAGGCGGTGTTCGCGACTGCCGTTTACGTAGCTTTCTTCGAGGGGCAGCAGCGAGTTTTCGAGGTGGTCGCGCAGCTTGCTGAGGCGCTCGGCATCGGCGGCCATTTCGAGGCGGGCCAATTCACAGGCCTTGCCGAAGCCCACGATGCCCGGCACGTTGAGCGTGCCCGAGCGCATGCCGCGCTCGTGGCCGCCGCCGTCCATTTGGGCGGTCACTTTTACGCGCGGGTTTTTGCGACGCACGTAAAGGGCACCTACACCCTTGGGGCCATACATTTTGTGAGCCGTGAAAGCCATCAGGTCAATGCCATCGGCCTGCACATCTACCGGGATTTTACCCACGGCCTGCGTACCATCGCTCATGAAGAGTGCGCCGTGCTTGTGGGCGATAGCGGCAATCTCGCGGATGGGCTGAATGGTGCCCGTCTCGTTGTTGCCGTACATGATGGTCACCAGGATGGTCTGGGGCGTCATGGCCGCTTCCAGTTCCTCCAGGCTGATGAGGCCTTGCTCGTTAACGGGCAGGTAGGTAACCTGGCCGCCGAGCTTTTCGATATGCTTGCAGGTATCGAGCACGGCTTTGTGCTCAGTGGTAGTAGTGATAATGTGGTTGCCGCGCTGGCTATACATCTCAAATACCCCCTTAATGCCTAGGTTATCACCTTCCGTAGCACCGCTGGTGAAGATAATCTCCTTGGGGTCGCAGTTGATGAGCTGGCTGATTTGCCCGCGGGCGTAGTCTACGCCCTCCTCAGCGGCCCAGCCGAAGGGATGGTTGCGCGAAGCCGCGTTGCCGAATACGTCGGTCAGGTAGGGCATCATGGCCTCCAGCACGCGCGGGTCGAGCGGCGTAGTGGCGTTGTTGTCCAGGTAAATAGGTAGCTTAAGCATGGCGCTGGGCTGGATTGGCTAGTAAAGGCTAAAGTTAGGCGTTGGCTATGTTCGAAACAGAATTTTGGCCTAAACAGTTTTTTGGAATCCACAAAAATAGCTGGAATCTGTCTAAAAACCACGCCTTCCGGTAGCTTTGCGCTGCCCGCTCAGCCGGCCCTTTCCTACTATGCTTACCAACCTCGAACACCTGGGCCTGGCCGTGCGCGACCTGGCCGCCGCCACCGACCTCTACACCCGCCTGCTGGGCCAGCCGCCCTACAAAACCGAGCACGTCGCCAGCGAAGCCGTTGATACAGTTTTTTTTCAGGTAGGCGGCTCTAAAATCGAGTTGCTGGCTGGCACGAGCCCCGACAGCGCCATTACCAAGTTCCTGGAAAAAAAGCCGGAGGGCATTCACCACGTCGCGTTTGAGGTGGATGATATAGTGGCCGAAATGGCCCGGCTGCGCGCCGAGGGCTTCACGCTGCTGAATGAAGCGCCCAAGCGCGGCGCCGACAACAAGCTGGTCTGCTTCGTGCACCCTAAAAGCGCCGGCGGCGTGCTGGTCGAACTCTGCCAGACCGCAGAATCGACGGATTTCGACGGCTAGGACAAATTTTGGGTGGGCCTGCGCTTGCTAACGGGGAGGGCCGGCGTAGCCGGCGCTGGCCCTCCCAAAGCTGTTCAATCCGCTAACGCTGTGGTTGTGTCACCGCTGCTACGATGGCATCGGGGGCCTCGCGGGGCACGTAGTGGCCCACACCGGGCAACACTTGCCGCCCGTAAGGCCCGCTGAAATAGGCTTCCTTGCCTTCGGAAGAAGCTACAAGGCTGGCGCCATCAAGCTCACCGTGGAGCACGGTGGTGGGCACGCGGATAATCGGTTGGGGCGTCAAGTGTTGTTCCAGGACGGCGTAGCGCGGGTCGGGGGCGGCAGCGCCCCAGCGAAAGCGGTAGGAGTGGAGTACCACTTCTACCCAGTCGGGATTGTCCCAGCTAGGCGCGGTGCGCGCAAAGGTGGCCTCGTCGAACGGCCAAGTGGGCGACCACAGGTGCCAGATGGAGCGGCAAAACTCGCGGCGGTTGTTTTGCAGCATCTCGCGGCCCCGCTCGGAGTGGAAAAACCACTGGTACCAATAGGCATGCACCTGCTCGACCGGAAGCTGGTCGCCCGGCTTAATCCCGGTTTCGTAGCCCACCGAAATAGCTACCAGGCGTGCGACACGCGCGGGCCACAGGGCCGCGATAAGGTAGGCGGCCCGGGCGCCCCAGTCGTGGCCCACGAGCACTACCTGGTCGATGCCCAAGTGGTCGAGCAGGTCGATGGCATCTTGGGCGAGGGCGGTAGTTTGGCCGCTACGCGGAGTGTCGGCGTCCAGAAACACGGAGCCGCCGCAGCCGCGCATGGAGGGCGCCAGGGTCTGGTAGCCGGCTGCTACCAGCTGCTCCGCCACGGCGTCCCAGGTGCGCAGGTCGTCGGGAAAGCCGTGCAGCAGCAGCGCTACCGGGGCAGTGGCGGGGCCGCGCCGCTCGTAAGCAATGCGTAGCGTGGGCGTATCGAGGGTGTGGGCGGTGGGGTGGGGGGAAGCCATGATAGAAAACAGCATCTTTGCAGTCGCTTGGCTGAACGGCCGCCGCCCGGCGTGGTTGCGCCCACGGCGGGCGGCGGCGCCAGCCCTGCCGTATCTCTGCCCTAACTAGCTGCCTTATTTTGCCATGAATTTTTTTCGTCAGGAAGTTGATGTCGCCGTCGATGTGCTGCTCACCCAGCAAGTCATTCTGTACCCTACCGACACGGTGTGGGGGCTGGGCTGCGACGCCGAGGTGCCCCGCGCCGTGGAGAAGCTCTATAAGTTGAAAGGCCGCGCCGAGGGCACCCCCAGCATTGTGCTAGTGGCCGACCTGGCCATGCTGCGCCGCTACGCTGCCGAGGTGCCCGCCGAGCTGGAAGCTGCCCTGGCCGCCCAAACGCGGCCCACTACCTACCTGCTGCCCGCCAGCCGCGCCGTGGCCCCACAGCTGGTGGCGCCCGATGGCACGGTGGGCCTGCGCGTGGTGCAGGACGAGTTTTGCCACAAGGTGGTGCGCCGCCTGGGCCACGGCTTGGTGAGCACCTCGGCCAACAAAACCGGTGAGCCTACGCCCGCTGTTTTTGCCGAAGTTGACCCCGCTATTGTGCGCGGCGTCGACCACGTAGTGAGCTGGCGGCAAGACGATGCCACCCGCACGGCGCCCTCGCGGGTGGTGCGGCTAGGGGCCGGCGGCGCGCTCGAAGTAGTGCGCGAGTAGGGGCGCCGCTGGGCCTGGTGCTGCGGTTACTACTCAGGGCTCAAGTTGACTCAGAACGGGCTTGGCGTTCAGTGTTATAGCTTGTGATAAAATAACCTGGGCAAGAGTGTAAGTTTGCTGGGGCCGTCCGCCACGCCGGCGGTAGGTTAGTGTCCACTCTTTCCTTTTTTATTACTATGACTGAACAACTTTCGGGTCCCGATAACGCGGCCCACGACTCGGGGCCCCTACAATGGATTAACCTGGGCATGCCCGGTGGGGGGGTACAGCTGATAGCGTCGGCGGGTACGTCCATGAACGGCGGCAATCCCAATGTGCTGGGGCTCGACAATAAAGGCAGCCTGTGGAATTGCTGGCGGAATGACGGCGCGTGGCAGTGGACCAGCCTGGGCCAGCCCGCCGGCGTGCCCATGAGGCACCCAATGGGCACGGTCAATATCGGCGGCGCTACCGTCGTGCAACTGCTCGACGACCAGGGTGCTCTGTGGTCTTGCTGGCTGGCCGACGGCGCTTGGCAGTGGGCTAGCGTGGGCCAGCCACCCACTACCGCTCGGCTGCTGCACGGTGTTGGGACGGTCGAAAACAACGGGGAGGCCATCGTTTACCTGCTTGATGATACGAGCGTGCTATGGCAATTGGCTTACACCAACGGCTGGCAGTGGACCAGCCTGGGCCAGCCAGCGGGTGGAGAAAGGGGGCTGATGCCAGTGGCAGCCCTCCCCACTAGGAACGGCAGTACCGCCTTTGTGCTGGATACCGATGCCATCCTGTGGGCCTGCTATCTCAACCAGGATAAGCCGGTCTGGACCACTCTGAACCAGCCCAGCGGCTTGCAGGTAGGTGCATCGGCTGGGGCGATAGTGACGAATGGCCAAGCCAATGTGGCCAATGTATTCGTGCGAGACCCCAAAGGCAACCTATGGGGCTGCGTGCAAAACGCCACTACTTGGCAGTGGACTAACCTGAGCCATCCAGCAAACGTATCGCTGTACCTGTCGCTGGGTACTTTTACCGCCACTGGAGGCGATTTATACGTTTTCCTGCAAGATACTAAGGGCATTCTCTGGTTTTGCAAGCCCACCACCAGCTGGCGCTGGGCCAGTGTAGGCCAGAGCAGTAGCGGCGGCTTCACCGTGCCGATGGGCGCATTCGTAGTTGGCAGCGATGCCTACGTGTTCGGGCTCGACTACATGGGCAACTTGTGGCGCTGCGGTTAGCAGGCCAGTGAGTGGCTGTTGCACGGCCTCGCCCGCTGGCACCCGTAGCAAGGGACCAGCGGGCGCAACGGGTGGCCTGTATGGCGCTGGTTACGGCTGGGTGGCAAGGGGGCAAACGCGCAAAAGATGAAAAAATACCGGCCGTCCTACCCGTGCTTAGGGGATAGCCAGCGGAACCAATGGCCGGTGCATGCCAACTTTGTAGTCTTTGCCATCGCCTGCTTTGCCCATGACCACGCCCACGCTGCCCGACCTGCCCATCTTTCGCACCATTGCCGCCGCCGCCCAAGAGCTAGGCCAGCCGGCCTACGTTATTGGCGGCTACGTGCGCGACTTGGCGTTGCAGCGGGGTAGCAAAGACATTGACGTGGTGACGGTGGGCGACGGCATCCGGCTGGCGCAGGCCGTGGGAAAGCGGTTGCCGGGCCGGGGCCGCGTCACGGTGTTCAAAAACTTTGGCACCGCCATGCTGCCCACCCAGGAAGCCGGCGAAATCGAGTTTGTGGGTGCCCGCAAGGAAAGCTACCGCGCCGAGAGCCGCAAGCCCGAAGTCGAGGCCGGCACCCTGGACGACGACCTGGCCCGCCGCGACTTTACTATCAACGCGCTGGGCCTGAGCTTAAATGCCGACGACTTTGGCGCGCTCGTGGACCGCTACGATGGCCTGAAAGACCTCGCAGCCAAGACCATTCGCACGCCGCTCGGGCCCGATATTACCTTCAGCGACGACCCGCTGCGGATGCTGCGCGCCATTCGCTTTGCCAGCCAGCTCAACTTCGACATCGAGCCCGATACCTACGACGCCATCGGCCGCAACAAGGAGCGGATTAAAATTGTGTCGCAGGAGCGCATCACGATTGAGCTGAATAAGATAGTGGAGTCGCCGGTGCCCAGCTACGGCTTCAAGCTGCTGTTTCAGACCGGCCTGCTCCAGCTCATCTTTCCCAAGATGGCGCTGCTGCACGGCGTAGAAAAGGTGGGCCCGCACGCGCACAAAGATAATTTTTACCACACCCTGCAAGTGCTCGACAACGTGGCTGCCGCCGGTGGCGACCTGTGGCTGCGCTGGGCCGCCATCCTGCACGACATTGCCAAGCCCGCCACCAAGCGCCTCGACCCCAAGGTGGGCTGGACGTTTCACGGCCACGAAGACAAGGGTGCGCGCTGGGTACCGGGCATTTTTACCGACCTCAAGCTGCCGCTGGGCGAGGAGATGCGCATGGTGCAAAAGCTCGTGCGCCTGCACCTGCGGCCCATCGTGCTGAGCAAAGACATCGTGACCGACTCGGCGGTGCGCCGCCTGCTCTTCGAGGCCGGCGACGACATCGACCGCCTCATGGTGCTCTGCCGGGCCGACATCACCAGCAA
>Ga0160427_10002602_pt1 | contig 10845 bp, 8 predicted proteins | sample SolpanmetagenomL_FD_108194 | JGI IMG/M metagenome (GOLD analysis project Ga0160427, IMG submission 108194) | Solar panel surface microbial communities from Lawrence Berkeley National Laboratory, California, USA - L | ecosystem: Engineered > Built environment > Solar panel > Unclassified ...
CAACCCGTCGAACGTCGCCCACCGCCAGGTCGACAAGGCCAAGGCGGGCGTGGCCGGCGTCAAGGACAAGATCATGGGCTCCGCCCACGACGTCACCGCCTCGGCGAAGGACAAGGTCATGGGTAGCGCGCACGACGTCCACGGCACGGCCTCGAGCACCACGGGTGCGGTGGGGGACCGGCTGTCCTCCGCTAAGCACAGCGCCACCGACGCCACCGGCGACGCGACCTCCGCCGTCAAGGCGAAGACGCAGGGCAACCCGCTCGCCGCCGGGGTCGTGGCCTTCGGGCTCGGCCTGCTCGTCTCCTCGCTGATCCCGGCGACGCAGAAGGAGGCGGAGGCCAGCGGCAAGCTGGTCGACGTCGCCAAGGACAAGGGCCAGCCCGTCCTCGACCAGGCCAAGGACGCCCTGCAGGACGTCCGCGGCTCCGTCCAGGAGACCGCCAAGGGTGCGGCGCAGGCCGTCGGCGAGACGGCGCGCGACGCCGCCCAGACGGTCAAGAGCGACGCCCAGGGCGCCACCGAGGAGGTGCGCGGCCACGGTCAGGAGGCCGCGGCCGAGGTGCGCGACACCGCGCGCAACAGCTGATGTCGCAGGACTCGCCCGGCTCCGACCCGTTCCCCACGTCGGAGCTGGACGCCACCGAGGACAACGGCAGCGACACGCTGGACCAGGCGACCGACCCGGACGACGCGGCGGCTCCCGAGGAGCCCCGCCCGGCCGGCGACGTCGGCTGAGGACGCACCACCACGACGACCGCGCGTGCCGGGTTCCCGGCGCGCGCGGTCGTCGTTCCCCCAGGAGAGTGAGCAGATGAGCAAGTCGACGACCCACCGAGACGACGTGTCCGTCAACCACGGCAAGGACGCCGACAGCCCGCAGGAGATCCCCGCCAAGGGCTGGTTCCAGGTGTCCAAGCGCGCCTGGGGCGAGGCCAAGGAGGACCTCGTCCCCCTGCTCGCCGCCGGGGTGGCCTTCAAGGCCTTCCTCGCGATCTTCCCCGCGCTCACGGCGGCGTTCCTGCTGTGGGGCCTCATCAGCACCCCGGACAAGATCACGGAGCAGATCAACGGGATCACCGCGATCCCGGCGGAGGCGCGGAACCTCGTCCTGGCCCAGGTGCAGAACGTCGCCTCCAACGAGAAGGCCGCCGGCATCAGCCTGGTCATCGCGGTGGTGCTGGCCCTGTGGAGCGCCTCCAGCGGCGTGCAGAACCTCATGTCCGCGACGAACAGCGCCTACGACGAGAAGGAGACCCGCGGCTTCGTCAAGGTCAAGGGCACGGCCCTGCTCCTGACGATCGGCGCCATCGTCTTCATGCTCCTGGCCATCGGCCTCATCGCCGTCGCTCCCGTGCTGGTCGAGGCGCTCGGGGCCAGCAGCCTCGTCAGCGTCGTCGTCACGGTGCTGCGCTGGGTGCTGCTGCTCGTCCTGGTCGTCGTCGCCCTCGGGGTGGTCTACCGGGTCGCCCCCGACCGCGACGCCCCCAAGGTGCGCTGGGTGTCGGTCGGCGCGGCCGTGGCCACGGTCATCTGGCTCGTCGTCTCGGCCGGGTTCTCGCTCTACGTCTCCCTCGCCGGCGGCAGCTCCTACACCAAGAGCTACGGCGCGAGCGCGGGTGTCGTCATCCTGCTGATGTGGCTGTGGCTCACCAGCTACGCGATCCTGCTCGGCGCGGAGATCAACGCCGAGGCCGAGAAGCAGACCGCGAAGGACACCACCGAGGGCGCGGAGAAGCCGATGGGCTCGCGCGACGCGGTCGCGGCCGACGAGGTCGTCGACGGGCGCTGAACCACCCCGTCCCGGAGGCCGTGCAGGAGTGCTCCTGCACGGCCTCCGCGCTCGTCCGGACCACCCCGGCGCGGGTTCCTCAGCGGTCGTAGACGCGGCTGCGCGAGGCCTCCTGCGACGCCTCCAGCGCCCGGAACCGCGCCTCGGCGTGCGGGGGGAGCACCCGTCGCTCCCGCACCAGCCACGGCAGGCCGCGCACCGCGTCGGTGAGGCCCAGCAGCGACGTCCGGTCGCGGGGAACGGACCGCAGCAGGAACCGGGTGCGCCGCACCGCGGCCGGCACCGGCCGGCGCAGCCACGTGAACCACAGGGTGTTGCGGATGCCGTGGCGGCGCCGCAGGTCCGACTCGCGCAGCACCGACGCCTGGTGGTGGACCGTCAGGTCCTCCAGGTAGCAGAGCTCCCAGCCGGCCGCCGCGAGGTCGGCCGCCATCAGCTCCTCCTCCCCGCCCAGCCACAGCCGGCGCGAGAACCCGCCCACCGCCAGGAACGCGTCGCGGCGCACCACCGAGGCGCCCGCGAGGAAGCTGCCGAGCGCCGGTCCGGGCAGCCCCGGCGCGCCCCGCACGGGGGAGTCGCGCAGCTCGACGACGATGTCGTCCTCCACGGCGCCGGGTTCCACGAGGATGCGCGCCGTCAGGACGGCGACGCGCGGGTCGGCGTCCAGCACGTCGGCCGCGCGCTCGAGACTGCCCGGCTCCCACCAGGTGTCGTCGTCGCAGAAGGCGACGTAGGGCGTCGTCGCCGTCGCGACCCCGGTGTTGCGCGCGACGGCCCCCTGGTTCTCCGGCAGCACCACGAGGTCGAGGCGGTCGGCGCCGGGCGACCCCGCCGGATGCTGCGCGCGCAGCGCCGGTGCGGTCCCGTCCGTGGACCCGTTGTCCAGCACGACGACCTGCGGGCGCTCCGGCAGCGCCAGCAGGCGGCGCACCGCGAGCAGGGCCTCGTCGCGGCGCTGCCACGTGATGAGGACGACGCTCACGCGCGGGTCGGCGGGGCCGGTGAGCGGCGGGCCGTCCACGTCCCCGCCGGGCGGGCGCACCTCAGCCACGAGCGTCCGCCAGGACCTTCAGGCGCCGCTCCACCGCGACGGACGGCGCGTGCCGCTGCCGCAGCGCGCGGGGGAGGGCCGGTACGGCGTGCGCGAACCCGCGGCGCTGCTCGGCGTCGCCGACGGCGGCCCGGGCGGTCTGAGTCAGCGCGACCCGCAGCGGCCGGCGCATCCAGCTCGTCAGCAACCGGTTGCGCGCCAGCAGCTCCCGCCGCCCGGAGTCGCTGCCGCGCCGGGGCGAGGGGTGGTGGTGGGCGACGACCGCGTCGACGTAGGCGAGGCCCCAGCCGCCCGCGACGAGGTCGTAGGTGACGCGCTCCTCCTCCCCGCCGAAGTGGACGACGTCGTCGAAGCCCCCGACGGCGAGGAACGGCGCGCGGCGCACGACCGTCCCGCAGGCCACGAACCCGAGCACGTCCGGCCCGGGGAGGTCGGCCGCCCGGCCCCACGGCGCCGACGCCATGTCGGTGCAGACGGGGTCGAGCTCCCCGGCCTCGCCCACGAGGATCCGCGCGGCGAGCAGCGCGAGGCGGGGGTGCGCCGCGAACTCCCGCTCCGCGCGCGCCAGCGCGCCCGGCGCCCACCAGGAGTCGTCGTCGGCGAAGGCGACGAGCGGCGTCGTGGCGGCGTGGGCGCCGAGGTTGCGGGCGGGCGCCCCGAGGTTCTCCCCGGGCTGCAGCAGGCGCAGCGGCGGTTCCCCGGCCCGCTCCCGCCGGGCGGCCTCGGCGTGCACCACGGCCACGGAGTCGTCGCGCGAGCCGTTGTCCACGACCACGACGGCGCCCTCGTGGCGGGGCAGGCTGACGCGCAGGTCCGCGGCCCGGTCCCGGGTCGCGACCACGACGGTGGTCTCCAGCGCTGCAGGGGGAGTCACGACGCGGACGCTATCGGCGCGCGCGTCGGCGGGCGCGGCGGAGGCGTCGGTGGTTGCATGCTGGCGTGCCGACGACGAGCCCCTCCGCGCCCTCTTCGCCCGCCGCTGTCCGCACCGTGCGCCGCGCGGTCGTGACGGGAGGCGCGGGGTTCCTCGGCAGCCACCTGTGCGAGGCGCTGCTGGACGCGGGCGTCGAGGTCGTCTGCCTCGACAACTTCGTCACGGGCGGGCCGGGCAACGTCGAGCACCTGACGGGCCGCGACGGCTTCCGCAGCCTCCGCTGCGACATCACCGACTTCGTGCACGTCCCGGGCGACGTCGACCTCGTCCTGCACTTCGCCTCCCCCGCCTCGCCCGTGGACTACCTCAAGCTGCCGCTGGAGACGCTCAAGGTGGGCTCGACCGGGACGTGGCACGCCCTCGGCCTGGCCAAGGACAAGGGCGCCCGGTTCCTCATCGCCTCGACCTCGGAGGTCTACGGCGACCCGCAGGTCCACCCGCAGCCCGAGGACTACTGGGGCCACGTGAACCCGGTCGGCCCGCGGGGCGTCTACGACGAGGCGAAGCGCTACGCCGAGGCGCTGACGACGGCGTACCGCACGACGCACGGCGTGGACACCGCGATCGTCCGCATCTTCAACACCTACGGCCCGCGCATGCGCGCCGCCGACGGCCGGGCCATCCCCACGTTCATCCGGCAGGCGCTCGCGGGAGAACCCGTCACGGTCGCCGGCGACGGCGAGCAGACCCGCTCGATCTGCTACGTCGACGACCTCGTCCGCGGGATCCTGGCGCTCGCCGCCAGCGGGCACCCGGGGCCCATGAACATCGGCAACCCCGAGGAGCTCAGCGTCCGGCGCATCGCCGAGGACGTCATCGCGGCGACCGGGTCGCGCTCCGCGCTGGAGTTCGTGGGCCGGCCCGTCGACGACCCCCAGGTCCGCCGCCCCGACACGACGCTCGCCAGCACGGTGCTGGGCTGGAAGCCCGAGGTCGACTGGGCCGAGGGCCTCGCCCGCACCGTCGCCTGGTTCCGGAGCCAGGGCCTCGGCTGACCCCTGCGCGCCGGCTCGACGCCGACGCCGGCCGCGGACGCTGGGCCGAGGCCCGCGGGGACGACTAGCCTCGCCCCCGCGGGTGCGCGGGGGCACCCGCCGGGTGGGGACACCGAGGGAGGTCGCGGCATGTTCCGACGTCTCGTGGCCCGCGCCGGCCCCGACGGGCGCCCGGACGACGCTCGCCCGGACGACGCAGGCCCGGAGGCGGACGGCCCGGACGTGGACGGCCCGTCGCCGCAGCGGCCCTCCCGGTGGCGCCGGCGGGCGGGCGACGCGTCCTCGACGGTGCGGGCCACCCTGCTGACCACCGGCCGGCTCACCCTCGGCGGGGTGCTGGCCTACCTGCTCACGGTGCGGTTCGTGCCCGGGCCGATCGACCTCACCGGCGCCCTGACGGCACTGCTGGTCCTGCAGGCCTCCGCGGTGTCCAGCCTGCGGATGGGCCTCGTGCGCGTCGGGGCGGTGCTGACGGGGGTGCTCGTGGCCGTCGTGCTCACCTCCTGGGTCGGGCTGACGTGGTGGAGCCTGGGCACCGCCATCGGGGCGTCGCTGCTGCTCGCGGCGGTGCTGCGGCTGCGCGAGCAGGCGCTGGAGACGCCCATCAGCGCCATGCTCGTCCTGGCCGTGGGCGGGCAGGAGATCGCCGCGGAGACCCGCATCGTCACGACGTTCATCGGGGCCGGCGTCGGGATGGGCCTGAGCCTGCTGCTGCCGCCGCGCGTGCCGACGCGCGCCGCCGCGGCCGCGGTCCGCCGCGTGGCGCGCGACCAGGCCGACACGCTGCGCCGGGCGGGGGAGTCGGTGGCCGAGCGCCCCCTCGTGCGCGGGGACGTCGCCGGGTGGGCGGAGCAGGCGCGGGCGGTCGACGAGACCGCGGGGCGCGCCGCCGAGCTGGTCCGCTCGGTCGGCGACGTCCGCCGCCTGAACGCCCGGGCCGTGGTCACCGCGGACGCCCAGCCCGTCCTGGAGTGGGGGCTGGACTCCCTCGGGGCGTCGCTGCTCGCGGTCCGCTCCCTCTTCCGCGTCGTGCAGACCGAGGCCCCCGCGGTCACGACGCCCGACGACGGCTACGGCGAGGAGGTGCGCTCGGCCTTCGCCGTGGTGCTGGCGGACCTGGCCGACTCCGTCGACGCCTTCGGGGCGCTCGTCGAGGCGGAGGCCGCGGGCAGCCCGGAGACCGTGGAGCAGCGGCTGAGCGAGAGCCTCGAGGCGGCCCGCGAGGCCCGCGCGATCCTCACCGAGCTGCTGCTCGTCGACGCCCGGACGGAGACGTCGCTGTGGCTGCTGCGCGGCTCGATCCTCGTCGCCGTCGAGCACGTCCTGGCCCCGCTCGACGTCGAGCGCCGCGCCCGCCTGCGCCGCGGGCGCCTGTCCGGCGCGGGCTCGCCGCTGCCGCTGGTGCGGGCCATGGTCCCGCGGTCGCGGGCGCGCCGGGCGCGGGCCGTCCTGCGCCGGGGCGCCCGCGCGCTGCGCCGCCGCTGACGCCCGGCGGGCCCCGCGGTCGTTCACCCGTGTGCGCGCGCGGACCCCTCCCGGTGATCCCGCAGTTGCCCACGGCAACGTTCACCTGGGGTTCTCCGGGCGTCCCCCCGCTGCGGGGCACCGCCGCCCTACGGTCGCCGCGGGCAACGATCGGTGAGGAGGTGGGGCCGGGATGGCGGCAGTGCGCGCACGAGGCGTCCGCAAGCGGTTCGGCGACGTCGTCGCCCTCGACGGGGTCGACCTCGACGTCGGCGAGGGGCAGGTCCACGGCCTCCTCGGTCCCAACGGCGCCGGCAAGACGACCCTGCTGGGGATGCTGCTCGGGCTGAGCGCGCCCGACGCCGGCACCCTCGAGCTCCTCGGCCGCCCCGTGCGCCGGGGCAGCCCGGTGCCCGACGGCGTCGCGGGCTTCGTCGACGGCCCGGGCCTCTACCCCCAGCTCACCGCCCGGCAGAACCTCGCCGCCGTCGCCGACCTGCGCGGGCGCGAGCGCACCGGCGTGGGCGCCGCGCTCGAGGAGGTCGGGCTGGCCGACGTCGCCGACGACCGGGTCCGCGGCTTCTCCCTCGGGATGCGCCAGCGGCTGGGGCTCGCGTCCGCGCTGCTGCTGCGGCCGCGGGTGCTCGTCCTGGACGAGCCCGCGAACGGCCTCGACCCGGCCGGTGCGCGCCAGGTGCAGTCCGTCCTCGCCCGCCTGGCGCTGCGCGGCGTCGCCGTGGTCGTGTCCAGCCACCGGATGGACGACGTGGCCGCGCTGTGCGACGAGGTCACCGTCCTCGCCGGGGGCCGCCCCGTCTTCGCCGGGCCCATCGAGAAGCTCGCCGCCGAGTCCGGGGAGCTGGAGCACCGGCTGCGCACCTCGGACACCGACGCGGCCCGGCGGGTCGCCGTGGCCGCGCCGGGCGTGCGGGTGCTGCACGGCGACCCCGCCCGGCGGCCCGACGCCACCGCGCTGGTCGTGCGCGCCTCGGCGCCCGCCCTGGAGGGGCTCGTCGCCCGCCTGGTGCAGGCGGGGGTGGCCGTGCGCGAGGTCTCGCCCGTCGTCGCCCCGCTCGAGGCGGCGTTCCTCGCGCTCACCGAGGGTCAGGACGACGACGACCCCGCGTCCGCCGGGCCCGACGCGGAGGAGGCCCGGTGAGCGCGGCCGTGGCCGGACCCCCGGCGCTGACCCGGCCCGCGCCCGCGCTGCGCGGCTACCGCTTCGAGCTGCTCAAGCTCACGGCGCAGTGGCGGACCCGCGTGCTCCTGCTCGTGTGCGCCGTCGGGCCGGCGGTGTTCGTGGCCGCGGTCAGCCGGCAGAGCACGCTGCCCACGGACACCGTGTTCGGGCGCTGGATGGGCCAGACCGGCTGGGCCGGGTCGCTCGTCGTGCTGTCGTTCTGCTGCAGCTGGGTGCTGCCGCTGCTCACGTCGCTCGTCGCCGGTGACGTCTTCGCCGTCGAGGACCGGCTCGGCACGTGGCGCCACCTCCTGACCGTCGTCCGCTCGCCGGGCCGGCTCTTCGCCACCAAGGCGCTCGCGGCGGCCACCGTCCTGGCGGTCCTCGCCGTCGCGCTGGCCGCCTCCAGCGTGGTCGGGGGGCTGGCCGCCGTCGGGTCGCACCCGCTCGTGGGCCTGGACGGGCACCTGCTCGCGCCCGGGGCAGCGGCCCGGACGGTGCTGCTGGCCTGGGCCGCCGTCCTGGCGCCGACGTGCGCGTTCGCGGCCGTGGGCCTGCTCGGGTCCGTCGCGCTCGGGCGCTCGCCGATGGGCCTGCTGCTGCCCGCGCTGCTGGCCCTGCTGCTGCAGCTCGTGCAGCTCCTGCCGCTGCCGGTCGCCGTGCGGGTCGCCCTGCCGGGGTACGCCTTCGTCGCCTGGCGGGGGCTGTTCACCTCCCCGGCCCAGACGGGGCCCCTGCTGCTGGGCGTGGGCGTCAGCCTCGGGTGGGCCGTCGTGGCCACCGCGCTCGCGCGCCACCTCTTCGTCCGCCGGGACTTCACCGACGTCGCCTCCGACGGCTCCGGCGGGCGGGTCCTCCTCCGGGCCGTCCTGCCGCTCGCGGCGGTCCTGGCCGCCACCGTCGCCGCGGTCGCCGCCACCGGTCCGGCCACCGGCCCGGGCGTCGGCCGGGCGCAGCTGCAGAGCTCCCTGGCGACCTCCTACGCGCACCTCTACCGCCTGCAGACCCGCGAGCTGGCCCGCCCGGACGTGACGGAGGCGCAGCTGCGCACCAGCGCGACCTGCGACAAGGGCGGCGAGCTGGTCGCGGACACCGGGCCCGGCAACGACTGGCGGTGCGTCGTGTCCTGGCACATCCCCGGCGCCACCGCGGTCGGCTCGGCCGTCTACCAGCTCGACGTCACCGCCGACGGCCGCTACGTCGCCGACGGCGACGGGCCGCAGGCGGTCAACGGCTTCTTCCTCGTGCGCACCGCCTCGGGCGACGCGCCCAACCCGATCTGGCAGTTCGACGGTCTCGTCGACCTGCTCGCACCCACCCCGAAGGGCTGACATGAACCACGGCGACATGAACAGGGTCACACGACGTCGGCAGCGACCGGCCGCAGCCACGGGCCTCCCGGCCCGCTTCGGCCGCCGGCCCCTGCAGGTCCTCGCCGCGGGTACCGCCGCGCTCGCCGTCACCGGGGGCGGGGTCGCCTACGCGACCACCTCCGCCTTCGGCCACCACCAGGTCGGCACCACGTACTCCAACGGCCTCCAGATCTCCTCCGACCAGGTCATCAAGCCGATCGGGGACCGCCTCGTCACCGACAACGGCAAGATCATGGGCTCGACGGTCAGCCCGGACGGGCGCTTCCTCGCCGCGGCCAGCACCGACAAGTCGATCGTCCTGCAGGTCTTCGACCTCAAGACCTACAAGCTGCTCTGGACGGTCGGCACCGCGAAGACCGCGAACCTGGTGGTGAAGGACGGGACCGTCGGGCAGGAGGCGCCCACGTTCTCCCCGGACGGGAAGTTCCTCTGGCTCTCCCAGACCGACGGCCTCACCCGTTTCCCGGTCAACGCCGACGGCACCCTCGGCGCCGGCACGGTGGTGGCGCTGCCGCAGCTGAACGGGCTCTCCGCGCTGCCCGGCAAGCCGGCCTACTCCGCGGACGGCAAGGTCCTCTTCGTCCCGGTCAACGGCCAGAACACCGTGGTCTCCCTGGACCCGGCCAGCGGCCGCGTCGAGCAGACCTGGGACGTCGGGACCGCGCCGCGCGAGATCGCGGTCGTCGGCAGCACGCTCTACGTCTCGAACGAGGGGGGCCGCCCGGCCGAGCCCGGTGAGGCGGCGATCAACTCCTACGGCACCGCCGTCCCCGCCGACCCCTACCTGGGCACCTCCACCACGGGAACGGTCAGCGTCATCGATACGGCGCGCACCTCGGCCCCGGTCCGCTCCATCGCCGTGGGCCTGCACCCGACGGCGCTGCACCTGGCGGGTAGCGCGCTGTACGTCGCCAACACCGGCAGCGACACGGTGTCGGTCATCGACACGCGCGGCGAGAAGGTCGTGCAGACCGTCTCGACGAAGCCCTGGGCCTCCTCCGCCGTGGGCTACGAGCCCACCGCCGTGGCGACGACCGCCGACGGCCACCTGCTCGTCACCCTCGGCCGCGCCAACGCCGTGGCCGTCTACCGCTACACCTCCCGCCCGCAGGAGCCGGTGAGCTACCTGGGTCTGCTGCCGACGGACTACTACCCGGCGGACATCGCCACCGTCGGCAACCAGGTGGTCGTCACCAACACCCGCGGCATCGACGCGCGGGGCCCGGCCCTCACCTTCAAGGAGGGGTCGGGGACGACGCCGGCCACGGGGCACGGGACGCACAGCACCACGGCGTCGCTGACGCGCTTCAGCCTGCCCGGCGACGCGAAGCTCCCGGGGTACACGGCCACCGTGTTCGCCCAGAACGGCTGGGGCACCAAGGACGTCCTGCAGGCGAAGAAGAAGAAGGCGGCGCCGGTGGCCGTGCCCGCGCGGGTCGGCGACCCCTCCACCATCAAGCACGTGTTCCTGCTGGTGAAGGAGAACCGCACCTACGACCAGGTGTACGGCGACGACACCCGCGGCAACGGCGACGCCACGCTGGCCCAGTTCGGCCAGCAGGTCACGCCCAACCAGCACGCGCTGGCCAAGCAGTTCGGCCTGTACGACAACACCTACGACATCGGCACCAACTCGGCCGAGGGTCACAACTGGCTGATGCAGGGCGACAACCCCGAGTACTCGGAGTCCTCCGCGGGGGAGTACGTGCGCAGCTACGACACCGAGGACGACGTCCTGGGCCACCAGCGCTCGGGGTTCCTGTGGACCGCGACGCAGTCGGCCGGGAAGTCCGCCCGCAACTTCGGCGAGTTCACCCAGTTCGAGACCAAGCCGCCGACCGCCACCTGGCAGTCCTACTACTGCGCGGCCAAGAGCGTCGACGCGGGCGGCGACGCGAGCGCGCTGTTCGACCCCTCCGTCAAGCAGGACACGGAGTCGCCGATCCCGTCGCTGAACGCCATCACCGACCACGCCTACCCGAAGTTCGACACCGACATCCCGGACCAGTACCGGTACCAGGTGTGGAAGCAGGACTTCGAGAAGAACGGCCCGGCC
>Ga0160427_10002603_pt1 | contig 10843 bp, 13 predicted proteins | sample SolpanmetagenomL_FD_108194 | JGI IMG/M metagenome (GOLD analysis project Ga0160427, IMG submission 108194) | Solar panel surface microbial communities from Lawrence Berkeley National Laboratory, California, USA - L | ecosystem: Engineered > Built environment > Solar panel > Unclassified ...
CGTTTGAGACTTGGTTCTTTTCTTGTCATGGCATCTGAACATATCAGCTACCAACACATGTACAATAAGATATCAAAGATGAACATACAGTAATTTGTAGCTGCAGCAAGATAAAGATTTGCTCTTTTACGAGATCGATTGAAATGTTTTGCTAGCTTCATGCTTGAGATGTCGATTCCCTCAGACTCTAAACCAATTGCGATAGAACTCTCCATTTCATTGATGTTAAGTACTGCCTGTCCAAGAGACTCTACCAGTTTTGACCTAGCAGTCACTGGGAAAAGTATTGCCTGGACTGCGACTGCTACAGCACCACCGACAATCATAGCTATTGATCTTTTCCCTGCGAAGATAAATTTAGCGAGTTGTCTTATCTCTATGGGACAAAGGAGACCTACAAAAGTTGTCTATTGCCGTTCCTGGTACTGTTTGAAGGATCGTTGATATAGCTACAACAGACATGGAGATTGTGCCAACCATGCCCGCCTTGATGTAGGGGGTTCCAAGTTGAACATAAAAAGATGGTATTGTTCCTAGGCATAGCATGACAGCGATTACAATTCTGTTGCCATTGCGGGCCTCGTAAGCTGCAAGTCCCCAGGCTGAACCTAGAATTGTTCCGATGGTACGTAGGCTGAAGATGTATATCGTGTTTCCTACTTTGAGTAAGTACTATATAGCAGAGGGAAAGTTTTATCGTAACCCACCAACAGAGTTTTCAAAAACAAGGACAAAGATAAGAGGAACCCAAACTATTGTAATGCGAAGATTAGTATGTAAACAAATCACTATAACAACTTGTGGAAGGTTTACCCGCTCGTGATATATAAAACCATTGTGCTGTCGTCTCTATGAATGAGGGGAAAGTGACCAGCAAAAGCCCAACTGTAAGCTTGAATGCATAATGTATGTCGTCGCTATACATAAACCAATCGATAACATTGGCAGCAGTCTCTCGCAATCGAGCAAAACGCGATGAATCATAGCCAATTTGATCAACGGACTGCTGTTGAGTGGCTTCATGCACTTCCGATATATCCGTGTCCATCTTCTTCTTGTCGCTTGCTTGATAATAATCCGCTACATTCTTGAACCTCTGACCGAACCGATTGCCCTCCTCATCACCTCCAGTCTGAAGCCATTTTCCACGCTTGATCTCGGGAAAGTGAAGTCGATGGTTAGTTTTGTACTTTCTCCGCTCTGCGACAAGATCTCGACCGTGCTTGAGCATATCACTTGCCGTTTCCCTGTACACATTAGATAAAAGTTGAACTTTTTCAGACAATACATACGCAATTAGTCTTAAATTGAGAAGGAACGAGTTGACAACAAATGTTTCTTCTCTTGGTAATAGATCAATTTCAATATTCTCAGCCAGCTGGGTAGAAATAGCATGTTGAATCGCTCGCTGAGAACTACTTTGGAACTCATCAATTGCATCTCTCAGGCTAGCAATATCGATGTCAAGCTCTTCTGGTAATATTCCACGAGGATGCCGTCCAATATTAGTTTTGTCAGACTTGCGGGATACATCCTGGTTGATAATCAGCATACAAATTGTGTGGTTGATCATAGAGGGATAGATATACATAAGAATACTCCATACATGCACTGGCGATATCAATAGCGCGTTTAATCTGTACTTGCAAGGTTTTCATGGGTTGTTCCAAGCTAGACCATTAGCAGTTTTTTATTGTGTTCAGCATTCTGCTTACCTTTGAAGAAGGAAGTTGAGCAATTCTTTATCGCCATACTTTTTCTCGCGCACCGGCCTGACCGTCTCATCGTCTTGAGTATTACTACTATCGTGGCTGTCGACAGACATTAAAGAGCTTCCATAGACATCCACTAAAGAGTATTTACTTTCGCACGCACCGACTAGAGCAATGACGTGTGATACCAGTCTTTCAAGGCCTTTAGAAGCTATCGGTTTTATTGCACTTGGGGGCAAAACTGTGTAAGACACTTCGAAAGAGCACTCCCCAAGTACTGCTTTTGTTGCTTGAAGCACGGTACGTATGACAGGCCTTGCTTTGATCAGCTCATTAAGCATTGCTTTGTCTTCGATTTCCTTAGCCTTTGCTGACTGTTCATCCTCAACACCAGATGGTAGTCCAGATCTAATGAAAAGCTTAATAGCATCATCCATCACTTTTAAAGCTTTGTCCATTGTGTGTATAGCTGTCATGGTAACTTGAGTTGAGCCAAATTCTGGAAAGATCAAAATGTTGACAAGCAATGATACTCCGATTGCGGTTAGGATTGGATACAAATAATTTGTGATATTTGTCGACTTGAACACCCAGCTCGGGCTAGTCTATTTAATATCAGAAGAGTTTGTACTATAAACCAGCTTCGTATGGCAACATACCAATCCAAAGAGGGGAGGAAGCAACATCAATAGTACTCCAGTGTACAATCTCGGCGCCTTAGAGCGAATATAACCATGTACAAAGGTGGCCACAATTATAAAAATGGCCCGTATGGTGTATGCGGCTTTATGATGTTTTAAGTAGACCCGATCAGCGGCATATGAACCAATAACAAGCCTAGTCCTATCAGCAATTCAACAAATCGAAGTTTCGAGACATTGTTATACCATCCTACGCCCACTCCAACTCCTAGGATGGCCAGTACCAAAGTCTCTATCATAGCACCATGTCTTCGACCTTAGGAAAGGATGTGAATTAGACAAATCCACCAAAAGTAATCATTGTATCACAAACCAGGGTGACCAAATCTGTAACCGAGAAGATTCCAATCAATATATGACTTCTGAAGCTATATGTATGCAAAGAGCTATCCTTACACTGTGATCATAACAGCCAAATATGCCGATTTGCCAAACGCGGCTGTAACACATCATTAGAACGTTTTGCCTTGCTGGGAGGTTTCAATGCTTACTGTTAATATGCGGCAGTAGACATATTATGACTACAAAGAATTGTAAGTCTTTAGCACTATCCGATAGTAAAACCTTTGAAGGATTGTTCTAACTTGCGATCGTTGATGCTATAACACATTTGAAAATACGTTTAAGTAGATTCTCTATAGCAGAATAATGTTAGCAACGAGAATTTGAAACCTCAACTAATGTACACTATATATTTGAAAATCCGTAACCACTTGGGTCAGTATTCTGGCACGATTAGAATTTGTTTGACAATAGATCATGTTTGTTTAGAGATATGGTGCCGCTTTGATGCCGCACTGTGTGATCATCAATGCGATGGTGCGAAAGAGGCAAGCATGTATCCGTTCTTACCCTTGAGGAGATTCTCCCAAATAATTGTGGGCTGATTGACGATCCAATTTTTCGTCAATCCCCAGACAAGGCTTGGCCTTGCCTTTACCTTTGCCATTGTCAATTTCGTCTTGTGAGAGAATCGTAATGCATCGTTCTGTTGTCTTCTGGTTGTCGAAGAAGAAGAAGGATGCAGGTCGCGCGATAAGAGCAAGAATTGGAAATGGACGTAGGAGATGATTCATGTTGATTCGCTCATCATTCAACTCATTACATTGTTCCCGGGCGAGTGCCAATCACCGGGAACCTTTTGCCCGAGTCTTCAGTGCTCACCACCACCATCGGGGGACTATAGCTTGAAGCAGAAGCAACAGCAGCAGCGCAATGCGATGACATGACATGACATGACATGATAAGCTCATGACGAGGCATTTGTCTGTCTGCATACGTCAAGCATCTGCATGGAGAGCACACACTTCCAGGACAGTCAACACCAACAACAAGCATCGCAACATTGTGCAACAGCTCCACCGAGAAACACGGAAGATCATCATTTGTTGCAAAGACTCCAAGCTCACATTGCGAAGGGATTTACCTCCTCCTACCAAATTAATACAACCTACTTTGTTCACACAATACACATAGGGAGCAGCCCTTTCAAATCACGCAAAAATGCCTACCGCTTCACCAGTAATTGTACGCTCTTTCAAGCCTTGAGCATGCACTACGAGCGTTGACTGATTGTTCTGCGTCTCCTATACAGTCAAAACTCAAGATTTCCTTGAAACTCTCCATCTCGCGGCTACGGATGGTGCAGCAAAAAGAGTCAGCTATAGCCAAGATGAATAGAAGAGCTATAGCACAACTTATTGAGGTTTGTACTTTGTTTTTGAAATCTTGCGCTCTCTGGTATCTTGTTACAGTTTTTTTCGCTTTCAAGACGCTTAAATCATCAAGCAGAAGGCTGACCAATTTTATTTATATTCAGCAAGGAAAGTCGGAATCAGCAAAAATACGTGTAGAGAACATCATACGGGAGGACATCAACGTAGAACTTTTAGAAATATTAGAACTCTACTGTGAGCTACTGCTTGCACGTATTGGTCTTATGGACGCAAAGTGAGCATTCCAGGTTTTCCCCTCTCTCCCCCTCCTTCTCGCCCTAATTTACTACGGCTTCTAACAAGTTCCAATTACAATCAGAGAATGCGATTCTGGCCTCGAAGAAGCTGTCAAATCTATCATCTATGCCGCCCCCCGCACAGAAGTTAAAGAGCTCCAACAAGTCCGCCAGCTCCTCGTTGAGAAATACGGCAAAGAATTTGCCATGATTGCCGTCGAAAACACAGACTCTAAAGTCGCCGAGCGTGTTCTCAAACGGTTAAAAGTTGAACCGCCAGCTCAAGAACTTGTAGAATTATATTTGCAAGAAATTGCAAAGACGTACAATGTTCCATATGGGACTTCATCGTCTTCCTCGACAAATGGATATGGTGGCGTTGGTAGCGGGGAAGGAGGAGAAGGGGCAGACGATGACGATGATGCGCCGGGAAGTGGTGCTTTACTAGAAGAACCAGTCATTGCTGAGCAAAAGTTGATGCAAATCCATCCGCCACAGAATGAAGGACCAAGATCACCCATAGCAGTCATACCGCCGAACCCAACAACAGATAATTTAAAGCCGACAGTGAAAATTCCACAGCCAAATTTTAAAGCGCAGGAGCCAAAAAAGCCAGTTCAAAAAGTGCAGAAGACGACGTCGCCAGATTTCGATGAATTGTCAAGAAGATTTGCTGCTTTGAAAAAGCTGCCTGGTCCATGAATAATGATGAATAAATGATTTTGCTTCTGATTATTAGCAGCGGACATATAGCTTTGCTTTTCATCTTCTTATTCTCGATTGTTTCTCATAGTGTTTTGAAACGTGCAAAGGCGTAAAACTGTGTCTTTTGGAGCTAGTAAAAAAACAAGGAAAGAAAGAAAACTATTCTATTGTAATCTCTGTTTTAAATTTTGCCATAAAAAAAGGATATATCAAAAATGATAGCAAAACTCATGATAACGCCGTGAGAATACATGAAGCAAAGAACAGAGGGAATTTCAAGAGTCAAAAACAATAGCAGGTACAAGCAAGTACAGTATAAACAGATTGTTGCCAATAATCCCCACGCATACACAAAAAAGGGCATATATGTACAGCAAACAAACAAAACCTCACTGACAACAAATCATGAAGACTTCTTCTTCTCCTGCTCATCCTGATGATCGTCTGACTTTTTCGAACCTCTAAACTTTTTGAGCTTCTCCATCGTATACTTCCAACTTTTGATCAATCCCGAGCTCAACAACCCCTTCATCGTCTGCGCTGTACTTGGCCAACTTACCGTCTTTTTAATGACTGTCTCCACCTCCCCTCTCAACCCTCCATAATCCTTTGCCAGTCTCTGCTCAAACTCTCCACCTCTCTTGCCTCCCTCCCTGTCACTCTCGTCCGATGCACCTACTAGTTTCAAAAACTCGGGTCGTGATATAGCAAATTTCTTCTGATATTGAAAATACAATTTTCTTCTAAAACTTCTCGGTAGTCGGCTAACCATATTCCCCCGCCTCACAGGATCCATGTCTTGGACTAATATCGTATCTCTGGGTATCGTTTGCAATGGGCCACCGGATTTGAATGCAATGTTTGGTAGTTGGTCTATAAGAGGAGCGTAGAGCCGGCGGAAATTGTGGACTTGATTGGTGACAATGTTGTTCACTTTGTTGGGGTTTTCAGCAAACGACATGCGTGGGTCGCCCATGTAGGAGATGCCAGCGATTGTGGTGTAGAGTTCTTGCTCGGTAAAGTTTTCGGGTAGCAGGAGGAGAGCGACGCGGACGGCAGAAAGAAGGTTGGCTTGGTTAGAGACTCGGACGCGAGCTTCGTCGCGAAGGATTTTGACCTATAAGTTTTGTTTACTTTAGTAACTATTCAGTAAGGTTTGACTTCCTTGCATCAAAGTCGTAAAGACTCCAAAAGGCGTCAACATACAGGTTTTTGCATTCTACCAGCTAGATATAGTGTGTCCCAATCTGTGAGGTCTCGGCATAAAGTATCGAGATTGACAACCCCATATTTAATCATCTATTAACATGCCATGAATTAGTATTATACTTTAATTCCTCGCAACAACTTGACAAATCTGAGATGTAACAGCTTCATCTTTATCACCTCTTTCCCTCTCAAACTTTGTCAGGACAAGCCGAAGAGATCTTACCATGCCATTCATCTCAACATATGGATTGAAGTAAACACCCGCGCCAATCCTATCCTGCACATACCCCACCACCCCACTCCCAAATACCCCCAACCCTGAATAATGACTCCTATGCTGCATCAAATTCAAACTATGCCAGTGATCCGTATACGTCACACCAAACAGCATATCAATCTGCGGCTTACTCTCCCCATCCTTTGACGAAGAATGACCCTTCCCTTGTGAGAACACACCACTACCGTAAGCAACGGCATACCGAATCGGTGCTTTAAACTGCCATAAAACTTGTCGTAAGCGTTCCCGAAGTTCTTCGTTGATGGACATGATTTGGTTGACTCCAAAATCTCGGGGTAATGATGTGTGGGTATCGGGATGGAAATCTGGCTGTTCTTCTTCACCGTCGGGGAAGTAATGCGAATTCGATTTTGCCGAGTCTGCATCAAAGAGATGATGATTGTCAGAGTTGGTGTGGTCGGTGAGTGTTTTCGTTGACGACGACGACGAGGAATTTGTCGCATTATCTTGCCGGTAAGATGTCGTCGATAGACTTGCGCGCTGGGAGACGAAGACCCATTGTCGGCGAGGTAAGGACTGGATACATGTCGATATGACTGGTGTTAATGTTGAAGCATGGATGATGGTGCTGGCAAAGGGCGTACAAGCTCCGTCTCGTGATGCTAAGCCATTCCACAATTGACGAGAGAGGAGCCGCTGATGCATTTAAAGACGAGTTGTGGGTGAGAAGAAGGAGAAGAGAGAGAAAGAGAAGAGAGAAATTGCGGCCGGAAGCTGAAAACAGTTGTTATGTGGATTGTGCATTCATGAGAGGTGAGATTTGTCGTCAGCCGATTTAAGAGGTGTAAGCTGTGTTTGGGTGTTCACATCAATGTCAATTGCTGATGTTGATGACGGGGGGTGGGTGTTGACAGACGGAGAGATCACGTACCTGAAAATGACGTTGTGGTGTTTTTTGTTGTCGGAGGTGGACGTTTGTTCACTCACTCACTCACTCACTCACTCATTGATTCAATTCACATTCACAGTTTGGAAGAAAGGAGGGCGGGGAGGGGGGGTTCTTTCTCGGTTGCTGTTGCCGGTTGATGATTGAACGGGATGGACTTTACCATTCACTCGCCCACCGAATTTCTTCATCACAAGCAAAAAACTCCATTCAAGTTCATCCCAGCTAAGCACCCAATACAAAGTTACTTGATGCTTGAAAACGTTCTAAACTTCACATCCTCAAATGAATAAACAGCCGCGTGATCTACCTATCATTCCTCATAGTGTCTGGATCACTCAGCATCAACTATGACGCTGTAAACATACCCAGGCCAGCTCGTTGCCCATTGACCCCCCTTACCGCAATTGTATGATTGGTATGTACTAAGTATCCCATACGTCGATTTAAAAGTGTACCTGCATACTAAAAAGAACCCATTATTATACAAACGTTATTGACATGTAAAATAATAAAGAATGCATTCTTGTGAACATGTACTTGCATGATGGGATACATTTGCGCATATCCAAAAAAAAGAAAGAAAAGATATATGTAATGTATTGCCGGAGTGTGTCAAAAGGCCCGTCTACCTATCGCTTTTACTACAACATCTGTAAGATTCCAACATATTGTATTGGTTTTGTGTGATTTGGGAGAACAACAATATTTTATCTGTTCCAGCATTAGTATTACAGGTTGCAGGGCAATTGAAAGACCTGTACTGTGTAAGTCTAGTTCGTCAAGGCCCATGCGATGGCATCTTATTCCTAGTAGATCGAGTTCATAATCTTTATACCGAGTGTTTGTCCCAGTACAGTACAGATCTAGTTATGAGTACCATGAGAAAATTTACAATTAGACAATTCCTTCCTTAGAAAAGGTTCATATGGGGCTAGCGAAAAATGAAATTTAAGCTATAATACATCATTGAATTAGCAAAAAAGATTTGGGCAATAAGGTTTAATATTTAAACACTAAACTAATCCTAAGATATTGTGCTAAGCTAAGTTACATGATTTTAAAAATCGCCCACACAAGCCGTCAACACCACTAATGTTACATAAATATGAATGAGAGAAAAGTTGGGGGGAGGAAATCGAATAAAAAGAAAGAAATAGAAGAACTCCAGATATTTCGTTCGTCAAAGCGTCATTTACAAGATATTTAGAGGGAAAGAGAAGGAGATAAATGTTACAAAAGTTGTAGGTATACATGATAGATAGGATACTAAGTAGTTGGTGCAAACGTAGCAAGTTGAAATGCAAGATGCTTGAAATCTTGTCCAAAGAATTCAAAGCAATGGTATAGGTTGAAGCAAAGGTGTGATGTTAAAATACAACAAAAAGGTGTCAGCGATCAAGTGACAATTAGAAATGAAGATTAAGATTAAAAAGAGTGATGTGAACACTGTATCAAGAAGTTGGTGATAAAATGAAGTGCTGTCGACATAAAGAGGAAAATAAACAAGCCTTGGGTGCAGGAGCCATCAGAGATTGGTACTTGATTTAAAGGCTCTGCAAGTCAAATCGATACACTGATAGGTATTAATCGATGCGGCAAGTATCTCGACTTTAAGGCCTCTTTTGAGATGAGACCTCCAAGTGGAACATGAAGTATCTGCCTAGATTGATCTTGTCTGAACATGTGCATCTGTCTTCTGATAAAAGAGTATTAATGCAATAACTTATAGCATAGCAAAGCTAGACAAAATGACACTGATTATCAAGGCAATAGTAGCATCGGTGATAGAAGTACTGGCACCACTTGTGGTGCTAGTATGAGTGGAGGAGGCAGCAGCTGCGTTAAAAGGCGTTATCTGCATGGAGGTCGTAGAGTCTGTACCATTGTCGACAAGAGCCAAAAAATGACGCGTGACTGTCAACGATAGGGAGGATGATGTTGAGGTCTTTGTTGCTGAGAACGATGTTATAGATGATATGGTTGATGAAGTTGTCGTAGATTCTAGCGATGAAGTTTCCTCTGAAGATGTTGTTGTGGTGGTGCTCTCGGGGTTGCTTGAAGTGCTCGAGGTTGAAGTACTAGAGTCTGATTCCGAAGTGGAAGTCGAAGAAGTCGAGGTTGTTGATGTGCTAGAAGAAGTGGGGGTTTCAGAAGTGGTGCTTGATGTAGTCGACGAGGGGGTCTCGGAAGTGGATGTTGATGTTGACGAGGGTTCTTCTGAAGATGAAGTTGAGGCAATTGGAGATGGCTCTGCAGACGAAGACGAAGAAGATGAAGAGCCACTGGATCCGCCAGCTGGGAACACTACCAACCTGGCTTTGACTCCTTGAGGAGCTGTGACAACACAGAATGCTGCACTACCAGCACCAATTGAAGAAGAGCCAGAGACTTCATTGATTTGGTTCACGGCAGGATCAATTCCACATGGAAGGCCATTGCAGCCAGCGTCATCGTCACATTCGATTCTGACACCGTACGTTGGTAGTGTATTTCTGAATGGTGTAGCTGGTTCAAGGTAGATTGGATTCCATCCAATCTTGACATATGTATCTCCAGTATTATCCACGTTTCCACCTGCTACGTATGCCGCCCAATTACCAGTTGGATTTTGGTTAGTGCCCCAGATGCAGCCATCAGCAGCGGATACTCCAGGAGGATTTATATAATAACTTTACTCGTTAGTTGTGCTTACAAATAGCCTTGTGAATGAAAAGATAACTTACTGTGCGGCTGTACTGACCCAGTACTCTGGCCCAGGTATGGCAAGTGTTTCTGGTGAACCACTTACAACTGTAGGGATCAACATGTCTTCTCGTCCTGGCAAAACAGTTTGACATATCGAGACATCCTCGCCACACTCATTATGTGCGACAAAAGTGCCGTGTCCATTATAACAGAGCGGCTTATCTGGAAATGGCTTGGAAAGGACTCCGTTATCACAAAATAGACCTCCGTTCTGTATTAAGTCAGCGATCAGGTCGATACGGGGTATCTAAACAGATTCCTACCATTGACAGTGGATAAGTGTAAGATGTTGCTTCTGGATCCCATTGTCCAGACAGTTGTCCTGGTGGACACGCATAGGGGCACCAATTAGGATTGTCTACGCTTCCACATGCGATATCTGGTGATAAAGCCCATCCAGCATTCAATCCACCTGGGTTTACTGCAACTAATCCCTCATCTGAAGGGAAAGCACATGTTGATCTTTTTGTTATGTGTGATCTCTTGTGGTGACTATGCATATGTCGTTTACCTACTTGTCTTGAAGACGCATTGTGGAAGGCTTCGACAGCACCAGTTGCTGCCAGAACACACAACGCCGAGGCGATGTATGATGTTGAGGTTCGCATAATTTACTTCGATTATCGTCCGCCA
>Ga0160427_10002604_pt1 | contig 10841 bp, 21 predicted proteins | sample SolpanmetagenomL_FD_108194 | JGI IMG/M metagenome (GOLD analysis project Ga0160427, IMG submission 108194) | Solar panel surface microbial communities from Lawrence Berkeley National Laboratory, California, USA - L | ecosystem: Engineered > Built environment > Solar panel > Unclassified ...
ACTAACAGCGGTAAAGGAATGTGGTGACATGATTATCATGACTTTGGCTTACGCCCAGCGAGCAAATGTAAGTCTTCTTCTCAGATTCAGTGGTTGCATGCAAGTTATTTGATTAACATGTTGTAAGGACAACGCCTTTCTCACTGCCCACTACGATCTTCTGCGACAATGGAACGAATATCTCATCGAAGAGGCATTGATTCCTGCCGACCAAATTTCCACCGACGATTTTGCTGGATCACTTGCGTAAGTTACTTGATCCATGGAGTAAACGTCTGATAAACTTACCAATTGTCTACAGAAACCAGACAAACCTCGCGATCAAAGGGATTATTGGGATAGCAGCAATGGCAGAAATCGCTAACAGGACTGGAAACGTCGCTGACGGCCAGAACTACACTAATATCGCCCAATCCTATATCAAGTACATCATGCCTCCCCCTTTACCATGAAGCGTCCCTCTAATCACACTCACAGGCAATGGCAAACTCTCGCAGTCGCCCAAGCCACCACAAACCTCCCCGCACACACGACCCTCAACTACAACAATGCCACTAGCTACTCCCTCCTGTACAACCTCTGGGCGGACCGTGCTCTAAGTCTCGGACTGGTTCCTCAAGCCGTATGTTGCCCAACACCGTCTCCTTCGCTTCCATCCACATATCCATACATCCACATTACAACAACAAACCCTGCTCAACCCGTTCTAACCCATCCTAGATCTACGACATGCAGTCCTCCTTCTACCCCTACGTCGCCAACACTTACGGCGTCCCTCTGGACACGCGCCATACATACACGAAATCAGACTGGGAGATTTTCTGCGCGGCCGTGGCTAAACCGAGCACAAGGGATTTGTTTGTGCAAAAGGTTGCGAGTTATATCAATCAGACGCCGTCGAGTTTGCCGTTTGGCGATTGGTATGATACGATTACGGGAGCGTATGTTGTACCCTTTTCTTTCATTTTCTTTTCTTTTCTTGATTTGGATCCTCTGGGACGTGAGTTTGTGCTAATTTCGTTTTTTTTTTCCTTTAGTTACATTGCGTTTATTGCTCGACCGGTTGTTGGTGGCGAGTTTGCTATTTTGGCCCTGAGAAGTGCGCCGAATCAGAATGCGTTGTGAGTGGTGATTGAGATGGAACGGGGGAATGCTCGATGGTAATGAAGAGATGTAATGGTAAGAGAGCAAGGTGAAGTTACAGAACGAATGAATGAACACTACGGGATGATGATTGATGGTACAATTTACAATTTTGATTATTTGATAGGTACAACTAATTCCAATCTAAGCCGTCTTCCCATCCGTGCTTCACGTCCTCAAACACCTTGACCAGCGGCCCTTTGATAGCATCGATGATAGTCTCATGATTTGTCTTCGGCACCGTTTCACTAATATACTCAATCACACCCTCTGCTCCTGCAGAAGCCTCCTTGAATATTGCGTCAAGGTAGACCTTTCCTCCCTTGCCGATCAGCATATCTGATTCTGCAAAGAATGCTCGAAAGCGAAACGGCCTACTACGCTCTTCTGTCTGCCGAGCCTTCTCATCACCCACAAGCGATGCCAGAACACCTGGATACGAAGCCGCCGCGCCCCAGTACGATTCAGGAATATTCTTCTGCAAATTAAACGGCGCCTCGTCGTTCACGCCACTACAGCAAATGCATCAGCAAAATCATAAGCAACGCAATCAGCTTAGAACTCAAGAACTCACAACCCCTCCGCGAAAACAAACTTCATCACCACCTTGTCCACCTCATCCTTATACTCTCTCCCAACTCCATAACACTCCACAAACCTCCCCTCATCCTCACTACTCGCCCCCTCCTCTGCCTTAAACAGCGACCCAACTTGATCAAACACCCCGCCACTCCACGTACTCACCGGCATCACGTTATGTACCACGAACTGCTGCATCCCTCCAAAAGAGCTAATCCACAAATTCGGCAGCATAGTCGCTGCTGCGAGCAGGTTGCACTTGGAGTACTTTGGCAGGACCCAGGGACATAGCGCGGCGGCGTACGGATGTTTTGGGTGGAAGTAGTGGCGTAATGAGGAGAGCGAGTTTAGGAGGTGGATTGCGCCGGCGCTGACGGAGAGGAAGGCTGTTGCTTTGACGCGTAGATGGTCTAGGATCGCGCAAGTGGCTGCGAGGGTAGTAGAGGCACGATGGGAGTGCGGGCAGCGTGGTGTGAGTCCAAAACCAGGACTGTTGAGAGTGCATTAGAATGGGATCAGGTGGGCGGACTAAGGCGTCGAAACACAGGCACAATCGTCACAGAAGTCATGCTGTAGGTAGCCAGTACCAAAAGGAACGAATCGAATATTTCTGTAAACGGATAGTGTTCAACATACCGATCCATCAATATCAATCGCACACCCATCTTCCTCGCCAAGTAATCATACCATATCAAGAAATACCGCGATGCCACCATCGGCGCATGTATGAAAATCGTCGGTAGTCGTTTTGAACCCTCTTCATCGAAGTTAGTGGTTGTCGAAAATGATACTTTGCAGCTTTGGTTAGTGTGTGGTGCCGTCAAGGTCGTCCATTGATGGAAGTATCGATTCGCTGATAGTGTTAGGGCGTAGTCGGTGGGCGATGGTGAGGGAGGGGTGAGTGGTGGAGACATGGTGGTGAGGTTTATGGCAGAGAAGTGAGGAAAATGCGCTTGACGGTAGCTACATCTTTAACTCTTACAGTATGGGGTTTGTAAGATGTGGCACAGCACAGCCTTGTTGCGTTCACGGTTTTTCCCCGTTCCAACCTGTCACTCGATTGGGAAAGAGCCAAAGGCTTCCTAATCTGGTCTTGGGCGACAAGTATCACAACTCTACTCTACTCTGAACAGTTATCCGTGCTTGATTGACCGAGTATTCGTGTCTGGGAGCTGCAATATACCAAGAACTTGAAGACCTCTGTGCCTTTTCGCTGTGCCTAGCTGCTTTCCACCATCAGAGGCAACATCACGATCCTTCTTTCGAGATCAAAACCACCCCATCAATCGGGCAGAAAGCGGCTGTGCCTCGAACCAAACCCCGACTGTCTAAACAAGATGCCATCTCCAGCCAACATCACTGAGTTTGTCTTTTACAAAATCAAGCCCGGCCACACCACCCACTTTCTTAACCCAGCCACTCCTGAGGCCAAGCTTTAACGCAAGCTTTCACACACATACGCAACGCCAAAGGCTGCCAGAGACTAGCATATGGTGTGCCGGATGAAGACCAAGATGTCCTCGTTGCACTTTTCGGTATGTACATGTACTGTGCGATTGCACCACTTCCACTCCCATCCTTATCAATAAGCTGGCACCGTCGATACTTTGTGCTTTGTATATCAAGCTATGTTATCACCCCTAACAAACTAAACGCATACAAGACTGGGACACAATCACCGCCCACACCACCTTCCGCGACACGTTCGACCAAACTCCGCAACAACCCTTCTGGTCCTACCTCACCGGCATGCCTTTCTTCTTCCACGCGGCAATAAAATACGACAGCTATCGCTCTGCAGAGATGAAAACGTTGCTCATAGCAGACGTCACCGAGATCACGCTTCGCTACTATCCCACGAGCATCACGGCTGAAGAGCAGGACAAGTATCGGAACGCTTTGGTGCATGATTTGGCTGTTGGGGTTAGAGTTTCTGGCGGTGCTGGATGGGCGGTGGAGGAGGTGGAGAGGGAGGGTATGGGAATGGCGAAGGTGTTGGTTAGTTTAGCTGGGTTTGAGAGAGAGGGCGAGAGGGTCGTGGTGGGGAGGAGTTTAGGTGAAGGTGAGGAGGGGAGGGAGGTTGAGGTGTTTAATGTTAAATTGAGACAGTAGTTTGATGTTTGGAATATGGCTGCGAGGTTGTTGAGTATCTGGTTTTCCTGCACATGTTACGTTTCCTCCCAGAGATGGACAAAGCTAGCTTATGCAGGATGAACGGCAAGCTGCGCCTCGTGCGAGAAACCTATCGGACGGATCTAGAATCATCTCCATACGCCAGATAATGGTAGTTGGGCTAAAGCGTACATACGAGATAAACAGGCTCAGCAACGACTTGTTCCAATGAGAATCAAAAAACACAGCATGGCGTTGTGTCTTAATTACCTTTAATATCTTACACCAAGCTGTCAAACCGTAATCGTCTGTTCAGACAGTACAAACTTATTGTCGTTCCTGCCTGCTCTTCAATGTCGCGCACTTGATGGCCGATGATGCGCTTCGGTAGACATACACACACTCGAAACTGCGCTCCCCAGCCTGCGCAATCATCTCTACCGTATACCAATATACGTTCTTGAATGTTTCGCGTATCCGAATCCGCGTCCGTAGTTCCAACAGTCCTCCACATTAACCATCGCATCGCCATTCACCTCGCAACCACACCCATCCGCCTCCCACCAACTACGAAGCCATCCACCTACTCACAAAAGGAATAACAGCCGCCCCCAAAAGATGTGGCAGCGCCCAAATCCACCCTCCAAACCCATACGTAACAACAGCATCCAACGCGCCATCAACCGCCAACAGTCCCGCCAACGTAGCCGCCGCCTTCAAATTCCCCTGTTGCAGAAACACAGTATTCAAGATACCCAGCGTGAGGTTGCGGCTGCCGAAGCATTGGACGAAGCCGGAGGCGTAGGTGTTGGAGGCGATGGGCATGCCGAAGCAGGCGGCGAGGAGGGTTGGGGTTAGGAGGCCGGTGAGGCCGGTGCTGAGGAGGAAGAAGGAGACGAAGTAGCCTGCGTAGAGTTTGTTTGGGTCGTGGCGGGGGAAGGCGGGGGCGGAGGGAGGCATGCTTGCTTGCTTGCTTGGGGTGGGGTGGGGATGCGAGGCAGAGGAGTGCTGGGTGAGTGTGAGAGAGGTAGATGGGTGGATGGGTGGTGGGGTGTTAGTTTGTAGGATAAGGCGGGGTTGTTGTTGACGACGTCACAACTGCTTCTCCCGTCGTGATGACCGTTACTACTAATATCTGGGAGAGGACGAGTATCCGAAAGGACGAGTACCCGAAGGGACGCTCAAAGTTCAAAGAGGACCATGGCAGCCAGTGAGTATACTATACTATCTAACTATTTCGTATTGTAGATGGCTGCTAGTCAAGTCCCTGGATGACAAAGTCTTCCGGTCCATAATCTATATCCAGTTCGACAACAAAAGCTTCGCCAGGCTTGTCAATTTCAACAATGAGCAAATCAACCTGCTCCGCATTAACCTCGTCATACGCAAGGAAGGCAGAGACAAATAGAAGTGCTAAAAGAAACCTGCAAAAGATTGGTGAGTCTCAAGCTCAATATACCCACAATCCCAAGAGCATGAGAATCCGCAAACCTGCCTGTCTACTCTGATTAGGCAGCCAAAGCCAGGGCCACTCTGCAGTGCCTCTGCATGCTCGATACCCTATATTATGCTCACAGAAAAAAAAATGACCCTCCCAGTAGGCTCCCAGGTAGTAGATGACCCAATCTCTCTCGCCGTGCCAAAAAGAAAGAAAGAAAGAAAGAAATCTAGTCACCATTTTCCCTCCATTCTTCTTCCCTCCTCTTAATGCCTGCAACGGACGACTCTTCTTTCACAAAACAAACTTGAAATCCGGATCTCTATCATCTCCCAAACCGCGGTATTGCTCATACTTGCCAGCAGCCTTGTCCCTGTTGACTTTGGCGCAGTATAGCACATTGAGTGCGACCCTATAGCAAACAGACATTAGATCAATTGGTCGGACGAGCGCATTCCAGAATATGTGTAATGCCAAAGTTGTAACCATGGAATTTTTGGTGAACTCACATGAACCAAGCGAAAACGAGTAATCCCAGAATCGTGGTGTGGCCCTGATGGAACTGAGGCTTTTGCGTGCTGGGGTAGATGAATGTCGCGACGAAACCACCGCTGTTTGCGATGACGAGTTGGAGGGCGGAAGTGGTGGCGCGTTTGTAGTGGCCGGCTGTTGATGGAGCAATGTTAGCATGATGTTGATGGACAAAGATTCAAATTCTGTATATTTCGAAGGCAAGAGTTTGGGTTCCTGAAACGTACCGGAGTTGTTGGAGTTCCAGCCTGTGTACATAGTTAGATTTGAAAGGACCATTTGCGGGTAGTAGGAGTATTTTGCTTACCAAGAACGCAAGGAACAGAGGCGTACATGCCAGTGGCCATGAGCATAGTCATGCCGTACTTGACTTTAGCGTGGCTCTTGTCGATGTTCGCGATAACCGCGTAGCCGATGATGGCCAGGGGAAGGGTGAAGAGCATGATTACGCCACGGAGCTTCATACGATCGGAGATGATGGCGACGATCACAGTGCAGACTGCTGCGACGGCGTAGGGAATGACGGACCAGAGCTGGACTTCGTTGGGCGTGTAGCCGCCGAGTGCTTGAATGATGGTAGGCAACTGAAGTAGGAGAAGCAAGAATGTTAGTTGATGTTTGTTCATTTCTGTAAAAAAGAGTTGAGAACGAATGAAATGGACGGGAACGTACGAAGAGACCAAAAGAGTAGAGACCAGCTAAGATTCCGAAATACGCGAGCGCACTTAACCAGCACGAAATGCTGAGCATACCACGCTTGACCTCACCCCAGTTCATGCCGTCATGGCCAGCTGCAGTCGTCTTCTCAGGATGATCTGCTTGTAGTCTCTCAATAGCAAAAGTCCTCTCGGTTTGAGACAGGAACTTGCACGAGGCTAGGTTGTTGGGCAGGAAGAAATAGCAAATCACACCGACGACGACGGTGAAGAGTCCCTCGATGATCAGGATCCACCTCCACGAATCCACGACGCCGGTCTTCGGGATAGCACTGAGTCCTCGTGCGAGAAGACCGCCGAAGGCCCCGGATAATGATGCACTGGTGTAGAAAAGACCGATTCGGAAGGCAAGCTCGCCTCTTTGATACATGGTTGATAGGTATAGGATGATACCTGGGAGAAGACCACCTTCTGTCAAACCGAGAATAGCACTGATTGCGATTAGCTTTTGGTCAGTAGGCTTTCAAGTTCGCAGCTGGACTAGTTACCGGACTGCTACAAATCCAGCGTAGTTCTTTACAAAGCCCAAACACATGGTCACTATGCCCCATGCGACTGTCAATGCTGGTAGCCAGATTTTTGGAGAGACTTTTTTGAGTACGAGATTGCTAGGAAGTTCACTTTTTGGTAAACCAATTAGTTCGTGGAACTCTGCCTTGACATGTTAAGAACCATGCTTACGAAGCAATGTAGGTGGCACTATCAATGACATGTGAGTAAAATGTGGCTCCGAAAGGACCTTGTTAAGCCATTACTTACTAGTATACTGTCAGACCCCTACTGTATTGTATATCTGTCATATGAAGCTCCTTCTCAAGACCATAAACCTTTGCATTTCCTACATTGGTTCTATCGAGGAAAGAACACAGGAACAACAGAGCTAGTGGTGGTAAAATGCTAAAATTAGGTCAGAGGAGGTCTGTCAAAAGCGAAATCTGACAGTCCGGGCGCTCCGGTACTTACGTGCAGTCAAGCTTGAAAAGCATTCTCTTTGTGATTGCTTTCTTCTCCTCTGGGCTTATAGATTGCAAATCTTCAGAGCCATATTCATCTTTGGTGAGATATTCATTTGCCTCAATCGTCTTCGAAGGAGGCGGACTTATTTCAGCGTTGTGGCTCATTTTGGCGGAAGAAAAAGATTGGTGGAAGGAGTGTAATCAGTATAAATCGTTCAAACTCTCAGCTTCCTTGTGTAACGAAAGAATTGGAACGAAAGTGGAAGAAAGGAAGGAAGATGAAACACCAGACGACGCAAGACAGCAGACACAGGCACAGCAGAAAGAGGGGAAGTAAGGGCATGATATTCCGTCAGGAAAAGACAAAGTCCGGTGGCATTGTTCGGTATCACCGATGTGGTGCCAGCTTCCGAAGGAGGATTTACGGTTCTCCTCGCGGGGTATGGCACGAGCAGCCAAAACCTTGAGCTCCATTTCGTCTGATCCGATCGGGCTGCCATCCGTTGAGGGTGTCAAAGACCACTTCTTTTTGGTAGATGGAGTGTAGTATGCCTTTCTCAACAAAGGGAGATGACGCTGTGGAATTCCATTTGTTTGTTCGTGTCCTGCGAGTTTCAAGGATAATTGCGCACCATGTATGCAGTACACACTAGTTAAACAGAAGATCTCGAACCTGCCTGAGTGAATCATGGGGAAGGTATCAAGGTCTCTTTCTTTGCCACTCGCCTGGCCGAGGCCATCTTTTGTGCGCACAGAAGTAGCATGATCACTGCTTTGACGCCTGCCGAAACCATCCTATATTCCATGATCGCGATCAACGAACATACCAGGACTTTGTTGAAGACGCACTCGGACAATCCAGAGGAAAACACCATTAAGTAATGCTTGAATAAGGTTGAATACACGGGTACCACAGCAATGGATATGCCTTAGCGCGCAAAACTGGGCTGTCATGTCCATTGAACATCGACTAGAAATGCCAATGGCGCCGTCGTCCAAGAAACGTGCCACACCTTCCACCTTCTTTAGCTTTGGAGCCGCCAGTTAGTGATGTCAATACTGTACTGACCAGGAGATGTTGGAATACCGAGATACATAAGTGATCGAGGCCAGGAAGCAAATATGGAAGGATTTCCTTCTGGAAGCTCGCTGATATAGCCGTTTCCATCACATGCCTCTATCTTATCGCCCGGAAGAACGGCAAGTCACTAAATGAAACACCTTCCTCACTATCTTGTTAGTGTGCTTATCTACCCTAGCTACCACCAGCTTAGGTCTCGTGGCCTCCTCCTCTATGAAATCCTCTATATCACCACCGCAACTACAACGCATTACTTCCTTTGTATAAACACCCTCGCAACCACAGAAAAAGGCAGAAGAGCACTTCCAAAGCCATGCCCTCCTCTCCCTTCCCACCCACCTTCTCTCTCATTCTCCTTCTCATTCTCTCCACACCCACCAACGCAGCAACACCAACCCTCCCCACAGAAATCCTTCCCCAATCAACAATCTACCCTTCGCTTCTAGGTCCACCCCACAACACACTCACCACTTATCCGACAACCTACCCAACCATCCCAGCAACAGTCTTCAGCACAAACTACTTCGCCTCCATCCTCCACATCACCGGCTGCCCAACCGCTATCCTACCTTCAACAACCTCTTTCATTGATGTGAATGGCCAGGTGACTAGTTTTCTGACGCTGGGATGTGGAGGCGCGCAGGTCACTCAAAGCTGTCAGACAGGTGCTAGCACGTTTGGCGGGGCATCATCGAACAGCGCACTCTTTTGCTGCCCTGGTGCTGGATGGACGGGTACTGAGTTTGCGACAAATGCGATTATGACTGCGACGACGAGCGGTGGCGCATGGTGTTTCAGCTCCTTTACTGCAATGTCTCCCACCACCACCTCAACAGCAACTCTACCCTCGACATCAGACACCTACACACGCGACCCAACTTCAATCCTCTACCCGCCCTCCTCCGACACAACAGGACCAAGACCAACAGCCTACCCAACAGCCCTTTCAAACTTAAACACCCAAACCACAACACAAGCACCAACATCAGCATCATCCGCCTGGGGCAACCCAGCACTGACCGTGATCGTAATAGCAGCGTCGTATAAAAACAAAAAACGACAAGCAATAGGAACGCCCGTAATGGCCGAAAGCGCCGTTGTATTGAACGATTTGGTGTTTGTGCGTGCTGCTACTGTTGGTAGTTCTGCAGTTTCGTCGTTGTCGATGACTTCAGCGACAATGACGTCTGGTGGAGGAGGAGGCATCTTGACTGCGAGTGGAATGGCTTCCAGTGTGTCTATGTCTAGGGCTACGACTGGTATTAGTGCTGTGAGCACGACGAGTGTTGGTACAGTAAGCTTGAGCACGGCGGCTATTGCGTCAAGCTCGACGACGATGAGTGCTGTTGCAAGTGTGAGGCCGAATGGGGGCGGTAGATTGGTTGTTGGCACTAATGCCTCGATGATGCTCTTCTTCTGTAGCTTGATGATGATGATGATGCTGCTGAAAATGATGATTATTGGTGTTCTATAGTATCCCCTAATAAATTTAAAACAGAAGGACATACGATTCGTATCTTTCATTGCAAAATATTTACTACATGGTTAATCCAACAAGTGAATTCTTGACTCTCATGGTCAAGCTACCTACTGTGTATCACTTCTCATCGAAGCCAACACCCAGTATTTCGAATGATAGATGCCTTGCAGAACGCAGCAATCTCAATCATCCTCTCGCGCTGCTTTCGCTTTTGCAGCCTCTGCTCGATTCCTCTTCCCCCTCTCCTCGCCTTTTGCCGCGATTCTCTCTCTGATACTCGTACTACTCAATTTATTCTTGAATTCGTCGTCCACCTTCTGCACCTCGTTCCCATCCACCCCCTCAGCATCCTCCGCACTCAACACATCAACCTCAAAAACCTCCAACTCCCTCCATCCCTTCTCCACTCTCTTGTCATTAACAGCCGCGCCACCCTTTCTCGTCTCTCCACTCACAACCAACGCAGTGATACTTTCCTCCGTTATCGTAGGTCCAAAGGGGTCGTTGATCTCGACGAATTTCAGCAGTAATTTCGGACTCACACGGACATTGACGACGTGGCCATTGGCGCCCGGCTCTTCTAGTTCTGCGAGTTTGATCTGAGGTTGTGTGGCGGATTCGGGGCGGAAGTCGAGGATGCTCAGGAGGAAAGAGGCGGCGGCGCGTTGGCGCGTGTTCCAGGGTTGGAGGAGGGAGTAGTTAGATTTCTTGGTTAGGAGGGCGTCGCCTGTTGTGCCGATTGTGAGGGTGTGTTGGGTTGGGGGTGTGGCGTTGTTGTCTGTAGATGGTGTTGTGGATGAGGTGG
>Ga0160427_10002606_pt1 | contig 10835 bp, 10 predicted proteins | sample SolpanmetagenomL_FD_108194 | JGI IMG/M metagenome (GOLD analysis project Ga0160427, IMG submission 108194) | Solar panel surface microbial communities from Lawrence Berkeley National Laboratory, California, USA - L | ecosystem: Engineered > Built environment > Solar panel > Unclassified ...
AGCTGATCCCGGGCAGCACGCCAGCGACCTCAACAGGCTGAAAGGACTCGACCAAGCCGGTCGCCAACTCGCCTGGCGATGCGCATCAGCCGGAAACCAACTCGGCCTTTTTCAACGGAATCGTTCGATTTTAGACACCTCGAACCCTACGAATAGCTCGTCGGATCCGGACGTCGGCAAGTACGCCATCAACAGCCAAGGCATACTTAAAACCTGAACTAGCAACAGAAAGTTATTGGTGCATGAACGCGTGGCGCCATCGCCAGAAGACTATCCAGAAGACTATAAGGTCGCAAAATCGTTTTTTACGTCCTCGCCAACATCGCCGAATCTTGTCCGTCGCGCTGGCGATGTGTTGCCGGGTAGAGCACCGGACCGGATGCGGAATCCAAACGTTTGAGTAGTTTCCGATCCTTTCTCGGCGCCCTCCCCACCCACAGACTCTGCCCTCGTCACGGAGTGTCGCCATGCAACCCATCAGCCCGATCCGGAAGCACTACGACCGGGCGACCATCTTCTTCCACTGGGCGACTGCACTGCTCGTCGCCGGGCAATGGCTAGGGGCACAGGTCATCGACTGGTTCCCGAGCGGGCCGCTGCGGGTCGACGCTCGCTCGGTGCATATCACGGGCGGGGTGATCCTTGCCGCCCTCCTCTTCGCCCGGATCGTCTGGCGTGGCACTGGCGGGCGCCGCCTGCCGCTGGCCGACCGCGGCATCCTCAATGTCGCCGCGAAAGCCACCCATTGGGGGCTCTATGCGCTGCTGGCGGCGATGGTGCTCGTGGGGCTGTTCCTGGTGTGGGCGCGCGGAGACAGCATCTTCAACATCTTTACCATTCCGGCCTTTGATCCCGCCAACAAGAATATCCCGAAGCAGACGGGCGAGATCCACGAAACGATCGCCTGGATCATCCTGGGTCTGGCTGGCGTGCACGCCGCGGCCGCGCTGTTCCACCGCATCGTCTGGAAGGATGGAGTTCTGGAACGCATGGTCTGGCGCAGCTGAGCCGGGCATAGGACGGGACTTGTGCGCACAACTCGACGGCGAGCCTGATCCTGGGCGTCGCGTCGGCCGCGGCCACCCCGAACAACGCGCTGATCGCCGGTGTGGCCGGGTTGGTCGCCGGGGCGATGTTGATTGCGGCCGGCGAATAGGTTTTCGTCAGTTCCCAGCCCGACACAGAAAACGCCAACCTGGCGCGGGAAAAGGCGGAGCTCGCCAGGCAACCCGGCCCGGTGGCTGAGGAACTGGCGCAGATCTACGTCGCCCGCGGCATCGAACCGGGTCTTGGCGGGCGAGTTGCGGCGCAGCTGATGCAGAAGGACGCGCTGAGCGCCCATGCCCATGACGAGTTGGGCACCACGGCCACAACGACGGCCTGGCCGCCACAAGCGGCGCTGACCTCGGGGCTCACCTTCCCGATCAGCGCGGCGCCGCCGCTCGTGCTGGTGATCGTCTCGCCCGTCGCGTGGCTGCTCTGCCACGTTCAGAAGGTCAGTTCGGCACCGAGCACCGTGACGCTCCCTGGATGCCGGAGCTTGGCGCCTGCATCCAGGGAACGGATGCTGCGGATGCTATGGTCCTCGAAGCCAACGACTCCTGGGATCGCCTCGGCCGACAGCCGGAGCGCCGTCACCTCCGTCTCGGAGCCTACGAAGCCCCACAGATGCACGATGCCGTGGGTGACGATGACGTTGCCCTCGGTCTGCCCCCAGGACTGCCGCTTATATTCAGCAAGAATTTGGTCGCGGATTTGTCGGTCGGAGTGGCTGTCCGCTCGATGCTCGTGGGGCAGGGTCGCAAAGGCCTGCACCAGGTTAGCCCTACTGACGATACCGACCAGCCTATCATCCGCCACAACCGGAACCCGCCGGACATGCCGGTCCGAGAGCAGATTCGCGACTTGTTGGAGGGATGTGTCAGGCGCGACCGCATAAACATTGGGCGTCATCACGTCCCGCGCGGTGCGTCCATGGGTCATGACATAGTCCTTCGCGTCTGCCCTTCCTGACCAAAACAGTTCGAGCCAGTTGAAGCGGTGCTGATCGGTTGACAGCTCGGCCCGTCGATAGAGATCACCGTCGGTGACCATACCCACCAGACGGCCGGACGGCTCGACGACAGGCACGCCGCTGATGCGGTGCTCGACCATCAGCCGGGCGATTGCCTCGACCGGCGTGCCCGGTTCGACCGTGACGACCTGCTTGGTCATGACATCCTGAGCCTGCATGTTCGTTTCCCTTCAAGGTGTCGTCGTCTACCTGCCAACTCACACGGCCTTGCCGATGGCGGCGCCGATGCCGGTCGTGAGCGCCATGGCCAGGGCACCCCAGAACATCACGCGGATGGTCGGCTTCAGGATGCCCGCACCGCCTGCCTTGGCGCCCACCATCCCCAGCACGGCCAGGAATAGCAGCGACCCGGCGCCCACGGCCGGTATCAGCCATGAGGCGGGGGCGATGATGACTAGCGCCAGCGGCGCTGCAGCTCCGATCGAGAAGGTCAGCGCGGAGGTCAGCGCCGCCTGCACGGGCCGCGCCACGGTGTGGGATGAGATGCCGAGCTCGTCTCGGGAGTGGGCGCCCAGCGCGTCCTTGCGCATCAGCTGCGTTGCGACCTCACGCGCAAGGACTGGTTCGACGCCACGGCCGACATAGATCTGCGCGAGCTCGTCCAACTCGGCAGCTGGCTGGCTGGCAAGTTCGGCCGTCTCCCGCGCCAGGTCTGCGTTCTCGGTGTCGGACTGAGAGCTGACGGACACGTACTCGCCCGCGGCCATCGACATCGCGCCCGCGACCAGGCCCGCGACCCCGGCGATCAAGGCGTCGCCCGGCGCGCTCGCGGCAGAAGCCACGCCGAGGATCAGGCTAGCCGTCGAGATGATCCCGTCATTGGCGCCCAGCACCGCAGCCCGCAGCCAGCCGATGCGCTCGACGAGATGATTTTCCTTGTGCAATGCGCGCATAGGTTATTCCTGCTTCATGGGGTTTGCCGCCGGGTCGCGACCACGCGTCGCCATGCGATGCCGATCAGGTCGTTGACGACGATGCAGGCCAGGGACGCCGCCGCTGCTTCCCCCAGCCGCGGCCAGCCGATCGCCGCGAAGCCGAACAATCCACGCAGCCAAGGCACGGAAAGTGACAGCGCCAGCGCCAGCAGTGTGACCGCCACCACTAGCGCCAGTGCCCGGTTGGGACGCAGCAACGCGTGCAGCGCGCCTGAATCCATTGAACGGTTGGTCAGCACCAGGCCGAGATTGCCCAGCACGAGGGTGACGAAGGCCATGCACCGCGCCGTCTCCGCCCCGTGCTCGTCATGGATGCCCAGCCAGAACATCGCCAGTGCGGCGATCATGACCACCGCCCCCTGCACCAGCCCGTGGGCAAGCAGCGGCAGATCGAACAGCGGCGCGTTTGGCCGGCGCGGCGGCCGGGTCATAATCCCGTCTTCCTCGTCCTCGGCCTCGAACACGATGGATGACACGGGGTCGATGACCAGCTCCAGGAACACCACGTGCACCGGCCCCAGTGCCATCGGCCAGCCGAACAGCACCGGCAGCAGCGACAGCCCGGCGATGGGCACGTGCACCGCCAGGATGTAGCCAAACGCCTTGCGGAGATTGTCGTCGATCCGCCGGCCCAGGCGGATCGCGGTCACGAGGCTCGCGAAGTTGTCGTCCAGCAGCACCAGCGACGCCGCCTCCCGCGCGACGTCAGTGCCCCGCCCGCCCATGGCAACCCCGATCTGAGCCGCCTTCAGCGAGGGCGCATCGTTCACGCCATCGCCGGTCATCGCCACCACTTCCCCCGTCGCGGCGAAGGCCTGCACCAGCCGGAGCTTCTGCTCAGGCATGATGCGGGCGAATACCCGAGCAGTCGTCAGGCGCCCCGCCAGCGCCGCGTCGTCCATCGCCGCGAGGTCCTGCCCGGTCACCACCGCATCCGCGACGATGCCGGCCTGCCGCGCGATCGCCAGCGCCGTGGCCGGATGGTCGCCGGTGATCATCACGACCCGGATCCCGCCCGCGACGCACGCCGCCACGGCCGCCGGCACCTCCGGCCGCAATGGATCCGCAAGCCCGAGCAGGCCGACGAAGCGGAACCCGAACGCGCGCTGCTCGGCTGGCAAGGCCGCTGCCGTCCACGTCGCCTCCCCCACCGCCAGCACGCGCAGCCCCTCGGCCGCCAGCGCCGCGATGTTGCGGCGCATTGCCGCCACCTGCGTCGTATCTAGGCCGCATAGCTCGGCCACAGCCTCCGGGGCACCCTTCGCCGCAACAACCAGGCCCGTTCGCCCCGGCGCCTGCCAGACCTGCGCCATCGCCAGCAGCGCCGGCTGCAGCGGGTAGCCCCGCACCAGGGTCCAGTCCGAGTGCAGGTGCTCCGTCTCCGCCAAAAACCGGGCCCCAAGATCGGCGAAGGCGCGCTCCATCGGATCGTACGGGTCCGGCCGGCTGGCGAGGATCGCGTATTCCACCAGCGCGTGGAATGCTTCCGGCAACGGCACGCCGTCACCAGGCGTCACGGCGTGCCGCTGTTCCCTTGCCGCCAGCACGGTCACAGTCATCCGGTTTGCGGTCAGCGTCCCGGTCTTGTCGGTGCACAGCACCGTGACGGCACCTAGCGCCTCGATCGCGGTCGGCCGCCGGGTCAGCACCTTGCTTTGCAGCATCCGCCACGCGCCAAGCACCAGGAAGACGGTCAGCACCAGTGGGAATTCCTGCGGCAGCGTCGCCATGGCCAGCGTGATGCCGGCCAGGCTGCCGCCCATCCAGTCGCCATGCGCCAGCCCGTAGGCCACGGCCAGCACCACCGACGTGCCGAGGCTCGCCACAGCGAACACGCGCACCAGACGGCGGATCTGCATCTGCAGAGGCGTGGGTTCGCTCTCGACGGTGCTGAGCGAGTTGCCGATGCGGCCGATCTCCGTGGCGGACCCGGTTGCCGTAACGCGGGCCAGCCCGGTGCCGCGCACGACCAGGCTGCCGGACCACATCATCGGGCTGTCGTCCCCACCAGGCCGCGCGCCCGCCCGTTCGACTGGTGACGTCCCGGCGTCCGGAACCTTCCGGACCGGGACGGACTCCCCGGTCAGCAGCGACTCGTCGGCCTCCAAGTCGCTCCCCGTCGACAACACGGCATCAGCCGGAACCCGGTCGCCTTCCACCAGCACGATGGTGTCGCCCACCACGACGTTGCGACCGGGGATGCGCTGCCGCACACCATCGCGGATGACGAAGGCCTGGGCGGCGGTCATCTCTTTCAGGGCAGCCAGCGCCCGCTCTGTTCGGCTCTCCTGCACGACAACCAAGCCGACGTTCACGACCGAGATGGCCAGCAGAACCAGAGCATCCGTGAGATCGCCGATCACGAGATAAAGGATGCCCGCGCCGAGCAGTAGCTGCAGCATCGGCTCCCGTAACGCCCCAACCGCGATGCGGACCGGCCCGCGCGCGCCTTCCTGCGGCAGCTCGTTCGGACCGTCTGTCTCCAGCCGCGCGGCGGCGGCGAGAGCTGTCAAACCATCTTCGGCGGGGACGGTCCGTGGTGCTGCAGGCCGGGGCGAGATCAGCGCGAGGCTCACGCCTTTGCCTCGTCGCCTAGACCTTGCTGGACATAGAGAAGGTCGATGGCGACCATCAGCAGCAAAGTCAGCGGCGCAGCCAGCAGGATGCCGACAGGCCCGAACAGGAGCCCGGATGTGACCGTGGACAGGATCGCCAGCACCGGCGGCAGCGATGTGGCCTCGGCCTGTACCAGCGGCGTGATGAAGTTGCCCTCGATGAAGTGGATGGCGACATACATCAGCACGACCGAGGCGGCTGCCCCGGGGCTTTGCGTGAACGCGACCAGGGTGGCGGGCACGGCGGCGAGAACTGCGCCAACGAACGGGATGAAGCACAGCAGTCCGCCCATGAGCCCCAATGCCGCAGCGGCCTCGATGCCAATCATCCAAAGACCGAGTCCTGACAGCACACCGATCGCGACCATCACCACCATCTGCCCCAACAGCCATCGCTGCAGGACGTCGCCCGCCTGGTCGAAGAGCCGATCGGCGATCATGCGATGCGCCGGGGGAACCAGTCGCCAGATCAAATGGCGGTATCGTGCAGGCTGGGCGGCCAGGTAGATGGCAGCAAAGACCGCTACGGCAATGCCGCCCAGTGCGCGCCCGAGCACACCCAGCGTGCCGGCGAGGACCGCCGTCGCCCAGCCCGTCGCGCCGGCGATATCGAGCCCGGCGATGTCGAAACCCTGGGCCTGTTCCAGGACCTTCTGTCCATATGGCAGTCGGCCGACGCGGTCGAGCATTACGCGGATGCCGGCGGGCACGGCGGCCCGGACCTCGTCCACCTGACCGGCGACAACCGAGCCGAACACCCACCCGGCGCCGACAAAGAGGCCGAGCCCGAGAACGATGACGCCTGCCAGGGCCAGTCCCACCCGCCCTCCGGTCAAGGGTGCGGTTAGCCGGGCTGCCGCGCGCAGTCCGACAGCCAGGAGCACGGCGCCGAACAGGAGAAGCAGCACGCTCAGAGCTTGCCAGACCACGATTGCGATCGCGACAAGCAGCAGGATGATCAGCACACGGCCGGTAAATGCGCTGAGGCGCATTGGTGACGACAGGTTCGTGAGACCGGGCTGTCGGGACGATCTCAGCATGCGCTCTCTCTGTGACCCGCCGGTTCAGGCGCCATATCGTCAGCACGGTGCATCAGCGGTGCCTTGATCCCATCAATCACGTCCGGGTTTCTCGCGTGGGCTGTCGGATGGACCACGGATGATGGGCATGGGGGTTCTGGCAGGCAGCGGTGCGATGACCATGGGATCGCCCGTCCGGGGCGGACGCAGACCGGCGGGACGGGACGCGATGACGGTGTCACTGAGCGATCGGGCTAAGCCCTCATGCTCTTTCTCGACGTCTAGGAACCGCAAGACGATTGCGCGGACATCGGGATCGGCAGTGCGGCTCGCTTCTGCCCGGAGAGCCCGGATGCCGTCTCCGTTGATCCGGCGCGCCTCCAGGAGAAAGGCGGCATCGAAGCGGCGTGCGGGAGTGCTGGCGAGGCGATCGACGCGCTGCTGGTCGCGCCGGGTCATACCGGGAGAAAGCGGCACGTCCTTCGATCGGGCGAGGTCGCGGAGCGCCTCGTTGTAGTGGGCATGATCGTCGATCAGCGTATGGGCGAAGGCGCGTATCTCAGGCCGATGCGACCGGGCCAATCCGAGGCGTGCGACGTCCAGTTCGTATGCGCTGCTTTGTACCTCGTGGCGCAGGAACACCTGGTCGAACGGGGCTAAGGCGGCGAAGGGCGTGGCTGAGAGCCCGACCATTGCCACCAGGGTCGACAACACCAGCATTGTCAGGTGGCGGAACGTGCCATCGGCGACGCCTGACCCGGCAGCTGCCGGAAGGGATAGGTTTGTCGTCCAGGCCATGACCTGGCTTGTCACTTCAAAGATCCACGACCGACCGCCTGGTTGAACACCGCCATCCCTCCGTATCGAGACCCGGTTGAGCCTTTCGAACACGGTTATCGGTTTGACGCTCTCCGCGTCAGGATCGGAAACTACTCAAGGAGAGTGCTCACCGTATCTGCCTCGATGGCGTCCGCTTCCTGCTGGTAGCCAGTCCATGCCTACTAGCCCGCTCGCTGCCCATAATTTCCGTGGAATAAGCCCCTACGACAGACAGCCCGGATGCGAGCGTCACGCCAGCCCGAGAAACACCACCATCGCGCGGTTCACCGCCAGCATCGTGACGCTGTCCAGATGCCCGATCACGGCACCAACCTTGTCCCGGCGCACCGAGGCGATCCGGTGAACCATGACCTGTGACGGACTATGCAGGCCATTCTGCGCATCAGGCGCAACGTCGATCCGGATAAGTGCCGTTGGCAGGATGGTGCTCGTCAATGGCAATAGAGCGACCATTGCCAGCGTATCAAAAGTGTCGCCCTGGATGACAAGTGCAGGCCGTGGCTTGCCGCTATCGCCCGGTAAGGCGACCGTCACGATATCGCCCCGTCTCATCCTTGGTAGGGGGGCAGATCGGTCCATGCGTCAGCGACCACCGCATCCCACGCTTCGGCTTCCTCCCGGCCCTCGCGAGTTTGCTCAAACGCATTGATGATCGCGCACTGCCGCTGGCACTCATCCGCAAAGCCCGGAGCGCGGGTGTCTGGCACCCAAATCTGAACCGGTCGCAGCCCGGCCGCCCGCATTTTGTCGCGGCGGCGCTGTACGCGTTCAGTGCCTGTCTTCATGCGTTACATGTAGCACATACGTAAACAAGTTCAATTGGTGCATTCGGCGGTAAAGCTGTGAGTGGGAAATTGAGTCGACAGTCCTCTCACACCCCCTCTTTTTCAGACACGATTCTTGATGCTCGGTCATCGCCGTCGACAGTCGCTGTTATGTCCATTCCCGTACTGAACACAGCTGCACGACGTCGCTCTTGTTCGGCGGAACTGAGGTTCGAATACGTTCGTATTCGGACGCCCCGAACCGTTAGGATAGCTTGCCGGTGAGATCACTCCGACCCTTCACGCGGCGGCGGCGGCGGCGGCGGCGGCGGCGGCGGCGGTCGTGCGTGCTCAAAAATGGATGGCGAATCCAGAAACCAGCATGTTTACCGCAGATGGCATTATTTGGCGGGGAACGACGACTGGTTACGGGTGCTCGATGCGAACAGAGATTTGCTTGTCAAAGCGGAGCTCTGCCGTGGCAGACCCTGGCCACTGCTCTTGATACCCGTCAGACCTTGGATCGGTGCAACTGATCGGTTTGATCGCCACTCGGTCTTAGACCTGCCGCATCCTGCCGCGCAGTATCCGATGCATCAAACCGCCGAGGCTGCTGTGTCCGATCAAGCCATCGGCCGTTACGATGGATCGTCCGCGGTCCGGAACAGAAGTCCCGCCCTTCCGTTCAGGCCAGTGCCGCTCAGCGACAGGAGGCCGCGTTGCCCCATCCGGTCCGTTCCAAGCCTGCCAGCGCCGTGATCGAGAACGACGCGCTGATCGTGCACTCGCGGGAGCCGTTCAACGCGGAACCGCCGACCGATCGGCTGCGCGCCGCCTTCATCACGCCGCAGCATCACTTCTACGTCCGCTGCCACGGTGACATTCCCGTGCTGGACGCGGCGGTGCATCGACTGCGGATCGAGGGCATGGTCGCGACGCCACTGGAGCTGGGCGTGGACGAGCTGCGGAGCCGTTTCGCCCCCGTGAGCGTGGTCGCCACCATGCAGTGCGCAGGCAATCGACGCGCGGACATGCAGCGGGTGCGGCCTACCTCCGGCGACCCCTGGGCGCCCGGCGCCATCGGCACTGCGGAATGGACCGGCGTGTCGCTGGCCGACGTGCTGAGCGCCGCCGGAGTGGAGAAAGGCCCGGCGCTGCACGTGGCGTTCGAGAGCGCGGATGAATGCCACGTAGCGGGCAAGTCGTTCCTGTACGGCGCCTCCATCCCACTGCACAAGGCGATGGCCGGCGAGGTGCTGCTGGCCTTCGCGATGAACGACGAGCCACTGAAGGCCGAGCATGGAGCGCCGCTGCGCGTGGTGGTGCCGGGCTATGCGGGCGTGCGCAGCCCGAAGTGGCTGCGGACCATCACCGTGCAGGACCATCCCTCGGACAACCCGATCCAGGCGGACGACTACAAGTTGTTTCCGGCGGACGTCACCGCCGCGACGGCGGACCCAGCACAGGGCGTCACCATCAACGCCCTGCCGCTGAACAGCGCCATTTGCGAGCCCGCGCCGCACGCCGCGCTGCAGCCTGGCGCCACCATACTGCGTGGCTACGCTACTGCCAGCAACCGCGCGGTGATGCGGGTGGACGTGTCGGCCGATGGCGGGCGCAGCTGGACGCAGGCGACGCTGGAGGACAAGCCTGAGCAGCCCTGGAGCTGGTTCTTCTGGCACGCCACGCTGGAGCTGCCCAAGGGTGAGCACGAGCTGGCCGTACGCGCCTGGGACGAGGCCGGACAGACCCAGCCGGCGCTGCCAGACGACACCTGGAACTACAAGGGCTACCTCTCCGCCGCATGGCACCGGGTTCCCGTGGTCGTCGCTTGAGCGTGACCAGCGAGCCGCTGCCGAACGCCGGAGAGCTGGGAGGCCTGAGCTGGAGGGGCTGCTGGCGCATCCGATGCAGCCGGTGCCCGTGCGGGACGAACACGGGGCGACCATCGGCCAGGTCGACGGAGCTGGTATCACCGCACGGGTCTGCGACCCGCGCCGTTGCAGATCGCCACAGCGCGGGACTTTAGCTGAGCGTCATGGCCCCACCTTCAGCGCCTCCAGGTAGGCGACGATAGCAGGCACGTCTGCCTCCTCGACCGGGGCCTTGTAGACATGGATCATCTTGTTCACCTCGCCGGTCCATTCGGCCGCCGTCAGCTTCGGCTGGGTCAGGATCATTCCCGGCGTGTGACAGGACATGCAGTTGGTGGTCATCGCCTCCAGATTAGGGCCGGGTGGGAAGGCGCGGCCCGCTGTCGGCATCTCGAAGCCCACGGATCGCAGCTTGACGCCGTCCACCTCCGTTTCCGCCTTGGGTGCGGTAGGGCCAACGGCAGCGGCGTAGTCGGCGATCCGCTTGTTCAGCGCCGCGGAGTAGGCGGGCACGGGCGGGGGCGGCACCGAATGCGGCGCCCGCTGACCGATGGCGGTGACGGAGATGCCGACGACCGCGGCCAACGCCATGCCGCCGACGACCTTGATGAGTGGGTCCATGGAAGGCTCCTGTCAGGCGACGGTTAGGGTGGCGCGCTCGACGCCGTTGCGCATGAAGCCGCCGCCGTTCCAGTTGGACTCCATGGGCTGCGG
>Ga0160427_10002608_pt1 | contig 10830 bp, 7 predicted proteins | sample SolpanmetagenomL_FD_108194 | JGI IMG/M metagenome (GOLD analysis project Ga0160427, IMG submission 108194) | Solar panel surface microbial communities from Lawrence Berkeley National Laboratory, California, USA - L | ecosystem: Engineered > Built environment > Solar panel > Unclassified ...
GGTGTGGGTGGCTACCACGGGCTTGCCCATGGCCAGGTACTCGTCAATCTTGAGCGGGTAGTTGCCGATGGTGATGTCGTTGACCAGCTGCGGGTTGATGCACACATCCGCGTGCTGCAAATATGCCGCCAACTCCTCGGGCGCCTTCTTGCCGGAGAAGTGCACATTGGGCAGGAGGTGGAGGGGGCTGGTGGCAAAGGCCTCGTCCTCGGGGCCGACGAGCACGAGCTGCCAGGCGGGGCGCTGGCGGGCCAGCAGCAGCAGCAGCTGCAGGTCCAGGCGCAGGGCGGTGAGGTTGCCCGTGTACACCAGGCGCGGGTGCCCCACCCCCGCCAGGTCCGCCGGCTCCGGGTGCACGACGTCGGCTTGGTAGCGGGTCAGCACGCAGCCCTGGCCAATATTATGGCTGCGGGGCGTGTACTTGCTGGCGTAGTCGTTCAGGTATGACGAGTTGGTAACGACCACATCGGCCTCGCGCAGCAGGCGTTGCTCGGCCCAGGGCCCGTGCCGCTGGAAGTACGGCACTGCAATCATGTAATCGCGCAGGTAGTAAACAAAGCGCTTGGGGTGCAGCAACTGGGGCAATTCCAGGCCCTGGAAAATCAGACCGTCCTGGAACAAGTAGTAGTCGGTGAACCCAACTGCACGCACGGCGCGGCTAATGCTGCGTGCCAGCAGACGGCTATTGAGCCGGTTGAGCACCCGAAACAGCCAGCGCGAGCTGAGCCAGTTGATGGATAGACCCAGCACGTTGGGCGCGAAAACCCAGAGGCGGTCGGCCGCTTGAACAGGCTTGTGGCTGCTAACCAGCTGCCGCAGCCGGGTTTTGATGGCCGGCTCGCGGTAGCGCCGCAAGACCGTGCTTACGTCTAGCGGCATGCTAACGTACAAAACATTGTTTTGCTTGGCTAGCTCATATGCTAGGTTGCGGGCATTGGTATCAATGGCCACATCCCAGCTTTGCTGGCAGAGCATGACGATGTTTTGATTCTTCATAATAGAGAGGTCGTAGCTAGGGCGTGCTAGCGGCGTGCGCTGGCCCGTAGGCCGAGGCGCACCCCAATAATCAGGCAAATCAGAGCGGGCAGAAAGATAATTTCCCAAGGCATGGCGGGGGTGAAAACAATCGCGGATAGGCAGTAAGGCTGCCCGGCAGCTACCTGGTTAGGGTAAGATTGATGGACTAGTAGCCGCGTGTGGGGTATGCATAAAAGAGGTCTTGGCTTTGCGAAGCTGGAGCAACGCTCGCACCATACCCCCTAGGGCCAGCGGCAGGTGTAATACGGCTTGGCCTACCTGGCGGGTGTATAGCCGCTTGGGTAAGGCCAGCAGTAGGGCCGCCGTGGTGGTGCCCAGCAGTGCGGCCCAGTAGCCCGGCCGCGGCCCCACTGGCACCAGCAGCGACAGCCCAAATAGGCCGCCAACTGCGCCGAGCAGCAGTACGCGCGGCAGCAGCAGCGTTTGCACCACCTTGTCGAAGAAATCGAAATTACCCCGAGCTAGTTGCCGCAGCCCTTCCACAAAATACTTGCTCAGAAACTCCTGCTGGGCTGCCAGCCAACGTGTACGCTGGGCCGTGAAGACCTTAGAGTTCGGAATTTTCTCGTCGAGGACTAGCGCGTTGGGCAGGTAGGCAATTTTCGTGCGGTCGCGTAGCACTTTGAACTCCAGCTCCTTGTCTTCGCCAGGAGTTTCGCCAATGTCGCGCAGCAATTGATGCAGGTAGCCGTACTCGAAGGCCATACCCGAGCCGATAAGCGCTGAGGAGACCCCTAGGGCCACATGCCCCTGCCGGAAGATGTGGTTGTTAATTTCCTCATTGCAGGCATCAAGCACGGCAAAAGGAGAGTCAAGGTTTTTAGCTGTGCGGTGGCCCTGCATCACGCGGTGGCCAGCCTGCGCGGCATCGTTCACCTGGTTCAGAAAGCTGTCGCCCATCACGTTATCTACGTCCAGCACTACGGCCAGGTCGTAGGCGTCAGCTGGTAGCTCGTCGAAGGCGGCCAACAAGGCCTTCCCTTTCGTGCTTTTTTCAAAGGCTACTTCTACCACGCCAATCTCCTGTTGGCGCAGGCGCTGCACAGTAGCAGGCTGCAAGCCATCGGCAATAACGTGCACGTCGAATTCACCGGCGTACTGGTGGCGCTGGGCCTGCGGCGCCGTTTCGGTAATTACTTCGTCGGCCTGGTAGGCAGGCATCAGCACGCACACGCGGCGGGGCGTAGCCTCGGCGGGCGGGGTGGGCCGGGGGCGGCGATGGCCGGCAGCCGAAAAAACGAGTAGGTAACCTACGTTGAATGCCAGATATCCCCCTAGGGCCGACAAGGCAGCAGTTGCCAGCGAAGAAGTGAAAGCCATAGAATAGTGGTGCAAACCAAGCGATTAAGCTGGTTCGGATGCTTGCGTAAGGTAATGGTTTTGAGCGATATTATGGCCGCGCAAGTGCCAGCCCAGGCCCCGCCACAAGGCCCGCACGTGCCCCCATTGTCGGCGCAGCGCAAAGAGGGCGCTGTTTTTGGGTACGGCTACCAGCAGAAAAAACAGGCAGCTGCTCCAATATCGCCATCCTTGCGTGTTGCGCCGAATGAACAGTAGCCGGTTGCGGTTGAGGTAATAGGTGCGCATCACCGAGCCTTGGCCTACCGAGGTCGACTCTTTGTGGTAAACGGTGCCGCCGGCCTCGTAGTAGCTCTGGTAGCCCATGCGCTTTATCATTTCGCACCAGTCGAGCTCCTCGTAGTACAAGAAGTACAGCTCGGGCATGAGGCCTGCCTGCCGAATGGCCGCCGTGGGCACCATCATGGCTGCGCCGTGGATGAGCGCCGTGGGCCCCGACTTATCGTGCTGGCCTTTATCGGGCTCTAGGTAGCCGTTAACGTAGCCACGACCCGTCCAGGGGCTGATGCCGTCGCAGCCCGCGTACTGGATGAGGTTGCCGGTGTTATAAAAGATGATTTTGGGCGATACGATGCCCACCTTGGGGTGTTGCTCGAAGGCGACTACCAGGTGCTCGAGCAAGTCGGGGGCTACCTCGGTATCGTTGTTCAGAAACAGGCAGTACTCGCCGTGCGCTTCCCGGATGCCTAGGTTGTTGCCGCCTGCAAAACCCAGGTTCTCGGCCGAGCGAATGAGCTTCACCTCAGGGTAGCGCTCCGCGATGGGCGCCGGATCTTCGGTAGGCGAGGCATTATCCACCACTATCACTTCGTAGTGGGGATATGTGAGCTGGCGCAACGAGGCCAGCATGGCACACGTGACCTCGGCCTGGTTGTAATTGATGGAGATAATGGATACCAGCGGCTTAGGCATACGCAACGGGAGTTAGTTGAGGCTGGTCAAGCCGGGGCCCTAGGAAAACAAAAACCCAGGAAACGTAAACTATCATGGCCGAGGGCATCTGGTTCATTACCTCGTTGCCATAGCTACTAACCAGGATGCCGGCGAAGCCCGCCGTAAGTGCGAGGAGCTGCTGGCGCAGGCTGGGGTCGCGAATGTTCCAAACGATGCCGCAACACTTGCCCAAAATGTAGAGGATAATGCCAAACCAAATGAGGAAGCCCACAATCCCGTACTCAGCCCATACCTTCACGAAGTAGCTGTCGGGTGGAATCTTAGTGAGGAAGCGGCCGGGGTTATACGTCTGCCCCCACATGCCAATGGAGCCCACCCCGCCGCCCAACGGCCGTGTTGAGAGGTATTCGCGCAGGATAGCCTGGTTTTTTACCCGCACCAGCAGCGAGGCATCCTGGGGGTTTAGTGAGGTGCGCAGGCGGACGATGTTAGCGTTGCCGTTGCCGATATACGTGTACTTCAGCACCCCGAAAGCCCCTAGGGCCACAATGGAGCCAAGAATAAGAATCTTGGTTTTCTTGCTGAGCACCAAGTAAACAAAGGTGCCAACTACGAGCACGAACAGCGCCCCGCGCGTGCCCGAGATGAGCATGCCGTATAGCAGCAAAAAGGCCGCCGCCACCAGTGCCACTCGCTTCCAGAGGGCGTAGGGCCCCAAGGCCAGAATAATGCAGATAAGTGCGACGTGAGCCTGCGAAGCCCCGAATTGAGCGGCCTCACTGTAGCTGGAGAAGATGCGTAGCTGACCAAAGAGTACGTGTGTGCGGTAGGCACCCTGGTCGAGCCAGGCTTGTTCCATGGTGTCTACGCCCAGCTTTTGTTGTTTGATGCCGTAGAGCGCGCCTAGCACCGAGAAGCCAATAACTAGCCACAGAAAGGTTCGCAAGTCGCGGCGGGTATTGAACACTAGAAAAGCCAGAGGCACCGATAGAAACCAATACAGCGCCGTGCCACGCATCTCGTAGAACCAACCAACCGGACTGGCGCCCGCTGGGTTGCCTAGCTCTAGAACGTTGAGCCCAAACCAGAACAAGGTGAGCTTGCACAAATCGTTTTGCACCAAGCTCCAGTTATACTCTGGTGACTGGTGAAAAGCAACCGCTAGCCACGTCAGCAGCAATACCCCCTCTAGGCCTAGGCCAAACGGTACATTCGGGATGTGTCTATTGACGAACATCACCACGAAGCTGTACACGATAAAGCTGAGGAAGCCCGCTCGTGGAAAGTAAAATACCAGCAGCACAAAGCTTACCAGCAGTGGCACCCCCACAAGCGCTGCCGAGCCAGCAATACCGGTCTTGCCCACTAACCAGCCCGCAGCCAGCGCACCCGTAAGGGCACCCGGCAGCAGCCAGCGCGAGTCGAGCAGCGAAAAAGAACGGGGTGCAGAAAGCGGCTTCATAACGTAAGTATCAGTGCTTGGCTATCTCCGTCAGCAACGAGTTAGTAAGTTGACGGACAATAAGCTACTGAATGAGCGAGGGCAGCAACTGAGCTCAGCCTTGACGTCCTTGGTGGGCTCGGTACCTAGTAAGGCGGGTAATGCCGAGCGGTCGGGCTAGTCGCTGGGGCTTGCGATGGTATAAGCTCCTCGGGCCTATACCATTTCCTCGTGGTGGGCAGCTACGCCAAACAGTACCACTTCTACCGGGGCGGCCGTAGCGGCGCGCAGGCGCTCTATAGTTTGCTGGTCGGCTTGGCTCCAAGGACGGTTGGCAGGCACGGTCAGGAACACGAGGCTTAGCTCGCGCAAAACACCTACTGGCAGCAGCGACTCGCGCAGGGCCGGGAACTCTACCAGTACCACCTTGATGCTAGGCGAGCTGGTTTCCTGCATATGCTTCGGCATCGCGTTCTGAATCAGCTCGTCGAGTGGCCAGCCACGCGAGGCTGCAACTTCGGGCGAGTAGTAGAGCGACGGCGTTTCGATAGGGTCTTGGGTATCAGGGGCGATGCCGTTGGCATTGGGGTAAAGTGCCAGCGTCGAAATACCCATTTGGTGGCAGCGTTGCGCCAGGGCCTGGCACAGCGTGGTTTTGCTCTCCTGGTGCTGCACGCTAAACACGCCAACCACGAAGGGCGAGGCTGCCGGTGGTGTATTGGCCTGGATTAGAATATGCCGGACTAGCTGGTCGAGGCTGCGTTGCTGGGAGGCTTGCAGCAACTTGGGCGGCGTAGTGTGAGCATCGAGCATAATACCCGCTACCGGCAGGCCAATTTGCCGCGCCGCAGCGGCAGGAGTCTTCAGCGACTTGTCCAGCAGCCCTAGGCCTAGCACTAAGCCAGCCACGAATACCAAGCCCCCCAAGGTGCTCAGCCCCACAATGGGCAGCAGCTTACCATTTTTGGGGCTGGTCGGCATGTTAGGCGCGTCAATAATCTTAACCTTCGATGCTAGTTGCGTGTTCTGCATCGAGGCCTTGCTGCTGTTGAGGCTAGCCAGTGTAGCCAAGTAAGCCTTCTCTGCCAGCTCGTTGTCGCGCTCCAGCTTCTTGATGGTAGCCCCTAGGGGCGCCATGCGCTGGTATTCGCTTTTAAACTCGTCCAGGCGCTTTTTCATCACACCCAGCTTGGCGCGGTTGGTTTCTACCAGCACCATATCCTGCACCCACTCACTCATCAAGTCCTTGCTTGGGATGCCCTCAGTAGAGGTACTTTGAGCATAGTAGGTGTCTACATTCTGCTGCATGGCCTGAGCCGTACGGTCAGCCTCCGCTTGCAACTGCTTAACCTTGACGCTATTGCTGCCGTCTTGTAGTTGGGCGTCAGTAAGGGCTGCATTTAGGCGGTTTAGCTTCTGACGCTGGTCCAGCATCTGGCGGCTGCTGAGTAGCGTCGATTCGCGATGACCAATTTTACCACTAATGGCGTTTAGGGCCGCCTGAGCCCCGGCATATTGCTGACTCAGGGCCGTCATGTCCGCAGTCAAGGCATCCTTGTTATTAGCTGCGTTGTTCGACTGCGTTTCGTAGTTGATGATGTTATGCTCACGGTTAAAGGCTAAGATAGCATTTTCCGTCTTTTCCATTTGGGCCTTGTTACGAGCCAGCTCGTCTTCGTAGTATTTAATTACCGAGGCGGTTTGGCCTTCGCGTAGATTCCGCGACTGGTCCAGAAACACCTCCGTTACCAACTGCAGGGTGCGGCGGCATACTTCCGGGTCGTAGCTTTCAAACTCGAGCTTCACCAAGTCACTGATATTGATGCGCGAAGCTGTGAGGTGGCTCAGCGCATCGAGCGAATAGGTAGCATCGCCCGAGTTTACCAAGCGAGCAATGGGATTATCTTCGTTGCTGGTGGCCGTGCGGCGTACATTATCGAGCGTAGCCGCCTCACTAGCGCCAAGTAGTTGCTGGCGTAAGGGAGTAGGTAATACATCCTGTAGGCTGCTGTAAGGTAGGGTAGCCCCTAGGGCCGGATGCTGGTGTAGCTGCCACAGGTGCTGGGCTACTAACCGATACACTACCTCCACCTTGGTCGAGCGCGCCGTAATTAGGTTAATCAGGTTATCGAAGGCATTGTTGGTGACGTTGTAGTCGGCCGTAGCGTCGCCATGTACAATATCATATCCAGAGGCAATACCCGTATAGATGGTAGTATCAGAATTATATACCTTCGGGATGCGTCGGGCAAACACGAAAGCCGACACCCCTAGCACAAGGGGCACCAGCACGAGCAACAGCCAGTGGCGGGCCAATAGCCGCAGTGCGTCAGAAAAACTCATGTCTATTTGATGATTGTAGCTATTTTTTCGCCTACGTACTCTTCCAGCAGCATAAAGGCCGTGTCGTACTGGTTACGAGCAGCTTCTTGCGCAATATTTACATCGGTAAACAGACTTGAAGCTTGATTAAAATCCGTGAGCGCAAGCTGGCCTTGCCGGAACTGCTTTTCCGCCAAGCGGTAAGAAGTCTGGGCATTCACGTAAGACTCTTGGCGAAGCGTAAGCAGCTTGCGAGTAAGTAATACGTTCTGATACAACGTTATCACCTGCTGGCGTATCACGTCTTCGCGCTCTTGCTGTACCGACTGCGTACGCTCCAGATTGAGTCGCTCCTTGCGAATAAGACTGCCACGCGTAACCAAGCGGTCTATGGGTACAGCCAGGTTCACGCCCGCGAAGTAGCGGCCTGAGCTATAAGTATTGAGACCAACCTGGCCATTAGGACCAGTCTGCACGCCACCAATACTAGATAGGTTTCCGTAATTATAGCTAGCCCCTAGGGCTACGCTATTAAGTATATTTTTCTGCGCGATTTTTAAGTCCTCTTTATTGATAGATTGCTCAATGCTAATAGACTTAATAGCAGCCGAGTGCTTAATGGCTGCAACCATCAATTGAGGTACGGCTACCGTAGGGGCCTCAAAGAAAGTGGTCTGCCAATTTTCGGCTGGCTTAGTAGCCGCGGAGGTTTGCGCCAGGGCTGCGGCGCCTGGCATTAGCAGTAGCGTGCCAATCAGCCACTTCATCATACGTTCTCTTTCTGAAATAGCGCCGGAATCGTGCGCAGTAGTATTTCTATGTCTTTGCGCAACGAGAAGCTACGGGCGTACTCGTTATCAAGCTCTTTGCGCTCTTCCTCCGACATATCACCGCCTTTACCGCGCTTGCTTACCTGCCACAGCCCAGTGATGCCCGCGGGCGCTACGAAGCGTAGCGAATGCCGGTCAGTAAGAAGCTTTTCAGCTTCGTAAAGCGGCAGCGGGCGGTTGCCTACCAGCGACATGTCGCCCCGCAGCACGTTAAATAGCTGGGGCAGCTCGTCGATGCTCGTGTTGCGAATAAAACGGCCGATGCGCGTTACGCGTGGGTCATTTATGATTTTGATGAAGGCCGGAGCTTCCGAAGCTTTCATTTGCTGGCGGTGGCGCGACTCGCAGATTATCTGCCCACGCTCGTCGATAAGCTGCTCGCCGCAGCTGCCCCCGGCTGCACACACGTCGCACAGGTTGCTAGCGCTAGCTGCAGCCACTGCTTCCGCCGAGGCCTGGTACTGGTTTAAGCCTTTCATCTTATCCAGTAGTTTATCGGCATCCGAGCGCATCGAGCGCAACTTCCAGAACTTGAACACCTTGTAGCCCGCTCCTACCCGATACGAGTAGTAAAAGATAGGCCCCGGCGATTCCATCTTGATAAGCAACGCGATTACCGCAAAAACTGGTGATAACGCTAGCAGCGCTCCTCCCGCCACCACCACGTCAAACACGCGTTTGGTGAGCGGAACGCGCAAGTCGGCAGCAGTAGCAGCAGTAGCGGGCAATTCACGAGGCCTGACTAAGAAAGCAAGCCGCGTTAGCAGATGTTGCCGGTTAGCATCCTGCACAAAAATGTCGCTGCCTCCAATTTCCTGCATCAGCGAGCGCATGCCCGGCGATAGTTCGGCTCTGGTCAGCCACAAGATGGGTTGGGTCAGGCCACAGTCTTGGCGCAATGAGCGCATCAGGTGTAGCCCTAGGGGTGAAGCGGGATTTGCGGCGTTTAGAATGGCTGCAAAGTCTTCGGGCCGCTTGCACAGGTCCATTACCTGGGCGGGCGTAGTAGCCACGAGCAGCGTTAGCTCAGGCGCATACGTTCGGATTAGCCCATCGGTAGTTTGGGCGTCGTCGGTAATGTACACAACAGTCAGGCGCATATGGGCTAACTCCATACGCGCACCCGGTTGAGCATTTTATGAATGCGAAGGCTCAACTCTTCCGGGTTGAAAGGCTTGGCTAAGTAGTCGTCGGCTCCTAAGCGCAGGCACTTAATTTTATCGCTGGTGCTGTCCTTTCCAGATAGCATCAGTAGGTTGGTATCGCGGTGCATACCACTGGCACGTACTTGCTGCACAAATGCCAACCCGTCCATTACGGGCATATTATAATCGGCTACAATGGCATCGGCGCTATTACCAGCATCTAGCCATTCCATAGCCTCAAGGCCATTCGATTTTAGCACCACCGTAAAGTCGGTGCTGAAGTAATGCTGTAGTACCAGCCGGATTGCTGGCTCATCATCGACAACAAGCAGGGTCTTTTTCATATGAGAAGCCTGTTCCATAAATAGCGGTGGATAATTAGAGCGAAAGCCTACTAATGTAGGGTGGGGCTTATAGTAAACTAGGTAAACCGGTGCCTCTGTACGTGAAAAAAAGCAACGCGTTCTAAAGATACTGCCAACAATTTAAACGTAGTAAGGCTGTGTCAATCCTTAATCCTACTGTGGAGGCTTTATTGCTGCGTTACGGTGGAGGTTATCTCAATTTTGCAATAGAATAAAATTCTTTTAGAAAAATTGAAAAAAAAGCGAGCATCAAAATAAGGTAATCATACCTTAGTTGGGTACAATACTGTACTGTTAAGGCCCCTTGAACAAAAAGCGGACCACTATTGCGGTCCGAATAGAGTATGTTACACAACAACCATACTGTAAAGCATATTTATATAGTTATTGAACCTGCGGCATGACTGCTAAGCGCTGCTGGAAGATGGAGCAAAATTGGCGCGTAGCGGTAGCCAGGGCATTGATGTGAGGCTGAAACTCGCTGCGCGATGCGCGCCGCTCGGCCATTTGCTCAATCTGCCGCAGCCGAGTAGCTTCTGACTGAATATTAAAGTTGCCAAAGGTAGTTTTAAGGTGGTGCGCCTCCCGCACAATAGCGTCCCACTGCCGATGGTCGGTAGCTTCCTGTAGGGCATGCACCTGGGCTGGCACTGTTGTGATGAAGATATCGAGCAGTTTGCTTACGAACTCGGGGTCGCTAGCCAAGCGGCCAAATAGCTGCAAGTCGTAGTAAGCGCCTGGGTCGGGAGCCGTAGGCTTGGTGGCGGGTGGTATGAGGCGCGGCGCTCGGCGGCTTACCTGGGCCAGTATATTGTAGAGCGCAGCCTCGTTGTAAGGTTTGGTGAGGTAATCGGTAAACCCTAGGGCTTGGTAAGAGCCGGCATCTACCTTCACAGCATCAGCAGTGAGCGCTACTATGGGTGTGCGTTGGTTCAAGCCTGGCTCGGTACGCAGCCGAGCCGTTGCTTCCAAGCCGTCGAATTGCGGCATCTGCACATCCATCAGTATCAAATCATACTTAGCGCGGCCAGCTTTAGCCAAAGCCTCGGCTCCGTTCTGCGCTATATCCACTTGAGCTTGCCATTGGTTGAGCATCGCTACGGCAATAAGCTGGTTAATAGCATTGTCTTCGGCCAGTAAGATGCGCAAACCCTGCAGTAAATCAGGCTGTTGCACTACGGCAGTCTCTTGGTGCAGCGGCTCGGAGCTGACCAAGTACGGGATGGTAAAGAAAAAGGTAGTACCCTTACCTAACTGGCTGCGTACGCCAATGCTGCCGTGCTGCAACTCTACTAGGTTTTTGCAAATGGTGAGGCCTAGGCCAGTGCCTCCGTACAAGCGCGGAATGCTGTTATCGGCCTGCTGAAAACTCTCAAACACCTGCCCCAAGCTGTTTTCGTCGATACCAATGCCCGTATCGGTTACGCTGAAGGTAA
>Ga0160427_10002609_pt1 | contig 10829 bp, 13 predicted proteins | sample SolpanmetagenomL_FD_108194 | JGI IMG/M metagenome (GOLD analysis project Ga0160427, IMG submission 108194) | Solar panel surface microbial communities from Lawrence Berkeley National Laboratory, California, USA - L | ecosystem: Engineered > Built environment > Solar panel > Unclassified ...
TACCTGGCCGCCGGAATCAACCACATGGCCTTTTATCTCAAGTTCGAGCACCAGGGCCAGAGCCTGTATCCCCGACTGATGGAACTGGCGAATTCGGGCCAGGTGCCGGAAGGCAACCGGGTGCGCTACGAGATGCTGCGCCGCTTGGGCTACTTCGTTACCGAGAGCAGCGAGCACTTCAGCGAGTACGTGCCGTACTTCATCAAGGCAGGCCGCGAGGACCTGATTGAGCGCTTCAACGTGCCGCTCGACGAGTATCCCCGGCGCTGTGAAGCGCAGATCGGCGGCTGGCAAGACCTTCAAACGACCTTGCAGGACCCCGACGCACCGCTGGAGGTCAGGCGCAGCGTGGAGTACGGCTCGCTGATCGTTCACAGCATGGTGACGGGCCAACCCAGGGTGGTTTACGGCAACGTGATGAACAGCCCGGTTGCGGGCAGCGGCAAACTGATCAGCAATCTGCCGGACGAGTGCTGCGTGGAGGTGCCGTGTCTGGTCGACCGCCAGGGCGTGCAACCGACCCGCATCGGACGCATCCCACCGCAGCTCGCCGCCCTGATGCAGACCAACATCAACGTGCAAGCTCTGACGGTGGAAGCGCTCGTCACCGGCAACCGCGAGCACATCTACCACGCGGCGATGCTCGACCCGCACACCGCCGCCGAACTCGACCTCGACCAGATCTGGGCGCTGACCGGCGACCTGCTCAAGCAGCACGGCGACTTCGTCCCCAGCCAATTGCAGGCGGCGGACTGAGGATGGGAAATTAGCTACAGCGGCTATTGATCCAGTAGACCTTCTGCGAAAGTCACGGACATACGAGCATGGCGTTGTACACACCCGCTAAGAGGCTGAGTCGGAGTTGGAATCGTCGACGGCGATGTCGATAGACGCTGGACAGGCAGCGAAGGATTTTCAGGCAGCGGATAACGTGCTCAACAGGGAGACGCACCTGAGATAAGGCTCGGTTGTCTTGTTTCTGAGCCGAAGTCAACGGATGCTTTTTGGTGGCTTTCTTCGGTGTGCGGGCACACCGATGTGCTCGCTGGATACCCTGATCGCCAGCATCGGCGATCAACTCCGTTTCCGGATGCAGGTTCGTGTTGGACGCTCGGAAGAGGGTCAGATCATGGGTTGCCCCCTTGCCAACAGCTCGGCAGAGAATGGCGCAGGTGATGGGATGCACCATCACTTGCGCCTTCATCGTGTGGCGTTTTTTCTTGCCGCTGTACCAGTCCCGCTGCTTTTTTTGGGCCGTTCACACGGCACTTCACTCACATCCACCACGATGGCCTTCAAGACTTGCGTGTCGCTGACCAGCGAGCGTTTCCCCGGCAAGGCAAAACGCCTACTGGTCACCAGCGCGTTTTCGACTCGTTCCACCGTGCGCTGCGCGGTGGTTTCATGCACGCCCCAGTCCTGACCCAAGTGAAAGTATGTCCGGTATTCTCGCCAGAATTCGAGAGCGAGCATCAGCTGTTCCCCCAACTCCAGGGCTGCAGGGCGGCCCGGCTTCTTTTTTGTTGCTGCCCAGATGTAAAGAGCCTCGTGCATCTCTAGGTACGTTTCCGGGTACACCCCGGTTCGGCGGCGAAAACTCGTTCTGTTGAGGGTCGTGATCTGCTGAAATCGAGCGTGTGCCATGACGACTGAAAATACTGCGCCACTTTCGCAGGAGGTCTATTGGAGAACCGTATCGCTCCTGTGAGAATTGCTCTTGACAACGTGATCAGTCTGTGTCGACTGAGGGTAAGGACCGGAAGCGTCGCGGCGAAACGCCCACCACACTCCGAAAAGCGCGGCTAAAACTGAACACATCGCGGTAGCCGAGGCGCTCAGCCACTTGACCCACCGGCAGCGAGCTTAGGCGCAATAAACGCTGGGCTTCCAGCAGCAGGCGCTGCTGAATGGCACTTTTGGCGCTGTGGCCCAGACTCGCCCGTACCTCACGGCTGAGCTGATCCGGCGTGCAATGAAGCTGAGCCGCATAAAATGCCACCTCATGCTCGGTACGGAAGTGGTGTTCCAAAAGGGCTTGAAAACGGGCCAGTTGGGACGTTGTTCTGTCGGGCGCAGCGGGTATTCGTTCGCGTTCCAGAAGACGCAGTGCAAGCGCCAGACTCTCGCGCAGGGCGTGGGGCAGGTGCTGGGTGCTGCGGGCATATTCGCTGCCCAGCACCGGCCAGATTGAGCGCCAGATAGCCCAATCCACAGGCGCATGACTGAGCAGCGGTGCGGCCCGCCACAGTTCGGGTTCCAAGCACAACAGCGCCCCGCTCACGTTCCAAATATGGTGAAATTCGTGCGTCTGCCCCGCCATGATGACGCTTAAAGTCTGCGGCTTGAGTTCGGCCCGCACGCCATTTACGCTGTGATGACCTTCTCCGCCCTCAATCCACAAAACCTCGTGATAAGCGTGACGGTGAGGCCGCGCCTGCGCTTCGTGGCCGAGCAGGCTAAAGCCCTCAAAGACTTCAAAAAACACGTCCTTTGCTCCAGCGAAACGCTGCAAGGTCACAGCTTCCAATGTCAGTCCAGCCATGCGTGGATTTTGGCATCTTTTGGCCGGATTTGGAAATGGCTTAAGCAGGTAAATTTGCCTAACCTGTTGACATGAAACAGATTGACTTGAAAGACGCTGCTCAATGCCCCGACACGGATTACGCCATATGAGTGTAGAGCGCGTGCTGTTTCGGAGTCAGGGCACTCAACTCGTCGGCCATCTCCACCTGCCTGAAACGGCGGGTCCGCATCCTGCCGTCGTGATTCTCGGCCCAGTCGCCTTCGTCAAGGAACAAGCGCCCACTCACTACGCGGCAAATCTGGCGCGGGCAGGGTTGGTGGCGCTGGTGTTTGATCCGCGTTTTCACGGCGAAAGTGAAGGGACGCCCCGCCGCTTTGAGAACGGGTCAGCCAAGACAGAAGACGTGCGGGCCGCGTTGGACATGCTGGCGGCGCGGAGTGATGTGGACAACAAAAAACTTTATTTGCTGGGCGTATGTCAGGGCGTCAACTGGATGGTGCAGGCCGCCCAGGACCCGCGCGTGAAGGCGCTAGCGCTGGTGGCCGGACATTACCTGACGCCGGACGTGGCGGCGCTGTATCTGGGCGGGCCGGAGCAGGTTGAGGAACGTATTGCCAAAGGTGCAGCGGCCCGCAGGCTCTTTGAACAAACTGGCGAGGCCCTTTACATTCCCATCGTCAATGCACCAGACGCGCTGCTGCTCAATCCGGCCATCGCGGCGTGGTATTTGCCGTGGGAACACAGGGACAGAAACGCGGCCCTGCGCTATCAGGGGCTGTGGGAAAACCGCCTGACGGCCATGAGCGAGGAACTGATCTGGGGCCATGACGTGCGGCCTGACGCAGCCCGACTGAAGCTGCCGACCTTGATGGTTCACGCCAGCGGCGCGGCCAGCGGCCCCCAGATTCCGCGCCAGATCTTTGAAAGCATCTCCAGTGAGAACAAAAAACTCGTCTGGCTGGGCGAGCAGGTGCAGTTTCAATTCTACGACGACCCGGTGACGATTGCTGCGGCCAGTGACGAGATCGCGGCATGGTTCAGCAGCCGGAGATGAGCGCCGCGCCGCCAAAAACGTGGCTGATCACTGGGGCGTCTTCAGGGATCGGAGCTGCCACGGCCCGTCAGGTGGTCCAAGCAGGCCACCGGGTTGCTTTGATCGCCCGCAACACCGAGCGCCTTCTGGGCGAGGTGCAAGACCTTGATCCACAGCAGGTGCTGTGCTTGAAGGCCGATGTAGCGGATTGGAACGAGATGAGCGCCGCTGTGGCCGCCACCGTGCAGCATTTCGGCAGCCTCGATGTGGCTTTTGCCAACGCGGGGCTGCTCAGCGGAGCACCGTCTCTGGTCACAGGTGAAACGCCCGGAGAGTGGCGCGAAATGGTGCTGACCAACGTGCTGGGCGCGGCTTTCACGGCGCGGCTGTGCTTGCCAGAACTGATCAGATCACGCGGCCACTTGCTGCTGACGGGTTCGGTGGTGGGACGGGTGGCGCTGGCAGGTGAGGTGTACTCGGCCACCAAATGGGCCGTGACCGGACTGGCCGAAGTCATTCGCCGCGAACTGATCGGCAGCGGTGTGCGCGTGACGCTCGTCGAGCCGGGGCGGGTGGCCACGGGCTTTTCGGACGCTGATCCCACTGCCGCGCCGCACCTGCACCCTGACGATGTGGCCCGCGCCGTGCTGTACGCCACCACTCAGCCCGCCCATGTGGACGTGAGCGAACTCCTGATTCGTCCGGTGGGCGCACCGGAATGACGGCGCGTTCCAACCTTCTTGTTCGAACTCTTTGTTGCCAATTTTTTCTTGATTTTTGTCTTAAAGGAGACCAATGCTGAACACTCGCAAGCAACTCACTGCCCTGAGCCTGATGACCGTTTTCATCTTCTCTGGCCTCGCCTCGGCAGGCGGCAGCGGCGCACCCAGTACGCCCAGCATTCACGCCGATACCCGCGCTGAGCAGCAGAATGTGGCGCTGGCCCGTCAGTTTTATCTGCCGTTCAACACCGGAGATGTCAGCGTCTACAGCCGCATCCTGACCAACGATTGGGTGGACGACGCCTTACAGCCCGGGCAGACGCTGGGCGACGCCGGATTCACGCCCGTCATCCAGTATTTCCGCGCCACCATGCCGGATCTGCACGTCGAAAATCTGGACATCACCGCTTCAGGAGACAGGGTCGTGGTTCGCAGCATCATCAGTGGCACACCAGTCAGCGCCTTTGTGGGTGTCCCGCCCACTGGCAAAAAAATCAGTTTCCGGGCCATCGACATTCACCAGATCAAGAATGGGCAGATCGTCTACACCTGGCACTTGGAAGACCTGTTCTCGGCAGCGGCCCAACTCAGCGCCAAATGAGCCAGCTCAGCGGGCAAGCCCTGATTGACGCGCCGCTGGGCGAGGTGTACCGCAAGCTGCTGGAGCCCAGCGAGCAGCTCCGATGGAATTCGTTGTACCTGGCTGTTCAGGTGAATCCCAGCGGTGAAATCACCAACCGAACGGTCATGACTGGCACGTTCAAAGGCTCCGGCAAGGCCACCGTGTCGTTTGAAAAGGTCATCCGAGATCAGGAGTTTACCCACCGCTCGCAGATGAAGCTGTTCAATTCGATTGCGCTGGGCGAGTTTCGGCACAAGTACGAAGTCGCGGCGCAGGGTGAGCAGACGCTCGTGACCCAGACCGTCACCTTTGAACCCAGGGGTCTGGGCAAACTGCTTGAGCGCGTGATCCTGAATGGGTTCAGCAACCGGCTACCGGAGAGCTTCGCGGAGTTCGGGCGCTACGTGAACACCCTATGAACCGCCGCTGGAGTCTTCTCCTCGTGCTGGGCCTGTGTCTGACGGTTTCTCCCGCTCATGCCGAGACTGGCCCACTGCAATGGAGCATTCCGGCGCTCTCGGCCCGCAGCTACACGGCTGGCCCGCTGATGTCGCGGGGCATTCTGGCGCGGGGAGCAGGCTTGACCCGTTACGCTTTGCAATTCAAGAGTGACGGCCTGACTGAGTACGGGTTTGCTGATGTGCCAGACGGGCCCGGCCCTTTTCCAGTAATCGTGATGGTGCACGGTCATGTCAACTCGGCGGGCTACCGCACGCTTGATTACACCACCCGTTATGCCGATTCGCTGGCCCGTGCAGGATTTCTGGTGCTGCATCCTGATCTGCGCGGGTATGGCCGTTCGCAGGGCGCAGAGCCACTTTTTTACGCGGGATACTCGGTGGATGTGCTGAACCTGATTGGCAGTGTGCAGCAGTACGCGGGGCAGGGTGTGTTGACCAAGGCGCGGCGCGGGCCGGTGGGACTGTGGGGGCATTCGCTGGGCGGCAATGTCGTGCTGCGGGCAGCCGTGGTCAAACCTGAATGGGTCAGCGCGGTCCTGATGTACGGCGGCATGAGTGGCGACGTGCGTGAGAACGCCGCGCAGGAAGTGAATGCTTACCGCGACCCGGCAGGACAACAGGTCCTGCGGTTGCCCACCAGCCTCACAGACACAGTCTCGACCCCGGACTACGAGGCCCGCCTTAAAGCCGCTTTCAGCATTCACTGGGGCGCGGCAGACCGTGAAGTGCCGCCCGCCTGGTCCAGCGCCTTGTGCACCCGTCTGGGCAAGCTGGGCAAATCCCGCGACTGTTTCAGCTACGCGGGTGCGCCGCATCTGTTTCCGGTTGGCAGCTCTTGGAATACGGCGCTCCTGAGCCGCACGACGGCCTTTTTTCAGAAATTCCTGGGCAAGTCACTTCAGTAGAGGAATCCCATGACCAAATACGCAGCCCGCTACGGCGTGGAAACCTTCGTCCGGCAAGACGTCACCCGCGAGTCTCCCGAACTCCGTGCCCTGCGGCAACGCAGCGAGCGCCTGCCGCGTTCGTATATGCTCAGTAGTCCTGACGAAATCGCCCTGCTGACCTTCACCGCCCGCCTGATCGGCGCGAAACGCACGCTGGAAGTCGGCACCTTTACCGGCTATAGCGCGCTGGCGATGGCTCAGACCTTGCCGCAAGGTGGGCAGGTGGTGGCGCTGGATCTGGGCGGTGAGTACCTGGACGTCGCCCAGGCCACCTGGGAAAGTGCAGGTGTAGCTCACAACATTGAACTGAGACTGGGAGATGCGGGTGAAAGTCTGCGCCAGTTACTGAGCGAAGGACAGGCTGGAACGTTCGATCTGGCTTTCATTGACGCCAATCAGGGGCCAGCTTATGACGAGTATTACGAAGCTTGTCTGACGTTACTGCGGCCCGGCGGCGTCGTCGCACTGGAAAACATGCTGTGGTCAGGTTCGGTGGCCGAGGTTCGCCCCAGTGATTCCACGGCTTACGCCCTACGCCAGCTCAATTTGAAAGTGCACACTGATCTGCGAGTGGATATGGCGCTGGTGAACGTGGGCGATGGGCTGATGTTGGCCCGCAAGCGCTAATGGCTTGGGCGAAACTGCAACGCAAACTATGAATATTCATGGGAATGGATCGCAGCAGGAACGATCATTTGTACGTCCCAGAAGGCATCCAGCAGAAATCAGCATTCTTGGGTTGCAGACCTCTATTGCAGAATGCAGAGTAATGGCGAGAGGTTTGTGTAAATCACCTCGGCCACTACGGAAATAACGGTATGCGTGTCAGATGGCAAAGCTTAATCTCTCATTCGAGTTGGACAAAAATCGGGCCTTCGCCAGGTTCAGCCACCGTTGAGTTTGACCTTCCTCGCCTAGCCTTCACGTGACGATCTCAGCGCATCTGAGCAGGACGTGGCAGACCTGAGTGGGCTGCCAGTGTTTGCCCATGACGGTGCGGTGCCCCTCGAGGTTCAGGCGCAAGGCGATCTGCTGCAATGATATGCTCTGCGCTCTGAGAAGCTGGATGTCGCCGCTGACCAGCTTGTAGGCCTCCACCCCCCGCTGCCGTCCCGTCTGTGCGCCGCGCACCTTCGCTTCTGGCGTCAGGTTCTGCGGTGTGCTGAGTTTGACGCCACATGCCTTGGCGGCCTGGAATACATCCCTGGAGTATTCGAGCTTCCTGTTCAGCCACGGCCGTCAGGATGTGCACTGTCAGCGAGTCCACTTTCGGCGGATCAACGGCCGTGAAGCTGACCTCGGCTTCTCGATGTTGAGGAGGAATGCTGTGCTTTGCGAGTGCGCTCACACCTGTGCCAATCGGTTCATAGCCTGGATCAGCCAGGTCAGATCCGCCTGCAGCAGGGCGAGCTGACGCGAAACGGCCAGATCGACCCCGAACAAGCCCCGCCCCAGCGCGCCTTCATGGGTGGGCACCCGTTCCAGCTCCGCGATCTGCCCACCGAGCTGCGCCGCCCGCTCTCCCAGCAGGTTCAGCGTTTCCTCGCTGGGCAGTTGGTTGAGAAACATGAGCCCCAGATCGCCGTAAAACGCCACTGGCTCGGGCTGGGCGAGGTGTTCGCGCAGCAGCGCGAAGAACTGCGCCTCGCCACTCGCGGTCAGGCCGTAGACGCGCCGGGCCGGGCGGTTGCCTTCCTGTTCGGTGGACGCCTCGATCAGCCCTTTTTTCTCCAGCCGGTCGAGGGCGGCGTAGGCGGTGGCCTTCTTGAGCGTCGTGAAGCGCCCCAGGTTGCGTTCGATGAACTCGTTGAGCTGGTAGCCGTGCTGGCGCTGCCCCTTGAGCAGGCCGAGCAGCAGCAGGGTGTTTGGATCTGTTGTCATACCTACAGATTAGTCCAGACTTGACTATTCTGACAAGTTGCTTTAAAGTCATCTCATGACTAATCCATCTTGACTAGTCGTTGCATAACCATTCACCTTCCACCACCCCAAGGAGACCTCCATGTTCCTCGCCCTGCGTGAACTTCAGCATTACCGCTTCCGCTCCGTCCTCATCGGCGGCATCGTCGCCCTGATCGCCTTCATGGTCTTCATGCTCACCGGCCTGACCCGTGGCCTGGCCCACGACAATGCTGCGCTGCTGATCGAGACCCCGGCCAGTCACTTCGTCACCACCCGCGACGCCGAGGGCGTGTTCACCCGCTCCTTTCTGAGTTCGGGCGACGTTCGGCGCGTCACCGCTGCTGCCGGAAACGACGCCACGCCACTGGCCCAGAGCTTCGCCAGCTTCAGCAACGGCGACAAGCAGCTTAGCGGCGTGCTGCTGGGCATCGATCCGACCAGCTTCCTTGCCCCGAAGGTGATCGGCGGCCAAGCCCTGACCTCTGGTATTGCAGGGGCCGTCGTGGACAGCTCCCTCCAGGAAGACGGCGTGAAGCTCGGCGACACCCTGACCCTCAAGCCCGGCGGAGAAACGCTCAAGGTGCTGGGCTTCACTCAGGCGGCCCGACTCAACCACCAGCCGGTGATGTTCGTGACGCTCAGCCGCTGGCAGGCCCTCAACCCCCGCAGCCGGGGAAGCGTCAGTGCGGTGGCCCTCAAGACCGACGCCGGAGTGGCCAGCAAGATCGGCGCACTGAGCGGCCTCAGCGTCTTCACGCGTGCCCAGGCGCTTCAGGTCCTGCCGGGTTACAAAGAGGAGCAGGGCAGCCTGACCATGATCCAGGTGTTCCTGGTGGTCGTCGCCGCCCTCGTGATGGCCGTGTTCTTCTACGTGCTGACCCTCCAAAAGACCCCGCAGTTCGGGTTGCTCAAGGCCATCGGAGCCAGCACCCGCAGCCTGGCGGGCAGTCTGGTCGCACAGATGCTGTTCCTGACCGTCGTCGCCGTGCTGATCGCCGCCCTGGTCACCCTGGGCCTGGTAAACCTGCTGCCCGCCGGAATTCCCTTCACGCTGACGCTGCCTACCCTGCTCGCGGCCTCGGTTCTGCTGATCGTGGTGGCCGCCCTGAGCAGCTTGCTGAGCCTGCGGACGGTCGCCAAAGTCGATCCGCTGATTGCCATCGGCACCGTGACCTGAAGCATGAAGGGGACGCAGCCCCTTCGAGACCGAGCACCCCAACCGTTCCTCTTCCTCCATCCATCCCCGGAGCTTGCCATGACCCTGACCACCGAACGCCCACAGCCCAACTTCGCTCTCTCCTCCGCGCCGGTCCTCTCGCTTCAGGGCGTCAGCAAGACGTACGGCGACGGCGACGGCACCATCACTGCCCTGCATCCGGCCACGCTGGTGGTCCGCCCCGGAGAACTGGTGGCCGTCAACGGCCCCTCGGGGAGCGGCAAGAGCACCTTCCTCTCCATCGCCGGGGCGCTGCTGCGGCCCAGCACCGGGCAGGTCACGATCGCCGGACAGAACCTGGCCTCTCTCTCGGACGCGGCGCTGCCCGCCTTCCGCCTGAAGCACCTCGGCTTCATCCTCCAGAGCAGCAACCTGATCCCCTACCTGAACGTCCGTGAGCAGCTCACCCTGGTGCCGCATCTGGCCGGTGAGGACAGTCGGGATGCCCGTCAGAAGGCCGAGGACCTGCTCAAGCTGCTGGGTCTGACCGAGCGGGCCCGGCACTTCTCCGACGCCCTGAGCGGCGGGCAGCGCCAGCGCGTCGCCATCGCCCGCGCCCTGATGAACGACCCACAACTGATCCTGGCCGACGAGCCGACCGCCAGCCTCGACAGCGTCCGGGGCCGCGAGGTGGTCGAGCTGATCGCCCACCAGGTCCACGAACACGGCAGAGCCGCCGTGATGGTCACGCACGACGAGCGGGTGCTGGATCTGTGTGACCGGGTGGTGAGCATCGTTGACGGCCAGCTCCGGGAGTAAACACAGCGGCTCCTTCTGCGCCGCTTCTCAGCCCCATCGTCAGTTCGCTGGCCTGACCGTTCAAGGAGTTCTGCCATGAAAACCGCCATCACTGTTCTGCGCTGGATCGTTCGTCTCGCTGGTATCGCCGCCCTCGGCATGGGGATGGCCTTCTGGGGAGGCAGCGGGTACGCCCTGCTGAGTGCCCACCAGGGCCTGGGTTACCTCGTCGCCGCCGCACTGCTCGTGATGGCCCTCCTCGGGTTCAGGCAGGGCGTCGCACCGGGCCTGCTGGTCACGGCGATCATCTGGAGCCTACTGGTCCCGGCCATCGGGGCGATGCAGCTCAAGTTGCTGCCCGGCGATCAGCACTGGGTGATCCAGGGCTTCCACCTGCTGCTCGGCCTGGGGGCCATCGCCTTCTCCGAGATCATCGCTGGCCGGGCGCTGCGCGCCTGCCCCCCGCCTTCCGTCGGCGCGTAAGCGGAGGTTGCTCATAAATCCCGCTCAAACCACACCACGCAGCCAACCCAAAGTCATCCTGATATTGCAAGAGGGAAGTGGAGGGTCAGTTCGGTCTGGCCTGATGTTCCTCAAATCGAGTCGGTGAGCGGTACCCCAGACTGGAGTGGCGTCGCTCGCGGTTATAGAAGACCTCGATCCA
>Ga0160427_10002610_pt1 | contig 10828 bp, 9 predicted proteins | sample SolpanmetagenomL_FD_108194 | JGI IMG/M metagenome (GOLD analysis project Ga0160427, IMG submission 108194) | Solar panel surface microbial communities from Lawrence Berkeley National Laboratory, California, USA - L | ecosystem: Engineered > Built environment > Solar panel > Unclassified ...
GACCAGGTGGCGGCCTCCGGCATGATCGCGCCGCTGCCGGTGCGGGACGGGCCGGAGCACCGCGTGGTCGCGATGCCCCTCAAGGCGGACGGCGCGCGCAGCACGGCGCTGCAGCAGCCGCCGCTGCTGGGCGCGGATACCGAACAGGTCCTGGCGGAGGCCGGGTTCAGCGCCGATGAGATCGCCGCGCTTCGCAGCGCCGGGGCGGTCGGCTGATGTCCGCCCCCGCCGCTCCGGCCAGCTCCGCTCCGATGGAGTCCACCACCGCCTTCCTGGCGGAGTTCGCCACCGCCGCACCGGTCGGCGAGGCTTCCCTGCACCGGGCCGCATCGGCGCTGCTCGACACCATGGCGGCGATGCTGGCCGGCGGCCGGGAGCCCGCGCTCGGCATCCTCGCCGGCACGCTGGAACCGGCCGCCGATGGCATGCCGTCCTTCTGGGGCGCCGGCCGGTATCGCGCCGACGACACGGCGCTGCTGACCGGGATGGCCGCGCACGTGCTGGACTACGACGACGTCAGCATGCTGAGCGTCTGCCACCCCACGGCCCCGGTGCTCTCGGCGCTGCTGCCGCTGGCCTGGCACGCCGGCAGCCCCGGCCGCGCCGTCCTCGAGGCGCTGGTGGTCGGCACCGAGGTGGGCATCCGGCTCGGCCAGGCCATGGGCTTCCGCCACTACGCGCTGGGCTTCCACGCCACCGGCACGCTGGGGGCGGTGGGCGCCGCCGCCGCCTGCGCCCGGCTGCTGCGCCTCGACCGGCGGCAGACCGCCCACGCGCTGGCGATCGCCTGCAGCCTGTCCGCCGGGCTGCGCGCCAATTTCGGATCCATGGTGAAGTCGATGCATGTCGGCCTCGCCGCGGCCAACGGGCTGAAGGCGGCCCGCTGGGCGGCGGCGGGCATCACCGCGGCGCCGGAGGCGATTGAGGGCCAGGGCTTCCTGCATGCGTTCTCCGGCGGCGAGACCACGGCCTGGCCGGCCGGCCTGGCGCTGGGCCGGCCTTACGCGATCACCGAGCCCGGCTTCGAACAGAAGCGCTATCCCTGCTGCTACATGCTGCACAAGATGATCGAGGCGGCGCTCGGCCTGCGGGCCGAGGCCGGCATCGGCCTGGCGGACGTCGCCGCCATGCGGGTGGACGTGGCGCAGGGCGGCACCTCGGCGCTGATCCACCCCTACCCGCGCAACGGCCTCAACGCCCTGTTCAGCGCGCCCTACGCCATCCTCGCCAGCCTCGAGGACGGACGCATCGACCTCGCGAGCTTCACCGACGCGGCGGTGCTGCGGCCGCACATACAGGCGCGGCTGCGCGAGGTGCAGGTGATCGAGGCCGCGACGCCGTCCCGGCGCGGCGACGACGTCGGCAGCGCCCCCGTCACGGTCACGCTCACGCTCACCAACGGCGCCCGCCTCTCCCGCATCGTCACGGCCTCGCCGGGTTCGCCGTCCGATCCGCTGACGCCGGATCAGCTCGGCCGCAAGTGGCGGGACTGCGTGGAGCGGGCGCGCCCGGGCCTCGGGCCGGACCAGGCCGACGCCCTGCTGCAGGCGGGCTGGGCCGTGCCGCAGGCGGCAAGCATCCGGCCCTGGCTCGATGCGCTGCAGCGCGCCGTCGCCTCCTAGCACCCCCCGGTCTCCGCCGACCCTCACGATCAGGACAGACACCATGCAGGCCTATGACACGCTGGCACTCGAACCGGGCATGGTCACCACGGTGCGCCTCAACCGTCCCGCGGCGGCGAATGCGTTGAACACCCGCATGGGCGAGGAGCTGGTGGATTGCTTCGAGCGCTTCGCCATGGACGCGGGCGGCACACGCTGCATCGTGCTGACCGGGGCGGGCGACAAGGCGTTCTGCGCCGGCGGCGACCTCAAGGAGCGGCGCGGCATGACCGACGACAGTTGGCGCCGGCAGCACGCGATCTTCGAGCGCATGGTTCGGGCGCTGATCGACTGCCCGGTTCCGGTGGTCGGCGCCGTCAATGGCGCGGCCTATGGCGGCGGCTGCGAGATCGCCGCCTGCTGCGACTTCCTCTATGCCGCAGACCATGTCCGCTTCGCCCTCACCGAGGTGACGCTCGGGATCCTGCCCGGCGGGGGCGGCACCCAAACGCTGCCCCGCGCCCTGGGCGAGCGGCGCGCCAAGGAGCTGATCCTCACCGGCCGGCCGTTCACCGCAGTTCAGGCGCAGGAGTGGGGCCTGGTGAACGCGGTGCTCCCGGCTGGCGTCCTGCTGGCGGAGGCCACGGCCACCGCGGAGCGGATCGCCGCCAACGCGCCGGTGTCGATCCGGCAGGCCAAGCAGTCGATCCATCGCGGGCTGCAGATGTCGCTGCGCGATGGGCTCGCCTTCGAGATCGAGGCCTATAACCGCACCGTCCCCACCGAGGACCGGCATGAGGGCGTGCTGGCCTTCAACGAGCGCCGGCCGCCGCGTTTCCAGGGCCGCTGAACCGGCCAACCTCGGTCACGCCTGCGGCGACACCGGGCTACCGTCCTCCGCCGCCCGCTCGACCGCCGCGATCACGCGGTGCGACCGGACCGCATCGTCGAAGCTGGGCGCCGTTGCGGGCCAGGACGTCCACCGGCAGTCCGACCAGGAAGGGCGGCGGCTACACGGTAATGGTGCCGGCGATGCGGGTGTGGACCGCACCGCCGATCCAGGTGTCGCCATCGGCCTGGCGGACATGCACCCGGCCGGCCCGGCCCAGCGCGGTGCCCTGGCTGGCGATGTAGGCGGCGGGCGCCCGGCCGGTCCCGATCAGCCATTGCGCCAGGCTGGCGTTCAGGCTGCCCGTCACCGGGTCCTCGTTGCCCGGGCCGAAGAAAGCCCGCACCTCGAACTGCGCCTCGGTGCCGTCCTGCCCGGGCTCGAACGGCCCGATCAGCCCCACGCGCAGTTCGCCCAGCGCCGCATAGTCCGGACGGACCGCCAGCACCGCGGCACGGGAGCGCAGCAACAGGCCGAGCCATCCCGGGCCGTTATCGATCCAGTTCGACGCCGCCACATCCCCCAGGCCCAGGCCGAGGCCCTGCAAGGCCTGCGCCAGCACCTCCGGCTCCAGCGCCCCGCTGCGGACCAGCGGCGGCGCCGCGAAGGCGAGCCGCCCGGCCTCGCGCCGGACCGGCACCAAGCCGATGGCGCATTCCTGCACGACGGTGTCGCCGCGCGGCACGCCGCCGGCTTCCAGCCAGGCATGACAACTGCCCAGGGTGGGGTGCCCGGCGAAGGGCAGCTCGCGGTGCGGGGTGAAGATGCGGACGCGGTAATCGGCGCCGGGCTTTGTCGGACGCAGGAGGAACGTGGTCTCGCTCAGGTTCGTCCAGTTGCCCAACGCTGCCATCCGCGCGTCGGGCCAGTCGTCGGCGCCGACCACCACCGCGAGCGGGTTGCCCTTCAGGGCCTGGGTGGCGAAGACGTCGACCTGGTAGAAATCGTAGGTTCCTGCGCCTTGAACGGGCATCGTCATCCTCCTGGCATGAAGTGGGCTCCCGGCGTGAAGCGGGCAGTGCTGTCCGGGTTGGTCAAAGGCGGCGCAGCGGCGTGGTCCAGGCCAGCAGCGCGTTCAGCACCGCGAACACGGCGACCGCCAGGAACGCGGCGCTGAAGCCATCGTCGATGCGGGCGGCGACGGCCTGGCGCGCCGCGTCCGGCAGGACCGCCAGGACCGCGGGACCGTGCCGCACCATGTCGGCGAACACCCCCGCGGTCCCGCCATCCCGCCCCAGCATGGCGAACAGCACTCCCACCACGATCGTGACGCCGGCCGCCGAGCCGACCGAGCGCGACAGCTGCACCGAGGCCGCCGCCGCGCCCAGCATGGCGGGCGGTGCCAGCGACTGCGCCGTGACCTGCGCCACCGGCATGGCGGAACCCTGGAACACCGCAACCACGGCCAGCATCGCCGGCAGTCCCCAGGGGCCCAGTACCGCGCCGGCATACCGGGACCCGAAGGCGACCAGCAGCAGGCCCAGTGCCGCCGCCGCCTGGCCGATCGACGGGAAGATCGCGAGCCGCCCGGTTCGGGTCACCAGCCAGCCGGTCACCAGCGAGCCGACGCCTACCGTCGCGGTCAGTGGCAGCATCAGCAGACCGATGCCGGCCGGCGACGCGCCATCGATGGCGTGCAGGTGGATCGGCAGGATGGTCGCCTCGCTGACCAGCAGCGCGCCCGAGCACGCCGCCATGGCGTTGGCGCGCCACATGGCGGGATGCCGCAGCATCGTGAGCGGGAACAGCGGCTGCGCGGCCCGCCGCTCCTGCCGCAGCAGCAGCACGAGGCAGAGCAGCGACAGGCCGAGGCTGGCGGATGTCCCCGGCAGCGTGGCGGCGTCCAGGCGCTGGATCCGTTCCAGGGCCAGCAGCAGCGGCACCACCACACCGGTGAACAGCAGCAGGCCGCGCCAGTCGAAGCTGCCCTGGCGGCCGGCACCCGCATGGGCCGGCAGGCGCAGCGCCAGCAGCATCGCCAGCATGCCCAGCGGCAGGTTGATCAGGAACACCGAGGGCCAGCCGAACCCCTGGGTCAGCACGCCGCCCGCCACCGGCCCGAAGGTGGACGAAACCACGATCACCGCGGCGAGCACGCCCTGGGCGCGGCCGAGCTGCCGACGAGGCACGTTCTCGCCCAGCAGCGCCTGCGACAGCACCATCAGCCCACCACCGCCCACGCCCTGCAGCACCCGCGCCGCGGTGAGCGACAGGATGCCCTGGGCGGAGGCGCAGAGCACCGAGGCGCCGACGAACAGGACCAGGGCGGCGAGCAGCAGCCGCCGCCGTCCGAACGCGTCCCCGAGCCGCCCGTAGACCGGGGCCGCCACGGTGCTCGCAACCAGGTAGGCCGCCACCACCCAGGACACCCGCTCCACCTCGCCGAAGGCGCCGGCCATGGCCGGAAGTGCCGAGGCCACGATGGTGCCGTCCACGACAGCCAGGAAGATCGGCAGCAGGATCGGCGGGAAGATCCGCCAAAGCGACGGCATCGCCGGCGCCATGGTGGCGGTGGGCGGGTGGGAACCGGTGTCGGGCGTCATCGCCGCACTGTGGTTCAGCGCCGCCGTGATGACCAGCGGATGAAGCGATGGTGCAGAGGTGTCGGCAGGCTCCCTGGGCCCCGGTGCTGGTCGACGCCACCATCTGCAAGAGAGCGCGACGACGAGGCCAGGACCGGTCGGCAAGGGCGCGACATCCTGCTCCACGGAACGAACTCCTCGACACTGGACGCAACTTGGCAGCGTGCAACCACAAAGCCAGTGCCGCCGTTTGCGGTGCTGTCCAGACAAGGTTGGGGATCGTGATCAAATCCACTGTGTTTTGGACGAGCGCCGGCGCCGCGGTCCTGCTCCTGGTCGCAACACTGCTGCCACTATTCCCGACCGAGTGGTGGGCGGCCCGCCTGCTGGACTTCCCCCGCGCCTACTGGGCTGCCGCCCTGGCCGGGAGTACCTGCGGATTGCTGCTGTGGCGTCGCCGGGCACCGCGCATGGGGCTGGCATTGCTCGGCTTGGCCCTGCTCGGGATCGCTATCAACCTCGCCATCCTCTGGCCCTACCGGCCCGCCGCCATCCGGCTTGCATCCTCCACCGCCGGCACCTGTCCGGCCCAGCAGCGATTCTCAGTCCTGATCGCCAACGTCCGGCTGGGCAACCGCAACGCGGCACCATTGCTCAAGGCCGTCGACCAAACGGCGCCCGACGTGTTCCTGGCGATGGAGACCGATGCGTGGTGGGACCAGGCGCTGCGGCCCGTCACCGCGTCGATGCCCAACACCGTGCAGGAGATCACCGGCTCCTACTACGGGATCGAGCTGTTCTCCAGGCTGCCGCTGCGCAACTCCGCCATCCGCTACCTCGCCGGAGCGGACACGCCAGCGGTGCTCGCGGAAGTCGTACTCCGCACCGGCGAGGCCGTCAGCTTCGTCGGCCTGCATCCGCGCCCGCCGCTCGTCCTGCAATCAGCGCTGGGTCGGGATTCTCAGCTCTACGCCGCCGCAGCGCTGCTACGGAACCGCGGGGAGCCGAGCGTGCTGGCTGGCGATCTCAACGCCACGCCGTGGGAGATCGCGGTGCAACGCCTGCGCCGCCTTGCCGGACTGGTGGATCCCCGGCGCGACACCGGCTATGTCGCCACCTGGAACGCCCGCTCTGCCTGGTTCCGCTGGCCGCTCGACCACATCCTGCACGAGGGCGGCTTCACAACCGTCTCGATCGAGCGGCTCGGTGCCTTCGGCTCCGACCACTTCCCCTACCTGGCCCGGCTTTGCCGCACGGCCGCGCCGCCAGAATCGGTTCCGCCCGCCGAACCCGAAGATCGCGCCGCCGCCAACGCCGTCCTGACCGCTGCAGGAGCCAGCGAGCGCCTGCCCTGAGCGACGCGCGTCCGCACCCTGCCTGGAGACTGCCATGTCCACGATCACCACGGTGCCAAGCCGATTCCGCGCCGCCATCCGCCGCGCCTTCAGCCAGTTCCTGGCGCTGCCGCTTGCCACGGTGCTGTTCTTCGTCGGCCTGAACGCCCTCGTCTATGTGGCCGACCAGGCTTGGCAGGGTGGCCAGGCGCCGGCGGGCTTCCGGTGGCTCGGCCAGTTGATCGGTGACCGCGCCGCTCTCGGCAGCCTGCTCGCCACCGTGGCGTCCAGCATCATCACGGTCACGTCGATCACCTTTTCCTTGCTGCTGATCGCGGTCCAGCAGGGCGCAGCCGCCATGACCGCGCAGGTCACCGACCAGTTCATGGCCCGGCGCGTCAACCAGCTCTACTTCGGCTACTTCGTCGGCCTCTCGGTCTTCGTGCTGATGACCTTGGTGACCAACACCGACTATCATCGCCCAGTCTTTGGCACCTCGCTCGCCCTGACCCTCACCGCCGCCGCGCTCTGCCTCATCATCGTCATGATCTACAACACAATCGACCAGATGCGTCCGGCGCAGATCGTGCTGTTCATCCATGGCAAGATCCTGCGGGCCCGCGCCGACGACCATCGCCTCCTCGCCCAGACCCGCCGCACGCCGCACCGGGACTGGCCGGTGCTCGGCACCCTCCGCTCGCGTGAACGGGGCTATGTCGTTGGCATCGACACCGTGCGCATCCAAGCTGCTATCACCGCGGAGGCTGCCGGGTGCGTCGAGCTCGAGCTGTTGGTGCCGCGCGGTGCCTACCGCGCCCTCAACGATCCGCTGTTCGCACTGCGGGTCCGCCCGGATGCCGCGCTATCCGTTGAGGCGCGGGAGCGGATCGGCACCGCCGCAATCACCGCCCTCGACTTCGACGACGGGCGCGACCTCAGGCATGACGCCAGCTACGGCCTGCAGCAGCTCGCCACCATCGCCTGGACCTCGATCTCGACCGCGAAGTCGAACCCCAGTCCCGGCGTGGCCGTTATCCAGGCCCTGCGCGACATCATCGCACGCTGGAACCCCGGGGACGACGCCGTGCCGGAGGACCCGGGGGCGGGCCTCGTCCTCGCCGACGGCGCGCCGGACACCGCCGCCGACGCGCTCGAGGCGATCATCGTGGTCGCCTCGGAATCGATCCAGCCCCACACTTTGGCCGAAGCCGTGTCGACGCTCGCCATCCTGCTGGAGCACGTTTGCGCACCGCTCGCCGACCGCCTCGCCGACATCGCCCGCCGCGCCCTCTCCAGCCTCGGCGAGCACGTGCTCACCCGCGAGCTGGAATCGGCCCTGCGCCAGCTGGAAGCGTCGCTGCGCCGGCGCGGCGACACCGGCGGCGCCGACGCCGTGGCCGCCGCCACCCAGGACCTCGCCCGCAGCCTCGGCACCCTGAACTCGCGCTCGACCCGCGTTCCCGCACCGTCCTAGGCCAGGCGGCCAACCACCTAGCGCCGCACCGCCAACCCGGCGATGAGCACGTCGACGATGCGCAGCACGTTGGCCTGCCAGCCGGGGTTCTCGTGCACGTAGCAGAGCCCCACCAGCGCCCGCAGCAGGTCCCCGGGTGCCAGGTCGCCCCGGATCTCGCCGGCGGCGACCGCCCGCTCGAGCAACCGGCCCAGCGCCTGCGTCAGCCGCTCCACCGACGCCACTAGCAGCTCGGACCCCGCCTGCGCCGCATGGGCCAGCGCGGCCGACATGCCCTTCTTCGTGGCGATAAAATCGACGTTGGCGTGCATCCACAGTCGCAGCGCCTCGACCGGCGGCTCCGAACCCAGGCTTTCCGCCAACTCTACCAGACGCTGCACCTCGTGCCGGTAGACGGCGTCGAACAGCGCCTCCCGCGTCGGGAAATGCCGATACAGCGTGCCGATCCCCACCCCGGCCTGCCGGGCCACCGCCTCCAGGCTCGCATCCGCGCCGCCGGCCGCGAACACCACGTGCGCGGCCTCCAGGACCCGGGCGCGGTTGCGCGCTGCGTCGGCTCTGGGTTTGCGCGTCGCAGTTGCCGTCACCTCTTCACACTCCTGACACTTGCAAACGGAGGAGGCCTCCGTATCTTGTCTCACGGCAAGCCGGAGCAACCCATGAACTCCCCAATCTCGATCACCGTCAACGGCACCAGGCACACGATTGATCTGACGGACCCGCGGATCACCCTGCTCGACCTGCTCCGCGAACGGCTCGATCTCACCGGCAGCAAGAAGGGCTGCGACCGCGGACAGTGCGGCGCCTGCACCATCCTGGTCGACGGGCGGCGCACCAACTCCTGCCTCGCCCTCGCCATCAGCCATGACGGCGCCGATATCTTGACCATCGAGGGCGTGGCGCACGGCGACACGCTCGACCCCGTGCAGGCGGCCTTCATCGCCCATGACGGCCTGCAGTGCGGCTACTGCACGCCCGGCCAGATCATGAGCGCCATCGGCCTGATCCGCGAGGGGCATGCCGGCACCGATCCCGAGCGGGTCCGCGAGGGCATGAGCGGCAATCTGTGCCGCTGCGGCGCCTATGCCGGCATCACCGCGGCGGTCATCGACGCGCAGCGAACGCTGGACCAGGCCGGACCGGGGCGAGCCGGGCAGGAGCACGCGGCATGAACAGCTTCGACTACGTCCGCCCCGCCAGCATCCCCGAGGCGATCGCGGCCGCCTCTGTGCCGGGCGCCGCCTATCTGGCCGCCGGGACCAACCTGGTGGACCTGATGAAGGGCGGCATCGCCCGCCCGACCCGCCTGGTCGACGTCGCCCGCATCCCCGGCCTGTCCGCCATCGAGCCGCTGCCCGACGGCGGCATGCGGATCGGCGCCTTCGTCCGCAACGCCGACCTCGCCTACGACCCGGCCTTCGCCGGGGCCTACCCCGCCGTGGCCGAGGCCCTGCTGTCCGGCGCCTCCGCCCAGCTCCGCAACGCCGCTACCGCCGGCGGCAACCTGCTGCAACGCACCCGCTGCGCCTATTTCTACGACACCGCCAGCGCCTGCAACAAGCGCACCCGCGGCACCGGCTGCGATGCGCGCGGCGGCGAGAACCGGCTGCACGCCATCCTCGGCTGGAGCGAGGACTGCATCGCCACCAACCCCTCCGACTTTTGCGTCCCGCTCGCCGCCTTCGACGCCGTCGTCGAGATCGAGGGCGTCGGCGGCCGCCGCGAGATCCCGCTGACCGAACTGCACCGCCTGCCCGGCGACACGCCCGAGCGCGACACCGTGCTCGAAGCAGGCGACCTGATCGTCGGCATCCGCCTGCCCGACGCCTCGGCCTTCGCCCGCCACGCCCGTTACCTGAAGGTCCGCGAGCGCACCTCCTACGCCTTCGCGGTGGTCTCCGCCGCCGCCGGGCTGGAGCTGCGGGACGGCCGGATCGCCGCGGCGCGCATCGCCCTCGGCGGCGTGGCGCTGAAGCCCTGGCGCGCCCGCGAGGCCGAAGCGCTGCTGGCGGGCGTCGAGCCGGATGCGGACGCGTTCCGCCGGGCCGCCGATGCGGCCCTGGAGGGTGCCCGCCCCTCCGGTGACAATGCCTTCAAGATCGAGCTGGCCCGCCGCATCATCGTCCGTGCCCTCACCCTGGCCGCGGCCGGCACGCCCGAACGCCTGCCGGCCCTCCCCGCCTCCCCTTTCGGAGCCTGATCCCATGTCCGAGCTCGCCCTTACCCAGTCCCCCGTCCACCTCCGCCACGGCTCCAGCATCGGCCAGCCGCTGACCCGGCGTGACGGCATCCTCAAGGTCACCGGGGCCGCCACCTACGCCGCCGACAACCATCCGGCCGGCATGCTCTACGCCGTGCTCGCCGTCGCCAGCATCGCCCGCGGCACCGTCACCTCGCTCGACGTCGCCGCCGCCAGGGCGCACCCCGGCGTGGTCGACGTGATGACGCCCGACCACAAGCCGGCCCTCGCCCAGGACCCCGACGCCAAGGACGGCCCCTTCGTCTTCCGCCTCGACCTGCTGCAGAACAGCACGGTCCGCTACGCCAACCAGCCGATCGCCGTCGTCATCGCCGAGACGCTGGAGGCCGCGACCGAGGGCGCCGCTCTGCTCGCCCCGCGCTACGCGGCCGAGACGGCGCGCATGGCGCTGGACGACACCGAATCCTTCGTCCCCAAGGCCGTGGGCGCCGGCAACCCGGCCAATGCCGCACACGGCGACCTCGAGGCCGGGCTCGGCGCCGCCGCCATCCGCGTGGACGCGACCTATGACACGCCGGCGCAGTACCACAACGCCATGGAGCCTCACGCCATCGTCGCCACCTGGAATGGAGACCGGCTCGAGATCGACACGCCCAGCCAGGGCATGTCGATGGCCCAGGCCCGGGTCGGCGGCCTGTTCGGCATCCCGCCCGAGAACGTCCATGTCCGCAGCCCCTTCCTCGGCGGCGGCTTCGGCTCCAAGGGCATGATCTCCGGTCCGCAGGTGCTGGGCATCATGGCGGCGCGC
>Ga0160427_10002614_pt1 | contig 10825 bp, 8 predicted proteins | sample SolpanmetagenomL_FD_108194 | JGI IMG/M metagenome (GOLD analysis project Ga0160427, IMG submission 108194) | Solar panel surface microbial communities from Lawrence Berkeley National Laboratory, California, USA - L | ecosystem: Engineered > Built environment > Solar panel > Unclassified ...
CCGGCCTTCCCATGGCTCACCGCCTCCTCTCCAGGAGACGCACCGCTCCTGATCGTCCAGCTCCCCCGCTCCGCCCATTGGCCGAGCGCACCGCTCCGCCGCGCAGTGCTCCTGGCCATCCAACACTGCGACCCTCGTGCGGAGCTTCGGTTCGTCCGGACGTCACTGCGCCGTTCAGGCACCGGAATGCACCTTCAAGGCGACTGGAGTTGCCCGGCCACCCAAGTGCTGTGCACCCTCAGCGAGGTCTTCTGTGATCACCAGCTATCCCACGACTGACCTGACCATCACCGAGGCCCTGCCGGAGGGCGACGACCGCGCATGGATTACCCTCAGCGACGGCCAGACCCGCCTGGTCGGCTTCCAGGCCCTGATGGCCCTGCCGACGCACCGAACGCTGCACCTGCGGCGCCTGAGTCGCTGCATGCACGTCTCGCTGGACGGGACGTTCGTGCGCTGGCCGGGCGGCTTGCTGCTGGACGTCCAGTCGGTAGCAGACGCGCCCCACGGCCCGCTGCCGCTCGAACTCCACGCCTTGTTACCGGCTCAACACCGGTACCGGCCCCTGGCCGCCCTGCTGCGCGCCTGCGAGCCTCCCCTACAAGACTACCTGGACATCCGGCCCGCCCATGTGGTGCAGGCCCGCCTAGGCCTGAAGACGGCCGAACTGGATAGCGTCCTGACGGGGCACCGCCCGGCCGGGGCTGAACAGGTCGTCGCCAGACTCAGCGACCTCACCCTGCTGCTCGCCAGTCTGGTTCCTGATGGACTGATCGGCGGTTTGCTGCGCCGGCCCTGGCCTTATGCCCGGAGGCATTCCAGGCCACTCCCCCTGCTGGACACCGCCCTGGAATGCCTGTCTGCCGGACGGACCGACCTGGTTGAAGCCCCATTGATCCACCTGCTGCTGCCCGGCCCGGCAGGAGCGAAGTAGGCCATGATTGACTTTCTGACCAGCGTGATACAGTCGCGCCATGACCGGAGCACCGCCCGAGGCGGGAAAGGGCAGGCGGATCAGCACCCTGAAGCAGCAGACTGGGAACGCGAAATCCCGCAGCAACGTGATCGGTGAGCGGGTCCGGCAGGCCAGGCTCAGTCAGAACCTGACCCTGCAGGCCCTCTACGATCGGATCCAGCTCCAGTCCGGTTTCGAGATGGGCCAGCCCACCCTGACCCGGATCGAACTCGGCACCCGCAGCGTCTTCGACTTCGAAGTGGTCGCCCTGGCCCGGGCATTGCAGGTGGACGCCCGCTGGTTACTCGGAATCGTCAACGATCCATTGGTCAGATAAGTCCAACCGACGGAATTGCAGGACAGCGAACATCGAGACAGGCTGTCCCGTCCGGCAGCGGAGCTGACCTGCATCCTTGAGCCGCTCTGCATCTGCCGCCTCTTCCAGAGCCTGCACGAGATACGAGCAGCTTCAGACCGTCCGCAGACTGAACAGTCTTCCCGAACAGAAGCCGCACCTGACCGCTGCAGTGAACGCGAGCCTTCGGCCTGGATTCATCCGTCAGCCGGGTCGGCTTCCACGGCACGCCGGACCGAAGCAGGCCGTGTCTTCCGCTGAACGGGATGAGCCTCCAGTTCGGCCAGCACCAGTGCCACCGCCCGCTCCAGCTGCGGGTCCTGACCGTCCGCCACCGCCCGGGGCGTCATCTCGACCTCGACGTCCGGGGCCACCCCCTCGTTCTCTACCTCCCAGGCGCCGTCCGGGCTGAAGATGGCCAGCCGCGGCGAAGTCACCGAGCCGCCGTCCCTCAGGACCGGGTAGTCGTAGATCCCGATCAGGCCGCCCCAGGTGCGCTTGCCCACCACCGGGCCCAACCCTCGCCGCTGGAAGAACAGCGGCAGCGCGTCTCCGCCCGACCCGGCCAGTTCATTGATCACCATCGCCTTCGGCCCGGAGATCGAGGCGTTCGGACTGGCGAACGGCTGCCCTTCCCGGGTCGCCCAGTAGCTGAGCAGTGGGCGGTCCAGCAGATCGACCACGTAGTCGGCCACCGAGCCGCCCCCGTTGAAGCGCTCGTCCAGCACCAGGCCCTGTTTGCCGAGCTGGGAGAAGTAGTCGCGGTTGAACGCGTCATAGCCCCACCGGGCGGTGTCGGCCATGTAGATGTATGCCAGCCGGCCCCCACTGAGGAGGTCGACCCGGCGGCGGTTGTCCTCCACCCAGGACCAGTGCCGAAGCCGCGCCTCGCTGTCGATGGGCCGCACCGTCACGGTGCGGGCGTCGGCCTCGTGTGGCGTCGGGGAGACGCGCAGCTGCGTCACGCGGTCCGCAGTCTGGGCGAACAGTTCGTACACGCTCCTGTCGCTGCGCAGGGGGCGTCCGTTGACCGCCAGCAGGTACTCGCCCTCGCGCACGTTCACGCCCGGTTCCGTCAGGGGCGCGCGCAGTTCCGGGCGCCAGTTAAGCCCCTGGTAGATGCGGCCGAGCCGATAGAAGTCGCCCTCGACCACGAAGTCGGCGCCCAGCAGGCCGGTCCGCTCCGGCACCGCCTTGGGCACGTCGCCACCGCCGACGTAGGCGTGTCCCGCCACCAGCTCCCCGGCCATCTCGGCCAGCAGCACGTTCAGGTCCTCCCGGTGCCCGAGGTGGGCCAGGAAGGGCCGGTACCGCTCACCGATCGCCGCCCAGTCCAGGCCGTGCATTCCCGCGTCGTAGAAGTAGTCCCGGTGGATGCGCCAGGTTTCTTGAAACATCTGCGCCCACTCGGTCAGCGGATCGACCCGCAGCAGCACGCCGCTCAGGTCGAGCTTGCCCTCTTCCGGCTTGGGTACGGTCTCCACCGGAACGACGGCATAGATGGTGGGCGTGCCGGTGGAATACAACAGCTTGAGCCCGTCCTTGCTGACCCAGGCGTCCTGCACCTTCTCCAGAAACACCGTGCTCGCCCGCTTTTGCACGTCGTAGCTGTGCAGGGTGAAGTGCTCCAGACCCTCCTGGGCATCGTCCTGCACCGCGGACCGTTCCTGGTAGAACACCTTTCCTTGCGCCACCTGAAGTCGGCGATAATCGCCGGGCGGCGTCGGCAGGGCCAGGATCCGCTGGGACAGCCCTTCCAGGTCCACGCGCACCGAGGTGTCCACCTCATCAGGCTCGCTGGACTTGGCTGCCTGGGGCTCCTCGTCACTCTCCGGGGCGAGGGGCGAAGGGTCCTCCTTCCACAGTACCGCGACGTACAGGTGCCGCCGGATCCTCCGCTCATACGACGACATGTCGAGCCACCCGGTGTTCAGGCCGTAGTTGACGCTCGCGGCGAAGTACAGCAGGCGTCCGTCCGGACTGAAGCGCGCACTCACGGCGTCGCTGGTACCGTCACTCACCTGATGGGCCCCCCCGGTGACCAGGTCGTACAGGAACACGGCCCGCAGGTGGTTGGGCAGGCGCCGGGTGTACACGAGCCACTGACTGTCCGGCGACCACGCCGGGTCGAGGCTGCGGTCCGGGTGGTCGTAGGTATCGGTGTCGATTCGCCTCACCTCGCCGCTGTCCAGCTCGAGCACCGAGAGGTTCAGGGCCTTGTCGGTGAGCGCGATTCGCTTGCCGTCCGGCGACCACTGCGGCGCGTGGTAGAACGTGGGCCCAGGAAGGTCGTAGCGACGCTGCACCGCGCCCAACTGGTCGACTACCACCAGCCCGTACTCGCCGCCCTCGTCGGACAGATAGGCGATGGCCAGGCCGTCCGGCGACCACGCCGGGTCACGGCACACCACTCCGGAATTCCCGGTCAGCAGCCGGACGTCACCCTTGCTGGTCGGGACCGTGAACACCTCGCCCCGCGCCGCGAAGACCGCCCGCACGCCGGTCGGTGACAGACCACTGGCCGTGATGAAGTCGGCGGCGGGGACCTGCCTCACCTGCGTGGCTGAGCGGTCGGCCGCCAGGGAGATGTTCAGTGCCCGGCCCTGGTCCACACCTGGGCTGAGGAGGTGCAGGCGTCCTCCCTGCTCGTACGCCAGCCGGTCCGGGCCCGCCGAGAGCCAGCGCACGTCGAAGTCCTCGTGCCAGGTGACCTGTGTGACGGCGTCCGAGGGCCCGTCGTACTCGAACACGTTCACGGTGCCGTGCCGGTCCGACAGGAAGTAGAGCTTCCCAGCCAGCCAGCACGGAAAGCTGTCGGTGGCGTTCTCGTGAGGGATCTGACGCTGCTCCAGCGTCGTGAGGTCGAGGAGCCAGATCGGCACGGTCATGCCGCCCCGGTACCGTTTCCAGCTCCACCACGGTTCCCCGAATGGCGTGTAGGCGATGCGCGTCCCGTCCGGCGAGACCGCGCCCCGAGCCGCCATCGGCACTGGGAGGACCTCCGGGTGCCCCGCACCCGGGGCCAGGCTGTACAGCTGTTGCACCCGGCCATTCATCGACGCGCGCGACGAGGCGAACAGCAGCCGGCCATCCGGGGTCCAACCGCGGACCAGGTCATCGCCGGGATGGAAGGTCAGGCGCCTGGGTCTGCCACCGACCACCGGAACGATGTACACGCTCATGCTCCCGGGTGCAGTGCTGGAGTAGGCCAGGAACTGCCCGTCGGGCGAGAAGGCCGGCGCCACGATGGAGCCGTTCGCCGCGGTGAGGCGCCGGGAATGACGGCCGTCCAGATCGGAGACCCAGAGGTCCCCGGCATACACGAAGGCCAGGTGTTGTGCACTGACGGCCGGGAACCGGAGAAGCAGGGTCTGGGTGGCCGTCGGCAACGCTGGGGCGTCGGTGGGCATGCCACATTAGACTCCTTTCCGGGTCTATTCCCTCGAAGACAGGTGGCAAGCAGTTGGACGGTGCACCCTCTGCTAAGTCCAAATCCAGGCCGTCAGGATGACGGCCTGGATTCGACCAGACCACTGGGGAGCACGTCGACGGTTTCGCATGGCCCTCCGCTCGGAAGGGGCATGGCCATGTCATGGAGTGTCCCGGCTCGACAGACCGGCGCTCAACGGCCGTTCTAGACGGCCCAGCGAGAAACTCCATGATGTCGGCTCTCTCAGTCGAGCAGGTCGCCGATCGAAACGCCCAAGGCCAGAGCCAGTTTCTCGGCGATGTCGATCCTGATGTTGCTCCGTGCCCGCTCGATGCTGCTGATCTGGTTGTGGTGTAACTGCGCTTCTATTCCCAATCGGCTCTGGGACCAGCCTTTCTCCTTCCGCAGGCGCTGCACATTCTCAGCGAGACGCTGGCTGATGGACAGGGGCGGCGTGGTCATCGCGCCCATGATGTGGCACAAAGAACATCTCCGTGACACTGAATTCATAGACACTCAAATGACAGACAGCAAAATCGTTTACACTTTTAACCATGAAGCGCGCGATGAGACGGCTGCTGCAGATCCCGGACACCACGCCGAAACCGGATGACCAGCTGCTGCCGGTGCAGAGCGTTCAGCTCGACGCCGAGGCTCGCAGGACGTTGACCGGACGCCTGGGCGCGGTCGGAAGCTGGCAGGGAGGCAGCCTCTTCGGGCGACATGACGGTCACACGGTGCAGGTACCACTCGCCTTCAGTTTGGGTATCCCCGGCTGGAGCGGGCACCCGCTCTGGCCCTCGCTCCCGTTCCTGATCGGCGTGACCGAGGCCACCGAGGCCACCCTGGGCATGGATACCGACTGGGTCGGCCAGTGGATCGCCGCGCCGGACGGACGCCTGCCGGACTTGCGAGACGACCTGCGGTGGCTGACCCTGGGTGGTCGGCAGGGCCTCTTCACCGAGCGCTGCCCACTGGTGGTTATCGGCCTCCAGGATGGATACCTGCACGGCCGGGCCTACATCTGGGACGAAGGCGAGGCCGTGCCGGTGAACTGCTTATCAGACCTTGGCGGGGGCATGTCGTAGGCCTGTCCTTCAAAGGTATAGAGTGCTCCCTCAGATTCACGGTTGAGCCTTCTGACCCCGACCGACTGTCCCCTAAACAGACCGTCGACGTATTCCGCCGTCTGTTGGCGTTGCTGCCAGCACGGGCCAGGGGCCGTCTGTACCGAGTCACGCTCCTTGAACCAGCACGCTGGCCAGTGTCCCTAGGAAACTGAACGCATGTGCCAGGCGCTCTCATTGTTTCGGAAAGGATGATCGGGGAGAAAATTCACGATCTCCGAGTTGAAACCTACTCATAAGCTTAAAGTTATTTTCAGACCCGCCATGCTCATACAGCAGCTTAAACATGATAAAAGAGACAATCCAAGAAAGCACTCTATCTGCCTCAAACCTGTTTGTATAAAATAGATGAAGTGCAGCCAGTTTGCACTTATCTTCCCAATCTGCATGTCAGCGGGATCGGTCAGGACAAGGTCTTCAGATTGTGCCTGCATCTCCTTCAGCTATGCGGGACCAAAGGAAAGGCCGCACATCTCACCCGTCCAGTTTGTGGAGTTCAGGAAACGCTTCTCCGGCAAGCCGCTGATCCAGAGGACATGACGTTCACCTTAAAGGGTAAACGTATGACTCTCGCCAGCAGCATGCTCGACGGCTTTCGCTCGACCTGCCAAAAAGACAAGTGCAAGGCTAACCTCTTCTCCCAGGAACAGGTAAGGATGGAGCTTCCGTCACCCGTCCAGTTGGTGGAGTTCTGGAGACTTCACCCGTCCAGTTGGTGGAGAACGGGCATTTACTTCCCGTCCAGTTCGTGGAGTTGGCTTATGATCGTCACCCGTCCGGTTTGTGGAGAGCGAATCCGACCAGACTCCCAACCTGTACACCACCCGTCCAGTTCGTGGAGTTCTGCCCGTCCGGTTCGTGGAGTTGAACAGACCTGAGCCCCGTCCAGTTTGGAGGGTTCTCTCGCGCTTCACCCGTCCAGTTTGTGGAGTTCTGCCCGTCCAGTTTGTGGAATCTGAGGACTCGACGGTGTCTGGGAGGGGAGAACTTAGACTGCCCTGAAGATGATTCTTCTTGTATTTTAAAGTCTTTTATATTTAAAATCTTTTGAATCATCTATCAGTGCCGTGTTAGAGTACCAAGCAATGAGTGAGTACAGCACTGCAGTCCTTCGGCCCAGATTCGATGATCTCAATCTGGCTGAGGCGTCACTGATCAGCGCGCTGACCCGGCTGAAAACTGGGGAGACCAGCTGGGAGCACTCCTTCGAGATTGCAGGTCGCGAGATGCACGTGGAGTGCCTGGGAAACGCCTACGGGTTTCCGCACGGGCCCGATAATGACATGATGCTGGTGCTCAACAACCTGTTCCTGGAACAGGGTCAGCCTGAAGATAACTCGGTGCACTGCAGTGCCTACGCCCTGCTGCGGATGCTTGGGCGGACCGACAGCAGTCAGAACTACCGGATCATGCATGACAGCCTGACTCGGTTGGCCGGTACTCTTTATAAAGTCTCCGGCTGGCTGGATCAGCCGGGTGGAGCTTCCCGCCGGGTGACCTTCCGGTTTCTTGACCGTGTGGAAGAAGTGCAGGGGGTGGCGCGAAACCTCAACCTCAAATCGTTTGGGGCAGGAACGCAGCTCAAGATCACGCTTGACGCCGTGGTGGCAGCGAGTCTGGCTTCTTCCCGGCTCCGACCGTTCGATCTGGATTTCATGCTGAAGTTGTCTGGCAGTCAAAGCAGAATGCTGTTCCGCCTGCTCGATACGCTCTGGTACAGCGATCCCCGCGCCATTAGAGAAGGTCTTCTGGAATTCGAAGTGGTCGAGTTGGGAAAGTTGCTGCGCCTGATCAACCTCAGGCCGGACAGTATTCGCCGTACGATTACGCCTATTCACGAGGAACTGATCGCTTCTGAATTTCTGCTGGCGGCCAGGTTTGAGGGTCGTGGACAGCAGCAGCGGGTACAGTACGTCCTGAACCCGCAACGACCGGATTACCCGCTCACCGTTGAGCAGCTGGAATTCGTCGGGCGCATCAAGCTTCTCGGGATCAGCGATGTTCAGGCGCGAACGTATGTACGCAAACATTCTCCAGGCCGGATCAGAGAGCGCTTGCAGATGGCCACGGCCATTCTGGCTGGCACCACCCGCATCCGGAAATCCCCTGCCGCTTACGCCTGGGACATCCTGACCGACGAGTCGGGGAAGTACAGCTATGTGCCGCCGTCAGATCCCGCGGTGCCAGAGGGTCTGTTACCGAAGATGGCCGTCCTCAGGGATGTCAAGGTCGCCTCGGAGCAGGATCTCAACGCCCGGATCCATGCTGTTCGCCAGTTGGCACCGGATGAGCAGTGGGCACAGCACCGTGCATCGTTGAAATTGCTGTTAAATAAACACATCGGCGCCGAGCTCTGGAAAGTCCTGGAACGTCGGTGTGTGCTGGGCACCATCAGTGCGTCCGTGCTGCTGGGGGAGGTCAACAGCGCTATCGCCGCTCTCGAGATTCAGGGTTACGTCGCGCAACTGAAAAGAGAGCTGAGCGCCGCGGAAGACACTACAACGAACTGACTTGGGCCGCCATTACCTTCCTGGACCCCACAACAGGCGAGCAACGAGACGCCCATGTCTGTGCTGGCACGGTTCTGGTTCGATCTTCGGAGGTGGGCGGGGACAGTGGTTCTGGTGTGCTGCTGAAGGTTGTGTTGCCTTAGCCGGGTCAGGGTAAGCTGACCCGCCGTGACCAACGTCAAGCCCTACCGCCACCGATTTCCCATGACGATCATCCAGCAGGCCATTTGGCTGTACCACCGCTTTCCCTTGAGTTACCGGGATGTGCAGGAATTGCTTCACCAGCGTGGCATTGCGGTCAGTCACGAAACCCTCCGCGAGTGGTGCATTCAATTCGCTCCCCTCTTCGCGGAAGACCTGCGCCACCGGGAACCCCGACGGGGTTCCCGGTGGCATATCGACGAGGTGTGTACGAGCGTTGATGGCGTTCGACACTGGCTTTGGAGAGCGGTTGACGAGTACGGCTTCGTGCTCGACGTTCTGCTTCAACGGCATCGCGATCCCGAGGCCGCAAAGACGTTCCTGACCCGACTACTGGGTGAATATGACGTCCCAGAAGTCATTCGTACTGATCAGCTCCGAAGCTACGGGGCCGCGATTCGAGAGATCCCGATCCTGATCAACGTCGACCACCAGCAGGTGATCTCCACAGCCAGGTGCAACAACGTCATCGAGCAAGAACACCGATCTACCCGGCGACAAGAGCGAAGTCAGCAGGGACTCAAGCGACGGAAACGCGCTCAAGAATTCCTAAACCTACACGCTCGAATCACCAACCTCCACCACCACTCCCGAACCAGCATCTTCGCTTCGACCAGACGACATCATCAGAAGAAAGCGTTCCAGACATGGTCTGCGGTCGCGGCAGGGGTAGCCTGAGGATCAGGCTACCCCTGCCCTCAGCCTGCTGTGACGCGAGTTAAGGCAACACAACCCTGTGAGCTTCTGCTTTTTATTGTCCTAGACGGCTTTCTTAGGTTTACCTAACTTCTTCGCTACAGGCTTTGACTTTGTGTTACGCGTTATAGAGCTAGAAGAGGCCATTACACTTTCTAGAAGCTGTCCTAGCTCTTGAGCGTTCATGGTCTTGAGCCATTCATGCACAGGCTCAGGCGCTCTGATACGTACTGGACGAGATATCTCTCCCTCTTCTAAGAGTTTGACTCCTAGAGCTTCAGGGTGTGGCTTGAGCCCTCGATAGCGACCAGTCATAGAAGTACTATACAGTGCGTAACGCGTTGTGCAGCTTCCTACTAGGACAAGTTAGTCCATATTGATGCCTAATGCTCTTGCTTGCCGTCTCAAAAAGTGCTCATATTTAGAGGTGAGACGATACATTGCACTTCTGGGAAGCTTGCTTATCAGTAGTCTAACCGTGGGTCAAGCAGCAGACTTGACATCACAGCAGGAGAATCTTCAGCAACCTAAAAGTATTTGCCTATTAGCCGCTAAAGACAACATTATCATTAATGACATGGGCTGGCTAGATACCTCTTTGCCTGATGATCTGTATTCAATTATTAAAAATAAACTTACGATATACAAAATACCACTTAAAGTGGGAAGCGACTGTCTCGAATACCCGACATATTATGCAACATTCAGCCTAGACGCCACTAAGGTCAACCCTAGTGGATTTCGTGCTGTAGCTGTTTCACTATATGTAGATGGGTGGGGGATACCCACTGGCGTTTCAGACTCAAGAATTTCAAACGTAAAAATCTGGGAGACTGGAACAGTTTTCTTGACTATAAAGGGCTCGTATGACTTCTCGCAAGACTTGCGACAGAAGCTAGCAGAGCTTTTAGATGAGCTCGCAGCAGACTGGGTAAAAGCACACTAAATAAGATCGATTTAGCTGATCATACTAGTTGTGCTAACGTCAATTGTTGACCATCGGCTTCCACCTGCATCAATGCATGGCATTGACTTGGGACGCATACCAGGCTATATTTAAGAAATCAAGGCACCCTCCGGGGTGCCTTTTTTTTTGCTCCAGTACACTGCGTCAGGAGCTGGTCTTCTAACGGTTGGAAATGCCCTGGGGGATGACTTCCTTCGGGGGTTGTGTTGCCTTAACCGGGATGGGGTAGGCTGACCCGCCGTGCCCGACGCCAAGCCCTATCGCCACCGCTTTCCAATGACCATCATCCAGCACGCCGTCTGGCTCTACCAGCGATTTCCCCTCAGCTACCAAGACGTGCAGGAATTGCTCCACCAGCGCGGCATTGAGGTCAGTCACGAAACCTTGCGCGAATGGTGCATCAAGTTCGGTCCCCTCTTCGCTGAAAACCTACATCACCGGGAATCCCGACCGGGTTCCCAGTGGCATCTGGACGAGGTGTGTACGACTGTGGACGGCGTTCGACACTGGCTTTGGAGGGCTGTGGACGAGCACGGCTTCGTGCTCGACATTCTCCTTCAACGGCGTCGGGATACTGAGGCGGC
>Ga0160427_10002615_pt1 | contig 10823 bp, 8 predicted proteins | sample SolpanmetagenomL_FD_108194 | JGI IMG/M metagenome (GOLD analysis project Ga0160427, IMG submission 108194) | Solar panel surface microbial communities from Lawrence Berkeley National Laboratory, California, USA - L | ecosystem: Engineered > Built environment > Solar panel > Unclassified ...
CCTGCCTTCCAACGTCCGGCCTTGTCGCGTCGTGGGGAGACGCCGCACCCCTCAAGCGTTGCGATGGAATCAAACCGCCCCGCCTTCCCAATCTCGCAGCGCTTGACGCCTCTTCTGGCTCCCTCCGCCCTCTGGGCAGGGGGGTGGGAAACAAGCCAAATGCAGAAGCTTAAAGCCTCACAGCTCCTTCCAGCGCCATAATGCCCCCGTGTCCAGCCAGAAGAAGTCCGCCCGCACCCTGCGTATCGGTACCGCACGCGCCAAGTCTCCGGAAGGCCCGGCCACCGCGCCCCATACCGGCGAGGCGCGCGGCTACTTCGAGACGTATCCGGCGGAGTTGCCACCCAAGCTCTCGAACCTGCGGCGCGGCGTGGCGACCAAGGCGGGCGTGCGCGGTGCGCCGGGCCTCGACGCGTCCCAGACGCTGCTGGTGACCACGATGTTCAGAGACGGGGTGCGCGGCGAGGTGCTCGACCTGACGGCGATGGGCGGTCTGGTCGGCTGTCTGCCGGGCGTCACGCTTCGGGCCGTCGAAAGCTCGGCTCCGGCCCTGGCTGCACTGCGGGCGTCGGGCCACGAGCCGGTCAGTGCCATTCCCGGCGACGATCTGAGCGCCCACTGGGAGGGCCGCGTGCCGGTGGTCACGCTGATCCTGGCCGGCGACCGGGGCAACGCCTACGCCGAGGCGCAGCTGGCCTGGGCGCACGCCGTCACGCCGCTGGGCAGCACCTTTTACCTCGCCGGAGACAAGGACAAGGGCTTCGACCGCTACGTGCGCCGCGCCTCGGGCATGTTCGGGGCGGGGGAGACGGTCGCCCGCGAGGGAGGCATGCGGGTGGCGAAACTGGTGCGCCGCCCCGGAGTCACGCCGCCGCAACCGCAGCCGGAAGAGTACGAGACCCACGCGCTGAAGATCGTCGGACTGCCGGGCGTCTTCAGCGCGGCCAAGCTCGACAAGGCCACGGCGCTTCTGCTCGGCCTGCTGGGCGACCTCGACCTGAAGGGCAGGAAGGTGCTCGACCTCGGCTGCGGGGCGGGCGTACTGGGGGCCTGGGCGGCCGCGCGCGGCGCCGAAGCGACCCTGCTCGACGCCGACCTTCAGAGTGTGCGCAGCGCCGAGGCCACGCTGGAGGCCAACCAGCTGGCCGCGCGGGTGCTGCACTCGGACGTGGACGCGGCGCTGGACGACGCGGGCTACGACCTCGTGCTCAGCAACCCGCCCTTTCATGTCGGGCGAGGCGTGGTGCTCGACGTGACGGCCGAGTTCGTGCGGGCGGCCGCGCGGCGACTGAAGCCGGGTGGCCGCCTCGTGATGGTCGCCAACGAGTTCCTGCCCTATGAGCGGCTGCTGTCGGGCTGGGAGCGGGTCGAGACGCTGGCGAGCCAGGGCGGCTTCAAGGTGCTGAGCGCCTCCCGGCCCTGAGACACAGAAACCGGTTCAACCGGGAACGATCAGCACCGTCGCGCCGCGCACCGGGGTGAGCCGCCGGGGTTGCCCCGCCGGTGCCTGATAACCCTCGCCCACCTTCAGCTGCACGAAGTCGCCGTGTGGCAGGTCGAGAATCAGTGTGCCTTCCAGGCAGACGTACCAGCAGGCGCCCGAGCCGCCGTCCTGGCCCCGGCTCAGGTGCAGCACGCTCAGCTTTCCGCCGGGCAGTTCCAGCGCCTGTTCCGGGCTCGACTGCGCCAGCCGCAGCAGGTGCAGCGCGGCCGTCGGAGCGAAGTCGGCGGGCACGTTACTCGCCCCGGGCGGCCTGGTTCAGTTTCTTGCTGGCCTGCAAGGCCATGCCCTTGGCCTTCTTCACGTCGAGGCCGAGCGTGGGCGCCACCTCTTCCACCTTGCGCCCCTGTTCGCGCGTGGCCGTCACCAGCGCCCGCTCCTGATCCGAGAGCACGCCCAGGTGCGCCTTCAGGTCGCTCCAGGCGAGAGCGGTTCTGGCCGGAGCCTTGGCCGCCGCCTTATTGACGGTCTTCTTGTCTGCCTTCCTGGCCGCCGGCTTCAGCGGGCTGTGGATCGCCATGCCGCCCGCCTCCTTGCCGACCAGACTGGTCACGGCACGGGTGGTGCCGGGCTTGCGGGCTGGGGCTTTCTTTCCGGCCGCAGGTTTCTTCGCGGCCGCCTTGGGCACCGATTTCTTGCTGGCCTTGCCCGGCTTCTTCTGCGGCTCCTTGCCGCGCTCTTCGAGGATGCTGCGGGCGTCCTCGCCGGTCAGCTCGTCGCCGCTCTCCTCGCCTTTGCGCAGCGTGGCGTTGCGCTCGCCGTCAGTGAGGTACGGCCCGAAGCGACCGCTCTTGAGCGAAATCGCCGTGCGGTCGGGATACTCGAAGGTCTTGAGCGGTCCGGCCGCCGCGCCGCCGCGCCCCTTGAACCTCGGCTGCCGGAAGGCCTCCTCGACCTCCGGGATGTCGATGGTGAACAGCGCCTCGTGACCTGTCAGGCTGCGGCTGTCGCTGCCGCGCTTGAGGTACGGCCCGAACTTGCCGTTCAGCGCCCACACCTCCTCGCCCTCCGACACGCCCACCAGACGCGGCAGGGTCAGCAGCTTCAGCGCCCGTTCGAGCGTGAGGGTGTTGAGGTCGTCGCCGGGAAACAGGCTGGCGGTGCGCGTGGGCGGATTGGTGTCGCCGAGCTGCACGTACGGTCCGAAGCGCCCGGCCTTGCCGATCACCGGCAGCCCCGTCTCGGGGTCGGTGCCGATCGGGTGGTCGCCGCTCGGACGCGAGAGCAGCTCGGTGGCCAGCGGCAACGTCAGCTCGTCGGGAGACAGCTCAGCAGGAATGTTGGCCTTCACCTCACCCTGGCTGAGGTACGGCCCGTAGCGGCCGACGCGCACCTCGATGCCGCTGCCTTCCAGCTTGGGCACGTCGATGGTCGCCACCGCGCGCGCGTCGATGGCCGCCATCTGCGCCTCGATCAGCGGGTGGATGCCCATGCCGCCGTCCTCGCCCGAGTAGAAGCTGCGCAGGTACGGCACGCGGCTCTGGCGCCCCCCGGCGATCTCGTCGAGGTCTTCTTCCATGCGGGCGGTGAAGTCGTAATCGACCAGTTTCCCGAAGTGGTGCTCGAGCAGCGCCGAGGTGGCGAACGCCGTCCAGGTGGGCACCAGGGCTGTGCCCTTCTTGGCCGCGTAGCCCCGGTCCTGAATGGTGCCGATGATGCTGGCGTAGGTGCTCGGCCGCCCGATGCCCTGGGCTTCGAGCCCCTGCACCAGGCTGGCCTCGGTATAGCGGGCGGGCGGCTGCGTCTCGTGGCCGCCGGGCGTCATCCGCTCACCGGTCACCACCTCGTTCACCTTGAGCGGCGGCAGAATCACCTCGCGGTCTTCCAGCGCCGCGTTGGGGTCGTCGCTGCCCTCGACGTAGGCGCGCAGAAAGCCGGGAAAGTCGATGGCGCGGCCCGAGGCGTTCAGCAGCGCCGAGCGTCCGTCCGGTGCCTCGCCGCTCAGGCGCACCTGCATCCGGCGGCCACGCGCGTCGGCCATCTGCGAGGCCACCGTGCGCTTCCAGATCAGATCGTACAGCCGCCACTCATCGCCGCCCAGCTCGCCACGCAGGCTGTCGGGCGTGCGGAAACTGCTGCCCGCCGGCCGGATCGCCTCGTGCGCCTCCTGGGCGTTCTTCGACTTGGCGGCGTACAGGCGCGGCTGCGGCGACAGGTAGGCCTCGCCGTACATCCCCTTCACCTGACTGCGGGCGGCGTTCATCGCCTCGGCCGACAGGTTGGGGCTGTCGGTGCGCATGTAGGTGATGTAGCCGCCCTCATACAGCTTCTGCGCCGCCCGCATGGTGCGCTGCGCGCCGAAGCCCAGCTTGCGCGAACCTTCCTGCTGCAGCGTGCTGGTGATGAACGGCGGATACGGCTTCTGGGTGAACGGCTTCTCCTCGGCGCTCGCCACGGTCAGGGGCCGGCCGGTCAGGTCGGCGGCCAGGGCTTTCGCCTGGGCCTCGCTGAGCGTCACCACCGCGACGGGCTTGCCGCCCTCGCCCAGCTTCAGCCGGCCGGTGGCCGGATCGAAGTCACGGCCCTGCGCCAGCCGCACGCCGTCGAGCTCGGACAGGCGGGCCGGAAAGCTGGCCCCGTCGGCCGTCACGCAGGCGGCCTCGATGTCCCACCAGCTGCCCGACACGAAGCGCATCCGTTCCCACTCGCGCTGCACCAGCAGCCTCGTGGCCACACTCTGCACCCGGCCCGCCGAGAGTTTGGGCGCCACCTTGCGCCACAGCACCGGGCTGACCTCGTAACCGTACAGCCGGTCGAGTGCGCGGCGCGCTTCCTGCGCCTCGACGAGGTTGGTGTCGATGTCGCGCGGGTTGGCGATGGCGGCCAGAATCGCTTCCCTGGTGATCTCGTGGAACACCATCCGCTTGACCGGCACCTTCGGCTTGAGCTCCTGCAGCAGGTGCCACGCGATGCTCTCGCCCTCGCGGTCGTCGTCGGTCGCCAGGATCAGTTCGTCGGCCTCGCTCGCCAGCTTCTTCAGCTTGGCGACGTGGCCTTTCTTGTCGGCCGACACCACGTACAGCGGCCGGAAATCGTCCTCGACGTTCAGCCCCAGCCGCGCCCAGGCCTCGTTCTTGTATTTCTCGGGAATCTCGGCGGCGCTTCTCGGCAGATCACGGATGTGCCCGATGCTCGACTCCACCGTGTACCCCTTGCCGAGGTACTTCTCGATGGTGCGGGCTTTGGCCGGAGATTCGACGATCACTAGGGTATTGGGCATAGGTCTGGGGCGACGTGGACGGGCCGGGGTCGGTCCATCTGTCGGCGTCACGGTATCATACGCGGACGCGCACCACAGGTTCCGGGTGTCGTTTGCAGTACTTTATGAATCATTTCGCATGGCGGCCCGCCTGTTTAATCTGACGTTCACCCAGTGTGTTAAAGTTGCCCGGATGCGGCGTCCCAGAAGGTCACAGGGAGGGCTGGGCAGCAGCGCCCTGGCCTTACTTCTGGTGGCCGCCGCCGGGCTGGTACTGGCCCTGCCGCTGCCTCAGGTGAGTTCGCCTGCACGGCCACACGCCACGCTGCTGGTGCTGGGCGCTGCGCAGTACAACGGCCGTCCCAGCCCGGCGTTTCGTCGTCGGCTCGACCGGGCGCTGGCGCTGTATCAGGCGGGCGGGGTGCGGCGCATCGTGGTCAGCGGCGGAGTGGGCACCGGCGACCGCTACTCCGAGGGGGCGGTCGGCCGCCTGTACCTGCTGCGGCGCGGCGTTCCGGTCGGGGCGGTGAGCGCCGAGACGCGCAGCCGCACCACCCTGGAGAACCTGCACAACAGCCTGCCGCTGCTGAGCGGGAAAGGTGGTCTGGAGCAGGTGACGCTCGTCACCGACGCGGCGCACGCTCCACGCGCGCTGGCGCTGGCCCGCGCCTCGGGCCTGAACGCCGACGTGAGCAGCGTGCCGCTCGGCGCAGGAGAGTGGCGCTACCGCCTGCGCGAGAAGCTGGCGCTGCTGGCCTACTCGGTGCTCGGGGTGAGCAGCCGGGAGTGAGGAAGGCGGGCACGGCAGCACTCGCCTGCATGCCCAGCCCCACGGCCTTTACGGCTCGAAGCTGTCCTGGAAGGCATAGCGGTCGCCGCGCACCCAGTAATTAACGTAGCTGACCCGTCGCGTGCCGCTGTAGGTGGTGCGCCGCAGCAGAAAGGCGGCGGTGCCCAGCGGTACGCGCAGCAGGTCGGATTCCTCCTGGCGCAGGTTGACGGCCTCCAGACTCTGCTCGACGCGGCTCAGCGGCACGCCCATGCTCACCAACACCTCGTGGATGCTCTCGGCGGCCAGGTTGTGGCTCAGCAGGCCGCCCGCCAGCGTGGCGTCGATGTAGCGCTTCTCGATCACCAGCGGCTCTTCTCCGGCCACCCGCAGGCGGTGGATGAAGATCACCGGGTCGCCGGGGTCGATTTGTAGCACGCTGGCGATCTCCGGGGTGGCGTTCAGCTGCATGCTCTGCAGTATCTTGCTGTGCTGGTCAGGGTCGCGCGCCCACTCGCGGAAGGGCCGCACCCGGAACACGCCCTGTCGGAAGCGCTTGCCGGTCGGAAAGGTGCCGGCACCCTGCACCCGGTACACGTACCCCTCACGCTCCAGCTCGTCGATGGCGCGCCGGGCGGTCATGCGCGAGACCTCGAACTCTCTCGCCAGTTGCGGCTCACTGGGAAGGGGGAAGCCCTCCGAGTAGTCTCCACCCAGCAGCCGGTCTTTCAGGGTGGTTTTAATCAGTGGGTATTTCGCCATATATCCCTCCCAGACAGGTGGCAGCCGTACTCGGTATCGGCTGGATTCTTTGGACAGGTCAGGTTCGGTGCGGCCCACCCCGGATGTTGCCCCGCGCTCCAGCCGGGCAGCACACAACATATTGCAGATCGCCGGGAGAGCGGAGAGGGGCGGCCCGGACGCCCCGCCCGGTTCGCCTGTTCTCCTTAGCTCAGCTTAATCTATTTGTGTACGTTGTACACCCCTACCGGGGTGAGTATGCCAGAAATTCTGTCTCTGTACAGGGAACATGCCTCAAAAATCGGTGTTGCGCCTGGCAAACGACCGGTGTTGCAGGTTTTCAGCCGCCGATGTGCGACATTTCGACTTTCGGCTGGGCCTGCCGGGTCGCGTCGCCGCGCTCCTCCGAGTAACGGTCGCTGCGGTTCTGCCAGGTCTCGGCGAGCAGGGCCGCGAGCTGCGCGTCGCTCTGGCCTTCACGCAAGGGGGCACGCAGATCGAGGCCGCTGCCCGCGAAGAGGCAGGTGTACAGCACGCCGACCGCCGACAGCCGCGCCCGGGTGCAGTCGCCGCAGAACGGCGCGGTCACGCTGGTGATCAGCCCGGCCTCGTGGCCTTCGGCGTCGGTGTAGCGCGTCGCCACCTCGCCGCGGTAGTGCGCGCCTGCGGGCGTGAAGGTGCCGCCCAGCCGCGCCAGCACCTCGCGCGGCGGAACGACCGCAGCGAGGTTCCAGCCGTTGTGGTTGCCCACGTCCATGAACTCGATGAAGCGCAGCACGGCCCGGTCGTTCAGGGCCGCCCAGAGTTCGCCCAGGGCCTCGTCGTTGACGCCGCGCTGCACCACCGTGTTGACCTTCACCCCCAGGCCCGCCGTGAGCGCGGCCTCGATGCCGTCGAGCACCCGGTCGGGATGCACGCCCAGCCCGTTCATGCGCCCGAACACCTCGGGGTCAAGGCTGTCGAGGCTGACCGTGACGCGTTCCAGCCCGGCCGCCTTGAGGTCGTGCGCGAGGCGGGGCAGCAGCAGGCCGTTGGTGGTCATGGCGATGTCGTTCACGCCGGGAATGGCCTTCAGGCGGGCGATCAGCTCGGGCAGCCCCTTGCGCAGCAGCGGCTCGCCTCCGGTCAGCCGCAGCTTCTGCACCCCGGCGGTCACGAACAGGCGGGTCAGGCGTTCGAGCTCCTCGAAGCTCAGCAGCTCTTCACGCGGCAGAAAGGCGAAGTCGGGGCCGAACACCTCTCTGGGCATGCAGTAGGTGCACCGCAGATTGCAGCGGTCGGTGACCGACAGTCGCAGGTCGCGCAGCGGTCGGCCCAGTCGGTCGGTCAGGAGGGACACGCCCGTCAGCATACCTGCCTTCCTGCAGGGCGCCTGTGAGGTGAAGCGGAAAGCCGGAAAGGTCAAGGTTAGACCAAGCGGGGCGCAGGGGAGATACCGAGCCGAGCGAACGTTGAACCGGGTGCAACAACCCGGCCGCCTGGCGCGCCTCCTTCCTTCCAGGTGGCCAAAGCCGTTAGAGTGCGTGCACTCCACATCCGGCATCACCTTCTTCCAGCTTCTCAGGAGACCTGTCATGACCGACAAGATCGAACACACCTCCCAGGACGAGGCGCCCGTCGCTCCGCCCGCCGAGTTCGTCGCCCGCGCCAGCCTGAACGCCGAGCAGTACCACGCCATGTACCGCCAGAGCCTGGACGACCCGGACACCTTCTGGAGCGGCGTGGCGAACGAACTGCACTGGTTCTTACCCTGGACCTCGGTGCTCGACTGGCAGGAGCCGCACGCGCAGTGGTTCGTGGGGGCCACGACCAACATCGCCTACAACGCGCTCGACCGCCACGTTGCGGCGGGCCGGGGCGACAAGCGGGCCATCGTCTGGGAGGGCGAGGACGGCAAGGTCGTGACGTTCACCTACGCTGAGCTGCTCGAACAGGTGAAGCGGGCGGCCAACGCGCTGCTCTCGCTGGGCGTGCGGCAGGGCGACCGCGTGACGCTGTACCTGCCGATGGTTCCCGAGGCGGCCGTCGCGATGCTCGCCTGCGCCCGCATCGGGGCCACGCACAGCGTGGTGTTCGGCGGCTTCAGCGTCTCGGCGCTGGCCGACCGCATCCAGAACGCCGGCAGCAAGGTGCTCGTGACCGCCGACGCCAGCTACCGCCGGGGCGCGCTGGTGCCGCTCAAAGGCAACGCCGACGAGGCCGCCCGGCTGGCCCCGGTGCTGGAGAAGATGCTGGTGGTGTGCCGCGCCGACTGTGACGCCCCGATGCAGGAGGGCCGCGACATGTACTGGCACGACGCCCTCGCGGCGGCCGGAGCCGAGCATGAGGCCGCGTCGCTCGACAGCGAGCACCCGCTGTTCGTGCTGTACACCTCGGGCAGCACCGGCAAGCCGAAGGGCGTGGTGCACAGCACCGGCGGCTACATGGTCGGCACCTACCTGACCACCAAGACGGTGTTCGACCTGAAAGACGACGACCTGTTCTGGTGCACTGCCGACGTCGGCTGGGTGACCGGGCACAGCTACATCGTGTACGGGCCGCTGCTGAACGGCGCCAGCGTGCTGATGTACGAGGGCGCGCCCAACCACCCCGACTGGGGCCGCTTCTGGGACATGGTGCAGCGGCACAAGGTAAGCGTGCTGTACACCGCGCCGACCGCCATCCGCAGCTTCATGCGGGCCGGCGACGAGTTTCCCAACCGGTACGACCTCTCCAGCCTGCGCCTGCTCGGATCGGTCGGCGAACCGATCAACCCGGAGGCGTGGCGCTGGTATCACCGGGTCATCGGCGGCGGGCGCTGCCCGGTGATCGACACCTGGTGGCAGACCGAGACCGGCAGCATCATGCTCACCACACTGCCGGGGGCCTTTCCGGCCAAGCCGGGCACGGCCGGCCTGCCGATGTTCGGCGTTGATCCGGCCATCGTGACCCGTCAGGGCGACACGGTAGACGATGGCCAGGGCGGGCTGCTGGTCATCCGGCGGCCCTGGCCGAGCATGCTGCGCACGGTGTACGGCGACGACGCGAGGTACCAGAAGACCTATTGGGGCGAGATCGCAGGCGTGTATTTCGCCGGAGACGGCGCGCGCAAGGACAGCGACGGCTACATCACCGTGCTGGGCCGGGTGGACGACGTGCTCAACGTCTCCGGGCACCGCCTGGGCACCATGGAGATCGAGTCGGCGCTGGTCAGTCACCCCTCGGTGGCCGAGGCCGCCGTGGTGGGCCGCCCCGACGAGGTGAAGGGCGAGGGCGTGGTGGCCTTCGTGCTGCCCAAGGCGGGGCAGACGCTCGACCCGGCGGCGCTGCGAAAGCACGTCACGCAGCAGATCGGCGCGCTGGCCCGTCCGGACGCCATCTACGTGGCCGACGCGCTGCCCAAGACGCGCAGCGGCAAGATCATGCGGCGCTTTCTGCGGCAAGTGGCCGCTGGGCAGGAGATCGGCGGCGACACGAGCACGCTGGAAGACCCCGCCGTGCTGGAGCGGTTGGCAACGACGCCGGCACAGTAAGGGGAGGACAGCGGAACTCGAGCGCGCCATATATGGGGCCCGAACTTGAAGCCTCATCGGCCCGGACGGATGAAACTGCACGCCCCTTGCACAGGCCAGCCGTTCGGTTTCTGTCCGGTGGCCCCATGGCTTTGGGAGGCCGCTCCTCTTTTTCCTGCGCCGATCGCTTAGCCTTGCTCCATGACTTCTCTCTCGAATCCCCTCTCGCCCGAACTGCGCGGCACGCTGTACGAGCGCATCGGGCCGGACGCGCTGCGTTCGTTGCTGGAGCGCTTCTATGCCCGCGTGGCCGCCGACCAGGATCTGGCCGAGGTCTTTCCCGGCAGCCGAGACCCTTCCTTGTGGGCAGTCACGCTCGACAAGCAGTTCGCTTTCATGTCGGGGTTTCTGGGCGGGCCGCCGCTGTACCACCAGACCTACGGCAATCCGATGCTGCGGGCGCGGCACCTGCCCTTCGCCGTGACTCCGGCGCGGGCGCGGGCGTGGCTCGGCTGCATGCAGGCAGCGCTGCACGCCTCGCCGGAGATCGACCCGGGCACGGCGGCCGAGCTGTACATGGCCCTCACGCGCGTGGCGCTGCACATGGTCAACAGCGAGGAGCAGAGCGGACAGTAGATAAGGAAGGCCGGGCAGCCGGGACGAATCCCGACCTCCCGGCCTTCCCTCCTTCCTGCCGTCTTATTCGAGGCCGAGAGCGGCCTCCAGCGCCACCTCGATCATGCTGTTGAAGGTAGTCTGGCGCTCCTCGGCCGTCGTGACCTCGTTGGTGATCAGGTGGTCGCTGACGGTCAGGAGGGTCAGGGCGCGCACGCCCGCCTTCGCCGCCTGGGTGTAGAGCGCGGCCGCCTCCATCTCGACGGCCAGTACGCCGTGGTCGGCCCACATCTGAAAGCTCTGGGGATCGTCCTGGTAGAAGATGTCGCTCGACATGATGTTGCCCACGTGCGCCGCGAAGCCGTGCGCCTGCGCCCGCTGGTGGGCGGCCATCAGCAGGCTGAAGTCGGCGATGGGGGCGTAGCTCAGGCCGCCGAAGCGGGTGAAGTTCAGGTTCGAGTCGGTGCAGGCCGCCTGCCCGATCACGATGTCGCGCACGTGCACGTC
>Ga0160427_10002617_pt1 | contig 10817 bp, 9 predicted proteins | sample SolpanmetagenomL_FD_108194 | JGI IMG/M metagenome (GOLD analysis project Ga0160427, IMG submission 108194) | Solar panel surface microbial communities from Lawrence Berkeley National Laboratory, California, USA - L | ecosystem: Engineered > Built environment > Solar panel > Unclassified ...
ATAGATGTGAACATGTTGTATTTTGATCAGGTCAGTCACTGTAAAATTATAGAAGCATGCCTCACACACCAGCTAATGTTTCAAAGCCTGTGCAAACTGGATTTTCGTACGACGTTGCAAAAAAGGGTATATTGAACGTGGGATACTCATCTCAATCGGTCGACTTCAATGATGATTTAACACTCGACAACATTCCTCGCAATAACTGGACTGCTTATGCAGGTCTCTTCCCGAGTGAAAATCAGAATAATACTGCCAATACAACGACTATCGCCGCTCACGCTGCCTGGCATTTTGCTCAAACATTCTTTGTCGAGTTTCCTGAATACAAGCCAAACAACAACAAGATCAGCATTTGGACCGAGTCGGTAAGTACAACAAAACTTTAGAAGGATTAGTTTATCGAAACTGATTGTTTTTCAAGTATGGTGGGCGGTACGGACCTGGATTTGCGGCATACTTTGAGCGTCAAAATGAAAAGATCGAGTCGGGCGAGCTAAAGGAGACTGGAGCGATCGATCTTCATCTTGATACCCTTGGTATAATCAACGGCTGGTAAGTAGAATTAATCCTCTACATCTAGAATACACAGAATAACTGTATATAAAGTGTCGATTTGCTTGTGCAAGAAAAGTCCTACCCGCGCGCTGCATACAATAACACATATGGTATCAAAGCCATTTCCGAAGAACAATACAATTCTGCGGTGCACGATTTTTACAAGCCCGGTGGTGCAAAGGACAAGATCGAAGCTTGTCAAGCAGCAGCAGATAAACTTGATCCTGCATTTGAAGGAGATGTTGCGAGTGTCAACGCGCTGTGTAAAGACGCTGCAGACTATGTAAATAGTAATGTTGAAGGGTTGTTCAATCAAGCTGGATTGGTAAGTTTTGTCTTCTCTTGCAACACTAATATTCGTAATGTGCTGATTCAGAGCAGCGCGGATATTATGACATAGCTCACCCAGCAGCAGACCCTTTCCCTCCTGAGTTCTACGTCGGATATTTGGCAAAGGCGGATGTTCAACAGGCTATTGGTGTTGCAATCAACTTCACGGAGAGCATCAATTCTGTCAATGATGCATTCGTTAGTATGTCAAATTCACACTTTTCATTGCATGAAACACGATATTGATCTATGTCCCAGGTACCGGTGATTATGCTCGTGGGGGATATTTGCAAGATCTTAGTTATCTTCTTTCACGTGGTGTCAAAGTTACCCTCATGTATGGTGATCGAGATTACGCGTAAGTTGACCATCATCACTCTGGATTCGAGTACATAGAACTAATAATGAGTTTAGATGCAACTGGTTTGGAGGTCAAGATGTTAGTTTGGCACTAAATTACACATATTCCAAAGAGTTCCGTGCTGCGGGCTACGAACCTCTCATAGTCAATGATACATATATTGGTGGACAAACTCGTCAATATGGCAACTTTTCCTTCACACGTATCTATGAATCCGGTCATGAAAGTAAGACTTATTCGCACTGTTCTTCGACATAGGATGTTACTAACATCAAATATTTAGTTCCATTTTACCAACCTGAGGCGGCATTCCGTGTGTTTAGTAGAGCATTGAACAGTCTTGACATTGCTACTGGAAAGATTGACATCTTGACCAATACAACATACAGCTCAACTGGTCTGTCAAATATTGATGATATCACTAATGTTGACCCTGGATTTCCTGAGCCGACGTGTTACGTCCTGGAGCCATATACTTGTGACGAAGATTCTTGGAATCTTGCTGCTAGTGGTAAAGGAATTGTCAAGAACTACATCTTGCAACGAAACTCTGGTAGCAACTCGACTACTCCAAATGGAACTGTAAGCATTCTGCCAGTACCAGCTCCTACACTCTCAATGGCGTCAACACGCCTCGTTGTAGGATGGGTCGTGGGTGTCATGATGGGAGCTGCTACTTTTATGATTCATTTCATGTGAGGTCTTCATTTTACCGATATGTAGAAATCTTCAGAACTAGTGGATGGTAATAATTGTGTAATATACTCCGCAATGGTAATGGAGCTTATGTACGTGGTACAAAGCCTATGGTCGCTAGTCTAGCTTAGTCTTTGAGTCATCTCTCTGTCCTTAGCCTCTAATAATCGATCCTTCCCCTGAAGTTCAAGATCCTTCGTCTTCAGTTCTCGGTCCTTGGCTGCGAGCTCGTTTTGTAGTTGCTGAACCTTGTCTGATGTGTTTTTGAGACCTCCTATATATGCTCGACGAAACTGGTATTATATTAGCATTAGTATGGATAGTTGTGTTATCATTGCCAGGAAATGTATTACCTCAGTGAGCAAATGTTCAAAGACTACTGTTGGATGCGATCCGAAATTGTGTAGATCAGATGTGAACGCTGAACACGGAATTAGAATTTATAATTGTCTATTCCAACACAGTACTGACTCTGGAACATTTTTTGTATCGCTTCGGTAGAAAGAACATCGTCAGGAATTACGTGAAGCTCAGCGGCTGGAGCGCTGATGTCCTCGAACTCATCGTCACAATTTGATGGAGACTGAGCTGGCGATAATGGTTTGCTTGACGACATTGAAGATACTGTCATTGTTGTTGATAATTTTGCAATGTTTTGAATGATGACTCGAGAATAATTTGTAGAGTCGATAACTCATGAGCTCAGTGGAATCAGTCTCATGATATAAGATTTTGAATATGGTCTATTGCTTTATCATAAATTATTTGAGCCATACGCATGGAGATCAAGTTTGTGTTGAATTGCGATATTTGCGCTATCTATAGCTAGAGTACTAGATGTAGATACATGCGCACAAGTCTCTTACATAAGTGAGTCCCACCGTGTCCTGCAATCATAGTGCATGTGATAAAGGTAGTACAATTCTAGGGGTACTTTTCAATTATAAAGCGTTGAGATTTTGGAAAGCTCAATTTGGACTCATGTAATTGGTATGGGAGACGTTAGCTCGAAGTTAAATATCAACTGCGATGTTCAATTACTGAGGTCGAAGCGATACATTTGCCAGCATGACGTAAAGCTAAAGTATGACATGTACCCAGCTGCAGGCTTGTGCACTAGTACTTAATCACATAATTTCTCCACAAACTCAATGATACGTGTGTCATAGATCATTGATGGTAAGTGCTTTTCAGGGTAGCTGCTCGTACCATCATTAAGCTCCCTTGTAGAAATTACTTTGCATCTCATTAGTAGACCTGTAGCTGTAGCTGGGTAATTAAGATAGCTAAAGCTATAGTGTCATGTCGAATACCTGATGGCTGATGTTTAAGATCTCTACTATGTGGGAATGTACTTATGGGATGGAAGCTCCACAAGCTGGACTAAACGTGACACCTGATTGGGAAGTGCCAGTATTCGCAACATGTATACATTTAGAGAAATCAGAATTGAAGACGAGCTTTACAAAGTTGAGCGATATGCATGGTCATGGCCAGCTCAGGTTTCTTGTAAAACGAAATTTCTAAACGGCTGAACAGCACCTTTAAAAACTATTCATGACTACTCAGTTAGCTGGACAAGTTAAGGATTTTGTTTTACTGCCCCAGGATTGTTTTTCGTGATTGCGTTTGCATGAATTATAAATCAAACGGCAATTTGGGTGTACATCTGCTGCTATGAGGTCTATGACGATATGGAAACTGCTTGGTCAGCTCCATTTGGGTAAGAGGTCGACAATCTGCAATTGAAGCAAAAATAATTTATAAAAACATCTGATAGCCAGCAGTTGCGATTGTAAGGGCATCTTGACCTTGAACGTTTGTCACTACACGAGGAGGCCAATACATCAATTTCAAACTTTCACTCGCAATTGAGGTCATTTCGAAGATCGATAGTATTTGACCCCAGTCCAACACACAAACAACCACAAGCAAGCACTCGAAACAATGTCACAGAGAATAGCTGTTGTAACTGGTGCCAACAAAGGCATCGGAAAGGCAATCGTCCGCAATTTGGTTCTCCAATCAAAAACCCCTTTGCTAGTATACCTGACAGGACGCAATATCTCTCTTGCTGAAAAAGCGTCTGAGGATCTAAGATCGGAACCTGCGGTGAAGAATATACTTCAAAAAGCAGAAACAGTTCTAAAGGTCAAGCAACTAGACATAACCGATGAAAAATCAATCCAGACATTTGCCGACTATATCGTTGAGCAACACAGCGATCGCGAAGGGTCTCCTAAAGAGATCATCGACCTGCTGGTCAACAATGCTGGAATAGCTTCTAAGGGATCAACCTTCAACATTGAAATCGTACGCGACACTGTAGGGTGCAATTATTACGGAACACAACAAGCCATTAGAATTCTTTTGCCGCTGATGAAGCGCGACGGTAAGGCTAGGATTGTCAATGTATCATCGGGTGCAGGTAAACTACGTAACCTACCATCTCAGAAACTAAGAGACGAGTTTTCATCACCAAGTCTCACGATGCAGGATCTGGATAGACTTATGAAGAAGTTTGATTCGGATGTTGCTAGTGGACAGTACAAAGAACAAGGTTGGCCTAGTGCAGCTTACTCGGTGTCTAAAGTTGGACTTACGGCTATGACCAATGTTTTGGCCAGAGGGCATAAGGACATCTTGATAAATTCTTGCTGTCCAGGATGGGTCGCGACTGACATGGCGGGGCCCAACGCGACAAAGACACCAGATCAAGGGGCTGAAACACCCGTGCTCTTATCTATCGGCGATATAGGTAATGCCACAGGCGAATTTTGGGAGAACGGAAGAAAGAGCACTTGGTAGATGATTCATCAAATCATATAAATAAACACACAAATGTTCATAGACTTTATTATTGAGTTTTAGCATTCTGAATGATTGTGTTCTTTGTTCTTTGTGTCTATCTTAATGCGGTTGGTATGGGAACTCTTCGCACAGACAGTGTTCACATGTAAAGAGTATTGATCATCACACACTAACCTTAGTTTTTGTTCAACGTCAATCGTACCCTAGTTCGGTTAGTGATGATCGTGCAAGTTTATTTATGGAAACCAGGTCATCCAAAATCAAGGTTCTGTTGCACTTAAGTATGTACTGCGCCATTATTCATTAAAAGAGCCTCCATTCTTAAGCTTTCAATCAACGATTTTCCTAGCTATATGCCATGATATCTAGGGCCGTTCTGCGATAGAAATCTAGAGAGAAACTAGACAGACGAATACTCGCCTTAATTTGCAAAAGCTATGATATAGTTGCGATGCGAATCAAACGCATCAAATACGAGCTCACCCTAATAATTCAAAGTGGCAAGATGCACCCCACTAATCACGTTGCAGAGCACAATGTTGTTTGTGAAGTTTTGCGTGACAAATTATGAAACTAGTGCCTATAATTAAGAATAATACCAAGCCTCCGTTCATCATTCTTCGAATGGTACTTAAAAATAAACTTACATCATAAATAGAAGAATAAAGCACAGATCCCTTGGACTATGGTTGTATTTTTCCAAGTCAAAACACCATGATCTTCTCGATGTTATTATCTTCCTCTTTCACGAATTAGATCATACAACAAATATACGTCGTCAACATGTCGAACAACAATAATGTAAATTGGAAACCTGTAATTATTGAGCCGTAAGTGATGCTAACAATCTTGAAAAGTTTAGCGAACATCAGCCTGGACTTGAGCTGTATGTACGACCTCCTCAAGATGATGGGTTGGAAGTGGTGGAGCCGTTAAATCAGTACGAATATCCTTCGCACTCCAATGTGCCATCAACAGCTCCACCGTCAAGCTACAGTGCAGAAGCATACCATGGCGCGTACAAACCAGAGCACATAAATCCTGTGGATATGGAAAGACAACCAATGATGGCACCTATGCTCGGAAACGCAAAGATGGAAGAAAAGTCTACAAGAGACAAGAGGAGAATCTGCGGTGTCAAACGATGGATATTTTTCACAATCGTTGCAATAATAGCTTTAATCATTATTGGTGCCGTACTTGGAGGTGTACTTGGAACGCAGTTAACACATAATAATTCAGGCTCGTCGTGAGTAAAACCATGATTTCATATAACCAGTTGACTAACACATATATTCTCATATGCATCAGATCATCAAATCGTACTGCCACCCCCACAGCTACGGCAACTTCTACGCCGCTGGCCATAGCTGCTGTCAACGGAGATTCTAACAACAAAATTACTTCCATTCACCAAGATGCAGCCACGGACGACTTGTATATTTCTGCCTATAACGGGAATACTTGGCAAAATCAAGTCAAGATCAATGGAATTAGCCCCAAACCAATGTCAAACTCACCTCTTACTACTCTTCAAATACCAAACACTGAACTTGTATGTCGACTCACTCCTTTAAAACATATTTATGCTAACTCTGCCAAGATTCACATCTTTTACCTCGCAGACAATCTAACCATGTATGATGCTTACGGTTTTGCAAATTCTTCATCATGGCATAACGGTCAATTAGCTCCGCAAACGCAATATCGCATCCTTGCCGCTAACGGTACAGGCATCGCTGCAACTCCGTGGATGAACGATCCACAAGGGCAACAATATAGTTTACGAGTGTATTATGTTGATTTTTCATCGGTGACGGTAAGAGAACTGGCGCTCGATCCAGGATACACGTGGATCCAAACACAACAATTGTTTGGCGGTGCTATTTCATCCTCATCTTCGGTAGCTGTGACTTGGACACCTGCGGCCAGCTTTACAAATACATCATCCCAATTAATCAATCTATTCTGGCAGGACGCGCGTGGCAATGTTATACATTATCCTTCAGTCGATGGAAGATGGGACGACAGTAGTAGTGAAAATATAGCAAATATTCCGGTCGGTACAGAGCTTGCAGCTACTGCGTGGACCGACACAGCGAGAACTTTGTACCTGTTTTGGATTGATAGCAAAGGCGTGTTGACTGTCACACAAGGACGAAAAGCTACTACTGGCACGTTCAATTCGCCTGCGGAAGTACTTGGCATTGTCAAAGCACAAGTACCTATGGGTCCACTGACGGCAATCAGTTGGGACTCGAATATACGAGTGTATTATCAAAGCGCCACTAATCCAAACACTGTGACTGAGGTTGGATACAGCGGGGGGAATTGGCAGACTGATGGCACAGTTACGCCTAGTACTCGGTGACCTATCGTCGTCTAAACTTAGATAATTGTTTTGTTCATGCGCACTAGTGTTGTAGCTTAGCGTTGCTTGTAAATACATCATACGGCGTTTGGTTCGGATTCCATTGCTTGTACTATATCCCTCTTTGTTTCCATGTCATAATGCATCAAGGAATATTGTGTTTGTAGATCATGTCTAGTCCTCAATTTTCGTAAATATAGAATTTTTTATATTTGTCACTCTTCAGCTCATACATCGATGGTCGAGTAAGTTTTTGGATGATTTGAACGTTTTTATAAGATCTTGCAAGTTTCAATTGACCAGGTCTCGGCTGTGATATCTTGATAGTGAAAGTAGCAATCTAATATTTCGCCCAATAATTACAACAAAAAATGATTCTTTTAGTCAGAATTGCAGATTGACATGGAGTATAGACAAGGCGCTGAAGTCATGAGTGCAGTATGTACTTCTATGAAAAAGTGTAATTATACAAGAGAACGACACGATAGTATCTCTAAGTTTACAAAATCATGGGTATCGAGGATAAGATAGTATACAGAAACTTTGAAAGCATTTGCGCAACATCGGACATGATTTGAGTTATGGGGGGTTTTGGATTGGGGTATGCTTCGAGTAATTCCAAAATGATCAAACGAAGTGCATTGTATGAAATTTATGGTATCATCTTTACTTGTCGCGATGTGATGATGATGTGACAAGAGGCGTGCTGTTCTCTCCATAATATTGACATCGACGTTGACGAAGAATAGCTCAATGAGAGTGATCTTAGCAAGTTGCGATTGCACTTGCTAAAGCTGACTTCTCACTTGAGGTCACCGTTAGACCATATACTGATTTGACCTTGGTATATGCGCAAGCGTATGTGCAGTGAAAGGATGACTAGAATTATGGTCGTTAGATGAATTACCTATTAGGAAAATATCAACTTACCAGAGGTGGCATCCATTGGGACGGGTCACTATCACCCTTGGCTTCATTGACTCGACCGGTAACTGCCCAGAGTTGAGGATTGACTAAGTCGTTGGCGAATTTTGCTCGTCTCGGTGTATCCCAAGCTGCAGCACCCGACTTCCATGCTTCTGACAAAGGAACTAAATGATCGATTTGCTAGTAAAATTAATTAGTGTGTAAAGTTTTCGATGTGGAGAGTGTATCGTACAACATCCACGGATTTTGTCCATGTCGCGGCGTCATAAGGACTATACCAGGAACCAGATATAGGGTGACAAGCTGAGTTGACTACTACATCGGTTCCATCTCGCTGTAAAACGACTTCCCGAGTGTTGCAAGTGCCATTTTGTTTCAGCCAAAGAGGGAATTTTGGTCGTGAATAGCCATCTTGAGAACCTTTTACTGCGACGGCCAGTCCATTAAGAAGTACCAAGGCATCCGGTCCTGATGGTACATTAGGTGCGGAGCGTACGCTTATATGTGATTTTAGCGTCGTTGGTGCACTCAAGACAGTAAGGACGACTGAAAGAAGAGAAAAAGTGATTAACAATCGCAACATGATTTCTCTAATTATAAATTATCGATGTAAAACAGGATTGGTATACGGCAGTATGCTTTTGAGGAAGCGATGCAAAAGGATTGATCTCTCAACCAAGTTACTTCAAACACTGCAGATTAAGAACTATTTATTGTGAAATTTAAAGCTTGTAGAATTTGACCACAAAAGTGTAAATAAAGAGTCTATAAAATCATTTAGGCCTAGGCAACAGTGCACCAATCTATCATGGCTGTTAAATATTTGCCATAGTACCTGAACCATTTGTCCAGATCATGCAATAGTCCAATCACGGATGGCGCTCTTGTCACGACACGACTTGTAGCTTGAAGTCAAGGAGCCTACCGGTCAAAACTCGAAGGTGGTATCACGACACGTGTAACGACCACGAACTCTCATTTATCGATAAGCTGACTTCATATTGATACCTTGTATATGATCCCAGACCACGCAACGGATTAACTAGGGTAGAGAAGCTTATTTATGTCTGAAAGATATGCTCTGTTGTGCTGGTCAATATGGATAATCTTGTCAAAGGAACCCACTTTTTAGCCCGGTGCCTAGGATACATCCCTTTCATTAGTGTTTGACAGAGTTGATGCAGAAGGACGCTTCGAGATTAACATACTAAAAACCGGCCAAAATTTAGTCCCCGAAGGTGTGCCGTTTTATCTTGTATTTGGCGTGGTTGCAACTTTAATTGGACATAGAGTTCTTCCTGAATTTGGAAGGTCGAGCTTTGAATTTTGCTATAAGTTAGTGATTGGAGATTTAAGCACTAACAAGTGACTTAGTTCCACACATCTTGAAATTGATAAGCCACAACAAAGTATCAAATCATCTACGGTTACGACCCAAACTACCTTGACTTCCAAACATGCAATTCAACATGACTCTTCTGAGCCTTGATATCGTTTTCATCAACTGTTATAACGCACCCTATGTCCTTGCTTTACCAACATCTGTAACAATATGGAGATGCGCCATCTTTTTTCACCAAAAATCATGTTTCCTTGAAACATCTGCTGAGTGCAATTTGCCACAGAGATGTAAATAAAAACATGTAAAGTTGATCAATAAATCTTGATGCTCAGACTGACATCCGTCAGGATACACTATCTTTAAGCACATGTTCCTGCGTGGCACAAATTTTCTCGATGCTTAGATCGTACTTCTGCGTAAGCCTGTTTGCATCACTCATCGTTAGTTTTTTTATCCAATGGCTATAATTATGGACATCAAATATTGTGTGGCAAACCCTGTCACAAATTAGAGACTATTCGCGGCACAATCGGCCGAAAAACTGAATACAAGTCGGCTCGTTAGTGCAGCTGCAGCTGTCGTGTGAATTCTTTCAGAGTTTTGACAGCTGCGGCGTGTCCAAAGCGGAATTGGATAATTTTCAAGGGTCAAGAACAGCACAGAGACTACAGCTGAAATCTAACATATACCTGCACACTGTATACCCACACACAATGTTCATAATACAGGCTATAACAAACATACTTAATCTCTTACAATGACGTTACATGCAGTCTTGGAATGATATTCGAGGGAGTTTGTATGGTCATCCTGACATGAATGTGATATGAATACGAATTAAACTGTACTTAAATAAATATTCTTACCACATTATACAAACATACAACTGATTAACTCAGAGTCAAATTCCATATCACGAATATCATTAAGACCGCAAGCGATAAGTATCATGCATAGTGCTACTGATACTCACTGTAGAATCAAGCTGATAATCATATGCATGCGAAGCTATAAATCCTAATATCTGGAATGTTTGTTCCGGTCCTCATGACGGTTCTGGCCAAGCACAAAATTAAGTCAAGCTAAGCTAGTATAAAGCTTGAATCGGCTTATATGGAGGAGCGTGTATAAAATGGAGACAGCCTACGAGATTTGGTCGATTGCTAATCTTATAAACCGGTATGTCCGAATATTCTTGAGAAACATCTACACTAACAATGACTTCGCTGATAATAATCTCGTGTAATGATACGTACATACTCCGTCAAATGGTCAAAAGATCTTTTGGGGAAAGCAGCTTTGATGTTGGCAAATATTACATCGCACTTTGAGACGAACTCAACACCAGTCCCCAAGATTATGCAATTCACAACTTAATTCAATAGTGGAGGTTGTTATCTCATGTCGGTTCGTCAAACGAA
>Ga0160427_10002618_pt1 | contig 10817 bp, 9 predicted proteins | sample SolpanmetagenomL_FD_108194 | JGI IMG/M metagenome (GOLD analysis project Ga0160427, IMG submission 108194) | Solar panel surface microbial communities from Lawrence Berkeley National Laboratory, California, USA - L | ecosystem: Engineered > Built environment > Solar panel > Unclassified ...
CCCCCCCCCCCCCCTTCCTCTTTCTTATCTTCTTGGAAGATCCATAGGCATTGTCTTGATAAGACGTCAACTAACTTTCTCTTTTCTTTTTACACAGCTTCTCGAAGACGAGCTTCGAGCCGAACGTACTGCCAAAGCTAAAGCTGCTGATACTGCTACATCTTCATCCACACCGCCACCCTCAAATCCAACAAATCCACCGCAATTGAAATCTCGAACATCCTCTGATATGTCCATCGCTCGCCGACCTTCTGTCACTCCAACACTTGCATCAGACGATCCAGCTAAAGAGAAGGAATTGGAATATCTGAAGAATGTCATTTTGCAGAGTCTTGAGGTTAAGGATAAAAAGGTGCAACTACAGATGCTACCTGTTCTGACAAAGATTTTGAGGTTTGATAAGTATGTCTTTTTTCCTCCCCTGTCGATTTATATTCGTATACATAATAAGCAAGAGATGTTTGCTAATGTATGAAAAACTCTTTATAGGAAAGATGAGCAGCGATGGATGTCGGTTGTAGCGTCAATTAAGTAGATTGGTGATGGGTTATGCTATATTTCTCCTCCACGCATATGTGTGAGGCTGGAGATATGGTTTGATTATTCAAGTACTGTTTTGACTGCCAAACTAGGCCAAACCTATATACTACAATCCGGTTCGATTTCGACTAGCGTAGATCCATTGACGGAGTAGTCATTTATGTTTTGGCCTTCACAATACTCGTTAAAGGAATACTGGTAAGCAGAGCCTCTAGAATTTTATCAATTTTAATTTTAACTTTTTTTACATTGTTGGTTTCATCAAAGTTATTGATTTTCGTCTCGTATTGTTTTTCCTTCTTCAAAGACAACATTCTTTGGTTACTTGTAGTGGAGTTTTTGTGTCAAGTATAATATTCATAAAATAATTCTTTGGTAGTATGCATATACATTACACATATATATACTTACTTACACAATTGCTAAGCCTTGCTAATATAATGGTCACTTGGAAATGTTTGTCATTTTTTTAATCAGTGCAAATAAATGGGGGGCTTACTTCCATGCTTTCCGGAGCCTGTCAAATGTATACTTAGTATTTAATATATATTTGTTCGCAAGATGATCGAATGGTTCCTCTTTATAAGTTACCTGGTATCTTATGATATGTTTGTCTTGGCCGTGACTGTGGAGAAACGTTTATCCGCCAGCAACCAAAATGAGCCTGTGGCTTTTTGTGAGGCAAGAATCCCCAAAAATTTAAAATGTCTCAAGGAGCAAAGTTAACGAATGACAAGCATTACGCACAGCGGGTTCATACTTGCTTGGTGTCCATGACCCCCCCAAAATCAAAGCACTAGCCTCTTCTCTCGTAAGCCTCCTTTTTTTTCTTATTTTTGCTTTTCTTTTTCTTATCACAAAGACCTGGTTTTGCTTATCGAGAATGTTAACACTCGAGCGTCCGTCATCGATAATCAGGTAATAATGTAAAGGTGCGCATTCCGGTCCTCTGTTAGAAACGAGAAAGGGCGTCTTGTGGTCATACATTTCGGCACGAAGGAGGACAAAAAAATCGATCAAGAATGGATTTTATTTAGCCTTGAGAACCTAGGTACCTGTGAAAACATCCAGATGCCTGACAGGAGCAGCGTCATGGTTCTGATAACAAAGGGTAGATTATGGGATTGACTTAATTGTTATGCACTAGCATGTATCACAAGGCTTGGTGTGTTGGTCCAAGATTTGTGTCTGTTTATTGGCCCGTCCATGATCGAGGGAAAAAATAAGATAGAAACGTGAGGTTTGTGATATGATCCCATGCTGCTTTGTCTCATCTTTAAGATGACCTCAAAAAGAATACAGTCAATCATTCTTTTTGTCATACTTCCTTGACTTCGCGATCAATCATCACGAGAAGAGCCCAACTTGTAATCTCCTAAAGAGTCTATCGGGGAGTTCCTTGAGGCCTGTCGAGAAAGACTGTTCACACGTGCTTTAGATTGCAGGTTGACGCTTACCCTCCTCAGATAAACAACATTTTTGGTACCATAACAACAACAGCAACAGCGACAACAATAACAACTTCACTCTTACCTGGTCACTACTCATCTCGACCCTATTGTTCATCTCATGGCGTTCGAGAGAGACCTATAGGCAGAATCCCGCTGCATTCGACAAAATATTTCCAGCAGTCACTTGTATATTTCTCGAGCATACTCGACCAGACAACGGTCGTACGTAATCTCGCATCACTCATAACAAGATGGATAGCGTTGGTGGAAGGACTTCACCCAGTCCCGTCGAGTCGTCAGACATGGGAAATGTTTCTCCGACTGCTACTCGAATTCAACAGCAGCAGCCGATCCCAGCGAAATCACGACCTGAGATGCCAACGTTGGATACAAACTACAGTATGAGTGCCGAGTCGACGACTTCAACAATCAGAGCACAGAACAGGCCAAGGGACAACTCATGTAAGATAATTTGACACAAATATTTTCGGTTTATTGAAAGAGTTGAGAAGTAACGCTTTTAAATATTTAGCTGCCTCAGCCGCGTCTGAGAACTCAAGACATACAAGATCCATCACATCTGCAGATCGTAGACGCTCACCTATGCCTCCTACTGCTACACAAAGCCCTCAAGTCCGAACACAATCACCAGAAAGAGTCCCACCTCGACCGAAACCGGCTCGTCGAATGTCGTCCAAATTACCTCAGCGTGGACAGGAGTTTAGTGTCGACGATGACGAATCGGAAATCTTGCAAGACTTGAGAAAGCAAAAGATGCAAAGAACTCTGAGCAGAACCGCGAGTACGGGATTTTCAGCAATGAGAAGGATGCCATCGATGAGACGACGTGTAACCACTGCTACTCTGAGGGAAGATGAAGAGGCGGAGGACATCTCGGAACAAGAGGCTATTGCAGAGGATACGGCAGCAGAGAATGATGATGGGGATGAGACGGATGATTCTGAATATGAAGCCAGTGATGCGGGGACCGTGGATAGTTTTACACTCAAAGTATGTATACAAAGAATGATGGAGTCATGAGTTGCATTTGCTGACGAAATACAGGACCGTCAAGAAGCTATCAATGTTACGCATCCATTTGGTATCAAGATATGGAAGCCGTCACTCTATAAAAAGGATCGATCTGTACAACGTTTGGCTGAGGGCGAAATTCATTCAGTACCCGGAAGGAGCGTGGGAAACCTTGTCTACCTGGGAAATTTTATTTGGCTGCTGGTCTTTGGATGGTGGATGGCTTTAGCGGCTACTGTTGGCGCATTCGCGTGTTTCATATTTGCGTTCACTGAAGGTGGATGGGATTATGCAAACGCATACTTGGGACTAGCGTCCTACATTATATATCCTTTTGGTCGATGCGTACAACTAGACCAAGATGATACATATATCGATGAAGACGAAGGGGAAGGCCGAAGTATAGGAGAGTATGAACGGTGGCAGGGTGGTGACCTTGAAGGTGGTGGTACAAGAACATTCTTCGAACCTCAATCTCGAACTCCTCGATTGTTGGTCGGACACCGCCGTGAGAGTGTAGATAACCTCAGTGAGACCAATTCTCTACTTGGTGCGGACGAACGTAGAGGGCTTCTCAACGGCGAAATTCAGGACAATAAGAAGAGGAGACGCTTGTTTGGTCGGGGGAAGTGGACTATGAGTCGTATAGTCTTTTTCCTGTTTTTCTATCTTTTTATTGGTAAGTATATTCCCCCAAACTATGTCAGATGATGTGCTGATTGTGTTTTAATTTAGGCCCTATATTTCTGCTAGTTTGTGGATTCTGTTGGCTGTTCGTCTTTACGATTCCTATGGCAAAAGTCACCTCTTTGCTTCTATCGCACTTGCGCCGCCATCCTCTTGCCCTTTCCTTCTTACCAAACGGTGCCAAACCAAAGCAATCAACTACTTCTTCGGTGCTAGTGTGTACTTATAGAGCTGTCGGTCTGAAGTACTACAAGTACACTATTGATGGCACAAACATCTTTTTTATAAACCTCATCTCTGTGGTGTTTTTCGTCATTTTTGACAACTGGTTCCTTGCCAAGTTTCTCAAGATTGACTCCGGAATCACATCTCCTGCTTTTCTCTTTACGCTGTCACTCTTCTCCATCATCCCGTTGGCGTACTTTATCGGGCAGGCTGTGGCATCCGTTTCTGCTCAATCTTCCATGGGCGTCGCTAGCGTGTTGAATGCATTCTTCTCTACCATCGTAGAGGTGTTCTTGTACTGTATTGCCCTCATGGAAGGTAAATCACGTCTGGTGGAGGGAAGTTTGATCGGCAGTGTTCTTGCTGGAATTCTACTCATGCCTGGTCTGGCTATGTGTGCTGGAACAACATATCGAAAGACGCAATACTTCAATGTGAAGAGTGCAGAAGCTACGGTTACCATGTTGTTGTTTGCTGTAATTGCTGCTTTCGCTCCAACTCTGTTCTATCAGATTTATGGAACGGTAAGTTCTTTTTTTGATTCATGGTGAGATTGACATTTAGCTAATCTATGACAGTACGAATTCAATTGTCGGGACTGCAATGAAACGCCCAACGCACAATCACAAGATTGTCGCCGATGTTATTTCACTCAAGTGCCTACTGTAGAGGACCAATTTTATCTCAAGGCAGTACGACCATTTTGTTACATCGCTGCTGTCTTTTTGGTTATAGCTTATGTTATTGGTTGCGTCTTTACCCTCAAAACACACTCAAATTCAATATGGCAGACGCAGCCACCACCCCCACCTCAGCAAGTACACAAGCCGATCGTCTCAAGACCTCCTTCTCGATCACAAGGAAGGCCAGGCAGTATTAGTAGCCTTCATGGTATCTCAGAACTTATTAAGCCTGCTAATGGATCCATGTCTGTCAAGGATTCTGTGTTGTATAAACGTATCTTGGGACAGTCTCTTCAATCCACTAGCGTCAACGCAAGACAAGGATCAGATGCGTCAGGTGGTACTGTGCATATTGTACCTCCACATACTCCAGCTGGTGATAGAGAACCTACGTCAGCCGCATCACAACAAGGACCTGACCCATGGATGTCGCAAGAATCACCCGCCGTTGCCATTCCGTCGCTGACCAACGAAGAGAATCTTAATCTTACTAGAGAGGTTGCAGAGATGGCTGCAACGGCTGCGACGGCTGCCGTGGCCGCTGTACAGGATGTACAGAGACACTTGCCTGATCGAAAGAGCATACCGAAACATGTCGCTCAAGTCCATGTACCTTATCAAGTGGAAGAAGAAGCTGAACATGGTGGCCATGATGCACCAAATTGGGGACGGGCAAAGAGTATGATAATTCTATGTGGTGCCACAGTACTTTATGCTGCTGTTGCTGGTAATTCTACCCGCTCATAATTCCTGTCAATCGATACTAATCTTGACGTATAGAAATTCTTGTCAGCACGGTCGATGTTGTCTTGGAAAATGTCAAAATCGATGAGAAATTCTTGGGGATAACCTTGTTCGCCTTAGTACCAAACAGTACTGAATTCTTGGTATGTTTACCTACTTTGTGTTTGAAAGAATGAATACTGACAGAAAGAAACACAGAATGCTATCTCCTTCGCCATCAATGGAAATGTAGCACTGAGTATGGAAATTGGTTCTGCTTATGCGCTACAAGTGTGCCTACTACAGATGCCTGCTCTCGTGCTATTCACAGCCTTTACAACAGGGAATGTAATGACAAATGAAAGTCTCAAGCACATGTTTACGTGAGTCGATCCCTATGTAAAGATGATTAAAACAGGAAAGCTAATGTTTTATTGATAGTTTGATCTTCCCACAATGGGATCTCGTTACCGTCATTATGTGTGTTTTCCTACTCACCAACATTGTGCATGAAGGGAAGAGTAATTACTTCAAGGTTAGTTATCCTTCACTCGCGCTGTCCCGTTTTACATATGGCGAGAGATGTCCTATCAAATTCCGTTGACAAAGTATTTTACTAAACCTATTGGCAATATACAGGGTTCGATCTTAATTCTTGCATACGCAACTGTCATGCTTGGATTCTATTTTAGTGGATTCATTGACGGTGGTAATTATGACCAACCCAGCATGATGAGTATGAATTCGTACAGGACGCAAAGGGGCCCCTCCCATCCTGGATTTGTTGTTGGGAACAAAATAGGACACGCAAACGAGCTGTGGCGTACTGCTAGTTGATTATCGACATAGTTGTAGTGTCTCCCTGTGTATTGCCTGACACGTTGTTTTTCTCTACTTTAGTCTCTTATTGATGTGTACTTCCCCTTTGATGTTATTCATCACGGGTTTTATGGACTCAACAAGAACACTCGTTTAGTTGCTTTTTGTGCACTTGGTTTTAGCTGTATACCTAGTATTCTATTTGCTTGGCTTTGTTTGGCTTCGTTGTGTTTGGTTTCTCTCGAAGGCATGTGGCGTTATGTTCTGGTGTTTCTTCTGAGCTTGATTCTCTTTATCTGGTGGTAATCTATTTGTTCTCTTGTTCCCCCTCTAAATTGTGAAGAATTATGTCATAGCGTCCCTCAAGTTTTTTACACTTTGAACATGAATCTATGCAGACATTCTTGCATCTGTTTTTTAGCATTCTGTTGGCTTTGTTAGATGAATTTTTGCTTATCATAGTACTTGATACATTCGTACAGTGACCTCAGAATATAATAATGGTGGTTTGATACAATGAAATGCATGGATGGTTGCACACGATACATTTCCCCTTTTGAGTCAAACTAAACTGTGCTAGGAATAATAGTAGCAATAGGACAACACCACCACCCCACATCTTCGAGTCCCTTTCACGAAGGAGAACACCTTCACGCCTACATTCCTTGACCAGCATATTATATCTTTCTGTCCCTCCTCAATCATCTTAATTTATCATCTACCTGAGAACACAGCTATACTGACGGACACACCTATTTATCTTACATCGCTGTCATCATCAACATCAATTGGTCATCAAACATTACGCGATCCATTATACGGTCGTTTCTGGAAATCTTAACCTGGTCTGTCTTCAATTCAAGAGACGACGGCGTCGAACTTAAAATAAATTTGAGAGACAACCAACAAAGCAACTAAACTTCAGAAGTATACAGGCGTGTTGAAGATCAAAAGTAACCAAAAAAACACTTTGAATAGTTGGTTGGAAATCCTAGTGTGGAACTCGTTATTGTTTTCCTCTCAAAAATGACCTCAAGATATCGCGTTGAATGTAAGTAGGAAAAAACAATACTGGCAATCCTTTATACCGTAACAAGCCTTACATGTCTTGTTATTTTCCTCTCCATTGGGAAACAATACTACTACCATGAACTGGAATGAATAATCCTGCAGTTTTATTAAACAATTTATCAAAGTCGGACTGCTAATTCGGCGTTTTTATGTATCAATCCCTTGGGTATTACAGATGCGCTCAAGGTAGGTCTTAGTCCTTGCACCTTTAATTCATAAGGGTTGCGAATAAGACCTTCTGTCGATAAGTATTCTAACATGGCTGTGTTTTGATATTTTAGACTCATAGAAGAGATCAACTTATCGAATGTATGCCTCCCCTCTCTCTTTCTCTCTACTGGTAATTCCACACATAAACGAATCTATTGAAAACTCTCTTGACTCGAATTAGTCTCTGTACCATCTGTAAGGAGAGGGCCATAGTTCTTTACTAATGCGCAAAAAATTCAATAGGGATTAAGGTATGTGTATATAAGGCTAGAAGCACAGTTTTTGAGTATCTCGTAATCCTTTACTAGATCCTCCGTTTGGGATAAATTCCTCTATATCATTTTCTCTACTCTCGTTTTTCTTTCTCTTTGGCTGAAAGACGACCAAATCTTTCCCTATCTATCCCTCTCATTCATTGATTTTAATCTCGTTTCTATATAATGCTCACCTTTTGCTTATCAAGACGAGAGGGGTACTGGTGGGACAACGACAAAATAGGGCTTGCTAGCGGTTCCATTTGTGCTTCATTCACAGCCAAACATTATACACCGCGATGGAACAGTCATGGTCGACATGTCATCAAACGCCCGTAAACGTTATGCGGAGATTATGAGAGATGTAGAAGCATTAATCAATGATCATAGTAGGTCTTTTCCCTCTGTCTATGGAGTACATTTCCGCTAGCGATAGTATGATACTATCACATAAAAATATCATAACTAGCAGAAGGAAATCAACATCGCAAGGTGCAATTTGATAATGAAAAAACGCTCTCTGCTAATGCACAAGGTTTCGGGTCACAGTCAATCATCAAAATGCAGGAATCGCAGATCGTTCGAAACTGAAGCTGCTGGTACCTACAGTCGGGATCTTCTTTACCCCACTGCTACTGGAAGAAGCATATATGGCGCAAGATGAAAAGAGAGCCATCAGTTCCAGAAGATTTGTTTCACCTGTAAGTGACTGTTAGATTCTAAAGAAGTCTTCTCATTGCTTGGGGAATTAATCTTGACTTTGGGTAACAGTCGTTCAATGATATTCGACTCATTCTGAACACAGCACAGGTCATGGGTTTGATCAGAAGTGGACCACTTAAACTGGTTACGTTTGATGGAGATGTTACACTTGTAAGACAAACTTTTGGACAAAGGAAAAAGAGAAGGCAGAATATATCTAACTCAAGACTAACAACTATATAGTATGATGATGGCGCTGTATGTTGTGTTCGAGATTACGGAATTAAACACGCACGTTCATGCTAATATCGATTGCATCCATTTCTTAGTCGTTGATTCCATCAAATCAAGTGATGTATGTTTTCAATTATACATGACACATCCAATTCATTGGAAAAGCTGACGACAAGGAAAATAGATCACGAATCTTGGAACTAATGAGAAGGGATATTTGCATTGGTATTGTCACAGCTGTACGTTCATCTTCGACTCCCTTTGCCTTTCGCCCCTATATTTTTGCATTCTCAAACAGAAAGAAAACCCTCCTTTCCACGAAACCCTGATCATTTTCCCTCATTAAACCTTTTTTTCCCATATTCATACGTGAATAGGCTGGCTACACCGAAGCACGTAGATACAACGATAGACTTCACGGTCTTCTTGAAGCAGTCAAAGAAGACAACACACTCAGCTCTACCAAAAAGCGAAACCTCATCGTCCTTGGCGGTGAGGCAAATTTTATGTTCCGCTTCAATGAAAACGTCGAGTCATTACTGGAACCTATTGCAAGAGAAGAGTGGGCATTGGACGAAATGAAAGCATGGTCTGAAAAGGATGTAACAGAGTTGCTCGATATTGCTCAGTCTGCGTTGCTCGATTCTGTTGAATCGATGAGATTGAAGGCGGATGTTATAAGGAAGGATCGGGCTGTTGGTTTGTTTGATCTCCTTCCTTTCCTCTTTCCCTTTTTGCCCACTTCCGGAACAAGATCGAAAAATCTAAAAAAATTCCAAATACGGCACGCACGCGCTGTTCTGAATGGAGAAGGAATTTATTAAGAAGAGAGGAAGGAAAATAATAGATATGAGAAATGGCTAACCTAATGTTTGTACAACCACGTGTGGGTGAGTGGGTGTTTTGGAAATAAAAAATAGGCATCGTACCGCAATCTGGTACCAAATTCTTTAGAGAACAGCTAGAAGAAACGGTTCTTGCTGCTCAGAAGACCCTGGAATTATCTGATGTAGGCAAAAGGTTACCATTTTGTGCTTTCAATGGTAAGTTTGACCCTTTCCTTCGACCTAGAAAACTAAATAATCCCATGCACATCATCATCCTCATAAAATGAACACAAAGTTTCCGCAATTCATTTGTTCCAAAAGTTCAAAAATTAAAAAAGACTTGGAAAAGGAAGAGGAATAAAGTGATTGAAAAAGAAAAGAAAAAAAGGATTGTCCGATAATAATTCTAACTACTATTTCTTGTTCCTATATAGGCGGAAACGACGTATTTGTCGATATTGGTGACAAAAAACTAGGTGTGGCCTGCTGTCAAAGGTTTTTTGGTGATATCCAAGGATTGAACACACTGCATGTTGGTGATCAATTCTTATCAATCAGTGGAAACGATTTCAGGGTTCGTTCCCTAACTATCAAGTCAAATCCTTCCTGTTGTCCTACCTCGCTTTAATATTGTTGATCCCCCTTTCCAATGAGAACGATACATATTTACATATATAAATCAAACCTGATGTACTGATTCTTTGACATATATACATATAGACACGAATGGTGTGTACGACATGTTGGGTTGCTTCACCTGCAGAGACTGTGGAGATGTTGGATGAGTATTTACAACTGGTGGATGGCGGGTGGTAAGCATGTCATATTACAAAGAATAAAGATAAAATGGAAAAAAACATGGGAACATAAGGAGGAGAAGAAGGAGAAAAGGCTGGAGAGTTTTAAAACGTCCTTTCTGGCTTTTCCTTTCTCTGTCTGTCTCTTCTACCTTTGGTCGCCCTAGATATGATTAGAAGTCTTTTTTTGTTTTGTTTTTCTTTCCTTCTCTTTCCATTGTATATAAACACAATATACATGGCGTTTTTAAGCAAGTGCGAGGGGAAAGAGATGGAAGAGATTCCATATCATAGTAATACAAGGATGTGGTCCTATATTCTTTTGATGTGGAAGAAATATAGTACGGTATTTGATGGATTGCGGAGTTTGATAAGATATGATTTTGTGTTGACTTCACCATTGTGACACGCATACGTACATGATCCGTGCACATAAGAAGCCATCACTGTCCTATTCGAAATGCTTGATTTACCACAATGATACATAACATGAAACTAGCATCGCCCTTACTGTATAAACATAAACGAGTTTCCGCAGGTAACTCAAATATCATCATCATTA
>Ga0160427_10002619_pt1 | contig 10813 bp, 8 predicted proteins | sample SolpanmetagenomL_FD_108194 | JGI IMG/M metagenome (GOLD analysis project Ga0160427, IMG submission 108194) | Solar panel surface microbial communities from Lawrence Berkeley National Laboratory, California, USA - L | ecosystem: Engineered > Built environment > Solar panel > Unclassified ...
AGGAAGTTGAAGAAGACGATGTCGGGACTTTTGATCGATTGCTAAGCTAATTGTGAGTAAGTGATGAGCACTCGAAGACAGGGCTATGTACGTACGATGTTTCAAAGGCTAGCATGTCGGCATAAGAATACGATGCGCCAACAACTTTTGGGCTTTCTTGGCCTCTGTATGAATCATGAGTGTGTATGTCGTCGAATGTGCAATGGCATAATTACCTTGAAGTAGGTCTGCCAGGACTAGTCACAGCTGATCTCGTCTTCCAGAAAGAGCTCCTAAGGGAAGGGTATTAGTGAAAGGCACAACTGATAAGAGAAAGCGGATCAATACTCACTCATTTCGGTCTTCAACATAAAAATATGACAAGAATGATTAGCTCAAGTGAATCCTTCTGTATAATTTCGTTGTAAAAAAGGCCTCAACCTGCATACTTCATCGTTGCCAGGTTGTCGTGAAGATTGGAGTAGGAAAAAACATGCCAACTTGGACCATTTCCTAGACAGATCAGCATCAAGTTGGTAGCTAATCATGCTAGACTTAAGACTAACATACCTGCTGCAGCTGCGGTGAAGACTGCTCTCTTTTCTTTCCTCCAAACATGACTTTTTGTATCGCGTAGAGGTCGGTCTTGTTTGATCTGGCAATGTAATATAGGACTAAGCGCAAATGCTTGTTTGATGGACTATGAAGCGAGCGGACTCTCGTAGTATCTTGCTTGTGTCTAGTGTTTGAAGCTGAGTAACAAAGCATTTACTGATTTGATCAAAGTTGGTCTGGTCTGATCATTTGCGCTTCAAGGCTAGCTAGCTTTCCATAACAGTGAGTGAGTAAATAATGAGAACAACAGTAATGAATCTGTAATCGTGAATGGAAGAAAGGATAGATGAATCCGATTCTAGAGATGTTTGCATCACCATCATCACCATCATCACCACCTATTCATCATGGAATGGCACTGCCACGAATCAGTTCATGTGGCTAGTAAGGCTGTGTGTCTCTCTTTGTGGCTGAACAGCAGAGGTTTCGCGTTTCTCTGTCTCTGCAGCAAAAAATGAAACTGGACCACTTCTTATTATGATGAATCCTGCAGAGCAAGCACCAAGTATCCTCCATTCACTCATCCAGGAACAGACACAGAACCATCACATCGTCTCTCTCTCTCATCTCACCGTCATCTTCATCTTCATCTTCATCTTCATCCATCCATCCATCCATCCATCCTACGACTGACCCATCTCGCAAGCATCTAGCACATCTCATCTGACAGACTACTCACAAGCATTCAAATAAAGAACTCGAAAATGGCTGACGAAGAACTGATGGATGATGATCTCTTCGCTGATCTGTCAGTCACAATTTTTCTTCTACATCATGGTGTTTGCTAAATTAGAATTGCAGCTACGGAGATGACGAACCAGCAAGAGACGCAGGACTTCAATCAAAACAGAACACTTCGAAAGCAGAAGCACCTGTAACACAAGTGAATAGCAACCATGCAGTAAATCCAGTTGTACCGGGAGCAGACAATCAAGGGCCTCTAGAAGCTGCTGCCGAAGCACAAGAAAGTGCAAACCAGACTGGCAACACTGAACAATATTGGCAAGCGCCCTCAAATGAGACGCAGAGCAATTATGATCAAAACAATATACAAAACTATCAAAGTAATCAGAATCAGAATCAAAACAATGGAACAGGGAACAATGGGTACTATGGAGAAAACTTTGGTGATAACAATCAAAATCATAATCACGGTTACCAAAACCAGTCACATGCACACGAAGACAGTGAATACACACCTGCTATTAAAGAAGATGGGTAAGTTCATTCCTTTCCTTAAAGTGATTCACAATAAACTTGAGCATATCCATCAATTCCTACCATATGGATAAATGAAGGAGAACACAAGGCATTCTACCATTTCTGGCCACAGAATGAGGTCCAACAAGAGGTAGTTTTATGTTGTCAGAAGACCAATGGTGGAAAACAAGTCATCATGCCATAGGAATTGCATATCGCAAGAGGCTAGGCTACTAGGCTGTAGACGATGACATAGGGCTCGGAGTCTGTCAACAACAGCGAACCATGCCTGTAGGAGGGATTCAGCATAGTCTGGAGTATTTAATGGTCTTGAGATAGAGAGCAAAATTTACTTCACATCATGTTTGCTTTAGGAGCAAAATAAGAAACAATCCTGTTCGAAGATCCTACAAAAGACATAAGACACTGGCAAGGAGTGGAGGGACATAGAATGAAATTTGGCGGAATTTTCGAAAAAATGCAAAAAATGCAAAGCAGTACAATGGCCATATACAACTAGCTATCTACTTAGCGCTAGCGTTTAGATTCTGCTCAGATCAATCTCGCTCCGAGTTCACTTGACAAAGGTGTTGGAGTTTAGTTAGACCTGAGTCATAGCTATCCGTTACAAATGGAAAAAAAAGAAGATACTATTTCATCCAACAAGAAGAAACAAAAGAATATTCGAATTTTTTGCCTGATAAGATTCTTTGACTTGGCTTGTGTACATGGCCGAATGCTCAATCACTGAGAGCAAGAGCATATGGGTCATGCCGTCTTGTTCATGTAGAATCTTGACACACAAACAAGCCTTGTCCGACGGAAGCTGAACGATATCGCATCATGAAAAAAATGTTCTCATGTCCCGAATCTAAGGGATGATACATGGAACATGACCACACAAGAGAACGCTCCTGTGCAATCTGGGATACAGCAACATTTTCTATTTACCGGATAATTCCCAACTAATATGCTCAAGTTTAACTTTACGCGCATGACTTGAATGACTACTAATCGTGCTTGTTATGTTAGAAAAATGTTTATTGGTGGATTGAATTGGGAGACAACAGATGGTATGTAGTATTTGCTTTAGATAACTTGATTTCTCTGACTAGAAATAGTTTCATTGAAGGAGTACTTTAGCCAGTATGGTGAAGTGACTGAGTGTACCGTAATGAGAGATGGACCTACGGGACGCTCACGTGGTTTCGGATTTTTGACCTTCAAGGACCCTAAGACTGTAAATATAGTCATGGTTAAAGAGCACTATCTAGATGGAAAAATTGTATGTATTTGGCTCGATCTTGATGTACTTAGACTAACTAGCAAAAAGATTGATCCTAAACGTGCCATTCCACGAGACGAACAGGAGAAGACTTCCAAGATTTTTGTGGGAGGTGTTTCTCAAGAAGCCACCGAACAAGATTTCCGAGAATACTTCATGCAGTTTGGAAGAGTTCTTGACGCTACATTGATGATAGACAAGGATACGGGTAGACCTCGTGGATTTGGCTTTGTAACTTTCGATAGCGAAACTGCTGTGGAAAATGCTCTGAACGAACCGGATCTGCGGATCATGGACAAGCCAGTTAGTCCACTCGTCTTCTCATTTTGCTCTAGCTAAAGTCTGACTCCATTATAGATTGAAGTGAAGAAAGCGCAGCCTCGTGGAAATACTAGAGGTGGTAACGATGAAAATGATGGCGGTAACAATCCAAATTTCCGAAATTACAACAATAACAACAACAATAATGGAAATGGCGGATTTCGAGATCGTAACAATCGTCAGGACAGGTACAACAATAACAATTCAAATGATAACTTTGGCAACAACGGCCAACAGCAACAGCAAAATATGAATGCCGGGCCCAACGCTGCAGGTGGAGCAGCTATGTACAATGGCATGTCGCCGCAGATGATGGCTCAATATTGGCAACGTATGCAACAATACTGGGCGGCTATGCAACAAGGACAAATGGGCCGTGGTCGTGGCGACGCAATCCAACCAATGATGAACCCCATGATGAATCCTATGCTAGGTATGATGGGCATGCAACCAGGTATGGCGATGAATCCTGCCATGATGCAGCAAGCCCAACTACAACAGCAGATGATGGCAGGCATGGGTGGCATGAACCCCATGGCGCAAATGGGTCAGATGGGTCAAATGGGTCAAATGGGAGCAATGCCTGGTCAGCCCATACCACAGCAGAATCCAAATATGCAGCAGATGGGTCAAGGATTTGGTGGGGGTCCAGCACAAAGTGGATTTGGAAGTCCCCCTCCACAACAAATGCCACAGGGTGCTATGCAACAGCAACAACAGCAACAACTTCCATCACAACAGCAGCAACAACCAAAACCTCAGTCGTTCGATAATCAACAACAACAAGGGGGATATACACCTCAATCCCCACCAAGTTCGAATATCAATTTTGACGACCAGAATTCCCAGCAACAACAACCCCAGAACATGTACAATAACAACAACCAAGGTAACCAGCAGCAAGGCTATCAACAGAACCGTACAAACTCTCCCTTAAATCCACCTACAGGTCCAAGCCGTGGCGGACCACCACCTAATGCACCAACAGGACCTCGAAGCGTCAGAGGTGTTCCAACCGGTCCTGGTGGTGGTAGTGCTAGCGGTGGCGGCGGCACTACTTCAACCTTCCGTGGTGCTGGTCGGGGTTTTGTCAATCGGGGAACTAACGGAGGAGCTGGTGGTTATGGAAGAGGTTTCCATCCATATGCTAGGAACAATAATAACAACAATAATAATGCTGGTTGAGATTGTGTTTTTGGACATCAAAGTTTCTGCGAAAATGGGGGATTGCTAATAATCTTTATCGTCTTCTTTTTCTTCCTTCTTTTCTACCCTCATGCTTATGTTTCAATGTTCTAATACAATGCTTTAAGCAAAAACGCTTATTAAGATATTTCTATACCTTTTCACATCAAATTTTAACTTTAAGTCGATTTAAATATGAACTTAAGTCTATATTATCATTTCCAACTGTTATCACTGTCTTTTGTTTTGTTTCTCATAGTCTCTTATTATGCTCTTTCTTTCATCAATAATTGAAATGTTAAATGTTAAATGTTTTGTACGATAAGTATATGGTTACTAGGTTAGTTTTATCTTATTGTTATTATTGTTTCTGAGATTGCGCACCATATTCCTGAGACTTGATATCTATCTCATCGTCGTATACAATACCGGTTGTATGTTCAATATTATTAGTACTATATTGCATGTTATATCTTCCACATGTTCGGCTACAAAAAATTCAAATCATTCTTTCCAAGAATCCTTGCTGGATCTGTATAGAAGAAGAAAAATAGAGAATAGTTTGTACGTGTCGAACAAAAACTGCAATACGATATTATATTTAGGTAGATTATAATCGTCAAAGTATCACATTCACTCGCATTCAGTCTCCGAAGATGTCTTTCCATGTCTTCAATGTTTATATATAAGTAGATGAATTATTTATCTTGTCCTAGGAATAATCAAAAAATGGTTGTTAAATATATATAATGTAGAATCGAGGCGTACAAAATGTCTCTGATCTTCTTTTTTTCGATCAATAGTAAATTTCTGTTGTCTTCCCACCCTTTCCTTCATCACCTAGCATAAACTCCGCATATCTCAACCGCCTACTTCCGCCTCCTCCCAAGAATTGACCTGGATTCACAACACAACATCCTTCGTATACCACCGCGAACGCCGGGCTTGTAGGATCCGCCAATACGAGATAATTTGGCAGCGGAAATAGCGAGAGTGTATGTGTATAGTCCCACAGTAACGGTCTAATGTTTAGAGGAAAGGGCGAAAGGAACGATTGGTCAAGAATTGTTTTTACAAGCTACGGATATTGTTCATTCTTCAAGTCAGTCAATGTTTTCATGGTTGATGAACAAGACATAAATAAGGTAGATGGTGTGGATGGATAAGAGACTTGGATACATACCTTTCTTGCCAACTTGACTTCGTCATTTATGATTTCCTCACCAGCACTATTATTTACTGGCGCAGCAGTGGATATCGGCACGTCAGAAGTACCTTCTATACCATCGATATCCATCCCTTCATTCATTATGTCGATATCATTTATTGTAGGTTCCTGAACTTCTTGAGGAGGAGGCTTGAATCGAACACTGTTCCTGTTAAATCGTCCACCAAGCTCATCCCTGAAAACAACAATTTCCTTTGTAAAATAGGAAATTCTTGCAGGGTTTGATGTGAATATGACTTTTCCTGCTGTTCCTGCAGGGTTGTTTGCATTTTTTGAGTTTGCTTGAGAGAATAGTCGTTTGGTTCGAGTGGTGAATATATCTGGGATACCCTTCCTTGGAAGAACACCAGCAGCGCCTGCGGTGAACGCAGCCGTCCATGGATCAGCGTCTGATGGAACGAAGACAAAAGTTGTAGAAGTTTGAAGCTTTGTGAAAACACTAATTGTATTTGCAAATTGATCAAAGGCTTCTTTATATGCTATGCTTCCATTAAAACCTTCTGAGACGAATTTCCCGCATAGTACACATATCAAGGGAGGTACTGGATCTTCCTCCCACTGTGTAAAGAGGCGGCTTAGTGCTTCATGGGTGCGAGAAAGGTCAAGATGGACATCATTCAATATGATAACTCGACCCTTTGATGCATCTACTAATTGTCTCTCAGCACGGCGTAAACCCCGACCTCCGGAGCCGGTAGTGGAGAATTCTAGTGGTATGTTGACACCAAGTAAATCGGTATGACCAAAGACTTCTGCAGACGCCTCTCGTCGTTCGCATGGAGGCTGGCCTATTGTGCCTACAGTAAATTTTCCATTGGACTCGTAGATGCCATCGAGTAGTGCGAAGCTTCCAGGGTTGAACCAGGCACCGTTTTGCGGTACAGGGGTAGCCTGACTAGTGTCCAAGTCTATAGATCCTGTAGGGTCTTCAAGAACAAGGAGACCAGTCTCGGGGGATAGGGATAGCAATCCGAAGAGGTAAAACGGCAGGCCAGCACGACCAAGCAGATTTGCTACTGGTGTTATTTTATAGTAAGTTTTGGAGCCACGAGTTGTCAACTTGTTGGAAGGCGTAAAAGTTGGCGGCTGGAATGATACGTTCCGCAGAAGACGGTGATATAAGATATTGTATCGTGTGTGGAAGAGTCCATGCTTTGCCGTAGGCGGAGGAAGGAGTTTTGGTTTTGGAGCTCTGATCTACTGGTATCAATTTCACTGCTTTAGACCGAAAGACGCTGACAATCACTGAAGACTGACCGTTCAAACTGTTTCTTGGTGGTATTGTAATTAAACTTTGGTTGACTAAAAGCATTGACAATGTGGAGATAATCCTGCACATCAAACGTCTCGTCCGGACCATCGACGTCCGTGCTCGTGAATTGTGGAGTTTGAGGCAAAGCTTGAGATTCTCCTTGGCTTTCTGCAATCGTCGTATTACCTGAGGCGAAATCGAATGTCTCTCCTCTCCCCAAGATGTTCAATTTTTTTGCACCACCTGCCGGACCATCTATGCCTTTAAGCACCAATTTTAATGCATCGCCACCATCCACAAGAATACCATTGGCGCCCTCATTTCTTTTCCATGTTCTAGCAATCTCTTCCAGCAGCTTTTCGGCGGATCCGTTTTTCCATTCAGCTCCACACTTTCGTCCTATGAAAGAACACAGTATACTCAAGGCATCCGATTTGAGAGTGAGATTGTGCTTTTTTGTGAACACTCGGAAGGCCAATGGTCTCAGTGATGATACCGGTATCTCGACAGCTAGTAGCTTAGGCGGAGCTGCTGCAGGTGCCCTTCTAGGTTCCGGGTGTCGGGAGTACGGTGGTATCTGGGATGATTGCAAAGGAACAAATGAATCTGATGTTGGGAAAGCCGAAGATGGAGGCGGCGAAGGTTTCCTTGGGCGAGCAAAAATCGGTGCTTGTTTGATGGATATCTTGGAGGGTAACTCGGGATCTTGAATAGTCATGTCCCGTAGTCGCTCGCCTGCTGTGGAGTTGATGAAGCTATCTGTAGACTCTGATCGCAATGCCGGCAACGGCGAGGAAGGCCTGTGAGGTGGGCTACTGGGAGCACTCATCCTTCACAAATTGATTTAGTGAGCTTCTGTGGATGTTTGGTTCTTGTTGTTCTTGTTGTTGTTGTTGTTGTTGTTGTTGTTGTTGTTCTTTGGTGCAACTGTCATGTTGAGATCAGATGTTTTGTCAACCACTTTGAGATGTGTGTGTGCATCAGTCGGTTGCTTTGTTTGCTTGCTTGCCAGCTTCAGCACGTAGATTAGTGGTGGTGCTGGGTGGTGATTAGCTTGACGCGTCTTGAATTGAATGAAATTAAATTGAATTAAATTAATTAGATTAAAATTGTATGGAAGGGGAACGCGTCAAAAGCTCGTGAATTTGGGGGGGTTTGCTTGTTTGTTTGCATCTATGCATGTGGGTGTGAATGAATGAATGAATGAATGAAAGCAGCACCATCAACCATCCATCCATCCATCTTTCAGTACATTCATCATCCCTACTGTTGAAAACTCCTCAAACTCATTCACAGGTTACAATTGTTTCTTTTCCAGCCATAAATACAGCTTCAGTCATTTGCTTAAAAAGTCCATCAAAATGAGTGCTGAAGCATCACTGCCTGTTCCTTCGGAGGACAAAATAGAAGCGTCAAACACAACCACAGAGCCAATTGAAGCATCAGCTGCTTCAGAAGAAACTCCATCTTCCACTACAAACGAAGAGAAGAAGCAGTCACCTTTGTCTCAGAAACTAGCAAATACTCTTGCAGCCGCCCACAAGCAATACGCGCTCAAGAAGTATGAGGACGCTTCAGAACTATATGCACAAGCAGCCGAAATTCAAGACTCGATCAACGGGGATCAAAATCCTTTGAACGCAGACATTCTTTACTTTTACGGCCGGTCTCTGTTTCAAACCGCCTTGTCAAAGAGTGACATTCTTGGGTCTGGCGTAGGAGGCGCTTCGGAGGAGAAATCAGCCAAAAAAGAGAAGGATACAATATCAAAACCATCATCAAGCAAAGATGCACAAGCGCCAGCCAAGAAAGGTGTTTTCTCATTCCAAGGAGACGAGAACTTTGATCAATCAGACGAAGAAGAGGAGGGAGAAGACGCTGAAGAGGGTGAGGAGGAGGAGGAAGACGACTTTTCGCTCGCCTTTGGCATTCTAGATCTTTCAAAGACGCTGTATCAGCAGCGGCTGGAAACTCCTAACGATAAAAGCGTAGAACGACAGATAAAAGAGCGACTAGCAGAAGTATATGATCTGCTAGGCGAGGTATCACTCGAAGGAGAAGCGTTCTCTCAAGCTGTCGTGGACCTTACTGCTTCATTAGACCTCAGAGAAAAGCTATATCCTCTGGACTCCACTTTGATAGCAGAGGGCCACTACAAGTTATCATTAGCATTGGAGTTTGCAGCTGTCGAAAAGACGGAGGAAGATGACGATGAAGAGAGGGAGCATGATGATGCTCCTAAAATAGACCCAAAAGAAGGACGAGAATTGTCAGCTAAGCACATGGAACTGGCTATCGCTTCCTGTCGCAAACGTATTGAGGGTGAAGAAGCAAAAATCAAAGAAGCAGAAGACCAAGAAAAAGCAGAGAAGTCCTTGTCAGAAGCTAAAGATCTAGTCAAAGAATTAGAACAACGTTTGCAAGATCTCACAATGCCACCTGAAAAAATCGCGAAAGAACAGCAAGAGGATAGACAAACAGCTGTCAACTCTGTCCTTGCCTCAATGCTAGGCGGAGACCCCGCTGCAGCCAAAAAGATGTTGGAACAAGCAATTAGCGGTGCCAACGATATAGGCGGCGTCGTGAGGAAGAAGGAGAAGAAGCTGGAGCCTATAGCAGAGTCGTCGTCTTCGTCATCTGCAGTGAATGGTAACGCCAAGAAGAGAAAGGCAGAAGAAGACGAGGAAACGGCTAAGGAGCCGACCCCTGGTCCTACGGATATGTCAACAAAGAAAGCAAGAGTTACAAGTGAGGATGATGAGGCCGCTGCAACTATATAGTAGATATTTGCTATTCTTATACTTTTTTCTTCTTCTTTCTTCTTTCCTCGTTATCTTCTTTTTGTCTCTTGTTCTAGCATGTTTTAGCCAGTTCGAAAAGTCATTATAGGTCTGGGTGTTTGCTAGCAAAGGTTGGTTAATTCTAGGTCAGAACAACATGGTTAATAAACGTAACCGAGTCCCTAATGTAAAATGATGCTCGTCACATCTGTATAACTCCCTATATCTGCAAAGTTGGATTTCTGAAATCAACACTAGTAAAGAACCTTTTCATAACATTTTCACCACGTGGCTGCCATTATACGCGAAATGTATAATTGATGTTGAGTAAATAGATGGCTTTTGGCTTTTAGCGTGTGTGTAGGGAAAGATCAACGTAAACTGAGCCTGGACCACGTTTGGGGCACTTTGTATGATGTCACGGTATTCGACAGGCATCTCACCAGCTCATCAACTAAAACTTACCACCATCTCGAATCTTAAAAGGCTACACTGACCACCATACTCTCACCCATCATGATACATACAATCTCAACAACGTCACAACCACTCGTTCCAAACATCAGAGTGTTGTATGAGCACTCTCGATCGAACCATCCTTTTGCACCAACATCTGTCACATAAGTCTTACATCCAAACCTCTTCAGATCACCAACAACAACAACAAAAACAGTCCTTTTCTTCCGCAACAATGGCTGCCTCTGCTGCTCCCTGGCAAAAGCTCTTCCTCGAGCACGTCCAATCTCTCGGCTGCCAAACATTCACTTTAGCCACTATCCGCAACAACAAACCCCGTGCCCGCACCGTCATCTTTCGCGGCATGTACGGCTCCCTTCCCGACAACCATCACAACAAAGCCCCCCGCAACTCGTCTGGCTACTCCTCAAATATGCCTACCTACTCCACCGACATCCGCATGCAAAAAGCCCACGATCTCGGCGGCGAAGCCGTACTCGGTCCTGTAGAAG
>Ga0160427_10002620_pt1 | contig 10813 bp, 15 predicted proteins | sample SolpanmetagenomL_FD_108194 | JGI IMG/M metagenome (GOLD analysis project Ga0160427, IMG submission 108194) | Solar panel surface microbial communities from Lawrence Berkeley National Laboratory, California, USA - L | ecosystem: Engineered > Built environment > Solar panel > Unclassified ...
CGCTCGGACAGCTTGTGGATGCCTTCCTCGGCGATGCGCTTGCGCTTGGGGCCTTCCATGTCGAACGGCCGGGTCACGATGCCCACCGTCAGGATGCCCATCTCACGGGCGAGTTCAGCCACCACCGGGGCGCTGCCGGTGCCGGTGCCGCCGCCCATGCCCGCGGTGATGAACAGCATGTCGGTGTCGTCGAGGTACTCCTTGATGCGCTCGCGGTCCTCGATGGCGGCCTTCTCGCCCACCTCGGGATCGGCGCCCGCACCCAGGCCGCGCGTCAGGCGGTCGCCCAGCTGAATTCGTACCTCGGCGTGGCTCTTGGCGAGCACCTGCGCGTCGGTGTTTCCGGCGATGAACTCTACTCCGTCCAGTCCCGATTCAATCATGCGGTTCACGGCGTTGTTGCCCGCCCCGCCCAGACCGATGACTCTGATTTTGGCCGCTTGCATCAATACACTCCTTCGATGGGCAGGGCCGTGGTTGCCCTCCCCGGACGCTGCACAGGAACATCTGTATGCCATGCAGTCGGAAACTCCGCACAGTGTAGCGTACCGCCTGGGACAAGGAAGGGGCCTTGGCAGCAGGGCGTGGCCCGGACCGGAAGGCCGACGCTCCTTCGGATCAGCCGGCTTCCTTCGGCCCCTTGAGCCCGGTCCGCCCCTCGCGCTCTTCCAAGACGGCCGCCACCTCGGCCGGATTCACGCCCACCTCGGCCATTGCGAACAGGGTATGAAACAGCAGGTCGGCCACCTCGGTCGCCAGCTCGGTCCGCGCGGTGCTCCGCTCGTCGGGGCTTCCGGCGGCGGCGTTTCTGGCGGCCAGCAGCACCTCGCCCGACTCCTCGACCACCTTCTTCAGCACCCGGTCGAGGCCGCCCGCGTGCAGCCGGGCCACGTAACTCTTCTCGGGCAGGGTGTGCAGGCGCTCCTGAATGGTGGCGTAGACGCGCCCCAGTACGGCGCCGAGCGCGGGCGTGGCTCCGTCTTCCGGTTCGCCGAGCAGTGGCGTGTGAAAACAGCTGTAGGCGCCGGTGTGGCAGGCCGGGCCGGTCTGAATCACCCGGTACAGCACGCTGTCTCCGTCGCAGTCGAGCGAGACGCTCACCACCTGCTGCACGTGCCCGCTGGTGAGGCCCTTGACCCACTGCTCTCCCCGCGAGCGGCTGTAGTACGTGCCCTGCCGGGTGGCGAGGGTGTGTTCGAGCGCCGCTTGGTCGGCGTATGCCTGCATCAGCACCGCGCCGGTCTCGGCGTCCTGCGTGACCACCGGCACCAGGCCGTCCGGGCCGAACTTGATGGCGCTCAGGTCGGAGATCGGCACGGTCATACGTCGCTCCAGGCCGGGCGCACGTTCAGGCCGCGGCGCTTCAGGTCGGCCTTCACGCCGCCCACCGTCAGCTCGCCGAAATGAAACACGCTGGCGGCCAAGGCGGCGTCGGCCCGCCCCTCGGTCAGCACGTCGTAGAAGTCGTCCACCTTGCCCGCACCGCCCGAGGCGATCACCGGCAGGCTGACCGTCTCGCTGACCAGCCGGGTGGCGGCGAGGTCGAAGCCCGCCCGGGTGCCGTCGGCGTCCATGATGTTCAGGCACAGTTCGCCCGCGCCCAGGCGCTGCCCCTGCTCGGCCCAGCTCAGCAGGTCGACTCCGGTGTCGATGCGCCCGCCGCCCACGAAGACGTTCCAGCCGCCGCCGTCCTGCCGACGCTTGGCGTCGATGCTCAGCACCACGCACTGCGCGCCGAAGTGATCGCTCGCCTCCCGGATCAGTTCGGGGCGCCGCACCGCCGAGCTGTTGACGCTGATCTTGTCGGCCCCTGCGAGCAGCAGCTGCCGGAAGTCGGCGACACTGTTCACGCCGCCACCGACGGTGAGCGGCATCATCACCGCCTCGGCCACCTGCGCGGCCACGTCGAGCATCAGCTTGCGGCCCTCGTGCGTGGCGGTGATGTCGTAGAACACCAGTTCGTCGGCCTGCTGCTGCTCGTACGCCTGGGCCAGCGTCAGTGGGTCTCCGGCGTCGCGGTGGTCCTCGAAGAACCGCACGTTCTTGACGACCCGCCCGTTCTGAACGTCGAGGCAGGGAATGATGCGCTTGGTCAACACCTGCGCAGTCTAGAGCATCGCGTCCGGGCGGGCCGCTCCTGCACGGTTCACTCGGCGTCAAACAACCTGTCTGTACTTTGTCGAGAGGGCCGATCAACGGTGCGTGAAGGCGCTGACCTTCATGAACACGCAGTTGACGAGGTGCCGGGCCAGGTTCCGGGTGATACTGGGACAGTTGTCTCACTGGAAGCTTATCTCCTGTGTTAATATTGTCTTAAGAAAACGGGGAGAAGCGCACAAGCAACGAAGCCGCACAGGCCCGAGGAGAGAAGACGATGGGGAAAAGGCGGCACGTCCTGCTGGTCGACGACAACCCGAACGATCTCGAGCTGGCGCTGGAGGTGCTCGGCGAAGGTGAGAGCGGCGCCGACTTCGCGACCGCTCAGGGCGGCCCCGAGGCGATCGCCTACCTGGGCCGCCACAGTGGCCGCTGCGATCGCCCGAGCCTCGTGCTTCTCGACCTGAACATGCCGCAGCTCGACGGTCTGGGCGTGCTCGACGCCATCCGGGCCGATGCCGCCCTGCACGACATTCCGGTGGTCATGCTCACCACCAGCAGCGAGCAGGCCGACATCCAGGCCTGCTACCGGCGCGGCGCCAACGGCTACCTCGTCAAGCCGCCCGAGCTGACGATGTTCGCCGAGACGCTCAAGGCCACGCTGGCCTTCTGGCTGGGCCTGAACCAGATCGTTCATCCGCAGGCGAACTGAGCCGCACGCGCCGCGGCGCACCCCGTCAGAACAGTCGGCCTTCGCGGTCCTCGGTCTCGTCGGGCTTCGGCTGCCACACCGGCACGCCTCTGGCCTCCAGCGCCTGCCGCAGCACCGGAATGTTTTTCAGGGCGTGGCCTTTCGTCGTGTTCTCGAACAACACGTAGACCTCGTCGGCCTCGCCCGCCTCCTGCACGGCGGCGATCTGGTCGGCCCAACCTTCGAGCTCGCCCGGCGAGTACAGGTAGTCGTGTCGCTCGGCCGCGCTTCCGCCTTCCCACCAGGTGCCCTCGTTGCGCCCGTGCAGCCGCAGGTACCCGACCTCGCCGGTCACGTGCAGCTGCGGCTCGGGCATGCCGCCCACCGGGGGGTAGTCGGGGCTGACCCACAGCAGGCCGTACTCGCTCATGCCCTCGCGCACCTCGGGTTTGTCCCAGCTGCCGTGCCGCAGTTCGACCGCCAGCTCGTGTCCGGCGAAGCGCTCGGAGAGGTCGAGCAGGTACTTGCGGTTCTCGGCCGTGCGGTGAAACGAGTAGGGAAACTGCGCCAGATACGGCCCCATGACGCCCGCCTCGCGCAGCGGCTCGGGGCTCTGGAGCATGCGGTCGAAGTCGCTGTCTTCGGGCCTCCGGCTGTGCGTGAACACCTGATGCAGCTTGACGGTGAAGCGCACGCGCCCGCCGCTCTTGCGCGCCATGCCCTCGAAGGCCTTCAGGCCCGGGATGCCGTAGAAGCTGCTGTTCAGCTCGGCGCAGTCGAAGTGGCGTGAGTACACCGACAGAAACTCGGCGCTCTTGGTGCCCTCGGGATAGAGCAGCCCCAGCCAGTCTTCGTTCGAGTAGCCGCCGGTGCCGATGTAGACCTTCATGCCCCGATGGTAGCCGCGCGGCCCGGGCGGAGCGGCGAGTCTCTGGAATCGCTCTACGTCCGGCGGCCGGAATCACCTGTTCCGGCGTGCTTTACACTGTTCGCATGAGCATTCTGGAAGTGACCTGCCCGGTCTGTGACGAAGTGTTGGAGCTGAGCGACGCCGACCGGGCCGAACTCGTGGTGGGCGACGCGGTGGTGTGCGACAACTGCAACGCCGAAATGGAAGTGACGGCCAACGACGGTGAGGACTTTGAACTCGAACTGCTGGGCATTCTGACCACCTGCCCCAACTGCCACGAGGAATTCGACGTGACCGAGGAGATGCTCGAGGAGGGCGAGGGCGACACGGTGACCTGCCCGCACTGCCGCGCCCGGATTGAGCTGGAATTCGAGGACGCGCCGGGCTTGCCCTGAACAGCAGGGCAAAATTGTCTAGATGCCTTTCAATCGAAGCTGTTTTGGTCTGGTAACTTTACATCCGAAAAGAGATGTTTCGTGGAGGAAGTGCGTATGGCAACCATCAAATTTGAAAGTCCTGAAAGCGGTGCGATCATTGAGCTGGAAAACCCCGAGCTTGGCGAGCTGGTGCTCGACGAGGACACCGGCACCGAGCTGGAAGTCGTGAGCATCGACCCTCCGCGCCTCGCCCCGGCCCCGCAAGAGGCCGAGGACTGGGGAGAATGAGGAACCGGGCCGCGACATCACGTTCGCGGCCCGCTTTCTGAATGTTATGGCCGAACTCGCCGTACTGTACGACCGCATCCGCCCCGACGAGCGGATGCTCTTCGAAGCCCTCGATGACCTCGGCGTCCCCTACGACAAGGTGTACACCCCGCAACTGAAGGTGGTCTTCGACGCCGCCGGACAGGCGCAGGTGCCCTGGAAGGTCGCCATCGAACGCTGCGTCTCGCAGAGCCGGGGCCACGGCGTTACGCGGGCGCTCGAGGCCTTCGGCGTGAAGGTCATCAACCCCTCTGAAGTCATCGAGCTGTGCGGCGACAAGCTGGCGACCAACGCCCGCCTGCACGCCGAGGGAGTGCCGACGCCACGCACCGGCGTGGCCTTCGACGGCGAGGCGGCGCTGGAACTGATCGAGGACATCGGCTATCCGGTGGTGCTCAAGCCCACGGTGGGCAGCTGGGGCCGGATGGTGAGCAAGCTCAACGACCGCGACGCCGCCGAGGCGGTGATCGAGCACAAGGAAGTGCTGGGCGGCCCGCAGCACGGCATCTTCTACGTGCAGGAGCTGATCAACAAGCCCGACCGCGACATCCGCGCGTTCGTGATCGGCGGGCGCTGCATCGGGGCGATCTACCGCACCTCGCCGCACTGGATCACCAACACGGCCAGGGGCGCGAAGGCGAGCAACTGCCCGGTCACGCCCGAGATCGCCGAAATGGCGCAGGCGGCGGCGGCGGCGGTGCACGGCCAGATCGTGGCGATCGACCTGATGGAAGATCCAGGGCGCGGCCTGATGGTGATCGAGGTCAACCACACGATGGAGTTCAAGAACTCGGTCAGCACCACCGGCGTGAACATTCCGCGCCTGATGGGCGAGTACGCGGTCGGCCTGCTGTAAGGCTCGGTCAGGGCGGGAACCGGGGCCAGGGCTTCCGGTTCCCGCCCTGTCATTCGTCAGGTGACCCGGGAGGCGGACGCACCGCACGGTAAACTGCCCCCGATGACCGAGCGCAGCGACCATTTTCGCGTCCTTTCCGGTGCCAAGCTGCCGAACGCCGAGCGGCTGAAATTCTTCACCGACGCCGTGGTGGCGATCGCCCTGACCCTGCTGATTCTGCCGCTGCTCGAATCGGTGTCGGACGCGGCGACGCACCATCTGCGCACCGCCCAGGTGCTGAGTGGGCACGGCGCCCAGCTGTTCAGCTTCGCGCTGAGCTTCTGGGTGGTGGCGAGTTTCTGGAATGTCCACCACCGGGTCTTCGAGCACGTCGAGCACGTCACCCCGGCCCTGAACGTGCTCAATTTCGCGTGGATGTTCAACATCGTCTTCCTGCAGTTCTCCACGGCGCTGGTCGGGTCACAGTCGACCGACCGACTGCTGCTGCTGCTGTACATCGGCCCGATGGCGCTGTGCAGCCTGCTCATGAGCGCCATCGCCCTGCTGATCACGCGCAGTGAGGCGGTGCGCGGCACCCTGTCGACGTTCCCGCCCGCCCGGGTGGCCGCCTCGCTGGCCAGTTCCGCCCTGTTCGTCGGGGCGTTGCTGCTCGCGGTCGCGCTGCCCAGGGTGGGCTTTTTCTCGCTGCTGCTGCTGTTGCCGTCCTCTCCGATGCAGGAGCGGATCGCCGGCTGGATGGAGCGGCGTTCCAGGAGATAAAAGCAGAGCCCGCTTTCCATTCGAAACTTTTTGTACTGGACAACTTTTAATATGACTGGCGTACCTGTGCTTTACTACTGGGCATGACTGCACCTGAACGTCTCTCGGTCGCCATCGTCGGTGGCAGCGGCTACGCGGGCGGCGAGTTCCTGCGCCTCGCGCTGGCCCACCCTCACCTCAACGTCACCCAGGTCACCTCGGAGCGGAACGCCGGAAGCCCGGTGCATTTCGTCCACCCGAACCTGCGCGGCGTGAGCAGCCTCAAGTTCCGCAAGATGGCCGATCTGGAGGCGGCCGACGTGATCGTGCTGGCCCTGCCGCACGGCAGCGCGGCAGGAAAGATCGCGCAGTTCGAGGCGTTGGGCAAGACCATCATCGACCTGTCGGCCGATTTCAGGATCAAGGACCCGGAGCTGTACGCCAAGTACTACGGCGAGGCCCACCCGGCGCCCGAGAAGCTGAGCGAGTGGGTCTACGGCAACCCGGAGCTGCACCGCGACGACCTGGTGGGCGCGACGCGTATCGCCTGCGCGGGCTGCTTCGCCACCTCGGTGATTCTCGCGCTGTACCCGCTGCTCAAGCTCGGCGTGGTGATGGGCAAAGACATCATCGCCACCGGGCTGGTGGGCAGCAGCGCCGCCGGGGCGAGCGCCACCGACGCCTCGCACCACCCCGAGCGCGAGGGTTCGCTGCGGGTGTACAAGCCGGTCGGCCACCGCCACACCGCCGAGGCGACGCAGGAGCTGCCGGGCCGGTTTCCGCTGCACCTGACGGCCATTTCGACTCCGCGGGTGCGCGGCATCCTGACCACCGCCCACGTCTGGGTGCCCGACGGCTACAGCGAGCGCGACGTGTGGAGTGCGTTTCGCGAGGTCTACGGCGATGAACCGTTCATCCGCATCGTCAAGGTCAACAAGGGCATTCACCGCTACCCGGACCCCAAGCTGCTCGACGGCACCAATTATTGCGACATCGGCTTCGAGATGGACAACGAGACCGGGCGCGTGGTGGTCATGTCGGCCATCGACAACCTGGTCAAGGGCACGGCCGGGCACGCCGTCCAGAGCCTGAACATCGCGCAGGGCTGGGACGAACGCGCCGGGCTGAGCTTCGCGGGCCTGCACCCGGCGTGAGCGGGGAGCGAGTCGTGATCGTCGCTGCCGGAACCACCAACCCCGCCAAGCTGAGGCCAATTCAGAGCGTCTTCGGCGAGGTGTATCCGGGGGCCGAGGTGAGGGGCGTCGCCGTGCCGTCCGGCGTGCGCGAGCAGCCGATCGGGGTGGAGGAGACCACGCTGGGGGCCATCAACCGGGCGCGGGCGGCGCTGGCAGGGGTGCCGGGCGCGGCGTTCGGCGTGGGGCTGGAGGGGGGCGTGCGCTTCGATGAACCCGGGCAGGAGGGGGCGGGCTGCTGGCTGTTCGGCGTGGTGGCCGCCGTGAACGGCGCGCGGCTCGAACTGGGACGCACCGCCGAGCTGCGGCTACCGCCACAGGTCGCCGAGCGCCTGCGGGCGGGCGAGGAACTCGGTCCCGTCATGGACGCGCTGACCGGCGAGCAGAACACCAAGCAGAAGGCGGGCACCGTGGGCTTCCTGACGAGCCACCTGCTGACGCGCTCGGACGTGTGGCAGATGGCCCTGACCCTCACGCTGGCCCCGTTCCTGCACCCGCAGCTGTATCCGGAAGAGTAAAAGGCGGAACGGTTCATGGTTTTCAATTGCTACTCAAAACCTCCGAATAGTTTCCATGTGATATTCTGCCTGGCATGACCGAAGCAGGACGAACCATCATCGTGAAGGTCGGCGGCAGCGCCGGAATCGACTACGACGCCGTGTGCGCCGACATCGCGCAGCTCTGGAAGGCCGGGCAGAAACTGGTGCTCGTCCACGGCGGCAGCGGCGAGACCAACCGCGTGGCCGAGGCGCTGGGCCACCCGCCCAAGTTCGTCACCAGCCCGAGCGGCTACACCTCGCGCTTCACCGACCGTGAGACGCTCGAGATTTTCGAGATGGTGTACTGCGGCAAGGTCAACAAGGGCATCGTCGAGCGGCTGCAGCGGCTGGGCGTGAACGCGGTCGGCCTGAGCGGCCTCGACGGGCGCATCTTCGAGGGCCGCCACAAGGACAGCGTGCGCTCGGTCGAGAATGGCAAGGTCAAGGTGCTGCGCGGCGACCACACCGGCACGGTCGAGCAGGTGAACGTGGGCCTGATCGAGCTGCTGCTGGGTGCCGGCTACCTGCCGGTGCTCACGCCGCCCGCCGCCAGCTACGAGGGCGTGGCGATCAACGTGGACGGCGACCGGGCCGCCGCCGCGCTGGCCGTCGCCATGAAGGCCGAGGCGCTGCTGCTGCTGAGCGACGTGCCGGGCCTGCTGCGGAATTTCCCCGACGAAGCGAGCCTGAGCGAGTCTATTCCTGCCAACGACGTGGAAAGCTACCTGGAATTCGCGCAGGACCGCATGAAGAAGAAGGTGCTGGGCGCGGCCGAGGCGGTGTCGGGCGGCGTGCAGCGCGTCATCTTCGGCGACGCCAGGGCCGGGCAGCCGGTGAGCGCGGCCCTGGGCGGAGCGGGAACGGTGGTGAGCTGAGGCGAACCCGCTACACTCTGGCCTGTGTCTGTCCGGACTGGCCGCAAACCGAACCCCGCCCCGCCCCCCGAGGATGCCCTGGAAGCGGCGCACCTGCTCGCGCTGCTGCTGCGGCACGGTGGGCGCGAGTACCTCGCCACGCTGCACTTCGGAGCCGAGCCCAAGGGCGAGTACCGCCTGACCGCACGCGGCGACCGGGTGCGGGCGCAAGGGCCGTCGGGCACGGTGAGTGAACTCGACCCGGCGAGCTTCGCCGAGCTGTTCGGCCGCTACCACTTTGCGGGGGTGCGGCCCAGCGGCGTGCTGACCGACCTGGGGCCGCTGTTCGGCTAGCGGTACCGCTCTCGCAGGATGTCCAGGTGCGCCCGCTCGTGGCCGAGCAGCATGTAGGCCAGCGCCCGCACCGTGAACGAATGGCCGCTGGCCGTCACCCGGCGGTCCCAGGCGGCGGGCGGCAGGTGGCGCAGCAGCGAGAGGTGCCCGGCCCGCACGGTTGCGAACTCGGCGAGCAGGTCCGGCAGCGTGTACGTGCCGAAGTCGGCCGCGCGCATCCAGTCGTCCTGCTCGATGCCGGGCAGCGCGGCCGGGTCGGCGCGGGCCCCGAACAGCAGGCGGCTGCCGAAGACCCGCTCGGTGTCGGTCATGTGGCCGAGCATCTGCCGCACCGTCCATTTGCCGGGCGCGTAGGTGTGGTCCGGCCGGTCGGCGTAGGCCAGGAAGCGGGCCCGGGTCACGGCCTCCTGCGCCTGCATGGCCGCCAGCAGTTCCGGTTCCGGCACCAGGTGCACGTAGCGGGCGTGAAAGTCGCTGTGTTCGTTCGCGTCAGGCCGGGTCATCTCAGCTGCTCCTCGGTGAGGGCGGGCCAGTCGTCGGTCTGGGTGGCCTGCTCCTGCCAGTTCTCCTTGCCGCTCCACTGCTCGATCTTCAGGCTGTACACGCTGGTGCGGGCCAGATCGTCGTCGCTGATCGGCCGCGTCTCCACGCCGGGCCGCAGGTGCGGAAACAGCTTGGTGCTCAGGGCCTCCAGGGCCTGCCGCGCCTCGTCGCCGTGCAGCAGCGAGACGGGGCCGAAGGCGATCACCGAGCGGTACTGCATCGACAGCTCCAGCGGGTCGTTCGACGGCAGCAGGCGGCCGAGTTCCGAGGCCTCGAAGCACACCTGCTCGGCCCGTTCGCCCGCCCGCTCGGCGTTGGCCCGCAGGCGCCCGGCGAGGTTGGAATGAAATACCAGGTCGTGGGTGGCCGGGCGGTACACGAAGGTGGTCGGGTTGATGAACGGCAGCCCGTCCCAGTGGGTGGCGACGCGGCAGACCTGCAGGCGCGACAGCAGCGCGGCGTTCCATTCGTCGCTGCGGCGGTTGCCCGGCCGGCGGCTGATGGTCGGCGCACGTGTGGCCGGATCGTAGTAGCTCACAGCTTCCTCCCGAAGTGGTGGCTGGTGATGTCGAAGCCGAACTGCAGGTACAGCCGGTGCGCCGCGAAGCGCTGCACGCCCGAGTCGAGGTGCAGCTCCTCGCAACCGAGTCGGCGGGCCTCGGCCTCGGCCCAGCCGAGCAGCGCGCGGCCCAGGCCCTGCCCTCTGGCCTCCGGGCGCGTGCTGAGGTCGTCCACGTACAGCGTGCGCCCGGCGTACAGCAGCGTCATCGGCCGGAAGCCGATCCCGGCCGCCGCTTCCTCCTGCCCGGGCAGAAAGGCCCCGACCAGCCGGTAGCCCTCGGGGTGTTTTGAAACCCAGGCCACGAAGGCCTCGGCCGAACCCAGCGGCGGGCGGTGGCCGCGCAGCTCGTGCATGGCGGCGTACCCGCGGGCCACGTCCGGGCCGACCAGTTCTCTGAGTGTACAGGCCACTGAAGATGAAGTCACGCCTGTACTATCTCCCGAAATTCCCACCCGATCACGCAGTCTGTCCACCCATCCCCGTGACATCATCGCGGCATGACACCAGCTCCCCGTGCCAGCGTCGTCGGTTCCGGCCCCAACGGCCTCTCGGCGGCCATCGCGCTCGCCCGGGCGGGCTGGCAGGTGACGGTCTACGAGGGTCACTCGCGCCTCGGCGGGGCGCTGAGCAGCGCCGAACTGACGCTGCCGGGTTTCGTGCACGACGTGGGCAGCGCCATCCACCCGCTGGGCGCCGCCTCGCCCTTCCTGCGTACGCTGCCGCTCGACCGCGTCGGCCCGGCATGGGTGCAGCCGCCCGCCGCCGTCGCGCA
>Ga0160427_10002621_pt1 | contig 10806 bp, 9 predicted proteins | sample SolpanmetagenomL_FD_108194 | JGI IMG/M metagenome (GOLD analysis project Ga0160427, IMG submission 108194) | Solar panel surface microbial communities from Lawrence Berkeley National Laboratory, California, USA - L | ecosystem: Engineered > Built environment > Solar panel > Unclassified ...
GTCGTGGGTTGAGCTTGTCAGTAAACCACGAGTACAAACTCTCGATTGTCAGCTTATGCAGACCAACGAGCCGAGTTACTAGCTGCAATACAGCCAATTTCTGTTCCAGGTTCAGCTTTGATCGCTTATTTTGTAGATGCCGCGAAAACAGTATCTCGGCGAAACCTTGTGGATCATTGAGCAGGTGTAATGCAGAGAAGTTGAGCAGATGTGGCTGTTTCTTCTTGCGCTCCTTTCTTTTCACTGCAGCCGCGGCGGCCTTCAAGTCGCGCGCTCTCTTGACAGTCTTCTTGTTGACACCAGCTACGTGCTTGAGCTTGCCCATGTCTAGATTGTCATCCTCATCACTCGACTCATCGGCTGCGTCTTCTCTCTCCTTGTCTCCGCCTAAGAAGAAATTTACGCCACCAACGATGACTTTTGTATCTTCTGAAAGTGCAGCCGCTTTCATAATTTCGACCGCGTTTGCGTCTGACCATATTTGTCGCCTCCATAGTTCACGGGTGACGCGGATAGCCCAGATCCCTCTCGGCGACTTAGAATCAGAAGTGAGAAGATTGAACAGGAGCTTTTGAACACTGCGATTCAGCGGTTGATTTGTAGCTTTGGCATTGGAAGTTCGCAGGTCAGAAATGATCTTTGCGTAGAGAAAGGTGCGTAGAGATTTGCTAGGTGTCACAGTCAGGATCGGAAAGAGAGTGTTCAGCAGTCTGCGGATATTAGTTCTTTGTGCTGCGAGCTGGGCTTTGACATGGCATACTTCGCCGAATCAATTAATTGCTTCTTCCGGAGCAGTACCAAGCTGCCTACCAACTTCTCACGCAACTCCGACTCGAGCTCCGCATGATGTAGCTCCAATAGATTGATCAGGTCATCGGCGAAGCCTTTCGTAAGGTCAGGATAGCAGTCCGCGACGTGGGAGATGAAGTCTACGAGATCGCGAATGGAAATGATGTCCTCATTCGGCGCTGATGCCGGCGAGTTCTTGAGGAGATCTCGGTATGCGATATATTGCTCGTACTGGCTTTGAAAATCGTTCTTGTAAGATAATGGGTCCCTACGGATCTTGTGCTGGAGATTTGGTCTAAAGTTGCGTTAGTGGAGGTCTCCAAGACAGATCAGCGGAACATACAGATCAGCGTCGACCTTTTCCAAGGCTCCAAGCTTTCTTTTTGGCATCTTTGAGACGTAGCGACCGGGTTATCATAATATACAAGCAACTTAGGATTGAGGGCAATATGTTTTGCTGGTCGGAACCAGCTCCGGCTAACTTCTGAAAAAGTTCTCTAGCACATGCTGCGTCTCTACAGACTCACCTGCTACAACCGCGATAATATATCCCTTCGACCATTCCTCGTTGGAGCGCGAGGCCATTGCTGTATAACTCACGGACGATATAGCATCAGCAAAGACTACTCCCTGGATTGGGCTCCGTCTTGTGGTTCATCGCTTCTACATCCCTTCCGCTCACAGCTAGCTTCGAGCTCATCCCAAACATGGCGACAAGTCTTCAGCAGCAGTTGGCTGCTATCCATGCCAAAAGCACAAATGAGCTGGACCTCAAAGCACAGCGCGAACAGCACTCGAAGTCGCTTCTGTTTGATCCAAGTGTCGCAAGATCACAGTCTATGGACGTCATATATCAAATATGCTTTGAGGGATTTGAGGAACTATGTGCGCTGGACGCCAGATTTGTCAGATATGAGAGGAGCATATTTGCGGCACACAGTAAGAGCCAGGACAGGCAGTTAATGACAGAGCAGGAGAATAAGGAACTGGATGGAGTCTTGGAAGCCTTCCTCGGTTTGGTTGGCGCACGAATATTGCTGAAGCCTGGGGCCAAGGCAGTGGAATGGCTCATCCGGCGCTTTCGCGTACATGAGCACAATATTGAAACACTCGTCCTCACGTTTCTACCGTATCACTCGAAAGACATATTTCCAACACTCCTATCAATTCTTCCCACACAACTGAGTCCGACGCTGAAATTCTTACATACATATATCAATACGGGCGCGAAACCACCACGATCAGTACTCGTCTATGCAGCAACACACAACACTGCTTTCTTCGCAGCGCTAAATCGTTATGTTCTTTCCTGCGGAAAGGCTCGCACGACTTATCCCATCCTCTTGGCATTTTGGGCAAGCATTATGGCACAGGCTGTAAACGACATGTTTGATACTTCAGCTTCGGGTCGTAGAGCCATACAAACGCAGCGTGAAGAGGATACTTTGATTCGTATTCTTCCAGTACTGAATGAGGGCCTCGCATTGAAGCACACTCCTGATCTATTGCTCGGATGTTATATGATCATTGCAATACTAGTCAGCAAAGCTAATCTCGACGATCATGCACTAGATGAAATGCTGGCAGCAGTTCTGCAAGGAAGCACTGTGGACACTATTGAAGCTGCTCTATCGTGTGCAGCAGTTATTGTAGATAGACGAGAAGCTCCTACACTACCGAGAGGCATTCTGAAGCGTTTGCTTAAGATTGAGAGTATTGGTGACCACCTCCAAGCCATCGGCGATAAGCAGCCGATGCAGCGATTCTTGATCGTGCTATTCCAAAGCATCACTGCCCGAATTGGCAAAGAAGACTTACCGCAAAGTCTGACGTTGCTCCAAGCAGTACTTTCTTCCGAAGGCTTAACGCACCCTCAAAAGGATGTCCTCAAGAAACAGTTGTCCAATGCCATATCGAAAGCTCATCCTGCGGAGTCTGTTGGCAATGTTCGAAAGCAGATCGGCGATATTACAACTATGCTGGAAGATGCCAAAGCGGAGGAGCCTCAAACAGCAATTGAGGACGAAATGGATGTCGATAGCGTGCAGGATGCTGCGGAGTTGACGCAGACGAGTCCAAGCGACGAGCTTGTATTGCCTGAAGTAGCCTTGAAACCCGTTTCTACAAGCAGCTTCTTCACTGCTGAAGCTTCGGAAACCTTCTCGATTCTGCTCAAGGCATTTGAACAATTTGCTGCTGCTAAGAAGGTCGACGCTTTCATGCATGCACCAGCTCTGGACACAGCTACTCCTACAAACATCGCAACATTTCTCGCTTGCGCATGGACATCGTCAGAGTCTGTAGTTGCGAAACATGCCGCGCTGGTCGCGTTTGCTCGTCGAATGGAAATTATGGGCGCTGATGCTGACTATCAGGCCCTCCTGCCTTACGTCCTTATTGCTTTGGCCACCGATCGAGCGCCAAAGGTGCGCCGGGATGCTGCGGAGCTGCTACGAAGGTTTTCGAACTCTGCCTCGAGCAATGCTTCACATTTTGGAGAGTCTGACTTATATGGATCGTTCACTAAGAACATCAAGTGGCTCTCCGCAAAGGACCTCTCGGCGTTGTACACCAAAGTTCTCCTCCCATCACTGGAAGAGTGCGTTTCTGATGCCAATCATATCTCCTCTGTCATCGCTACTGCGCTGAGTTCGTCTTCCAGCGCTGGAGCCAGCAACAACTCCTCCGAAAGGCTGCGGACATCACAAAGGTCGGAAGTGTTTCTTTTCCTGACTAGTCACATCCAAAACACGATTTCTCTCCATACGCGACTCATGCTTCTGAGCACTCTGAATCGAATTGCAAAGGATGGTGGGCATTCGCGATCAAAATATCTGCTGCCTATATGGCGCGACTGGGCTGAAACAGATGAAGAGGTCGTGCAACAGATGTGTACTAGCCAACGAGTGAACAGAGTCAGACTTGATCAGGAGACCCTTCTCGTTGCGCAGAGTGATGACGCCGAGGCACTATCCTACCTTATGTCCGTCTGTCTAGGCAAGGTCAGAGTACGTAACTACTATCAGATCCTGGCATTTGATCGCCTAATTGCTCTGTGGCCTCAACTGCGAACCAAAACGCAGATGACCACTGCAAAGACACTGGTGAATACAACATTGCAAACAAACCAAGATAATATTGCACAAGAGCAAGCAAGAAGTGCCCTTACTTCAATCGAGATAGAGTCCGAGGCTCTTACTCTGCTAGTCGAGGAGGCTGTAGATCAGCTCAACCACCGCGATCAACCCTCTGCCTCAAAACGACGTAGGACCGAGAAGACAGAAATTGCAACCTCGGGAACGGCTACGGAGCACCAAAAGGACGCAGTGAATCGTATTACTTTGATCATGAAGTTGGTGGGCAAACAGCGAACTGGTGCTGATCTCAACCTATTCTACGTCCTGTTTAGTGTACTGCAAGCACTGCAAGACTTTCGAAGCCACAGCACTACAGATATGGGCTACGTCCGCAACCTTGCTCTAAGTAGTCTTTCAGAAATCATGAAGGAAATGAACGCGAAAGCGAGCAGTGTCAAGGTCGATCCCCAACGCATAAGATCCGATCTGCTGGTTGACTGTATACGCAATACTACAGACATAATAGCACGCCGCGATGCACTTCAGCTGTTATCTAACCTCAGTCGTTCTCTCCCGCAGTCCGTCCTTCACAGCATTATGCCAGTATTTACTTTGATGAGCTCTACAACTTTGAGGGAAGGTGATGAGTTCTCAGCACATGTTGTTGACGAAACTATACAGCAGGTCATTCCCTTGCTTGCTCAGAGCTTGAGGGACCAGAGGAAAGATCTTGTGGCTGCCACAGCAGAGATCATTCTCAGCTTTGCGGCTGCTTTCGAGCACATTGCCGCACACCGTCGGCTGCAATTGTATAGGCTATTGGTGGCATCCTTGGGTCCATCAGAGTCTCTATTCGCTGTAATTGCTACGCTGATTGATCATTTCACCCAGAGTGATGAGCCAAATGGGCAACAGGATGATGTCAAGGAGTTTGTGGTCGACTTGTTCCGCCAATTCTCGAGTTCGGAATGTCTGACCAGTGTAGTCAAGCTTACTAATCTTTGCTTTGACAGCCTGCAACCCAAACCAGTTCTCTCGAAGATCTTGCTTAGTCAGGTGCAAGGCTCTCCTGTCAAGAACACTTCCAGGCTACTCGCTGTCCTTCCATTGCTGTTAGACAACTCCAGCTTCCGCGGCAAGATTCACAACGACCTTGCAGATGATGAGAAAGCGTCAGAACTGCGTACCTCCTTCGCTCTAGCTCTGGAAACTATGTTGAAGTTGTCTCAAGCTGCAAAGAAGCATCCAGAGCTGCATGATTCATGCTCTGTTGGACTAGAAAAGCTGCTCGGGCTCTTCCCTCTGAATGAGCTTGCGACCTCGATCAAGCCTCTGTTGTCCCACTCAGATCATAATGTACGGCGTAGTGTATTCAAGACCTTAGAATTCCGTGTCCGAACTTCCAAGAATGTGGACAGAACTTCACAAGAAGCTATTACCGCATTGCTACCTCATCTTACTCGCGTGTTGCAAGACGCTAATGCCACGCAGTTGCGACCGAATGCTTTGGCAGCTATTGATCAGATCTGTGAAAGGTTTGGCAAAAGTGATACTGCAGAAACACTTGATGTTGCACAAGTTATCGCTGGCCCAACTTGTATCGGAAGCGATAGCGAGATTGTTCAGATACTGTCTCTGCATTGTTTGGCTTCAATTGTGGGCATCTTACAAAGCGAGTTCATTCCCCTTCTTCAGCAAGTGCTCTCCAGCTCACTTGCGTGTTTGAGGACAAGCATAACAAAGAGATCAAAAAGCTTGCATACTGCTTCATACGCTTTCTTTACCGCTCTGGCGGACAACGTCCCCTTCATGATCAGTAAGGCGGCATTGCAGCAGATTGTTGAGCTTTCTCATGAATCTGCTGTGGCCCAATTGAGTACCGAAGATGACGAGAGTCGTGTACAGTTCATGCAACTGGTGGCTACGCGGGTCGATATGGTTACGGTGTTGACTATTGCTCAAGTTAGCTGGGATCACGGCGTGAAGCAAGGGCCAAAGGTATGTACTAGCATTTTCATAACTATATTTCCACATACTAACAAGGTTCATCAGGCTGTGCATGATCACCTCAATATGATCAACATTCTCGTCGACAACCAGTCCAAGGGCAACATCTCACGCAACGCTCAAAGCGTCTTCAAAGTTCTGCTGACTGTCTTTGATCTACGACACACTTGCACACTTGAGCAAAATACGTCCAAGTATGATCGAGAACAGATTGAAGCCATAGAGCAAAAGGTCATCACAATAGCCATTGCCTGTATCTACAAGATCAACGACACCATCTTCCGTCCCTTTTTCACTCAACTTCTCGACTGGTCTTCCACCACTCTACCAAAGCGCGAGAATGCCCACCGTACTCTGCGCTCCATCACCCTCTTCAACTTCATCGGCACGTTATCCGAAACTCTCAAATCAATCTTCACATCTTATTTCAACTACGTGATCGACCGTAGCAAAGACATACTGGAGAGCACAAACGCCAAAGATACGACTGTGGTCCAACTGAAGACCGCCGTCCTACGTGCGCTGAGCAGCTCATTCAAGCACGACCAGGACGAATTCTGGCAATTTCCCAACCGTTTTGATGCTATTATGCAGCCACTTATTTCTCAACTCGGCACGCTCCCCGCAGTGCAGGCGAATGAGGAGCTTGTCCCTGCTATAACCGAGCTGGCGATTGCGAACGAGAAATCAGCGGATCACCACAACGCAATGAACGGTGCACTGTTGCAACTACTTCGACATGACAGTGCGCGCGCACGTATGGCGGCGGTGAAGTGTCAAGAGAGCTTGGCCAAGGCACTGAAGGATGAATGGCTGGGTCACCTGCCGGAGATGCTGCCATTTATCAGCGAGTTGCAGGATGACGATGATGAGGGCGTCGCGAGGGAGACGAATAGGTGGATAAAGCTGATAGAGGAGATCCTCGGAGAGAGTCTGGATTCGATGTTACAATGATGAATTTGAGCATGCTGAACGTTATGTAGGTCGGACAATTTCAATTGCAATTTAGGTTTGCACGAGTTAAGTTCAGTATTGTGCATCAATCATTTTGCTCTATCTGCCTTGCACGCCTCAAAAGATACAGATATAGTAGACCTCTCATTGCCACCCTGCTCACTCTCTCAGTAGATGACATCCGGAGATGCCGGTCCCGCAATGATGTCAGGCTGCAGGTGAAGCTCACGCGAGCACCTTGCGGGATCGTTCCAAGACTGGGTTTAGAACAGCTCTTTCACTTCTCAATTACCTCTTCCCTTTTTTCCTTCCAACTCCATCCGGATCCATTCACAAACCCGCACAATGGCTCTCCTCATTCAAGCCTACACATTTCTCTACCAGTACTCAAACTCCTTCTTGTTGAGTGCTCCTCAGAAGAAGCCTGGAGCGCTTAACATGGGGATTTTGAGCACTGGTCAAATCAATGCTGCAGCTGGTTCGTTCTTTCCTCAGTCATCTAATGCTTATGGTTGCACTTGATGCATGACCTCGCCAATGCCTAACTATTATTCCAGCCATTCACCCAGCTGAGACTCATCCTGGAGTTGCACTCTACGGCATTGCGTCTCGTCAGAAGTCTGATGCTGAGAAGGCAGCTAAGGCCTACAAGTTCCAGAAAGCTTTCGGCTCTTATCAAGAGCTACTTGATGACCCTAAAGTGGACTTTGTCTACATCAGTACGCCAAATGGTCTTCACTTTGAGTGGGCGATCAAGGCATTGAGGGCTGGGAAGCACGTTTTGCTTGAGAAACCGTTCACCAGTAATGCTGATGAAGCGAAGAAGTTGGTGGAGGAGGCCGATAGGTCAGGCAAGGTGTTGATGGAGGTAAGTAGCTTGAGAGGGGTTGCATAGCGGATGCTAATCTCTTATCAATCACAGGCGTTCCACTGGATGACTCACCCAGCCGCTCATAAGTGGAGGAGCATCATTGACTCTGGCAAGTACGGGAATGTGATCTCCACTGATGCCATGATGGTCGCTTCGCCAGGTGTGCCAGATGGTGATATTCGTTGGCAATATGACCTTGCTGGTGGTAGCGCTATGGATTGCACCTACGCGACATCTTTCACACGTTATGCTCTGCGAGCAGGCGCGCCAGAGAAGATCGTCAGCAGTGTCGCACGTCCTTACTACAAGGATAAGCGTGTTGATGCAGCCATGTACACCACTGCTCTTTTCAAGGACACGCGCAATGACAATGTCGTGCAGAGCAAGATCTATACTGATATGGCAAGGTAAGCAATGTGCATGGGTAGTCCTAAATCAGTTGACTAAACTTTGGGTAGATCTTGGGCTCTAGGTGGTGTCATTCCCCGTGGTTGGGAGCTACCCATGATCACAGTCGATCTCGAAAAGGCTATTGTCGTCTTCTACAATGCCATGATGCCACATCTCTATCACTACATCACGGTTACCGAAAAGGACACTGGCAAGACTCACACCATCAAGCAGTACAGTGGAGGTCCTCTCTGGGACAACATCCCAACAAGCAATGAGAAAAAGGGAGGAGACGCAAGATGGAGTACGTACAGATACCAGCTCGAGGCGTTTGTGATGAAGTGCAAGGGGCAGGAGCCACCAGTCTTTGTGTCGCACGAAGAGTCAATCAACCAGATGGAGACGATTGATCAGATGTACCAAGTCAGTGGACTTGGGCCTCGACCTTCCAGTCAGATGGCGAGTTGAGGTGGTGCTATTGAGCAGGGAAGTGGTAATGCTGGGATGAGGGTAATGCCGGGATGAATTTAAAATGACATGAAAGATGGAGGGATGGCATATCCTACGTAGGATCACTGGACGAACGTGTGATATCATCCCATACTAATAATGGTCAACGAAAATGAACTTTGCTTAAATACCTCGCCGTCGTGGAAATAATGGTATCCATGCATCACGTGCTACACCAACTACGTAAGAGGGGCAGATCAAGCATTGAGATTAGATTGAGTTGAAACCTCCTCCTAAAGCAACAAACAAACAAATACAACAACCACACACACAATCAACAATCATGACTTCAATTCCCACCTCCACCAGCGTCACCGAGAGCGCTCTCATCCCCGCCCACATCTCCCAAGTCTGGCGTAAGTCTCAGCCATATCAAACACCCCACCTCTAACCAAAGCACAAACACACAATTGAAGCCACATACCCAACAGCTGTAATAAGGACAAGCGAGGGATGATACTATTCTAATAGAATCTGTATTTATCATTAAGAAAACACCACTAACACCTCTCTCTCCAAAAGATCTCATCAAACTCCCCCTCTTCCATCACTGGCTGTCCTCCCTCAAGTCCGCCGAAGAAAACAAAGGCACATCCTCCGAAACCGACATCGTCCGCTGGACCTTCAAAGACGGCACCGTACAAGACGTCAAGCAAGAGGAGCACTCGACTATCCACCACTACATCACATACAGCGTCATCACCAGCGAGCCGCATTTGAGCTATACGAGCGTGTTGAGCACGATTAGGTGCTTTGAGGTTACGAGTGGAGAGCATGCTGGAGGCACTTTTGTGCAGTGGACGGGGAACTTTTCGAGTGATGCTGATGCTGGTGAGTGCTGGGAGAAGTGGTTTGAAGTGTATCGTGGGTTTGTAGGTGCTGACGAACGTGTGTTTCTAGGTGTGATTCAGGATGCTAAATTTAAGCGTCGTGAGGCCCTGGCTGATTTGAGTAAGGCTGCTCAGGGAAAGGGACAGGGCAAAAACGAGTAAGGCATCAGTAATAGCAGACATGGCGCCGATGGAATGGCAGCAGAAGAAGAAGATGTATATGAGGTGACAACAAGAGACTGAAGGGTTTGACGAAGAACTTTCTGTATCGATAATGCTGGTATGATATTCAAGATAAGAAAATCCATTCTGAGCTTTCAGCACAGGTTTGTAAGCGCTTCCTTGTAGTGATGCTCAACACGATCTTCACAGTGCTGGCTTTAGCCTCCACAACGTGTCTGCAAACTCTTGATGTCCTGCCGGAGGTTGGTATCCAGATGCCGAGTCAACTGACTGAAATGACGGTCCATGATGCTCTGATATGCACAGGGTCATCGCTGCGTCTTTCGATGTGCAGCCTTTGCTGCTGATCTTGTGGCGACTCGTGTCTGACAGAATTACTGTCCACGTCCTATACCTCCGATTGTCCCTTGTACCAGTGACCCATGATTGTCAATAATGCTCATCTTTATAAACGCCTGTTGTCGTTTATGCGTTGCCCAGGCCAAGTCCTTTACTCCAAACTCTTCACCAATGCCTCGAAATCTCTCACATCCCCAGCACTTGCATCCGCCTCTCCCAATCTCACTACACCCTCTCCATCAACCACAAACACCCCTCCACTCTGCCATCGATTACCACTCCTTGTCGGTCGATTCTGAATGCCCTCCTCTCTCGCCACCCTCACCACCTCCCATAGTGCCCAGGGACTCAGCACATGCCACCAGCCTACAGTCCCCAGCCCAAACGAAGCATATAACGTCCTCTCTTCATCCACAATAATGCCCACATCGCCCGCACCACCAACTTCAGCTAGCCACTGTTCCGTGTGCACTGCAGAAGAGTGCGATATGGCAATAAAATGGACTGAAGAGTGTCGAGCGGCACAGGAGCGCATGCGAAGGAGGGTTTTTTCGGCAAAGGGGCAGCCGCAGTGTCGGAGGAAGGCTATTATTGCTGGTTTGTGGTCGCCGCAGGGCAGGACGAGTTGTGATGAGGATGGAGCGTGGGAGTCGCGGGTGGGGAGGGGAGAGAGTGGGATGGGTGGCGGTGTGAGCCAGGAGAGGAGCTCGGCGTAGAGGGGAGAGAGGTAGGAGGAGAGGTAGGATTGGGAGGAGGACATTGTGGTCGGAGATGTCGGAAATGTCGGAGGATTGTTCAGTAGATCGATGGTCCAGTAGATTAAAAACGTGAACAAAAATTGTTTAGGAGGAGAGGA
>Ga0160427_10002622_pt1 | contig 10800 bp, 9 predicted proteins | sample SolpanmetagenomL_FD_108194 | JGI IMG/M metagenome (GOLD analysis project Ga0160427, IMG submission 108194) | Solar panel surface microbial communities from Lawrence Berkeley National Laboratory, California, USA - L | ecosystem: Engineered > Built environment > Solar panel > Unclassified ...
AGTAATGAAGTAGTTGCTGACCTGTTTCTAGCACCTGCTTCCACATCTGCAGTTACCAGCGCTTCCTCGACAAGTGCTATTTCGGTCACTTCGACAATACCATCAACCTATACTCTTTCAACAACGACTGCTCAAACGACAACTGCTCCAACTGCTACTCTGAGCACAAGCTCCACTGCTACGACTACAACGACATCAAAGCCAAATAATGCAGTAAAGCAGACGATCGGTCTAGGTGGAGCTGCTCTCGTAGCTGCGGCATTATTAGTCCAATTGTTCTAAGTACTACATTGAAATTGATCACACTGTAATCATGCATCATATCATATCAAGGACCTCGAAAGCTCTTTTACGAATGCGACTACATTGAATTTGAGGGCACCACATAAGTGTGGATGACAACGAAACACTGCATCTGTATATACGCTCTATTGCTTGGTATCGTAGTCAATAATTAATAATACACATATAATAAGCAAGCAAGTCTTTGAACATACCAAGAGACCAATATGCATATCGCGAAGCAAGTCAAAGGTGCAGTATGCATATTAATCAAGAAAGACCAACCAGTCTTGCCGCTCTTTTGGCCAATCCTCCAAGTCTTCCGCCCAAAACTTCCCCATTCTTTCCCCTCCACTCGCCATCCTGTCCTATAACCCCATATTCCTTTGAATTCTGATTGCCCATCAGCTGCTTCATCCAATCTGTGCATATGTCTTTCGAGTCTAACATGATGTTCACTTCCTGACTATGAAACCAACTCTGAGTATCCTGATTTCCACTTCCCATGATACCAACTTGACCATCTACAATCATCAATTTGATATGGCATGTTCTAATGACCTCGAGAGCATTTATCGGCTGCAGCATATCTCTACCAGTATACCACCAAACTTTGAGAAGATGTTTGTGAGTCGATGGTAGAGAAGAATATAATTTGCGAACGATGAAGTCGTTGGTACCTCCCTGACCGGGAATCATTTCACCAAAGTCATTGTACCCGAGACATAGACAGATGGTTATTGTGATGTTGCGCTTGGTGATTGCAGTGAGAATGGCTGGGACGACAGGTTCGGCGTTGAGATCGGGTGTTTGAATGTAGATGTCGGATTGAGCAAATTGGATAGCTGAAAGCCATGCGATGTTTTGTGGGGCGTTTAAAGATTCGGCATTGCGGCCAAGAGGGGAAAATGGTTTGCGGTTGACTAGAGTAATGGGTATCGGGAGAACAGAGGAATGAACTGCATAAGGAATAAAAGGACGGCTGGAGTCTGTTGCTGTGTCAGTACCAACTACATCGGGTTGATATGTGTTGTTAAGCACTCGTGTAATAGGTTGCATGAAAGTCTCTCCAGGCCCAGGTAGCAACTTGGCGTTTGCGGCCTCAGCTTCACGAGTAAGGGTCGGTATATCAGGCTGTGAAGGCTCTGCAGAGGTGCTGGGAAACGTTGTTGTCGCAGAGGTACTACTCCAACTAGCTACTGCCATATCATAGATCATCTGCACAATTGGACCTTCGATATGACACATCATTTCTAGATTTGAATTGTCTTGGAGATTACAGCTATTGATGCATGCTGTTCTTCCATCCACAATCAGGAATTTTGGATGGAACGTTCCAAGAGGAAAATTGTGATAGTTCATGACTTCAAGACTAATGTATGGTAGCTCCTTAGATGAAGGCAGGCCTATTCCACTACCTGTATAATCTTTTTCTGAAATGATTTGCCGTGGATTGGTCATGCTGATGCTCCCTCGATCGAGAATAATCCGTACTGGGATAGCAGGTCGCTTCGAAGCCTCAAGACGACGCGACAACTCGATCAGAGCATCACCAATAAGTTTTGTCGACTGACCATTCCTCCAAAAGTTTGTGCCAATGATTACGTCAGATTTTGCGTTGACGATCAATTCGTAGTAGTGCTGAAAGACATCAGGCACAGTCGACACGACCGTCAAGGGCACTTGACCAATATGTTGGTACTGTGTCGTGGAGGGGGCAACTACATTTCCTTCTGAGTCTGACTTCAGCGAGTCTAGAACATAGTGTCGGATGCTCAAGAAGAGTTTGGAAGGCTTGACGTCGCCATAGCGTCCTGATTGGAGAACAGTTTCTAGCTCTTCCGGGGTGGGTTCTTTGAATTCGGGGACTTCCATCCTTCCTGTAGAAATTTGGGTGAAGATTGGATGATTTGGTAGCCTTCGCAACGCTCGCTACAAGAAAATGTGATTTGACAAGTGCGCGAAACTGATAAAGCACTGTTGTGTTAAGAGGTCTGTGTTCCTATCGAAAGATCATTGTGTAAGCGACTGGCTGAACAATCGGACATGATTAGCATATCTCCACTCTTCATCACAAGAGACAAAAATAAATCACTGACCCTGTCAGTGAACGAAGACGAAGAGCGAGTTTGTCTGCTTGAAGGAAGAAGGTAGAGGATGATGGTCAAAGTCAAGTCGCGATATGTAGAATGAATGGATGGGGTGGATAGAATCATGGCGTCTCTTGGTTGTCGCACTTTAAGAAGGCTATATGCACATTGACGTCATCTCTAATTGCAGCCAAAGAGAGTGCACGTCCTGTTCTTACTCTTCTCAGATATTTAGTAAAGTTAGTTAATTGGATAACAAAGGGAGTCTTTTAATAATGAGAGAAAACCATAGTCTCAAAACACTACTAATGACATTGGAGAGATATCTAGTTGATAACGTCTTTATAAGTATTAAATTTGTTGGTCTTTATAGTAAATTCGTGACTTGTATCTACGACAAGCGTACATAAGATGAGATTTAGGACATAAAGAAGTGATCTGAAAAAAGTAATGGTAATAAACAAAGAAATTATCGATATTGATATCCATCTGGAAAGGCAAGGCCGGACCTATGTTCTTGTCCTCGTCTCTTGATCTTCTCTATCTCTTCTTGAACTTTTTCGAATGCTTTAATCAAATCTAGCAAACATGTATCAAACTTTTCCAGGTCTGTCGTCTCCAAAGTTGAAAGTCGCCAATCTGATAGTCCAAGATTAGATGATTACTTGCAGGATTTAGTATGGAGTTGAATGACATGTACTTACTCATTATGAGATCGATTAGCTTTTGTCCACTCTCGACGATGGGAGTTGGAGTTGGAATCTTAATGGTCTAGGCAATGTTATTAGCTCCAATCTTCAACTCTGGAGATACTTGACAATGTACATTTACACCGACTACTAAGTATACTTGAACAGTTGTGCAAGTCTCCTACTAGTATACTACAAGCTTGATGGATTGATGGAAAAAGAACAAAAACCAATGAGAGAAATCCTATAAACTTACAGTAGTATCCACCCGAACTGTTCTTTCCCCTCCTGATTTAAGTTGTGGATAAAATATATCAACAGGTTTTAACCAATTGAAGGCAGGCATAACTACTTCTCTTCGAGGACGATCACTCCGGTACATATGGGCAAGTTCTTCTGGAAAGTCTGCCTGACGTTGTTCGACTCGATACCTGGGTATAGGATCTCGAGACTCTGACGAACTCCTTTTTGGTGATAGATCTCGGGGCATGTTTTTTGTGTTTACCAGATTTTCTTGATTATTTGAATTGATGAGTTCTGCAATGAACAAGCAAAGATGTATGGCCTTTTGTCGCAATATCGGAGTTGCAATACCGTAGGTCCTGACTTATATAGGCACTGGCTTTCGTGGAATTTTAGTCGGAGAGGATATATGTAGTAAACCTTTGCCTTGTTAATGATGAAAGATCAAACTCAGATAATGTTTATTTAATCAACTAGTATAAAGTGAGCGATGTGGAATTATGATCACAAACTCGTCAGTACGACTTGAACGTGTCTAGCCAAGTGTACATGTACAAATGCTGAATTCTCAACGTAAGTTTCCTTGATCTCATAATATCCCCTTAAGCTTGTTAAAACAAATCCCAGTCTGTCTGATACTATGTCAAATATCCATGGTACCTTGAGTCTCCGAAACGCCAACAGACGCTTCGATTATGTTTACTCAACTCGTTAAATAAAACTAGTGTTTGTAAGGAATGTCGTGGATGAGGAAGATCTGCATGCATGCATGCTTCTGTTCCTGAAACACAATACTACTATCAAGGTTCATCTTTTGTTATAGAGTCGCTTGTCTACTTCATCAATCAAGGGTAGTTCCATCAGACACATACTTTGAAATCATTTTGCCATAGCAGAGATAACATTTCATTATCGTTATTGCAGCAGAGCGGTGTGCCATCTGCATAGATGCGAACGGGTTTTGCACGGACACTTTGAAACACGTGACATCGCGTTGATGCTCAAACTCCGGCGCGTAAAACCACAAGGCACCAAGACACCAAAACACCTCTCTCTCTCTCTCCCCCCTCAATCAAACACCACGAATGTAGTCCATCGGATATCTACCATTGAAGCATACCTACACAACGGTATGCCTCCGCGTGCTCCACCACGGAATCCGTTATGTGGGAATCCTCTCCTGCTCGACTTTCTCGAAGAATGGTACCAAGAATCCGTAGGGACTGGTAGCAAGGCCGAACAGATGTATGTTGAACTTTGAGTTTTGTTTCTGGTATTCAAAGCGGTGGTTGACCATGAGTACAGATACCGGAAAGCATGCGATTCCATGAGAGCATGTCCCCTCACTTTCAGCCATCCGTCAGAGACCATTTGTCTAAAGGGCATTGGGGAAAAGATTGCCAAAAAGCTGGTCGAGAGACTAATTGCATATCATCAGGAAAGGGGTGAAACGCCACCACCTATGGTCCCATATATCAAACCGGCTGCTCCACCACCTCCGCCGATTGCCAAAACTAAGACTACACAGACATCCAAGGTTGTGGCTCAAGATGTAGAACCGTACGAAATGTCAGAGGAAGCTCTTGCATTACTTCCGGTCGAGACACGAGCTATTGTAATACAAGCGCTGGCTGCTGCTAAAGAGAAGGCACAAGCTAATGGAACTTCAAACTCGACCAATACAAGAAAACGTCCTTCGACAGGCTTCGAAATAGACAACAATGTAGATACAATCGATGCTGAAACTCCGCCTCCCAAGAAGGCACGCAAACCAAGAGCAAAACAACCTTCGGCCGATCACGATTCGGACAACAATATTGACGAATCTGATGTCACAGCACAACCAGCGAAGAAAGGGAAGCAACCTAAAGGTCCCAAGCAATATGTTCCTCGACCAAGGACTGGTGGATATGCGATACTGCGAGCATTGACTGAGCTGGATGATGACGCAAATCTTACCAAAGATGAGCTCATCCGAGCTGCACAGCCATATTCAGATTCATCCTTTACGGTTTCTAGCAATGCTGGTGGTGGGCCTATCAACTATACAGCTTGGGGTACTGTCAAAACATTGAAAGATCACAATCTTATCAAGCAACAGGGCCGACCAGCGAGATATTCCTTGACGGATCATGGGAGAGAGACAGGCGAGAAAATGCTAGAAGTTGAGGCTGAACTAGGTCAACAAGGTGTTGGTACAGGTGCTGCGGCTGCTGGAGTCAAAAGTTCGACTTTACAAAAGACAAAGGCACCATCACCAGCCGCCGCTTACGATTTTGAAAGTGTGACCATTGCCAGTGCCTCACAAGTGGGTCGGTTGTTTGCCAACCAGGCGGGAAATAGTCTGTTTTTGGAGGATGGTGACGAAGATAGTGATGGCAATAAGTTTGTCACGCCAAATCTTGAGCAAGATTTTATCCAGTCACGTAACGAAAACATTATGCCTGGTATCATGGCTCAACACAAGTCTGCTCTCGGTGTGGCCTCTGCTCCGACGGAAATTTCAGACGAACCTCTAATTTCATATCCTAATTCTGATCATTTTAAATCTCTACGAACCTCTAAAAATGAGGCACATAATATCATTTTCAAACCGTTCCCGAAGAAGTATCTCAAGGCTGGAACATTTACAATCAACCTCATTCTCGATAATCGTGAAGTAGCCATGAAATCTGATCGTGACTACCTTCAGCGACAACTCTCTGAGATTGACTGCACTCCAATCACTCGAGCTCTTGAGTTGGGAGATGTTATGTGGATCGCCAAAGGTAAACTGACCAACGAGCATGGCATTCAAACACAAGAGATGGTGGAAATTGCACTTGGTCATGTCGCAGAACGTAAAAGACTCGATGATCTCGTTGGCAGTATCAAAGATGGAAGGTTTCACGAACAAAAGGTAACAGATATCATATAATTTCTCCTCATTCATACTGATCAAAGTATAGTTTCGTCTGCAAAAATTCATCGAAAATGTCACCTATCTTATTGAAACTCCAGCCAATGCCATTGGTAAACATCCTTACATGGCTGAAGCGATTACCAGCGCCATTTTTTCCACTCAAGTAGTAAACGATTTTTTCGTCAAGATTTCACCCAAACTTGATGACACCATCCGCTATTTAGCTCGTTACACTAGTCTTCTTGCCTCAATATTTTCCTCCCAAGATTTATACCTGATCCCAGAAACGCACGTCTTTTCACGAAACTTTTCAGAACTTCGATCACATCTCAAATCGAGCGACCCAACCAGAAACTATTATCTGAGCTATGCGGGACTAGGATCTTTGGCAAACAAGAGCAAGACAATGACGTTGAGAGATACATTCTTGAAGATGCTGATGTGTACGCGAGGTGTGAGCGCTGAGAAGGCATTGGAGATTCAGAGAGTGTTTAAAACTCCAAAAGATTTGATTGATTCGTTTAGACAAGTTCGGTCAAAGGGCGGAAGTGAAGAGGCGAAGAAAATGGTCATGCTTAAGGTGGATCCTGGAGCAAAGACTGATAGAAAGAAGATCAAAGCAGCTCTTTCTGCTAAGATATATGATGTCTGGGGAAAGCAATGATATGTCTATTGGAGTTGGGGTTTGATTTTAGACTTTTGCAAGCATAGCGTTCATTGGATGGCATTCGGGGTGCTGAGTAGACACTTTGCGACTCACTTGATGGCTCATTATGTATTATGTCTCTAGTCTAAGACTATAGAATAGATCTATGTATGATCAATTCTTATGTACACTATATAATCTTATGGCATTCTCCCCCCAGACGGCTCCCCATTCATCTATTGTTCCACAACCTTCCTCTACTAATTCGTTGACCATTGAATCAAGCAAGCTCTCACTTACACTGACCCAAGTCTTCCAGCCACCTACTTGCTCCTTCATAATCTTTTCGTATCCAATATTGCAGACTGGCCAGTCACTGGCCCATATCACTCGCTTTGGTCCAAACAAGCGGAGTATTGGTTTTGCAAAGGGCTTTATAATCTCACATACTTGCTTAATGGGAAACGGAGACTGTTCGGATTGAGATGGTGGTAGTTCTGGTAATTCGGAGAAGGCGCCAGAGAATTTGATGGATATAGATGGATAAGCAGCAAGAGTTTCCAGCAGTGATAGCCACTTTCTGTACAGTTCTGTGTCTGTGGAAAGTCCCAGAGGTGGTTTTGTTAGATGATCTGTAATGATGCTTGTTAGTGTCTTATAATTACTGAATTGTACAACAAGATAGAGAATTAGGAGGAAAGGGTGCATACTTATCACAATCTTCAACCCTGGTTTTTTGCTGCCAACTTCCCCGCCATCCACTTCCTGCACTATCTGCACTGCATGCTCTAGCTGCTCAATTCCACCACTCCTTACATCGACACCCAAGTCAAACACCTTTCCTTGCTCTTTTATCCAACGCAGTCCATCCAGAAACCTCTCGTCCAGATATTGTTTCAGTGGCTTATCCTGTAATAGATACCTGTACCCCACTATTAACTTGCCCTTCTTTTCCCTTGCCTTCTTATCAATCTCACTATCGTCGGCGCCTATCCCAAATACTTCCTCGTCCACCTCTTGTAACATAATTTTATACCTGGCTAGCACTTCTGCACCGAGATGTATTGGCGCCCAGGGTACGATCCCCACCAATTTGTCGGAATCTCGCGCTAGTGTTGAGACGTATTTATATTCAGCTAGTACATGTTGCCAAGCTTCATCGTCGGAGATGCTTTCGCCGATCGCGGCGGAGAGATTTGAGATTGCGGGGAAGGTGGAGGTGCTTGAGGGATCGGTGTAGCGGCGGTCTGTTTCGACAAAGATGCAGCCGTCGAGTTGCGAGGAGACGCGGCTGAGGTAGACTGGGAGGTCGTGGGAGGAGTAGAGAGGGTTGGATGGGTCGATCCATGCGAGACTTTCGTAATGAGAGGGGAGATATAGATGGATGTGGGAGTCGATGAGAGGGCGGCCTTGTGGTGGCATTTTCGATTTTTCCTTCTTGTTTTTTGTAGCAAATTGAGCGACTTGCGCAGTATGTAACTAGGTATTCTGTTTTGGACGACCTTGGAAAAGCGGTTCTATAGCATCTCTTGAGGTGGAGATGTCAAATCTTCAGAGGTGTGAAAACCAATTGCCAGCATTGGTGAGGAGAAAGGGAGAATGCAGAACATGAGTGTGTTGAGGGGAGAGAGCAAGCAGGTAGCGGCAGATAGCTGGCACGCATTTAACCGGAAGCTATCACGTGAGCGTTGATTGCACATTATGCACGCAACAAATTGTTGTATCTCCTATCATCTAGTCGTTTGGCGTCCCGATCATGAGCAGTGGTAAGATAGTAATCAGATGAATAGGTAATATTCTTAATAGTAGTGCCTTGTGTTAGGCATTGTAAAAAGGCATATACAAATTTATACTTGGACATACACACACTGCAGCATCAATCATTCGCCTTATCTGTCAAATTCATTTATGTTTACTCCAAACATTGTCTCACTTTCACTTTATATTAGCACGATTTTTCAGACTCATATATTTATTATCGGCCTCATTAGAGATAAACTATCAAGGTCTAGGATGTTCGAAACAAGTAACTTGGTAAGGTAGCCTAAGCTACTGCTGTTTACCAGGGACCATATCTCTACATATGTTACTAGTGGGTTGCCTTGGGGAAATATATATCACTTTTTGTAGAAGGTCTGGACTGAAATAATAGGTTAATAATCATTACCCTTTTTTCTGTGGTTCACAGTCATTGTCCATGGATAGAATCGATATATTAGCTTTTTGTAAGTATAAATCCTAATTTATCCTTCAAAGCTTCCTTGCCGTAGTTCCCGATATGACCTTTATCGGGAAGAGCCACATCTTTGCTTATTGAATTAGAGTTAAAAGTGTCGACATATACGTTGTATACCATCTTTATCATCATCTGCTTTTCCATACTGGTCCTGGGCTTGTGGCACTATGCATTGCATGTCTCAAATAATGTTCGAGGTGTCGTTCAGGAAATTGATAATGTATAGAATCAAAGCCTCTTGACAACTTATCTGTGCACTAAACTTTTGCTATGTTAGCCATGATACCACCATGTTTAGCACAAATAATCAGTTGGGAGAAGTGTCTTGTTAACTACTACCCATAAATTTCTGTCAGTCAAACTGCGTCGATGTCGATATCTACTGTCATAAGATTGGATGAGGGAAAAAACGATAGACTATACTTGCTGCTATGTTCAAATCAAGCTAAGTAAGAAGCGAGTAATAATTAAGACGATGATAATATGTCTTCTGCAACTATCTTTGCATGAGTATTCTTATTTGTACTTTTGCACTCATTAGTTAGATCAGGTATAATTCTTTTACTGACACACATTACTGCATTGTCATATCTGATTTTCTCTTTTCAGTGTTTCTCGATGTTCTGAGTCTTGTTGGTTGTATGTTTCATACTTTTGAGTACTGGGACAATCAAGTGAAGCTGCACAAGGTGCGAAAATTGATATTAGTAATTCCTCATCATAGCAAAAGCTCCTTGCGCTCCCTAATACCCTTAGTACCCGTGCGCTCGAACGACCACCCATTGAAGCAAAAGTAGACGTTTCATTGGTATCTTGACCACGTCATCTTGCCGCTGTCCGCTTCAATGCACAAATATCCTAAAGAATTCATTTGCACGTTTGTCTGGCATTGTGATCTCAAATCAGCGCATTAAAGGTATCACAGTGATCTCACGAATGGAGGACATGAAATGAAGGTCTGGCCTGGTCTTGTTCAACAATGTTATCATAACTAATACGTGCGATGCCCACACTTTTTAAAAAAAAGTCCCTTGAGGAGTTTTGGGACTAACGTATTATCTACAGATATATCCACTCGACCGACTTATTAGTAGTCATATTGGATCATCTTGATGAAATGACAGTGACATCCATCTCCTATGACTTTTCAAGTTTATGGTAGTTTGATTGTTTCGCTGTTTCGTTTCTCATGTTGTAGATGCACTGCCAGATAAGCATCAAATCATAATTGAGTGGCCAATGCTGAGAATTTTATTTCACAATCTTCTAATCTAGAGTTTCAAAATTACGATCATTGGTGAAAATGGTTGGAAAACAAACTTCTGGCCCCTTAAGGCTGCAGATAATTTGGTCCTATCACGATCAAGACACTTAGGATGGTCTCAGCTCCAACGCTTAAGAGATACATGAACTTCGCGCTATTAGACGGCTCTTGTGCATTGTGTCTTCAAGGTATTTTACGAAAAAAGTGTAAAGACATATGGAAATATTCGGATGCAAACAATAGGAATGACAATAAGATTCACTGATGAGAGTGTCGTCTAAATTGGATTTGCTTGCATAAGGTGGGCTTTAATTGACGCAATGATAAGGGTTTTCTCTAATCTCTGCAATGCGAGATTTCGCTACCTCCCGTTTTTGACATATAAGGTACATTACGGTTTTTATCAAACAATCTTATTTCTGCGGTTTGGTGAAATTTACTTTTCGTC
>Ga0160427_10002623_pt1 | contig 10799 bp, 13 predicted proteins | sample SolpanmetagenomL_FD_108194 | JGI IMG/M metagenome (GOLD analysis project Ga0160427, IMG submission 108194) | Solar panel surface microbial communities from Lawrence Berkeley National Laboratory, California, USA - L | ecosystem: Engineered > Built environment > Solar panel > Unclassified ...
CTGTCCCTTCCTCTCTGATCTTGGTGTCGTTGCTTGTTCGAACTTTCTCTTCTTACTCGGTGTTCTGGGTCCAGCCTCATCGTCCACATCATCAGCCACTACAAAGTCCAGATCTTTACTCTTTGTCTCAGGCTTCTTCTTCCTTGTAGCCTTCGTCTCGGTCACCACCCTATCCTTCAGCTCTTCCATATCTTGCACACCACCGTAGACGTCCTCCCATACAAATTCATCTGTATAGGTTGCCGTCCGAGCATTACATCCTCTTCTGCAAATGAACATCCTCCCAAAATCGTCAGATCCTTTAGGTATCTTGCCGGTCGCATATCGAGCGCGGAACTCCTTTGCGGATATAACAGTCGCCTTGCCTTCGATAGTGTCCAGCGGGTTCTCATCAAAGTTTGTGGTAATATAGACTTCGTTCTGCAGCGCATCAGTCTTGGTTCAGCCCTTCTCGCATCTCCTGCTTTTGCCTTACAGGAAGTTGGTCGTTCCTCTTCTTCGCCTTGTTCCGTATTTCCTTCCCGGATGTAAACCACATAAACGTCGCCATCTTCTCCTCTTCCTCCTCGTCCTCGACAAATCCTTGGATCAGCGCAACCCATGTCTCGTTGCGGTCTGCCTTTAACCTTATTGCGTCGCCTATTCTTACTTCAAAGTTTCCACTCTTTGCGCCGACTATACGCTTCTTGTTCTCGGAGTGAAATGCTTCTGCTGCTTTGCGTTTTCGGGAGGAAGATGGTGACCCGACTTTCGGCGTTTCTTCTTCTGGTTCAAGGACGTCTTCGTACACCCATTCCCATTCGTCGTGTACGTCGGGAAGATCGAGGGCATGTCCAGAGTATGGCGCGCTGCCTGCCAGCAGACTTCGTGCGTCTTGCAGTGCTTTCGACATGCTGTATCGAAAAGTCACTTTCAAGGAAAGCGTGGTGAAGTCCGGAGGCGCGTTAAGTACTTGCCTCATTGGGATTTCGTGTAACGAACGCGATAGAACAGGAAAAGGGGCTAGCCATCAAGGTACTCAATTTCTAATGCTGCGCTATGCTATGCTATACAATAGTTCTGCCATGGTCAAACACAATACCCTCTCCACCCTCCCTCACCCAAGCAGTCCTCTACCACTTTCGCACCCGTAATGTCATGCATTCTACTCGTCGCATGCAGGAATGTCCAGGCGTGCGCCAGTACCTTATCCCCATCCATACATTCGGCCATCCAATAACGTCTGTCCATCTTCGCTTTCTCTTCTGGTGTACCAAAGCTGTGAAGAAGAAACGAACAACTGTTAGTATATCGTAGGAGGCGATAGTCGATCGGAAAAGAGTGTAATACTCACATCTCCATCTCCTCGCAAATACTATCCGTATCCACGATACCTTCTGTCTGCTCGAACGCTGTTGGCTCTTGCAGAACCCGGCTATACAGTCGATGTGCATCGAAGACGTGAATTTGCACCTGACTATCCCTGTCGTCTTCAAATTTCCCATCATGTCCTGAAGCATGCCTTAAGTTTTCAGCCATCTCGTACAGCCTAGCATTGAAAGCCGCTATGTCTGCACTAAGCTGATTTCGTCTCTCCAATTCCTCCCCATCTGCTGGAAACTTCAGGCTACGATCGAAAGGCGGTACTGTGATGAACAGAAAGTTGCGCGCTCCAGCCTCGTAAAGCTCAAGCACACGCGTTCGATAGCTCACAAAGAGTTGGGCGAGGGGAACGGTAGGTAATCTGGGATCTGGATTGCGTCCATAGTACATCGCAATGTCGTTTACACCCAGCCAGATCGTGAAGAGTGTGCTTGATGGACGCCATGCGCGAAGTGGTTTGGCGGTAGTGCTACGGTCTGGTGAGTATCGGGGGAGGAAGAGGTTTCGCATCTGGCGACGAAGTGAACTGCCTGCGAGATATGGAGCCACTACGTCTTCATCCACTGTAGATCCGCCGGCTGCGAAGTTGGAGGTGGTGAAAGGCGTGGAGTTGTAGACTTGAGTGACGAAATCGCTAGAGCTGTGATTAATACACCAACCAAATTATGTGTGGGTCGGGACTGCTTGACTTACATCCATACCGGCTTGACTCTATGAGGACAATTAGCAATGCATCGTAGTGACCACGAAGCGGGGTTCTGACTTACATGCTGAAGCGTCCATGCTCATCCAGCGGATTGTCTTCGACCGGATCCGACTCTTCTCGCGTGAGCGCTCCAGTTGCTGTGTACGAATCTCCGCTGCATTCATCGTTAGTCAAATGTCCATTTTACAAGCCCTTATCGATGCTGTTTGAACTCACAAGACAAACAATGTATCGATACCTGCCCGCGATCTTCTTCGAGCGAGCTTCCCTGCCTCTTGGAGCACAACCTGTCTGTCCTCTCCCGCATCCGCCAAAAGTCCAGTCTCGCCATCACCACCGAAGCTCTCCGACAGCCCGTGCCCACTTTCTCTCCCCGAACCCTCAATCTTCTCACCAACAACAGCCTTATCTTCACGAAACCTAGTAGGGGGTGCGATGTCCCATATGTGCCGGCTGTCATCTTCTTCGAGTGCTACTCGTCGACTCAGTAGAACATCCACCTCTCGTTCTTGGCTTTTCATGCGCCAGAATAAAAGACTGCCAAGGATAAAGGCGAGAAGCCAGCCTGATCGGCCAAACCAGAGTCGTCGTCGAATTAGTGAACGTGTCTGATGGTTCTGCGCCCAGACTGGTTCGTGGAAATGGTCTTTTGTGTTGGTTGGGTAGGATGAGAATGACATCTTGGTTGAATCAACCTATAACTTCGTTCTTCTGTATCTGTTCGCTCCCTGTAGACAGCAGGGAAGTGCTTTGTGATCGCAAGAGTGTGAGAATTCTCAGCTCGTAGCGCAGCACAGTCGACCTTCCTTTTACTGTCTGCTCATGAACTTCTTACAATCTCCGAGGGCTCGACTTTGTCCTAGTCACCATGTCGCCATCTGTTATGCTCGAATATCACGATATATCTCCTTTTACTTCTTTCCAACAAGGATAACAAAAAGCAGCTATACAGATAGGTATGAAGTTTCGGTCAATGCGAGCACAAAAGCGAAGCAAAAAAATATCACGGCCGATAGTGTTGCATAACAGCAGCAGAAGAGAAAGATGTAGAGATCGCAAGGTCGAGAAGGAACAATAAGTACACGTCTTCGAGGTTGCACTTGGCGGGCGGACTTCGGACGCATCAAATTGATGAGCGACTTCGACCTCTTTCTTTTCGCAACACTGCACTATTATTACCATCGACAAAGGTCATCATACGCATGAACAGATCAAAACCGCAATGGTGCCCAAAATCATGAAAGCGAAGGGCAGTTGCCATTCGGCGACGCCCAGGATCTGCAAAAGGTCTACTGTCGTAGGTGGGAGGAGCGAACAAAAGGTGTCTTTTAGCATCTGTCATTGAGAAAGCCTTGCTGTAATGATCATGGGTCTCAAGGAATCAATGGCATCAACTTCTGAAATCGATTATCCTTCAGCTTGACCAATCTCGATCAAGGACCCACACGTACAGCGCAACGATGCCAGCAAACGCAAGTCAAATACCGAGAACGCTTCCCAGACGAACACTTCTCACGACTACGAGCACCAGTACCGCTTCTTGTGCTACAAGGACGGCCGAGGATGTGACTGACTATTCGTCAACGATATTCGCTCAATGTGTGCTCAGATCAGTCAAGAGTCAAGAGCCCAAACTTAGTAGCGTGGCTGTGGTACGTACTTGCATGACCTTGACTCATCTTGACTTTGTCCATTGCGCTCAGTGCGCTCAGTGCGCTCAGTGCATATATAGAGCATATAAACATCGCATCGGATCTCTGTCGTTCCTTCCATTTCGAGTTCAGAACAAGTGTTAACCGTGCCAAGCCAAACAACCAATGTCAGCGGCTTCGCTAATAACCTTTGTTGAAGACGAGTCCACTTTCACTGTCCCAGTAAACCTCACAGCTCAAGAACATCAACTACTTGCATCAGCGTTAGCATCAGCATCAGAATCAACTTCAACGTTATATCCAGCATCAGCATCGGCCAACACACCAATTCTGTTTTACCAACTAACGTCAAACATAACAATAACTCTGCAAGCATATCGTTGATATACGAATATTGATATCATGTCCAACAAGAACCTTCCCTTCTACTTCAAGCCTTCGGCTCCTGCCACATCTTCCCCGTCCGTGAACGATGACTGGGACGACATGGACATCCCCATCCGCAGTGTTACCCTCTCTACTGAGGACGACCCAAAGTTGCTCGAGACAGAGAATACTTTCTTCCAACAAATCGCGATCCTAGCACGAGCGCGGCTTGAAAATGATGCTAATCCCATCTTCATTGTGGCTCTTTCAGACAAAGATGCTATTTGGGAAGCTTTCTTCACACAGTTGCCCCCAGAGCTCGCATCGTGGTGGTCTTGTAGATGCTGTGAATCGACACTCGGGCGGCTTGCTAAGCTCGTCCAGGTTCAGGACGATGGCACACTAGGAGCTCTGATATGGCCTGATGATGATGACCTTATCCCCGAGCATCTCCTGGAGTCAGTGCGGGCGGTCAAGAAACTCATCTCGGAAGCAAAAATAGAGAGGGAGTTCAAGGTGCAGAAGAATGACATGTGCATCGGGAATGAAACAACAGGTGACTTCCACCATTTCTTCTTAAACTTCCCTGCCAGTCGCCTCAAGAGGAGGACTCCAGGAGTTGTTGAGCTCGCCACTGATGATGCGACAAGGATGCTTACCAAAGTTCTTGACGATTACAGCATTGACACGATCAGGGAAGCGCATCGGCTACTCAAAGGGGACAAGCTGCACAACGCCTCCCATCACCTCGCTGCAATCACGTGATTGCTGCTAGGAATCCACGACGACAAGCTACTCGACAAAGCCAAGACTCCCGAAACACGAGCCAACCTCATTACGCGCATTGCAGCTGCTACATGGTTCCAAGCACTTAGTCAGCTGCGGTCTGGTGCTCTATCGACCTTGTTTGAGGATGTTAAGGCTGGCACAGAGTTTAGTGTCATCGAGAGGAAATGGAATGCCATGAACGACCCCTTACACTACCTCCGCCCTCAGGCAGCACCCAGTGCCGGGAATATAGCGGCAGCGGAGCGCTCGATGAAAGAGCTTAAGGTCACCGAGCACGAAATGCGGCGACGACAGTTGACATACTCGGATATTCCAGACAATGTCAAGATATGGCAGTCACGGAGAACCCTCGACAAGATTCACACGAAGCCAAAAGCTGGTGGCATCTTTTCCAGCATAGTTCCCAAAGCAGGAAGAGAGAAAGAGATCAAGACGACCCCAACCGGGTTTGAATGGCGCGTTGACAACACTTCCCCCACTAAGATCACCTTCTCAAGGCTTGTCACCAATGTCCTTCCAACGACAACCAAGCTCGAGATGCACGTCGTTCCCCGTGCCCCTCTCTGCTTCTTCATAACTGGTTTTGAGGGCACAAAACCGCTCATGCAATGGCACTCCGACAGCAATCTTTCGAGTTGGTACTACCCTGGCCGCGCTGGACGCGTAGTAGAACACAACTTGGTGCCAGACACATGGAACGGAGTATCTTGCCTCATCCCCTTTCCTCACCTGTGGGATGGCATTCCGGCGACGACTACCTTTCCCGTACCAAGCGAGAAGACTGTCGAAAATGGCTTTAATTACTACCACACAATCATAGGCCTAAGATATCTGGTCTGCGCAAAAGGTGTCACGCAGAACGATCGTACGGGTTTGTGTCTGTTCCCGAGCTTGTTGAAGGCGGAGTTCCACGGCGTCAGAAGTACCATTGAAGCCTACTCGAACAGGATGAGGCAGGAGGTGATTGAGGATCTAGAGGCTAAGGGCGGCATCGTGGCTGGTTTAGAGGTCAACAAGTCGAATTCTTATGTCAAGTTGAGGGTGACGGATGAGAAGGGAGGAATTGAGGTTTATGAGGTTGTATTATTTGAGTAGTGTGAAAAGAAGTTCTTGTGGAGGAATAAGATCTTGGCTTAGCACGCTTCCACGTGATTTCTTTGATCGCACCGTGCAAAGTGCTTTGTGCCCTTGCTTGACGATATGTTATACTCGCGGATGTGTGATGCGTCTGTGATTCTTCGAAGCTCGTCATGCTCCGCTCTTGACCCTACAGTGCCTCCATTAGTGACCACGCTCCAGGTTCTGTCTACGTCGTCGCTGTGAGTCGTCCCCTGCCTTGTGATATAACAGCGCGGCTTAAAGGTCGTTCTCTGACGTTGTGATATATCGGTACCAAGCTTGGAGCCCCTCCCTTTTGCCGGATCTCCTATGAACTTTGAAGCGACAACAAGCGCAGTGGCTGGGGTGGAGGAAACGAGCTGTAATGCAACCTGACTATCGCATGTATGACAACATGCCGAAGAGACTCCTGATCATGATGTAGGAGTTTTCGTCCATGGTTTGTTGTTGGTGGTCGAGGTCGGGTGAGATGTCTCTTTGTCGTCTGTCGAGAATGTTGAGGGTATTGTTCGTTGTTGCTGTGAAGCCTGTTGTTTTTGGTAGTTGATTTGAATATTCTTTGATGCTCGTCCATATCACCTATTTCAACAGAAACTGCGCGCTGTCAAAGTAGTCGCTTTAGTTGTCGTGTGTTGACATTGACTTCTGCATATATTGCACATATTCTCCGTGCTGCAGTCTTGTAGCTGCTTATCCTTTTTCTGCTTGATCTGCTCTACTCCGCTGATCAAATGCCCTACGTGATTGCAAACGTCACTTATCGTGATTCTGTCCTCGCCGAATGTAAGAATCTATGATATGGAGACGAAAGTAAATGCTCTGGAAGCCTGAGAGGTTGCGTAACCATATGTAAGCACAATGGTTCGATAGATGCTGCAGAATCTGTAGATAAGGCTGGCTTAGGTCCGGTGAGTAGTTTATTGATGAAAGGGTCAAGTTGTTGGAATGAAAGATGGGTAGACTAATATCATGGATCCTTTTATTAACAGGTAAGATCTGGACCTCAAAATCGTAACGCGTCAAAGAGTCTCGTGGTAGACTCAGGTGGAGGCCGTGGTGTTTTGACGTATCTGGCTTCGCGAGCATTTTGAATTACAACGTTCGCCTCTTCTCTGTGTATACTTTGATGAAACCCGCACACTTCTACGTACAGCAGTGTTTGACAGCTGATTCTCCACCACTGAGCTTTTCTTTGCTCGCGGAGTTGATGGGGGCAGAACTCTTCTTTACGTGCAGCCATGCCGACCAGTACCTTCCTCGGTTAACTTCTCCGGCTGACTTCTTTGGCGTTGGCTGAACACTCTTCAAGCAGCTTCTGAAGCTTGTCGCTATTGCTCAACAGCTTTCTTCTTCTCGACGGCAACTAACCCAACCACTTTCTTTCATTGTGTTGTCGATATTGTTCCTCAATCTTGTTTCGTAGGGTGAAAGGGCGGCGATACCGGTACACTTGTTAAGACGTCCGGACATACACAGAACACAATGGCCATATAACGCCTTTCGGCTTGCGGCTCGACTTGTCGTCTTCTTCGAAGAATGTAGAGCGGCAAGCAGAAGGGGTTCATTATAGCTGGATTCAGCTCAGATGTCTTCCATCGCGCTTCCCAGCCAACTTGGGTTTTCGGATTGACGGTACATGCAATACAAGGTACATGTGCTACAAGTACGAAGGTACCTTCGCTTGTTGCCTATGCATGTACCGCACGCATTACCGTTTATAGAGTGCTAACCGACGTTCACGGCCAATGGCTTGGCTGCATGTGTTTCTGATGAACAGCTTTTGTGGCTAAGATATAGCTACCTATTACATATTACGGTGGCTATGACTGTCCATTTAGCTTCTCTATACAAGGTGACCAGTACAGAAGGACTTTGCGTGTGCGTGTTTCTACAGCTTGCTACCTGATACGAATGCATCTGGTACAAGCCTCAAAGAGCCAGGTGAGGTAGGAAGTACTTTTGTGCTGGTCGTCTCCAGATCCATCTCGAAAATCACTCCGAAACGTTTCATCCTTGCTCCGTGGTGAGTAAGGGTCATCAGAGTAAGGGTGCATGAAGGCCTTTTCGTTGTGGCTACTGTTATTCGTCTCCTCAGATTGGCGACCGATACTCGAGGGTGAACTGTCTTTGTATGCCACAACCGACCTGATTGATACAGAGAATGACCCTTGTTGCGTGCCGAAGAAGCTGTGTCTGAGTTAGTAGTGCGATTTGTCATGCGTTTACGCGAGCAGGGGCTGAGATATGATTGACTTCAAGTATGGCTCAAACGAATACACCTTGCACATACCTCCGCATCAGAAAACTGAAGCGTCGAATCTGCTTGGTATTGAGCGGGGGCGAATCAGGCTTGGGCTTCCCTCTGAAGCTGGGTTCGAAGGCAGACCAGGGTATCGTTAACGTTGTCTTGGAAATCTCAGCCTCAGCACTGCCTCCTCCATGTTGAAAGTCGTACTCCCAGCTAACTGTAGACTGCTCACGGCCATCTGGTCGCCGAGGTTGGAAATCATCCTTGATCACAAAGGTGTATTTCTTAGCTGTTTGGGTTGGTATGTCAGCCAAAGCCGAAAGTGAACAGGTCAACACGATTGTGAACTCAGAGACGGACAACATATCAGTCAAAACCAACATACAATCTGCTTCCGCAAGCTCCAGCTTGATTCCAGAGTACTCAGAGAGATCCCACACATAGTCTTCAGTTACAGTCCTCTGACTGGCAAACCCTGCACCACCAAGCGTTTCGTAGTCCAGGATGCCATAAAAGCAAGCTGTTGAGTGGGTTGCATCAAGATCGAGGTACGACTATACAAAATATCAGTGCCCACAACGTCAATCTCAAAAATATGCAAGAACATGCCTGCGAGCTCCCACCCCGCACACGATCGTCACTATCAGTCCATTCTGAAGGATCCCAAGACCTGTTGATTCCAAATTTAGCTGGCCTTGTGTGAAAAGCGAATTACTTGGTTGGTGGCTTTCGTACTTGTTCCCACCAAAAAGATGCTTCTGCGACATGTTTGTTGCGTATAGTCTGTGATATTTTCGCCTATTGGATTGTTCGAGATGTCTTCGAGTATGATAAGATATTGTAAGCATGAAAGTGGTCTAGATTGAAGGGAGGAGATTGAGGTAGCGAGGTAGCTGGTGGGGCTAGGCGCACGGAAGTGGGTCCCTTTTCCTAACATGGCAGGAGCTGAGACTCAGGGAGTAGACTACAATATCCTTCAAGCTTGAAGATAAATATTCTTGTAGATGATATAGCATTATTGTAAGGCGGCCTACTGCTCTCAGATAGCTAATGTATGGAGCAAAGTGGTCAAAAGCATCAGTATGTTCCGCATACTTCCTGTCTGTACCCAACCCAGATGACGACTAGCACCAGATTTTCATGGCTTAGCCCGGCAAGTGTATCATAATGGTCACTTGCACCATTGTATCCTTCCTGTCATTCAAAGCCTGAGCATAGAATGGGACGCATAAATGTCTCGTGTCCTTTTCCATCACCAGCAAATAACGCCTAAGAGCAACACCGGCTCCCATGAATTTCATAAAAGTTCGTAATGACAGACATAAAGTTGGAAGGGGTTCGACAATATTGAACCTCAAAAGAAGGGAAAGCTTGACTGCTCGTGAATTTCGGTCGCAGGCGTCAACAAGTAGCCATCGTTTCCTGAGATTGCCTGGGCAAATGCGGATTCGAAGAAAGCTTCATCGGCGGAAATGATTGATGGTGGAGGTGTGAGATAACTTTTGAGCAGCTCTGGACTGTCGGTGAATGAGTCAGGAAAAGACTCATTAAGCGAGCCTGTCAAGCTGGGAGTCTAAGAGAGGCTTTGTTAGTCAATGCTTTTGCTTCAGTCGCTGCGAATGAGATGTGCAGATAGGAGCAGCGAGGGGCCAGTACTTTGAAGGGGGTGGCATTACATATGGCTGGCATGAAGAACCTTGATAGGGCTCTGAGCTGCTAAGGCTGCTTGTGTTGGCATAATCGCTCGTGGTGTACGACTGATCGTATTCTTGGTCCTCTTCTTTGATCAGACTAAGGTTGCGACCAAGGCTGTAATGACGAGTGCTTGTTGGTGCACTCCAAGCTTGGTAAGATTCAGAATAGGAAGAGATAGGATTATTTTGATACCACGGATCTTGAGAATAGGACGCTGTGGCTTTTCGCTCTTGCAGAGAATAGGATGATGTGGCAGAGCGCTCGACAGCTGGGGAGGGAAGGCCGTAGCCATAGTGGGTGAGCGTAACATCCTCGTCGAAAGAAGATACACTATGGCGGAGGGAAGGTGGTGGTGAATGCTTTGAAGTGCCCCAGGAGCTCTTGCTTGGTAATGAACTACCAGACTTGGCTCGACTATGAGACGCGCGTTGCTGCTTTGGCTTCTCGTCAGGCTCGGGCGAGTTTGAGGTGGACAGTGCTCGCCGCTCGAGGTCCTCGAGGCGACGCTTCAGCTTTTGACCTTAAGTCACTGGTTAGAGCCGGATCCTACCCAGACCAAAGAGTGACTCACGATAGTTGCGTTGAGCAATGCGGTTCTGTATCCTTCTTCGTTCGGCGAGATCTGAGATCTTTGTCCAGTCTTCATTAGGATATGCGTAAGGAGAGAAAGCACTGCTTGAGGCAGACATGGCAGCTGGACGCAGGTTGCTGGAGACTGAAGAAGTGCGAGGCATATGTGAGCAAGCTGTATTGTATGACTGATTCATCGTCAAGGCAGCAGGCAGCAGTCAGTGTATAAGGTTCGAGAGTGATGAGAGACGAGGCTGTGAAGGAACGAGGCTGTGGGCCGAGAAGAGGTCGA
>Ga0160427_10002624_pt1 | contig 10799 bp, 15 predicted proteins | sample SolpanmetagenomL_FD_108194 | JGI IMG/M metagenome (GOLD analysis project Ga0160427, IMG submission 108194) | Solar panel surface microbial communities from Lawrence Berkeley National Laboratory, California, USA - L | ecosystem: Engineered > Built environment > Solar panel > Unclassified ...
CGTTTGAGCTCTTTTGTGCGGCTTGTTTAACGGTCCCTTAGCTTTTCTACGAGAACTACCCAGGAGGTTCAGGGCTGACTTCTGGCGCGGTCTTTGGTCGAAAGGCTGGTCGCGCCGCTGCCACGCGGTCAACAAAATCGATGATGCCTGTCGTCCAAGCGTCTCTGTAGTATGGAGTGGGATACGCATTACCAGTGCGTGTGAGTAGCTCGATCAACCCTGTGTCGCTAAATGACGCCACGAGATTGTCTTGAGGTCAGTCCGGTGTTGCGAAGGCCTGGTGAAGGACTAGACTCATGACCCTCGTCATTGAATGTAGATACTACCACGACGACGTTGCCCTAAATAGCAAAGGTCATCATCTTATAAGTGTATGCATATCGCAAGAAACTTCTCACCTTGTACCGTCCTTTGGACTGTCCTTATGCTGACTACAGCCCACAAGACTATGACGATAACAGACAATATCTAGGCGTGGAGTCAGTGAACCGAATTCGCACTTGAGAGACGCATCGACTGACACTTCCGACCACCCCAAAGAAAGCGCTCGGCATTTCCTTGCCGATAGAGATTGTCGATGAAGCATAAACCCCAATTGGAAAAGTAAAGCCCCACCAGCCTTCTACAGTCAGTAAATCATCCATGATAAACGCAGCCGATGAAAACACACCCATATTGAACGGAAATTTACTCCGATAAATACTTGCAAGAGCAAAGAACAGCCAGACAAGGCCAAAGCCCCACATGACCAAGGCTATCATGAACCCTAACACGTAGAGAATCTCTCCAGCATTAGGACTAATGGTTCCCATGCTGGGCAGTATCTCCAACGCGACCTTTCCCATCTGGAGAACGGCGAACCCGCCCTGACCCAGCGGGCCTAGAGGAAGGAAGACCGAGACTATCACTTCGCGAGGTGGTAGTCTGTGGAGTGTTAGACGCTGGAAGTAGATCACCAAGGTGAACAATGCCAGAGAAACGCCCATGCCCCAAAGAACGTAAGAAGTGATCAGAGTCCACAGTGCATGTTGTGCATTTGGAAGGACGCCAGCGACGATACTCCCGGTCGCGGAGGCTACAATGGTGGGTACAACCGGCAGAAGCCAGGCTGCAGTCATGGTGGAGAGATGCGTATCGTGAACGGACATGCTGCGACGGAAAGTGTTGGCATATCTCTGTGGCTAGCGTAGTTACTGACGTACATGATGAACGGCATATACATGCAGCATGCAACCGAAAGAGCGACATCGATCCACCATAGTACCCATGCTGTCAAGACCGCTGGATAGCCCCATACGGGGACGCAAGCGAAAACAACCATGTTGATAATCGTTGCAAGGCCCATTGGAAATGTACCTACCATGTTAGTTAGTGTGCAAGCGTCTTTCCACTAAATCGAACCCGCCGCAAGGCGTCCAACGTGCCTAAGAACAGCGACTGAACAGGGTGCCTCAGCATAGCGCTCCACAGTCCCGGAAACAAGTAGTAGCGGAGCAACGAAACCACAGAGAATAAGCCAAAGAGAAGGATGTTAAGGCAGAAGACAACGTTCGCAATGACATCAAGGGACCTCACGCCATACGGAAAATTGTGTAAGAGAGTTGCTACGATGCCGGTCCCCATTGTCACAGAAAACCAACTAGACACATAGCAGCTTAAGCGAGATTCAACAAGGTCTCTTGTCTGGCTTCTTACGACGGGGTGAAATGCAGAACGCTCCGTCTCCATCCCTCCAACGTCTTGAGGTAGACCTGATTATCGAGGGCTTCGTATGCAGCTTGTGGCTGTTCTACCTGCGGATCACGTCGAGATGGTGTCGGCGGGATGGAATGCCAATCGGTATGAATTGCTGAAGGATCCATTGTCAAGGTATCAAATGTTCTTCATTATTCTAGTAGGAAAGGTAACATGACGTTGAAGCTCATCACTGCTCACGTGACTCGCATCCCCCTACTTTCCAATCCATACTGCTAGAAGGGATTCCCGGAAAGCGTGGTGGTCTTTGTCTTTGCGAGGTTGCTTAGACGGGCTTGCCGATTCATCGCCGTATGCTACATTGATATGCGCTCTTGACTTACCTAGGGATGTGAAAACATGTGCAACGGAGTACATGACCAGGCATATCAAATAACACCGGAATACACAGAAACGTTTATTTCCGCTTGATGAAAAGTCACAAACTACGACGCAAGCTTCCATGCATTCCCTCCGCGAGTCGCCTGCTGAGCGATGATGTGGTAAGTGTTGGGGTGGAATGGCTAGACAACGACCGTCACATTGGGCATACTGTTAGACAAGGCATCACAGGAGGAGATGCGCAAGTAGTAGTCTTGTGCGACCTCCTCCCTGGTCATTCCATAAGCTCCGTAGGCTAATCTCAAGTACTAGGTAGTGCCGTAAATGACCGTTGAGTGGGGTAGACTACTTTGATGGCTATCACGCATGAAATGATTGTCAGGATTGAGAGCTTCATACGTCGAGAAGAGACCAGCGGCAGTGGCGGCGGCACTGGCACCACTTGGCCAGGATCTGATGTAGAGAAGCAAAGGCTGTTCATGCTTCAGGTGATGTGACGTTGAAACCCCTCGGCTGCTTTCCGCGTTTCGCGACGTCCTTCATGACCGTCATCACATGCACGGCGCAATGGAGACATCGCCATGTCAAAAGACTTTCTTCCCCGCGAACCAAGTCTGTGAGACGTTCTCGAGCAGATCATTCCCGTAAGCCTAGCCTCGGAAGAATGGAAGAAACCTTCATGGCTCGCTTAAGATGATATCAGCCTAACCGGTTAAACAAAACAGCTGTTTGTCGCTCGGTCTTCTGATTAACCGTCTCTGGGGCCCCCGCCATTGTGACCAACTGACCGGACGTTACCTTCTTGTACCCCGCATCTGCGGGAAAGAACCTGTAGATCGTAGTTCATTGCTACGCAAGCCGACCTAAGCTGTCGAATTAGGCAGGACACGACATTGATCTATTCTACCGGCCGTGGGTACTCGAATCTATCTTGTACCGGTGTACGTTGCTCAGGCACAAAGAGTAAGGTTATCGATGCGACTAGATGAAATGTCGAACAAGGATCCTTCCTACGCTAAGGTTCTACGCACATGCGGCTTCCCTTGGGAGTTAGACACGATTTAGCCACGGTTCAGTGTTGCTCGTTCATGTATGAGATATAAGAGCCAGAGCTGCGCATCTTCCTTTCGAGACTCACTTCCATCATCAGCATAAGCAATATTCTTCCGAACTCGCCAGCAATGCCTTCGATTCGTTCCATGGCCTCCTTGGTGGCCACTATGGCCGTGGGAGCTCGAGCTCTACCTCATGTTATGCCTTCAGGAGAGTGCTCCAACTCTCTGGACCGTATTCCCGGCCCATACTTGAATATTCTTGCTAGACAGGCTGGAAAGCTATGGTTTGGAACAGCTGCTGATATCCCTGGACCGGAGCAAAACGATACGCAGTACATGACTCTGCTGAATGACACGCTTTTATTTGGCGAAGTTCGTTGCTATCTGGTGCTTGAATATGCCCAAGGCTGACTTTATGACTAGATCACCCCGGCCAACGAGATGAAATGGCAATTTACTGAGCCCCAGCGCGGCGTGTTCGACTACAGCGGTGGGAATGTCGTCGTCGATATTGCAGAAGCACGCGGCAAATCAGTCCGCTGCCACAACCTAGTCTGGGAGAGCGAGCTGCCCACCTGGCTGACTTCAGGCACCTGGGACAACGCCACCCTCATCAACATTATGCAAGTGCACATCACGAATCTCGTTCAACACTGGGGCGACTCGTGCTACTCATGGGACGTTGTGAATGAAGCCTTCAACGGTGACGGCTCATACACCCCGAACATCTTTTACAACACTATCGGTCCCGCCTACGTCCCTTTGGCGTTTCTCTTCGCGACGCAAGCTGCCAATGCCAAGAGCCTCAAGGTGAAGCTCTATTACAACGATTACGGCATCGAGAGTAAGTAAACTTGGACTATAGTTCATCTACACAATTAACACATCATCCAGACCCGGGCGCAAAGGCAAATGCCGTCATCGCATTAGCCAGCAAAATCCGCGCTATCGGTGGCCGCATCGATGGCGCAGGACTCGAGTCTCACTTTGAGGTCAGCTACTCGCCATCGCGTACCCAGATCGCGACCGTCATGAGCCAATATGCTGCTGCCGGCATGGATTCCGTTCTGACCGAACTCGACATACGCTTCGTCAACGTCAGCAACGTTGCTGCGTACGGTGGCTTTGCCCAACAGGCAACCGATTACTACAACTCTGTTAGCGCTTGCATGGACGTGGCGACATGCAAGGGGGTTGTTGTGTGGGATTTTGTTGACAAATGTGAGTAACTTGTGATTCTGTTCTTGACCTAGTGCTGATGTGCATAAACCACAGACTCGTGGATTCCATCCACCTTCGTCGGCCAAGGTCTCGCTACGCCGTTCAACAGCAACTACACTCGTAAACCCGCCTTCACAGCCATTGGTCAAGCTTTGTCCAAGACTCCTTGCACGGTTTGCAAGTAAACGGTGTTTCAGCAAGTTACTGTAGAAATTACCTAGCTTAACAATGCGACGCGCTTGAGATAATTCTGATCCGTATCGCTTCGATGTTCCGAGACAAATTGATTGTTACATTCACGATTGCGTCATTTTGTGCCGAGGCCTCTTCTGCCAAATCGTCCCGTCCCGTCTCGTCGCTTCAGCTCGACATTTCCCCTACTCAACACGACCACGATGCCTCATGTCAAACATCGGTTCTCGAACAACCTCACAAGACCTGCCGGCTATATAAACTAGCTTTCAACAGAGTTCCGGACGGGAATATCATACGCGGTACAACAGGCTAAATGTCGAGGCTCGCTGTGGGGAATACCCCGCGATTCAACTACAGTACATCAGCCTGGGGTTACACCAGCATCAGCATGAACCCCAAACGCCAACGGGCCCGGTGCCTCAAGAAAAGGACTGCCTCTCTCGGCGAGCGATGAACTCCGAACTCCCCGCTTCCCCCCTTGTTTGATACAACCAGCCTAAATACACCAATGCTCGGCAAACTAAGGTTTGACGCTCGAACGCGTTTCCCGTTGATTCGCTATGCATGTTGCCCTTTTCCTGCAGGTACTTACGCAACAACGACTTACCGAAAGGGTCAATCCATGGAGAACGCCCCTCGAAGCATCTGAGTCCGCCCCACAGTCGGCTAGAAGGGAAAGCTTCGATCTAGTTTCACCATGGGAAGAACTTGTACATCTAGTGGCGGTTCCGCCTATAATAAGGAGTACCTCCAGGTAGCATCGCAGCGTTTTGTGTCTTTCGTATCTCTCTACCCTCAAGCAAGACTACTGAACAACCGGCAAGATGCTCTTCGCGGCATTTCTCACAGTCGTACCGGCATTGCTCGCTGCATGTGTCTCAGCTGCGACGTGTGCCCCTTCAAACCTCAGGTCCTCCATTACTTTGTTATACCAGAACAATCTCAACTCCAGTGATGACTACAATCACGTCAGTGCTCTTCTGCTGGACCCAAGCCCCTACGCTGCAGCCTCCGCCGCGTGCGCTGCCTTGAGCGAGAGTCTCATCTCTCAGGCCACACTGCAGGCTCACTTGTCCGATTTTACAGCGCAACTCAACTACAACGCCTACGCTGGCCGTGCGGCTCCTTCGCAGGCCTACTGGATAGACGATGCTGTGGTTATCACCACTGAAAATGGAACCTCCTTCACGTACGCTACCATGGGTGCATACTCCAGGCAATCTCTTCCCGCCTTGTGCACGCAGTCTGCTTCTGGTAACAACGGCTACGCTCGTGCCAACGCTTCCAACGAGGTCACTGTGAATGCGGCCGGAAACTCGTACGTTGGTTTCAGGAATCTTAAGTCATTCCGCTTCCTCGGTATTCAATACGCACAACAGCCGCAGCGCTTCACGTACTCGAAACTCACCAACGTCACGGGGCAGACGTTGAACGCAACTGCATACGGCGCTCAGTGCCTGCAGTATGGCAGCGGAAGTGAAGACTGCTTGTTCTTGAACATTCAAACTCCGTTCGTCCCCAGGGGTTCGTCCTCGCTATTCCGTGAATCCCGAAGGTCGGATCTTAGACCAGTCCACTTCTGGATCCACGGCGGTGGCTTTACTGGCGGTTCTGGTGCTGACCAAGGGACTGACGGTGGTAACTTGGCTTCACGAGAGGATATTGTGACTGTCACGATCAACTACCGATTGAGCACTCTGGGCTTCTTCGCTGTTCCAGGCACAGACATCACCGGCAACTATGGCATAGGTGACCAAGAGACCGCCCTACAGGTGAGTTTGTGTCGAGTATGTTCAAAGAAAACCATAATCTGATATGGTGGCAGTGGGTTATCAACAACATCGCAGCCTTTGGAGGCGATCCTAACCGCATCACCATCAACGGCGAAAGCGCCGGGGCAGGTTCAGTTCGCGTACTGCTTGGTTCGCCTCCAGTCATTGGCAAGTTCCAGGGAGCCATCGCCATGTCCAACCTTGGAGGTGGTGTAGACCTTGGCGAGAGCGGTAACTACGGTAAGTCTCTGCGGCCACAACGACCCAGCGTAGTGCTTTGCTAAGATCCAGCTTAGGAACGACTTACAGCACGTACTACACCATCGCGCAGTCGTACGCAGTCGCTGGCCAGGCCATCTTCACTGCTGCAGGATGCACAAACACGACATTAACCGCACAGATCGCCTGCCTGCGCACCGTCAGCAAAGACCTCACCAGCTTCGGCACCGTCGCACGCTACGTCGTACAAGACGGCACCATTGTGAACACGCCGAAACTCGAAGTCGGCAGCCTCAACGCCAACGTAGCCCACATCCCCGTCATCTTCGGCAACGTCGAGAACGACGGCGCGTCCTTCTCCGCCTACTCCAAGACGTGCACCAGCGAAGTCGCCTGTCTCGCCGCGAACCTCTACACCTCCCCCACCTACGCGCAGTCCATCATCGACTCAGGCCTCTTCCCGCTCGCCGAAACCACCAACACCAGCACCATCGCCGCGGCCTCGTTCAACGTCTCGCAGCGCATCATCACCGACAACACCTTCCGCTGCGTCGACCAAGCCACCGCCTACGCCGGCGCCACCACGCGCGCCTTCGCCGCCGCCTACTACTACCAAATGGACCGCACCCAGGGCGGCTACAACCCGAACGCCGTCCCATCCACCGGCGCCGTCACCCCCGGCTTCCCCAACGGCAACCCCAACCTGCCGTACTACCGCCTGCACGGCTCCGACGAGGGCTACCCGTTCGGCAACTTCGCCCCGCTGCGCGACCCCGCCGACCTCGCGCACGTCCAGCTCACGGCCGCCTACTTCGCGGCCTTCATGCGCGCCGCCGACCCCAACCCGCCCGCGGGCTACCTGGCCGCGCGCGGCTACGCGGGCGTGGCGCGCGCGGTGCGCGTCGCCGGCGCCTGGCCCAAGGTCGCTGCCGACACCGGCCCCATCATGCGCCTCGATGCGCAGAGCTCTGTTAGTCCGTTTCTGGACTTGCCGCAGTGTGCGTTTCTCAAGTATCCCATTTCTTACTACTTGGACGCCGCGGCTACGTAGAGGGGTGCGTGCGGTTTGTGACAGAGCGGGGTCCTGGTGGTATTTGCTTCCGAGCGCCGAGAGGAGGATTTAAGGATGTTGGGGTGGAGGGGGCGAGATCCCGTCGCGGTAGGGGATTTGAATTTGGGATTATGATAGGAACGGACGATGGCTGACACGCCGAATCTAAATTACGTTCTGGTGGCAACGAAAAAAACGATTGAATGTTCTTTCTCTCTCCCATTGCGCTCCCCCCACCCAATCTGTAGAGATATCCCCAACATCGATACACGTAACATGTAACATAGCGAAAAAAAAAGAAGGAAATATTTCCTCGCTACGCGCGCGCAAGCTCCACCTTCCCCTCATCCAGTCCCAAAAAGCCCAATTCCATAATCACACCCGGCCGTCCAGCTTGAAGCCGCCGGGCACCAATCTCTGAAACACGCCGCGCGGGTCATACCTCTTGGCGACGGCGTCCAAGAACCTGCGGCTCGCGACCCCGTAGCTGTCCAGCGGGCGCTGCATATAGTTGGCGTAGTTTGCGTATCTGAAGGTGCTGCGCGCCAGGCCCATCTGGCGCGCCGCGGCGTCGGACCGGCGCACGATATCCGCGGCGGCGGCTTCGACAAGCGGGGTGGATGCGGTGGAGGACCAGAATGCGCTGAGGAGTGTGACTGGGGTTAGGTGTTAGCGTGAGCGTGGGGAGTTGGTGAGACTGCACGGGTGACGGACTGAATTGCGCGCCGTCCGAGGGCGAGGTGCCGAGGCTGTTGCCGCCCTTTGTGGCGGAGTAGGCGCTGACGATGGCTGGGAAGGGCTCGAAGGACACGCTCCAGATTACGCCGCCGGGGGGCGCGGGAGAGATGGTGCGGGTGGTGGAGTTGATGATGGCGAGCATCGTGGACATGAGTGGGGCGGAGACACCGTAGGTTGTCGTGTAGAAGAGGGCGTTGCTGTTGGTGGGGTTCTTTTAGTTGTAGTGAGGGGAAATTCGGACGGAGCGACGTACAGTTGTGGGAGGTTGTGGTTCTCTTCGTTCGCCAGCGCTGTCATGTTTGTGATCCGCAGGGTGCTACTGCCTTGCGGTTGGATGGATCGGAAGGAGCGGTATACGGCTGGGTCGGCAACTGGTTTAGTGTACGTCGGGATGAGACCGATGCTCCACGCGTCTGCGGCCGAGACGTAGGTAAAGCCAGCCACGATGGATGTGTAGACGTCGTAATCTGGGTCCGATGCTAGCGCGGCGAAATCCTCAAGCACTTCAGTCTTGCTAGAAAAGTCGAGGTTGAGGAAGCCACCGAGGAGGTCGCCTTGAGGGAAGGTCTTGAGGTCGACACGGGTGACGACGCCAAAATTGTTGCCGCCGCCTTTCAATGCGCGCCAGAGGTCGGGGTTTGAAGTGCTATTTGCGTTGACGATTTCGCCGGACGCGAGGACGACCTGGCAAGGAGTTTAGAGTCATTTCTTTTGCTTCGTTTTGTCGCGACACATGTATACCTCAAAGTTGAGTACGTTGTCACAACCCCAGCCTTCTCTTGGTGCGTAAAACGAGATACCGCCTCCAAGTAGGAACCCACCGACACCTACGGCACCATTTCTCGCGCCGGCAACGGTGACATTATACGGATCCAGCACCTCGTAGACAGCCGACCAATTCGATCCAATCCCCACACTAGTCGAGCTTAAGTCATGACTAAGGTAGACGGCCGTCAAGCTCGTGAGGTCGAGCGTGACGCCAGACTGGATATTAGCGAAACCCTGCGCGGGCGCATGGCCTTGGCATTTGATGGCAAAGGGGCAGTCTTGGGCGGACATGAGGGACACGGCCGTGGAGACATCATGAGAAGTGGTGGGTACGACGATGCAGGACGGGGCGGTGGTGCCTTCTTGCAGGGACCAGTAGGATGCGAGGGTACTGTTGTATGCGGTGGTGTTTGGGTAGTTCACTTTTGAGCCTAGTGCGTTGGAGAGCTGGGTGCACTATGCGGCTGCATCTTAGCACTCCATAGATGTAAGCGCAGCCTTGCATACATACACAATGGTAACTCAGCTGTGGACCCCAAGTGCCAGCGCCGTAGGGCCATGCGGCGAGTGACGTATGATGCGCGACCATGTCGTCTTGGAGGTAGAGAGTGGGCGCAGCAGGCATGGTCGAGTCTCCATCCTTTGTACTCGGGTTATGGAGGAGTACACAGGCGGGGTAAAGCGAAGACCCGAACAACCAGCTGCCAAGATGGGAATGTGCGCCCAAAAGCTTGAGTCATCTTGTCTTCTTCGCTTAGGGTGCGCCTGTTGCTTGGTGCCGCCACCGTCGCGTTTCTTTCTTACTCCCGCTATGCTTTCGCGTCAAAGATGAGCCGAAAGCAGTCAGTTAGTCAGTCGGTAGGTCGTCACCCGTTCATGACCTGATCATGCAACAAGAAACGCAGGTGGATACGTATCGCAACACGAACAGAAGTACAACAGAGTAGCAAGCAAGCGTGTGAGAACCACAGTGTGACGCAGAGACGAGGTTGCTTCTCAAGATGCCATGCCGGGACTCACGTGACTGCGGATGCAAGCCGCGACACCCAAGCAGCTCTACGCACGCGCCATTTTCATCTCGGCTGGTATTTGGTACAGCGCTGCAATCGGCCACCATCAGCCATGGGCCACGGCCGCCACATGCCTCTGTTGAGCGAACATCAAAGCCAGCTGGCCGCACAGAGTACGAGGATCTTCATGACCTTCGGGTCCCCATCGACAACAGTGTGAACATCACATCGTCATGGACACGTCTTGCGTGCCTGGGTAGCGACGTTTCATGTGCATGGCGCGTCAACACGAGAAAAGTAAAAGCTTCATAAACTACCAGGCAGTTCGACTATCTAAAACAGGAGACGCCATATGCGTTCATCCCATGGCTGTTCTTATACATGTTTTCTTGCATGTAGAACGGTAAAAAAGCAAACTCCTCTAGTGAAGCTGCAGGGTATAACTTTGAAAGGCATGAAAACATAAAAGCAGATTCAGGGTGAATCAAGACTGCTGGTAAACCGAGATGTAGTTGACTGCAAGAAACACCTGGTCAGTTGCTGAAGGGTCGTGATAGGGAACACAACCTGAACTCACCAGACCAAAAGGTATCAACAAAGGCAGACGGGTTCTTGGCAACGTAGTCGTTGCAGTTGTTGTTCAAGTTCCAGCAGTACTGCGAAGTGAAGAGATAGGTCCCGGCCCACTGTCCGC
>Ga0160427_10002626_pt1 | contig 10786 bp, 14 predicted proteins | sample SolpanmetagenomL_FD_108194 | JGI IMG/M metagenome (GOLD analysis project Ga0160427, IMG submission 108194) | Solar panel surface microbial communities from Lawrence Berkeley National Laboratory, California, USA - L | ecosystem: Engineered > Built environment > Solar panel > Unclassified ...
TCTTTTAAGAAACTTTCCTTCCAGCAAACGCACCACGCAATCCCCCCCCCCCCCCCACTCCCCGATAGCCATGTCTTCCCATACAAGATGTTCAAGACGTAAAAAACATAGAGAAGAGGAATATCTAACCGTTAGTAATAATGATAACAATAACATGATTTTCGTTTCTTACATCTCCAAGAAAATTATATTGATAATAACCAAACCAATAAAAACCCTTTCATAGTGCCAAAATCCCTCCGTCCTTACGCTTCTCACTTTATCAACCAACCCATCTCTCACATCAGCGCCTTTCTGCTTCTTCATGAGCTCACCGCCGTCCTTCCTGTCGGCGCAATATTCTATCTGATTCATACAACCCAATGGTCACCACCGGGACTACCAGGTCAATGGATACAGGAAGGTGTAGATCGGTTTGGTAAGTATGCACGAAAAAAGGGTTGGGAGGAATATGTGGATGGGGAGAAAGGTGGGAGGTTGTTGTTTGAGTATGTGCTCTCATGTTTTTCCGTCTCTAAATATATACCTCTCCAGCGTCTTGTTTTTTCTAGCGTCTTTTATTTTCTGTTGATTCTTATCTCGTTGCTGATAAAGTCCTTTTTTATCAATATAAATAGAATAGCGACAGCATATGCGGTAGTGAAATTACTTTTGCCTGTGAGAATAGGGTTTAGTTTATGGGCGACACCTTGGATGGCAAGAATGATCTTTATACCAGTAGGTCGAGTATTGCAGAAGATTCGATCGAGTCTGCAAAGGGGGGGCAGATAAGTGATGTTGAACATTGAGATCAAGATTATTTATATTCATACCAGGATTGAATAACAAAAAAAGTTAAGGAATGAAGAGAGAAAATACGCTATTACAAAAACCCCAATTTATAAATAAAGATGAACATGGATACAATCAGTCGTAAGTATAGCATCTTTTAGTTAAAGTTTAGTCAAGGAATTGAGTATTTTCTTCAAAGAGAGTAATTTTTCTATTGCATTAGTAGCAACCAGAGAGGCTAGAACTAGATCATGTATGCTAGAACTCTTGGAATAAAAGATCGACAAAAAACAACAACATGCACCGAAAAGTGAACAATTCGCGCAAACAAACCCGTAAACGCCTTTTTCTTATGCAAATACAAAAGCAACCTCAAATGGGGCCATGAAGAGACAGGCTTTCATCAATGAAAAAGTTGAAGCATCGCGTTGACTACTACGTGCTGTTGCTATGATTGTCAGAAGGTCTTTGATTGTTTGCTTGATTCTGTCCTCCCAAAGCTGATAGATTGACATTTCCCAAACGTTCAATCAGATTAGTCGCAACCGCATCTACTGCACCCTATGAGACGCAAGAAAAGAAAAAGTCAGTGTACAGGTTACAATTAAATTGAAGAATAAGGAAAGTTGTCACGTACTCTAGGAGCAAGTAGACTTGGTCCTTCAGGTGCTGTTTCTTGTACTCTGAATAATTTGACAGCTGTCCCGTTCCAAACGCCAGCCGAACCCTTTCCTATACCCATCTCTGACACATAAATGAACCCCCACAAAAGAGATTCGTACCACCCCAAAGCCATTGAACTCCATTCGAAGGTATATGACCTGATTGGCGAGGGATCGATGCCTCTAATCTCAGTAGTACGTATGCGCTCTAGCATAGATATTGTCTTAGGAGGATCCGTTGAATTGGAAGTTTCAGTCGTAGATCGGGAAAGAATGCTTCGGAGCTGAGGGGAGAATTCTTGTATCAAAGTTAGAATAGTGTGAAGTGGCAAGAGAGGTAGCCAGGATTCAATCTATAAATGTCAGTATATCTGTTATAATCACAAGGATACCCACACATGCATACCCATTCAGGTGTAGGGGAAAAATGGCCAGGAGGATGTGTGGCTATGCTGGTTTGGCTCGAAATACTCAAAACACTATTCTGACGTGATAGCGAGCCAACAGGCAATTTCCCCCGAGCCTTCTCACTCATCCCTCTAAGCTGTATTGGAAGTGTCTCGTCGGTAGAGGCATCTCTTGATTCTGTTGGGGATCGTGAATTTGATCCTTGGCTTTGTCTCCGATTTGTTCTAGAATTTTGATCCTCTCCCTCGTCATCGTCCGAATCACCTATGGCAAATTGGTCAGGATCTGGAACCCCTTGTTCGTGACTCGCTCTTCTGGAAGTATCCATTGACAGAGACCTGATACTCTCAGTCTCTGTCAATTCATTCGCATCTTTTTGTGAACGATTCTGTGAGTTGATCTCGTCTTGTCCACTTTCTAATGTGAATGACCGCAAGTTTTCGAACCGTTTATGTGATCTGAGAATGGAATACACAAAATTTGGATTTTCTTAGACAGTCAGTAACTATTCAAAGAAGATGCTATACATGACTTACTGGAATACTGATGTTCAATGACACTATTCATTGATTCAAGTAATGATTGAAGTAGATCATGATTGGTCTCGTTGGCGAGCAGGAACGATGGTGAGCTCATTGAGACAAACAGCTGTAATAGTTTGGAGCTTGCAGCAGCGGACATATTCTGGATATACGGTGCGACATTTGCCACAATTGCAAGCAACGCAGGATATACTGCTCCAAGCTTCCCCTTGCTGGTGGTAATCAGGTTGTAAATCGACTAATAAATTAGCTCAGAATGAGGAAAACATTCGGAATAACTTACAATTATCAGATAATCGGCATATGAACCATAAAAAGATGGTATTCGGACATTTGTGGGTAGCAGATTTTGTCCTTCAAATCGTTTGTTCAAGCTTTTTCCAAACTTGGCTTCGGACGATAAAGCTTGCAGGACGAAGACGCACATTCTGACAACACCAGACTTAGAGACATCGGTTCGATATTCTAGAGCATAGTAGAGTAGGAGAACCACAAAATCATGTGCTCGATCAGTTTCTATCAGGAAACTTCGAAATCGTTTATTGCATTGCAATCCCTCCCAAAAGAGCATCAGCATTTCAGGTGCCCATTTTAAAGGCTTTTGACTTCCAGGCAAGTACGAAGAGCTTGCTTGAATCTATACACATATCAGCTCGAGGTAGCGGGCCGTTCATGGAGTACTCACTGGCTGATTCAAAACTCTTGTTATACCATCAACAAGAAATTGAAAATCTTGTATTCTGTGTAGTCTCCCTAAGTAATGCCGGTAGTTGTTTTTAAGCAGCTGATCTCCTGGTAGATTCTCGGGTACAGGATACAGGAGAAGGACCAGTAGAAAATGCAACGAGTAGGTCACCAAATTCCGCTTGGGATCAGATGCCACAAGTTGATCAGACAAGTATGGTACTCTCCAGCTTGCCGGGTTATATTTCAGCGTCTAAAATTATCAGTGAGCGCGTGGTGAACAGGATATTAAGACATACTGTGTTAAGCAGAGAACACAATGTAGAAAGGACCACTTTCTTGTCACCATTGGTGACTATGTATGTCAAAGTTTTTGTGCCCGTCATTGACAAAACGTCTTGAAATGTAAGCTGAGTGCTTCCAGACAACAATGATAGTTTAACGTACTAGCAGTCATATACATTGCTTTTGACGACAGTGCTAGCAAAAGCTTGAGAATCTCTGTTCTATTTGACTCAAGCTCTTTAGTGCTAGCCATCGGTGTATTGCACCCAACTCCACTCTGCCTACAAAAGTCAGAGATGTTTTGATCTATGAGCAAGATATCCTTACCATATTGCATAAGTGACTTTAGTTTTTGACGGAATTGATGCTGCCGGAACTGTGAATCCTGCAAAGAATAACAGTTCTATCAGGGTGTCCACCAGTTCCTCAGCTAAAGGCTTAACAGTCTCATAATCGGTGGTAGGGCTTTGTATTGGTTCCTGGTCTGGGCCTCTTGATTCATCAAAGAGCACTTCTGTTCGATTTAAAGACGCACTCCGTGTTCGTTTACGTCTCATACCCCAGAAGAATTTATCCTCCCATGGTCCAAGAGCATCGGTTTCGTAGATGTACGGTAGGAGCCTTGTAAGGACCCTCACACAGTTTAGAGCCTCCCGTTCTGGCGCAAGATCAGGATCCGGGAATGACGGATGATGTCGTAGAACGAAAAGGCGAGAAGTGAGTGCCAAGATAAGCGTCTCTACATTTTCGATAGCACTATCACGAGTTCGACGAATATCAGCAGGTGAGAAGAGGGTGAAAACATCATCCGTGGTTTCTGGCAATTCCCAAAACTATGACTATCAGTGATCAGTCTTTGCATCACGACATATAGAAAATGATGAAGCTATAAATGTACCTGGAGCCAATAAGGATCGTCTGGGGGTATGTTTCTCTCCTCTGCTAATCTGAAAACACCCTTCTTGAAAGATAATTTGGAGTCGGCGGCCCCCATTCGATAACTTGCATACAGAAATCGATTGCTATAGTCACGATGATGTGTGTGAACAATCCAAGGTGAGATCTGAGATGTGGCGTACTGAGTAAGCTGGACAAGGTACTTTGCTGAGACCAATCGTCAATGAAATGCGGTTAGTCAATTGTTGGTCCCTTTCAAATGATCCGGGCGCCTCGTGATAAAACAAAGGGATAACCTCAGGATGCTAAGCGCAAATAGATTGATGAGGGGGATGGATGAGTTGCAAAAAGAAAGGACGAAGGGGGAAGCTGTCTCGTAAATTGCAAGTCAATCAACTGGAATTGTGTATCTGTGCTGGTGGTGGTATTGTTGTTTGTTGTTGACGTTGCTATTGTTGTTGTTGTTGTTGTTGTTGTTGTTGTTGTTGTTGTTGTAGTAGATTAATAAATTGAATATATTTCCTTCTTTCTTGCTGTTTGTTTATTCGTCTAGCCCTTTCGTCCATTTCCAGCCCTCTGTCACCAAAGAGTAAACTAAACATCTTCATCTTCATCCTCGTCTCTACCCATTCACCAACCATCACCACAGTCAACAACCACAAGCAAGCAGGTACTAACTAGGTTTTCCAGTGTATAACGACTTCTCAGTAACTTGGCCGAACATCAGCAAATCCGGCGACTGAACCTCCACGACTTTGCGACATTCTGAAGCACTTTTTTAAATCGCGGCAACACATTGACTGATCAGCACTGCCGTCACACGCCAAACATGGCGTCTTCAGCACCTACAACACCTCAGCCATATAAGCGCAATCCAGGCACTCCAGGGTCGTGGACGCATCCGAAATACCAGGAGATTGTGCAAAGGAAGAATGCTAGAACGTTCACAGACAAACAATTCTACCAATTGATGCGAAACACTGGCGCGTTAATTGCAAGTTTCTTACTTTCGTGGTGGTTTCGACGAAGGTAAAAAAGCTGTCCAGTTGTTCTCAGAAACATGTGCAGAAGAAAGTGGGAAACAGAGTCTAACCATGATTGAAACCTGCAGCGATCGATTAACAAGTTCACTTCCGACAACACAATTCTTCCTACAAGTTTACAACACAATATCGTGGTCAAGTAGGTCTACCTACCTATCTATCTACACTTTTCTTCCTCTCGTCCCACATATCATTATCATACCTGCTAACATCTTTCAGTTTTCGCCCTCCGATGTCTGTTCCTTTACAACATTCTCGAGGCTATAGGACGTCTTTTCCGTCCAATCGACCCCGTCACAGACATCCCTCTCACACCCACTCAACGAGCAGCGCTCGGCCTCCAACCCACACAACCCAACTCCACCAACACACCATCATCCGGCAATATTGCCGCAGGGGATTCATCAATGTATATCACACCACCACGATACGCTAAAGCCTCTCCTGTAAACTCACCAAGTACACCATTAAGTGCATCTCGAATGGGAAAGTCAAAAGTCATGGCCAACGGTTCGCCTGTTGGTCCGGGACAAAACGCATTGTCAGGAATGGTATCTTCGTCGTCGTCATCGAACGCAATGAACACACTTCCTGGAGCTTTTAGCACCTCGACATCAGGAATGATGAGTGTTGGATCTGCTTCGACGTATAGAGGCTTAGCCTCCACTGAAAGGCGATCGAGCTTTGGTAGTCCAACACCAAAGACGATTGGGATGGGAGTCGGTGGATTGGGAGGATTGGGAGCAGGCAGTGTACAGGGGTCTGCACAAGGTGGAAGTTCAAGTGTAGTTGCAGGCGGAAAGTGGTTATTTGAGCAAAGAAACAGAAGAGGCCAGTATATGTGATTTCTCATTCTTGTTACAGCGTTGTTTCTTCTTGCATGTCACGTTTTTGAGAGCATTTGACTCTTTGTGTGTGAAGCTCACCAAACTTAGGGAGTAAGAACCACGATTAATTGTCATATTTTGTTTTGTATGCATGTCAATATAGCAGATGGCGTCATGTATAATAATAGGAGTTTTGTGTGCAAATGAAGTAGATATCAGCAATTTTGCAATTGCTCTTGCCAAGCACTTAGGAATTCAGGTGAGTAAACAAAATATAGAATTACAGAATATAAAACTAATATAATACATTGGAGACTTATGTACAACACCCTCAAATTTAAGGTCATGCATCACGATTAACATATCAACATCAAGCTTTGACAGCTGGGGCAGCTGGCTTATACTGCTTCTTCTTGAATGTACCTTGACCAGGCTTTTTGAATGAACCACCTTGGTCTGCAAACAACGTCTTCGATCGTTTCCAATTCCTGACGATACCGTCCACTGAACCAATATCGTGCTTCTCCTTTCTACATTAAACCAAAAATTGAACAACATCAGCATCCCTCATTGCAAGATGTGATAGTCAAACAGAAGACTGTATAATGTCACAACGGAGAGATATGAATAAATTAGTGACGTACCTCATAAAATACAACTTTGCTCTTCTCGCCCTCTTGGCCCTCTTCTGGACCAGATCAAATCCTTCGATCAGAGGACTATATATCTTATACCACATTTCTACTGCAATTCTTGTCACCTCATTCCGCAGTAGGATGCCTGAATCGAGACCTCTTCGGCGAATATTTAGTAGTACACCAGAGAATGCCTCTTGATTAGGGTCTTTGAACCGAACTTGAATAATATCACCGACTCGGATGGCTTCCTTGACCTTTTTAGAGAAGAGACGAGTTCGGACACCACCGGGGTCGAGTTTTGTAAGTTCGTTGGTGGTAAATTTGTCAATCACGGCACTAGGGACTGGAGGTAATGTGATTTGTGGCGGTCTGGTTCTCGATACTAGAAAATTGAATGCTTTGTTAGTTACCTAGCACGCTTGAACTCGGAATTTTCCTTCACGCTGTAATCTTCGTATCATGGCAAAGTATTCGTATTGTAGAAGAGGAAAAACTAATGAAATCCATGCGGTGGATCATTAGGAAGAATAAGAAGGTAGCATACCTCGTAGTGCATGTTGACTTCCTGGCTTTGGTACTACTGTGGAAGACCATTTGACGATTCTCTTCCTTCCCCTAACAATTCTGTAAAACGGCTTTTCTGACGAAGCTAGTCTCTCTTCAATTGGTGGTAATCGCAAGATCTTTTGGGTAATTTTCCGTGGTCTCTCGGCATCAAGTCTCGCTCTTGCTAATTCAACCTCACGCAGCTGCCTCCTCCGCTTTGCAGCCTGAAGTTGGTCTACCTTGGCTTGATGTACTTTGGAACGCTCCGTGGCAGGTCGTAGGACTGATGGTAAGCTCTTCCGTGATACAGGTTGTACAATATGCTTTTTACGCTGTGGACGCTGTGTTGATTGAAGTGCAGGTCTACGTCTCGGCGTAGAAGCTTTGGACCCTGGGCTTTTGAAAATCCGACTAAAGAGGGAGCCGATTGAGGCTGTCCTGATGGCTGTTGGTGCAAAGGCCATGGTTGTAATTGTAGGTATCCGCCGCTACCTCATCCACTTGAAATCACTACCACAGCCAAGCCTCTATCAAGGATTTGCCGATTGAGGGAACAGGCAGGACGTCGACCAAGCTTAGCCGCGATAACAAAGGATTCAAGATGTCAGATATCGCTGGCTTTGAGCAAACCTGGTAGGGTTTATTTGTTGCCTGTTGTCGTTGTCGGTGTTGTTGACAGTGTTATTGCTGTTGTCGTTCGTTCGTTTGTGCGTGGTGCTATTGGTGTCGTGAAACCATGCCCATCATAATAATAATAATAATCATAGCATGCTAGTTGAGTGGGTGAAATGAAATAAAATAAATTATCGTTGTTCCTGGCTGATGATAAATTTCTTCGGCAACTTCCACAAGTCTGGAAAGGCTTCATTCGAGATCCTCATCTATTCCAGATACATATTGACCCACGAAACACAACACAACATTACATTGCACCACTCACTCACCTCAGCTTCATCATCGTGAGAGTTTTCCGACAATAGATCTACTGCGTTCAGCCTTCACTTCATGCTGATGGTCACGAAATAGTCTAGTTCTAAGGACAGACCAGGAAGATGTTTAGACAGACTCTCCGCTTGGCAACCCGCCGGCATGATGCTGCGCATTGTACACATCAGAATACGTTTCTCACAAATACACCTCACACAAGACCTGTGATCTGTCAATGGCTATGGGAGACACCAACAATTCGAAGCTTTTCGGCCTCATCGATTGTACAAGAAGGGCGCTCGAAACATCGACAAGATAGACATGACAACATATATAGTAAGATGGGTTCATCAAGGAATACTACGTTATCGTTGCTAATTGTAGGCAAAAAGTACCCTTACCTCAATTTCCACCAACATCAAACCCTGAGCTCGACCAGTTCCTTGAAGGCATGCGACAGGATCGGTTCATTCTGGATCATATGCCTGAGAAGTTTAAAAGAATTGTCTTGAGATCCTCAAAGCATCACCTTTTGGAAGACCAAAAGAATGATGACGATGAGGAAGCAATACCCCATAGCATCGAGATTGATGGCCAGACTATAGATTTGAAACCCATACAACAGAAAAAGACTCGTTCTGGTGCCGATCTTTCAAAAGCTATGGATCTCATGAAGACCCACTCAGACTATGAGATCATAATACAACTAGTCGAAGCCATGTCATATTCAAAGATGGAAATCACTGAGGACCAGTGGGCGAGATGTATCCGGAAATTAGGTCTGGCAGGTCGACCAGGGCTAGCTAAGAGTATCGGATGGTATTCTCAGGACTGTAGAAATTCGTTTCCAATGACATTCAGGACTGTCCGAGAACTGTTCCGATCCAATTTGCCACGACATCTTATGCCAGGAAATTCGTATGTACACATGGGCTACGAACGATTGGACAACCTTCGCAAACTCATAGATACAAAATGGTCACTCAAGAAGGATCATGGAGTTATTGGAGTTGAACTGTTTATCACAGCAAATACCAAGAAAAGGTTTGGTGCAGTAGACAAAGGACACAACACAAAGAAATATACACAGAAATTCATGCAAGCTTTAGAACGACACAAAGTGGCAGCCGATTTAGATTTTGATAAAAAAGGGGAATCTTACCGCAAACTAACACATAGACTTGGTACCTACAAATGGTATGATGCGAGAATCTTAAAGCTCAGGAAATATGCTGTGCGTAACAATTCTCCAACGAGAATGAGTGAATCCAGTGCTCTTGCACGTGAAGCAATAAATGATTTTGACCCACTCCTTCAGGGTCTCCGAATTTCTAGAGATCTCTTGACAAATCCTCAAAACCCCGATGAATCTGAGGCTGCACAGAAGATGCTCTCAACATTGAATCTTGATAACAAAATAGAAGAATTGGACCAATGCATCACCCGATGGAGGAGCCACCTCAAAAAAAATACCATCCTGGCTGGCATGGAAGTGTACGAGCAGGCGGCGGAGAAATTGCGAGCTAAGTACTTCTTGGGTGAGGATGGCATTTCAAAGGAGGACAAGAAAGCGAGGAGATACGACTTTATAGCGGATAGGGAACCTATACCTGGATCATGGTATGCAAGTTCGATGGAGACCTCCCTCAAATCACGAAGTGCTCCATCTACTGCTTCTGCTTGAGGAAATGGCGAAATCGAATCCATATTTTATCCATCGCTGGTATTATCTGTGTAAGGCGGAAATTTTGTATATTATCACAAACATAGACCACCAAGATGGACATTGTATATGCAAAAGCAACTTTGTTGGTCTAGTGGAAGGAGTTATATACGACGCGCAATCAATATTATGATGATCAAATATCACCTATTTAGTTGACCAAGTGTATGCGTTGGTTTGATACCACAAATGCTCAAATAACAACTCGAAACACATCAATATCGGAATTAGATACGATGTAAACCTAGCTTCTTATGTCTTTGTAGAAGAAAACACCATCCTTTAATGATCCGTCCAATGGTGAGATTTCGTATCTCGGGATTATTCCTACCTACGATTGCTCGTCGTTAAACTAAGCATTCCGAGTGTTACAATAGATGCACTCACCAATTTATATCCTAAACGTGGATAAACGTCTTCTGCAGGGCTGCCACCTTCAGTATCGACCATCTGTTATAATCGACCTCCACGTTAGTGTATATTGACTCGCAGAAGGACATCATGCCACTCATGGTTCTGCAGCATTATTCATGAATGACCAATCGATGCTGAACTTTTAATGAAACATACAGTTGTTTACAAAAATTATGCACTATACCAATAACACAATGTGCCATTGAAATAACAGACCACAAGCAACAGGTGAATTTCACATGGAAGAAGAGACTCGCGGGGAGGCAATAGAAGAAGTCTCTGAGGGAGACCTGATATAGAATAGTATATGGAGAAACAGAAGAAACTTACCAACAGTCCCCTTCCCTTCTCTTTCGCAACTTGCTCCAGTCTCCCCATCAAAACCTTTGCAACACCCCGTCTCCTAAACTCCGGGCTCA
>Ga0160427_10002627_pt1 | contig 10783 bp, 19 predicted proteins | sample SolpanmetagenomL_FD_108194 | JGI IMG/M metagenome (GOLD analysis project Ga0160427, IMG submission 108194) | Solar panel surface microbial communities from Lawrence Berkeley National Laboratory, California, USA - L | ecosystem: Engineered > Built environment > Solar panel > Unclassified ...
CTGACTACCAAGTCAATTTTATATCCTATAAGTTTGGGGTCGATCTCTTACCTTCTGACCTCCTTGCATGCGTACCGTAGTTCTCACGGTTTGCTTTGCAACGTTATGTCCGGCGAGGAGAATGGCGTGTATGACAGACCAGCACGCTACGTCAATGAAGATACCAGTCACACTACAGAAAGAGAACTTCGAGGCTGGTACTCCTATGGCATTGCCGCAGAGGTCTTTGCAGTTGCCGGTGTGGGTGCGAGAAGTTCGTGCTATGACGGATATTGTCCTAATCTGATCTGATTTCAGGCTCGTTTCTTCCTGTGACACTAGAACAGCTTGCGAAAGAGCGAGGAGTCAGGCGATCAGACGGTGTCACGCCATGTGTACTTCCACCTAACGTGACTACGACTGCTATTGACGGCGGAAAGGCTCTAGTTAAGCTTGCCAGGCGAGCTGTAGAGGGTGCTGATGAGAGCCAATGCATTATTAAGCCATTTTCGAATCACAGCATCAGCACCGCGAGCTTTGCAATGTACACTTTCTCAGCTGCAGTGCTCGTTCAAGCACTTGTGCTGATATCATTCAGTTCCGTTGCTGATTATGGTTGGTGCTCTCATTGTCCCACTCTTCGCATGAAGCCCAACGCTGAACATGGTTCTTAGGGACATACAGAAAGAAGCTCCTGCTAGGTTTTGGCTTTAGTGGATCACTAGCATGTTCCTTATTCATCTTGGTATTTCCGAGTATCTATCTACTTGGTCCCGTGCTAGTAGTGGTTGGAGTCGTATGTGTAGATGGGTAACTCTGAATTGTCCTCCATCTAACGGATGCAGGTGTCACTTGGTTCTTCCTTTGTTCTTCTCAACTCTTTTCTACCTCTCCTCGCAAGCAATTACCCCTCTATCCGCGAGCAAGAAGCGACGAGACATGCTTCAGTGTCATCCGCCCGCAGACACGAAGGAGACGATCAAAAGTTCAGCAAACCTGAAACATCGAGCAAGACAACTTCACCCGCACTGACTCTATCAACTAAAATCTCAGCGAAAGGCGTCGGTCTAGGTTACATCGGCGCAGTATGCATGCAGCTCATCAGTATTGGACTACTCCTCGGTCTTAACAAATTCGCCCCTTCCACCGCAGTCTCAACCCGACTTCGCACCATCCTCTTCTTCGTCGGCCTAGTATGGATGCTAGGTACGATCCCATGTGCTATTTGGCTTCGAGATCGTCCTGGTCCACCCCTCGACGTCTCTCATAGAAGATCACAAAGCCACATACGCAGAGTCACCACCTACATTACATTCGCGTGGAAAGCAGTATGGAAGACCGTCAAAATCGCTATACAGCTTCGCCAACTAGCCATTTTCCTGGTAGCATGGTTCCTGCTCTCCGACGCAATCGCCACCGTCTCCGGCACCGCCATCCTCTTCGCCCGCACCGAGCTAAAGATGGACACTGTACCGATAGCCATTCTCTCAATCACAGCAACCTGTTCGGGAATCGCTGGAGCTTTTGCCTGGCCACTCCTCGCCCGCCACTTCGGTCTCCGTCCTCATAATACAATCGTCGCCTGTGTATTTCTCATGCTCATCATCCCAATCTACGGTCTAATCGGCTACCTCCCCTTCGTCAAAGCTTGGGGCGTTGGCGGTCTTCAACAAGCATGGGAGATCTACCCCCTCGGCGTGGTCCACGGCTTTGTTATGGGCGGCTTGTCCTCGTACTGTCGATCCTTTTACGGCCAACTCATACCACCGGGAAGTGAAGCTGCGTTCTACGCGCTGTATGCCATTACGGATAAGGGAAGCTCAGCCGTGGGCCCTGCTGTTGTGGGCATTATTGTGGATCGAGTTGGCTCGATACGCCCGGCTTTTGCGTTTCTGGCGGTGCTGATAGCGTTACCGATCCCGCTTTTATTGGTGCTGGATTCGGAGAAAGGGAGGGAGGATGCAAAGAGGATGGCTGTAAGACTTGGGAAGGCTGGGACAAACGGAGGAGATGTCTATGCTTTGGAAGACGATGGTGACGAGATGGGAGACGAAGGTGCTGCTCTGGGCCTGCTAGCTCGCGATAGGGCAAGATCAGGTCAGTAGCTGTTGCATACACTGCCATTACCTTATTGGAAATTGTATATAGATTGCAGAACTAGATCTATCAGTGCTTAACGTCCAGTGGACATCAAAGCAAGATGTGTTTGTGGCCGTGTCCATTCACTCTGGACTGGATTATGGTCCGCTAGGTCAAAGTGGTAACTGAACCGTCTCGTGCTCCATGACCGAGCGTTATTCATTATTGTTGATTTTTCGAAAATGACTTTCAAGTAGAGGGTATGTGAAGCGTGCCGAAGCGCTTTATCAAATTGTACTTAGCTCCTGCCTTTCGTATATCTCAACGCTACTCCTCGAAGTGCCTACAAGCCAGCGCCAGCTGAACAGTTATAAGGGGTATATGAAGGGTGCTGAAGCACTTTATTTAATGTGTTCAGCTCTACATTTTATTTATCTCAACATCACTCCTCCTCGAGATGCTTGGCAAGCCTAAAGCGCTAGCGCTGGCTGAACAGTTCGTCATGTTGTTCAGTATAGGCTGCCTCTTTTGTTCCTCGTCTTCGTCGGGAATCTTCTCTCGCTCGAGATAGGCCGCTCTTGCTTCACGCGATTGCTACGTGTCCTGCGTGTTATCTTCGCTCTTTTTTATAGAATTAGGCTTTACCTCTAGCTTGAGACCTTGGATGACATTCGCAATCTTACGATTATTACCCGAGTTGCGGTCATATGGAGCGAATGCGGACTTGTTGAGCCTGCTATTCACGAACTTGATTGACATACCAATAGTGTTGTTCCAAACCTTATCGGTAGGTATGTACAATCGACGAGTCTGGCTACTACCTTAGTTGATAGTAGCGGAATAATCTTGCAGGGCTTGCGCAAGATGTCACGATGACGAGGTGAACGGGTAGTCTTGTACAGTCTCACTATGTCGACGTACACATCCGTGACCTTTTAGAAGTAGCCACGATACGGAAACTCCTTAAGGCCAGCCCATTCCCTGAACTCTACAGACACCGGCGCCTTAACGACACCGCCGAATATTGGGAAGAGCATTGCCTTAGCCTTAACGTCGAAGGCAAGGTTTTCAGCCATAAGGCGTCAGACAGATCTGTTATACCAACCTTCAGACTTTCCGTAGCGTAAAGCAACTCCAGGAGATTTGAAAGATTTACGCCAATTCTATAGATAGGGATCCTACCTCACCACCTTCCAGCAACGCTGCTTGGACACTAATGGCACCCATGAAATGGAACAACACGTATTTCGGATGAGGACGACCATCTCCACGAAAGACAAGCCTTAAACCTTCGAGGTCTCTGATTTGGAGCTGGAAGGCTTTGTTAAATGTACACAGCTCCTACTATTCGTGTATCTCCACGCTACTCCTCCCCGAAATGCTTGACAGCCGAAGCGTCAGCGCCAGCTGAAACAGTTGTGAAGGATGCTAGAGGGCTTTTTCAAATGTACTCAGCTTCCAAGTTTTGTATGTCTCAATGCTACAGCATATGTTTCGTGTGGAGCAAAGATGGATACTTCCATCCCACACCACCAGTGACCAACCTCATACATCTCCAAATTGAGCTCGAACAGAGCCAGATGTCGCCTGCACGTCAACTTCTCCATTGCCCTTCCCCTTGCTCGCACGCACGCGTCGACCAACAACTCCCTTCTCATCCGACTCTACACGTACATCGCGGCCAGTAAGTGATACGCTGCCACTAACGACACTAGCACTGATGCCACCTTCCCAAGTTTGTGGGTAGCGAACTCTAGTGGTTCCAGAAACCGCAACATGTCTGCCAGAAAGGTCACGAAGCACACCGCGAGGTTGTTTAGAGGCCGGCAAAACGGTGATATCTTGGCTTCCTGACACGGTTTCGGTGTCGATTTGGCTCGTAGTATCGGCATTTTGTGGGATTATTGTGGCTGTAATGGTGCCTGAAGATGTTTTGAGCTTGAGGGAATCCCCTAGGGCAAATGTGCCTGAAATACTGCCTGAGTGGCTTCCGATGTCCAGACGATAGTCGCGATTAGGAATGTCATTGGCAGTCATGTAGTCCATTTTGATGTTGCCTGAGCTGGTTACGATAACCATATCACTTGTGCTGGATGCTGAATGCGACGGACCTTTACCAGGTAGCGTCTTGATGTTGATACCACCACTAGCTGAACTCATGGAAGTGTGATTAAGAGCGGACCAGGTACCAGCTATACCACCGCTCGAGGATCTGACATCCCAGCTATTTGCTTGTACGGAGCTCTCATCAATCGCGGCGACAATACGAGAACTCGTTGTAGAAAGGAACGCAACCTTTTGCACTGACATGCGAAGTCCAGGGAGAAGTTCGATACCGAGGTTATTAACATCAAGCTTGAAATTGTCGAGCACAAGATCAGACTTTACAAGAATTTCAACTGTCAGTGTTGAGCCACCAAGGTCAGGATTCGGCCAGGCATCGTTGATTGTCACGCCTTTAGTATTTTCTGCAGCCTCGACATATATGGCATCAAGTATCTCATCGTACGGTGTGGCGAGGACGACATTAACTATAATAGCTTCGTTTTGGGAGTCTGGAGCGCGGTCGACGTTGACTTGGCCGCCGAATCTGCGCAGAAGTGTGCGTGGATGAAGATGTTCTTCGAGAGTGAAGTCAGAGATCTTGTCGAACTCAAAGTGCCAAGAGCGCACTAGGCGTGGACTCGTCTGCATTATGTATTAGCTGGCTATTGCAATACCCAAGTGGTGTGAAGGGTGCTGATGAAGCGGAGAAGGACAATGGCTGGTTCAGGATTTGAATATCTTAAAGTGTATTCAGTTCGAGATGGCGTTGATGTGGAAGCAATCGATACGGTGGAAGTAGTGGTGAGGGCACTGCCAACAAGCTCGAGAATGAAAAAGGTGTAGTGTAGAGAAAGAGAAGGAAAGACTTGGTTGCTGGGAAGTCAACTACAAAGTAAACACGCGCTTGTTTCAGTCATAAACGGAACTCTTCACACGGTAGCAGCTGCCAATGGCTAGCTTCGCAATGGCTGTCACAAATCGTGGCCGGAGAGAGTGAACAACTTACCGAGAAAAACGAGAACGGCATGTGACTGAGTGTGAGGAAGACGAGGCCTGCAACAGACAGAAGCAGATAAGCCTTACTGAAGGAGCGTCGTCGACTGGTTTGAGCTTGAGGGTTGACGGGCGTTTGCAGCCACGATGGTCTTTCTTTTTCAGTCATGAAGTCGGGCTTGAGTTGAGGGCAAACAGGGGTCACAAGGCGCTTTTGTAGAGTTTGTGACACAGCAGAAGAAGAACACAACAGAGGCGCTTACAAGTTAAAACTTGGAAGCAAACATTCGGAATGAAGTCTCGCCGCGTCGCTTAGCTACCCCACGGTATATTTACTCACTAGGTAAGGTAGCTTAGCACTGTGAAGTGTGCCGCAAACCGCTGAAGACTGTCCACCATCGAGATGATAAGAAGGACTGGGAGCTTGGTACAATATAATATAATGTACCTAGAGTAGCACAGGACAATGAATTCTAGACTACCTTGTTGTACTTCGAAGCGCCTAGCCAGAAGCAATTTCGATAGTGATTCCAGCAATTTCAACTATGAGGGAGACTCGCCTATCGAGCTGCGGAGCATCTACCTTATAACCCAGATGCCATTGATATCTTTGTAACACAATGAGGTGTAACGAGTTCGGATCACAGGGTTCCCGCTTGGGTTTAGCGCAATCTCCAGCCATCTTGTGACAGCATGAGCCACATCTACAGTACCCCAGGGTCTTGGCTTATCTCTAGCTTGCGTGACCAGCTCATCGTACTCATCCAGCCTTCCATTACCATCCTCTTCCTTCCCTTCTTCCTTCTTAAATCCACTCTCATCCACTCTAGCTTTATTGCATCCATCTCATCTCATCCCACACACCACTGCCGTCAGCTAATTGCCCAGTATGAAGGTCCTCAGCTTATCCCTCATGCCCTTGCTGGCAGCTGCTAGCCCCATGATCAACGTGGCAACCATTCACAACGAAGCTGCTCCCATCCTCTCCTCTAGCAACGCCGAGGAGATCCCCAACTCCTATATTATCGTCTTCAAGGACCACGTCACCCAGAATGCTGCTGCCATGCACCACGACTGGGTGCAGGATGTTCACGCCTCGACCCAGAACCAGAAGAACGAGCTCCGAAAGCGATCACAGATGCCATTCCTAGAAGATGTCTTCCAAGGACTCAAGCACACCATCAACATCCGAGGTGGCTTCTTGGGCTACTCCGGTCACTTTGACGAGGACGTCATTGAGCAGATTCGTAGACACCCAGATGTAAGTATGAAGTGGCGGTGTGACTCATTGCTATGAGATAAGGAACGTCTGCTAATCATTGCTTGTCACATAGGTCGAGTATATTGAGAGGGATGCCATGGTCCACACCATGCAGGAGTCGGCCATGGATGCTGGTCTCACGGAGAAGGACGCTCCATGGGGTCTTGCCCGTATCTCTCACCGAGATGGTCTGAGTTTCGGTACATTCAACAAGTACCTCTTCACTGAGGACGCCGGCGAGGGTGTTGATATCTATATCATTGACACTGGTACCAACATCAATCACGTCGACTTTGGAGGACGTGCATCTTGGGGCGCCACTATCCCTGCCAACGACCCTGACGAGGATGGCAATGGCCACGGAACTCACTGCTCCGGAACTGCCGCTGGTACGAAGTACGGAGTAGCTAAGAAGGCACACGTCAAGGCCGTCAAGGTTCTTCGCTCAAACGGATCTGGAACCATGTCCGATGTCATCAAGGGAGTCGAGTATGCCGCTGAGGCTCATCTCGAGCAGGCCGAGCTTGCCAAGAAGGGCAAGCGCAAGAACTTCAAGGGTAGCACTGCCAACATGTCTCTTGGTGGTGGAAAGCAAGCCACTCTTGACAAGGCTGTCAATGCTGCTGTCGAGCTTGGTCTTCATTTTGCCGTTGCTGCTGGTAACGACAATGCCGATTCCTGCAAATACTCTCCTGCTGGCGCCGAGAACGCTGTCACTGGTACGTTCTAAGTTGTCTATCTAAGTGTCCACTGCTAACAATATTCCATAGTTGGTGCTACCAACTTGGCCGACGAGAGGGCTTACTTCTCCAACTTCGGCAAGTGTAACGACATCTTCGCTCCTGGCCAGAACATCAAGTCTACCTGGACTGGAAGCAAGTACGCCGTCAACACCATCTCTGGTACTTCCATGGCTTCTCCTCACATTGCTGGTCTCCTTGCGTACATGCTCTCTCTTCAGCCTGCTATTGACTCTGCCTACGCTGTTGCTGAGATTACCCCTGCTAAGCTCAAGGCTGGTCTTATCGCCATTGGCACCAAGGTAAGCTCTCGTTCATGTGTTATCCTGATGATAACCAGAGACTGACTTTTCGGGTCTAGGACGCCCTCGCCAACGTTCCTTCTGACACCACCAACATCCTCGCCTGGAATGGTGGTGGCTCTGGTAACTACACCGACATCCTCGCCAAGGGCTCTTACAAGTCCAAGGCTGCATCCCAGTCTGTCGACTCCATCAAGGAGCACGTTGTCGAGCTCAAGGAGGAAGCTGTCGAGATCCTCAAGGAGGTTTCTGGCCAGCTCGAGGACCTCTTGGCTGAAGAGCTCAAGATGCTCAAGTCTCACGCTTAGAGTGGTAGCGCGTTGAGTAATGCTCGAAGCATCATGTCCGCATACAATGGCGCTGTGTATTGTGGCCCAGGCTCTTACAGCCTTTATCTTGTTCTTTCACTCATATTTCGGAGGTTTGTTTTGGTTCTTGGGCAGAAGCATCTCCAACATGTATACACATTGTAGTTAATCTCTCGGCCTTGCATCAGCCGATGACCACTTTCTAGATAGAAGGAACAAATGACTTTTCGTCACATATGGTTAGTCTCGATTTGTCGGTCTTCATACCATAGTATTCGCCGTGGAATCATTGCTATTGCTCGTTCGCCCCTCATGATCTCTCACGGAGAGTCTCCGACGTTCTACGTATGACGGAGGCGCAGAAGTCCTTAAAGACATTCATTCATTCACCATTCACTTACCATCTTTTGCCGAACCAAACGTCTGCACTCATATCCTCGCGTACAGCTTACCAGTTCGATCTTAGACGCAGCCCATCGACTGATCTCAACACATCTGCGACCTCATCATGCCTGATCCCAGCGCACCCAAGCCAACCAGCAGTGTCAAGCTGGTCCTGCTCGGTGAAGCAGCAGTCGGAAAGGTTGGTTTGCCCCTTACACAACAACACCTCCACAAGCAAGCACATCTCTAACATCCGCATCAGTCCTCACTCGTCCTCCGCTTCGTAAACAACGACTTCCAAGAAAACAAAGAACCAACCATCGGCGGTACGTCTAGCATCCATCCATCCATTCACCTCCCTCAACCTCAACCTCTTCCTCCCCACCACACATACACCTCTAACACAAACCCACAGCGGCCTTCCTAACCCAAAAATGCAACCTGCCCACCCGCACAATCAAATTCGAAATCTGGGACACAGCCGGCCAAGAACGCTTTGCCTCCCTCGCTCCAATGTACTACCGCAACGCCCAAGCCGCCCTCGTCGCCTACGACCTCACTAAGCCCTCCAGCCTGATCAAAGCACGCCATTGGGTCGCGGAACTGCAACGGCAGGCGAGCCCGGGCATTGTGATTGCGCTCGTGGGGAACAAGTACGATTTAGTTGAGGAAGGTGGGGGTGAATCTGCTTCTGCGGCTGCTTCCCAGGACGATGATGGTGATGAGGAGGGCGATTTGAATTCAGAAGATGTAGGGGCGCAGAAACGAGTTGGTGGTGGTGGTGCTGGAGGCAAAGTTAGTACGAAAGAGGCGAAAGCGTTTGCAGAGGAAGAGGGCTTGTTGTTTTTCGAGACGAGTGCGAAGACGGGAAGGGGTGTGACGGAGGTGTTTACGGCGATTGCGAATGCGATTCCGGAGGCTGCACTGAATAAGGGGAGGGGTGTTGGTGCTGCTGCGGCTGGGGCGGGTGGGAGGGGACAGGGGGCGGGTGCGGGTGGGAGGGGTGGTGATGCGGATGGGAGTGTGCAGTTGCCTGGATTACGGAGTGAGCAGGGAGCGCAGGGAGGTTGTGCTTGTTAGAGATGAAGAGGTGAGAAGGTCTGTTTTGATGAAAGAAGGTAGGGATGGATGCTTGGGTTGGACTGACTGCTTGGTCATGGTCATGAGGTAGGGGTAGGGGTAAGGGGCAATGTCGGCGTCTTCTGGATTGGGGGTTAGCAATGGCGTACATAAAGTAGATTGGGTTCTGGGTGTAGTGTATAATTATGATTATTGTTTCGATTATGCTAGGCTATGGGTATTGTCATTGTTGGCAGTGCTTCAAAACCACTGAGCACTACATTGACTGTTCGCCCATCCTCACCAACACCTTGCTCGAAATCACATAATAGTCCTTCGAGTGTCGACTCATTCAATTCTTGTGAGTTTGCGCTCGTTCTGGCGTCTTGAAACGACCTTGATTCGGAAGTCAAGACATCGGAACATGACCTTCAACATTCTATTCCTTCTCTTGCACTGCTTTGAACAACTATTCGTTCTCTCCCGACCTCTTTAAGCTTTCTATTTTCATCCCTTCGGACTGCCTGTCTGTCTGTCTTCATCCCATCTTCGATTTGACCTCCCCTAAACACCAGGCATACCAAGCACCTCCCTAACCAACGGACTCCCACGCGGCAGGTAGTACATTGTCCACAGCGCACCAGACGCCAACAACAACCCAGACAGCTTCTCAAACCAAGTATGGAAAAATGCAGCCGTCATCAGCAACATCCACCAACTCAGCAACGCAATGACAAGCGCCATAGCAGCCGCATAATGCTTCAAACCCTTTGCCGTATTAATCGTAGCCTGCACACCTTGCTGCAACTGCGGATGCGCTTCCATCTCATGACGAGCCGCACTCGACACTTTATGCGTCGCGTCACTGACACTGCGAATCGCCTGTCCAGACGACGCAGCAGCAAGCTCATCCTGCACACCACCAACTCTTTCAACATTCCCATTAGCCGTCGTCAAGATGCGACCAACGCCCAACCCCCTCCATCCAGCAGCGAGAAACGGCAACATCTCCATCCATAACATGCCACTCCCCAACACCAAAATAAACACGTGCCCACTAATATCGTACCCGCCCTGCCACGACCCTCCCGCCATGCTACAAGCGGCATGCGTCAACACACTCGCCGTCTGTTTTATATCTGAACTGTCTGGCGCAGGAGAATACACATTCGCGGTTGCGAGGTCGCAAATCCCGCCCGTCCACGCAAACCCGCGATCGATCAGTGCCGGCCCAAAACACCACTGCGTCACTAGCACCCACGCGCCTGTCGCAAACGTCCAGCGCAGCAATGCCTGCCACCGCCGCCTTATGCGCTGGTCCCGCTCGTGTCGCCGCTCAGTGTGATCCATATCCGCTTCTCGTCGTCTTCTGACATCGGGATGAGGCGCGGCGCGTCCGCGGGCCACGAGCGCGACGAACATGAGGAGGGCCAAGGAACACCAGAACCAGCCGCGTTTGACAAAGTAGACGTTGAAGACGTTGCGCTTTTGGGCGAAGTAGGAGGGTGCGAGGTTTTGGGGTTGGAAGGATTGTTTGAGCACGTTGTAGGTGCTGAGGTTGTAGGGGGGGCGGAGGGTGGGTGAGAGGTGGGAGAAGGCGGCGCCGAGGAAGAGGGTTAGTGGGTAGATTGA
>Ga0160427_10002629_pt1 | contig 10780 bp, 11 predicted proteins | sample SolpanmetagenomL_FD_108194 | JGI IMG/M metagenome (GOLD analysis project Ga0160427, IMG submission 108194) | Solar panel surface microbial communities from Lawrence Berkeley National Laboratory, California, USA - L | ecosystem: Engineered > Built environment > Solar panel > Unclassified ...
AATAAAAATGAAATAAAATCATCCAGTGTGCATATAGATTAAATGCGTAGGAATCCAATTTGTGTGGTGGTGGAGTTTTAAGAAAAGTCAGTTAGTGTGTTGGTTGGTTGGTTGGTGGTGAATGCATTGGAGTGAGTGATTAGCATGTGCTTGCGCCATATGGTGCCATCGCTGTCTGGAGATAACGTCGTTCTGTGCTAATCAGCTTGCGGTAAAGTGACGAGTGATCACTGTTATGGGAGGTGGACTGATTAATGGATTGAAAGACACACAGAAGATCCCCCAAGTACTTAGTACTTACTGTCTTGGTTGATTCATTTGTTCGTTCGCTCATTCCTCTTCATCGTCATCATCATCATGATCGTCATCACCTACATAAATCAATTGCTGGCGTCTTGGGGTGTTGCGTTGCGATGTGATGTGATGTTGTGTTGAATGCATCATGGTTATTGCCTCTCAAAAGAATCTTTTCCTTTCTTCTCCCCAGACGACTTTGTGTGTTGTCGCTGTTGTTGTTGAGATTCATCATCATGCAGCCAATGCTTAGCTTCCTTACTTGGCCAGTGGTTGATATTGTCATCATCATCATCAACATCATTGAGCTGTCGACATTTTCACCTTTGATCATTCATTAGCTTGCTTTTATTTTATTTTATTTTTATTTTTAAGCCTAGGGTCAAAGTGTCTGGCTGTCCTTCCTGCTAGATCCAGGACCATGATCCGAGCGACAAGGCATCACGCAAATGACAACAGCAATAATAACATGGAGTTAAATGTGGGGGCAGAGTGTTCCCAGGGCCCAGGGTTTGCATATTGGGGACATTATCAACAGCCTAACTTGCATGCTTAAGCTATAAAGCTTATTTCAATTGTGGGAAGAATTGAAGAAGATAATCAAGCAGCATCTCCATCATGACATGATCCTGGATGCATCAAAGTAGAATGTCCACACGATGAATTACCATAACAATACGAGTACTCGAGTACAAGGCTTGTAGACAGAAAGGCATGGATGACAATAACAATAGTATTGTTATCAATGCCTATATCGCTAGAACTCAAAAACTTTTCTTGTGCATGGATGCATACTTATGTAGATGCATGAAAGTTGAGTGGCTAGTACAGAAATTGAACCTGCTTCCTTGCTTTTTCTTCTTCTCTTATTTTCTATCGTGTGCTATCTGAAAAGCAAAAAAAGGAGAGAAAGAGAAAGAAAGAAAAAAAGGTTGAACAAAGATTACTTCAAGTAACTTATTCTGACAAATACACTCCTTGTGATGGACACACTCTCCAACCCTCATGCAGAAGCTCAGGCCTGCATCACCACTAAACCCCTCCAGGCTCGCCAATTGTTGACCGACGCTTTGCTACAAGAACCTTACAATTCCACGTTTTGGTACCAGAGAGCAATTGCTCATGAAAATCTAGGATATCCCGAGCTAGCTGTAGGTGTGTTCTATTTGCCATGATTTCTAGCAATATCAAGTAGCAATCTTCCCTTTCTTACAATAATACCCTAGGTGACGCCTACCGTGTTCTCCTCCTCTTGGACGAACTAGACGAGGACGAACGAGACAATGAAAGCAACAAACACTTTGATCTTCTTGCACGGAAGACAATATGCACAAACCTCGACGCCATAGGCTGTCACCTTGATGCCCAAGAGCAGTGGAAGATTGCACAGAAATTCCATCCAAACGCACAACTAAAACTCTCAGACAACTCTTCCCAGCGTCAAGGCAAAGTCGCACGAGTCATCTACCCATGGAACACCTACGAGCCAGACCGTACTAGTAAAGAAACGGTCGACATCTTGAACCACCACATGACCGCCGCCTCACACGGCAATTTCTGCGTCAAAGTCACAGCATTACCAGATTTGTCAACCCAAGGCGAAGAAGTCTATCAACTCGGCGTCTACGCAACTAAACCGCTCAAAGCCCATGAAGCCGTATTCCACGAACGCTCCATACTAACAGTCAACAACCGTATGCGCGACACTCTTTGTGACTGCTGCAACAAAATCCTACCAGACATTCAAGACTGTCACCCCTGTCCAGACTGCGAGGAAGCGACATTCTGTTCAGAATCATGTCTTGAAGATGCGACCAACCAATACCATCCAGCATTATGCGGTCAGGAAATGGACTGGCTGTTCAAATCGACGCACGGTGACATTTCTGTACAAGATTCACTTAAAACAAGTACTATATCAAACTCCAGTAACGCTCTATACGCCCTTCTGCTGTTAAAAACACTCGCTATGTCGTTGACACAAGACGTTCATGCGCTGGAACTTCTTCCGATTAAATATCTTTATGGTTCCTCCGCCCCTCCAACAGATGGGACACCACCGCCGACTTTACCATTTACGTTTCAAGATAATATTGTGTCTGTCTTTCATCTTCTAACAAGACTGGACGTCGATGTCTTTGTCGTATCGTTGGAAAAGTTTGATATATGGCATACATTGACCATCCAATCCAAGATTCTTGGCACTGCATCGGCTAGGCACGATGAGATGAGCGGTGAGCCGGAGGTTGCAGCGTTGCATTTGTGTTATAGTCTCGTCAATCATTCTTGCGAGCCATTGATGGAGTGGGAGTGTAAGAGTGATATGATCTTTACGACGTTGAAGGATGTGAAGGAAGGGGAGGAGGTGAGGGACAGTTATACGGATATACGACTGGATTGGAAGGAGAGAAGAGAGTGGTTGATGGGAAGTTTGGGTGGAGCCTGTAGGTGTGAGCGGTGTCTGAGAGAGATGACGGCAGATGGGATGGATGGTAGTAGTGATGCTAAGGATCTTGTGTCCTGTTGAAGCAACTGCGTGAGGAAAAAACTCCTCCCTTTCAGTATGAGATTTGTAGTCATGTAAAAGAAAAAATAGAATAGAGGAACATAGAATTAGAGCATGTTGAACCATGGATAATTTGCATAGCCAATGCTGACTCTCTACTTTACACGCTTGCTTGATAAATCTCGTTTGGATTTAATTTGGATATGTGCTTACTTTTATATATCTTGTAAATGTAAGTTACTTCTCAAAACATGTATAACTTTTGATTGCTTCAGCATGTCGCATATTCGAGAGAGGCTTCTCCATACAACTCGTGAAGTTTATTTACCATCTGAGCTTCTTCAATCGTTAAAACAACACCCAAGATTGATAAAATGTTGGATATATCTACGCCATGCAACCGCTTATTAGTATGTTCTTACTAAGTACTTAGTAATCAGTCGGAGCATACTTAACATTCGTGCACATGTCATAAACTCCAACAACATCTCTCCCTTATGACGTCATACTGCATATGACGTTTGTTTCGTTGCTCAAGTACCGGGTAGTACATGTCAGTACTACAACCCGCAGGCGCCAACCAACCAACCATGAGCAACAACAACAACAACGTAATGATCGCATCTCCATCTCCTCCTCAATGTGCCGGCTGTTCCTCTTGACTTTTTCTACTCCATCACGTATATCCATATAGCCTCACCTCGGATTTTTCTACACTCTGTCAAAAACATAGCTTAACAGAAACTCGGAAATTTGAATTTTTACAACAAATAAAACATAAACTTGTCTATCACACTCACATTTCAAATTAAGAACAATGGACGTCTTTTATGGTACGAACATATATACACACACAATAACCCTTCTACATTCGTTTTTTTAATATCTAAATAATGAAGCAAAACTGAAAAAAACTGTTCGTTGTTATGTAGCATACACCTATGCCACAGCCGCATGGCTCACCACCGAGGCTCTTGCACTCATCGTCTCACCAAGCATGATTGTCACACTACTATCACCTGAAGTTCGAAACCCAAGCACGCTCGAAGTCTACTTTTCACAACAATCGGGTTTGGCGTTGTTGACGATTGCATTGTTGACACTGTTGGTTTCGGGGAGTGTGCCGTTGACGAATTCGTATGTTCTTTTTTTTTCTTTCCTCCTCTCATCCCTCTTTGTCTCTTGTCCTCTAGTTTTTAATGATAATACTAGTTTTGAACAACTTTGAAATATACTCGTTTGAACCTTTTTTCTAACATGTGCATATACATATATAGTGGTCTGGACCCATCGGCCCAATCCGACCCAACAGCTCCATATCTCATTCCTACACTAGCAATTACTGGTCTATTCCATGCAGCATTCGGGTTTTTGACATATACAATGTACACTGGCTCTGGATCGTTCCCATTCTTCATCGCGACATGTACTAGTGCGGGAATGTTTGGTATTGCTTTGTGGTGTGTGTTGTTTGGATCAAGGTAAAATATTGACAGAATTCTATCTGTTCTTTTATTTCTTTCCAGCTCTCTCGTCATCTTTTTCCCTCCTTCCATAATTCACTTTCTTCATCTCCATCTCATAGTTTGGAAGGGGAAGAGAGAGACATGGGTTTCTTTCCTCCTCGAAGGAAAGACGTTTGAGGAAAAGTGGGGCTAACATGATCACTTGCAATTGTTATAGCAACGGTAAAATCAGCAGGAAGACTGGCGCGGATAAGCGGGTCAGTAACTTTCCTTTCAAGAATGTAGAGGCAGAGAAGAGGAAAGGAAAGTAAGGAAGAAAAATGAGGAATCATGTCAATAACGATAAATCCGCTTCTTGGATTCATCTTTTTCTATCTGTATCCAACTTTTTGTAGAAATTGAAAGCAAGAATTCTACTCAGGCTCCTATGTATATCATTAAAACCCTACTATGAATAACGAATGGATTAACCTACATCAAACGATGGCTTCTCCGAGAAATAAAAAGAAAAATGAGGGAATCTTGTAAAATTCATCGCGATAACAAACACAAGTGTTTATAAAACAAAATGAAAATTCGATCTTGATGGATACATAAGTACACGTTAAACATCTTCCTTGAACCGAAAAAGAGAAGAAAAGGCCTTTCTAAAATCTCAATTGAACAATGTAATCTGGATGGATGTACATTATGGTACCTACCAGCTTTGTAGCACAACTCCCGCAATACGCGAAGGCGATAAAACTGTGTTGGATGAGTGATGTCAAGTACACATATGTATGCCTACTAAGCAGTTGATAATGAGTTCTTAAAGTATGCACGCTAGCAGTTGTTGGAAACTGGAATGTACAAATTGGAAGAAAAAGGGCATCGATAATATATATATAATAAAATAGGCTTCAGTACGTGTTGATTATGAACCCTCGGAAGAATAGAGATATAGTTTTAATTTCATGAACATGGTATATATAAATATTTCAAAAACTTGGGTCAAAGGTATTGGAGGGTTGTCGGATGGTCCATGCATGTCAGAAGATTCAAATGACAAGACCTCATGTTGGAAACGCAAAGTATATATTCATAATACTGTGGTAGAAGAAGTAAAAAAATATGAATCGGAAAAAGAATTTTTGGCTGTAAAAATGCAGCAACAAAAGTATCCACATTTTTGTACCATCGCTATGCTCTCTTTCTATAAAATAACATTGGTATATTACGGGAAAAGAACAATCAAGAAATGAAGGAATAACTGCTTTTTGTTTGTTTTCTGTTTTTGTAATGAGTAACATTAAAGAAGAGATGAAAAGGATTGCACACAAAAACTATAATCTCAAAAACCTAGATGTTTTTCCTTTAATCAATACCCTCTACATCATTACCACTCAATCCATCAAAATCGTCTTCATCCTCTCCATCACCAACAACAGCTCCCTGCTTCATGAGTATCTCTATTGCCCCATCCGTCGCAGTAATAGTCCGCTTCACGTTTGGCAGAAACAGGGCTCTTAGCGTGATGGAACCCATGTGTGATAATCCTTTTCTTTGTATGTCTTTATCCATAACCACTAGTTCTATAGGAACAGTTTTGACTGACTCGCTCGACTCTTGAATAGTAGGGTCATAGTTTAGTTTCCGTACGTACTTGTCGTGTACAGTGTCATAAACTTGACGGTCATAACCTTCTCCTTCTTCCTCTCCCTCATGTTCAAATGGAGGGGTGACAATCCCCTCTTTTTTAGCTGCGTTATCCCAATTTTTGCTAAATATGGAGGCATTGTGTTGTTGTATCCACCTGACTACATCGTCGTGACGCTGAGATGGGCTGAATGGAATAAGGTCTTTAGTAGTCGGACCGATATCGACAACACGATATCCAAATTGACTAAATGTCTGCTCAACACGCGCCATTTGGATAACCGCTGAAAGGACCTCTCCTTTATCTATTACATCATCGGTGCGTAGGAATATTTTCTACCGCAGAGACGAGGAAGGGGGGGAAGGGTTAGTCTTCTTGTCTCGTCTCTCGTTTTTCAAATGTGCTTGACATGAACTGTTGGGTAGTGATGACGAGACGAGACAGATCGATATAGGAGGTCTTTTGAAAGAAAAAAAGGGAAAAAAAGCTCTACATACCTCGCTTCCTTGAGGGGGTCCCTGAAATATACTTGAAAGAACGACGCAGAAGGGTTTCATTACAGTCTGAATCAACATTTCATTGACATCTTCTCTAACAGCGGTCAGTCATTTTCAAATTTGGTGATGCTAATTGGATGGAGTTAAAACCAACTCGGACAATGTGTATTCTTTCCCATTGTGACGATGACTTGCTATAGACTTTTGAAGTCTGCCAGCTTTAATTAGGTCAGGTAATAACTTTTCAAGTTTCCATGGATAATAGAATTCCGTAATAAGAGGGAACAAGTTTGCGCTGTCTTTTGTGCCTCCGTGTTTTGCAGACATTGCTCTGGATAATTCTACTTTGAAATTGAATATAGGTGAGGCAACAGATTCAAGAAATTGTAAACATTCCACATTGTACAACCTCTCGTTATTGACACCAAACTTTGCACCGGTGACAAAGAATGAATCGTCAGAAACGATGGTCATCATATTATTTCCTTCAAATTCTTCCTGAATAGTCGGGTGTTCATCTTTGGTTCTACAATTGACGTGTCCAACAGCTGCAACGAACGAACCTGAAATATTTTTTTCACAATTTAGGAACCATAGTCGTCAGATTAACCTTCCAGCGGACAACTTACTTGGATAGACCTCAACTTGACTAGCCAACCTTACATCGAACAAAGCGTTCATATCCTCGGGTTCAAATTCCTCTTGAGCTAACTCTATTGTGCTTATTCCAGTCTGTTCGTCGCCTTTGATTGGAAATCCTGCCTCTTTTAATGCAGACCAAAAATCGGCTTGAGATGGTCCCTCACACCACCAGTCTGGAACGCAGAACATGTACTTGATCTTACGTTCCTCGTTGATAACCAGCACATCTTCCGCAAACGCTTCTGCTGCTTCTCTAAGCGATTTCAGAAACTCGACCATAAAAACATTTCTATTGACGAGAGCTACCGAAGGATAATAATTGAGAGCCGCTGGATGTTCATCGATCTCCGCCCACGATATCGAGCCTGGTAATAGTTGCCGTTTATCATCAACATTTGTTGCTACAGGAATAGCAATTCCTGTCCACACAAGCCCAGCATCATGCGCATTAGGGAATAATACGCTATCACGCGCATCAGGAAATATCATGCGATGAACTTGAGGGTTTGTGTCTTCCTCCGATCCAAGATCTTGCTCGATTTGTCCATCCCGCTCCTTGAGGAAGAGTTTGTTTGAGAATTTAGCATTCTTAGGGTAGTAGTGGAAGAAGCCTTCTGTGTGATGTGACCCAATGTTGAAAGCACATATGATGTCTGCTTCCGGAGGCGCTGTAAACCGCTCATCGAGCTTGTTGGAGGAAAAGAAAGCTGACCTTTTCTTGTCGAAGAAAGATGAAACCTCCTGTCGTTTCCAGGCAATCAGAGCGGCAGTCGGACCTCCGATCAAAGCGAGTCGTAGTGGTCGAAACATTGTCGATTTACGTTGCGCTATTCTTGTTTGTCACTGCTTCGCCGCCTCTCAAGTACTAAACTGGCCCTCTGCAGGATGTTGACTGTCATGCAGAGAGGTTGAAAAGATGTTTGTAAATCTGTTGGTGACTCTTTGGTTTATCAATCTCAAGTTTGTGATATGCAAGCCGTGAAGTGGGTTAGATCAATCATCAATAAAACGATTTTTATAAATTTCTTTGTTTTCTTCTTTCCGCCTCGTTTATTATTAGAGTTATTAGTCCAGCAAACCAAAACAGACCAGGCACGGAAGGCGAATATCAGAACTCAACTGACAATGTCAATGCTCGCCGGGACTAACGAATAAAGTTCTCAGATCTTGGTTTCGATCAAAGCCCTTCATTCTGTATGGGAACACCTCTTTCTAGGCGCTCTCATTGTTCCAGTTGAGAAGTTACGCTGATCGACTTTGTAAGAAATGGAGCTGGAAATCGCGCCGCTCAAAGACCGTAGCTGGACGTTGTTTGACAATCCTGTTATCCTAGAAAATATACTTTTGCATCTGTCCTTCCTGGAATTGGTTCAAGCACGACGAGTCTCCAAACAATGGAACGATTTCATCAATGAAAATCCCGCTTTGCAATATGCAACCTTTCGACGTGCAAAGAAGTACACATATGTGACTGCATCTCTCTCTTTCGATTCTAGCGGTAAAGTGAATCCACTGATACTAGAGGAGTATGAGGTTATCCCACATGTCTTCGATAATATGCAGTGGCAGATTGCTAAAGACCCAGCTTTATGGATGCACTTCTGTCCGACAAAATTGAGACACTTTTGTCCAATCAAAAAGAAATTTTGTAATGACAGACGAGCGCCCGGGGACAAAGAAGCCATAAAGAATTTCTTAAAGACCTCCTGTCTAGATATGTTTTGCACCCGTCCAGCAGTCAAACAGTTATATATTGGTATTGACAAGAAATACAAGGACGAAGGTGCAGCAGAAGGAGATATACCTGATTTAGTCATTTCGGGTTCTAAAGAGCAGTTTGTAACAGTGTATGATGTAGTTGATGGCATCCACCGCTTCTTAACCTGGGACACGAGTGAAAAATTGGGCCTTATTGATTGTGCAACTCGGTACTATATGAGAAATTTAGTGATCGATTCTACAAACTCAAGCGATGAGAGTGTGCGTGTAGATCTCAAACTACAGACTAGATCTCCACTTCGCATGCGAAAACCAGTCAAAGCAAGTCCCGAGACCCCAATATATACATCAAAGCGAGTAACTCAGGTGATGCTTGAGCGATCCGAGTTAATATCTGAAATTCTATATCGTCTTCCGTTCTACGACCTCCTCGCAGCAAAAGAGGTTTGTAAGACATGGAAAGACTTGATTGAATTTCATCCTCTCCTAAGATGGGCAACCTTCAGGTTACCCAATATTCCAAAAAGTATTCTATGTGGAGACCAACCTTATCCATCACTCGCTATATCTGCAGCAGGCCTCTGCTACGATAGTGCTTCTGACAGGGAAGTTGCTGAGGATGTACGAGATTACGGGGACCTAGAAGACTTGCAAGAGGTTCTATGGAACCGAATATTTTGGATTGCAGGAGAGCGACCTTTTGATCAAGCTACAATGAAGTTTAATGAAGAGGAACTATTTTATGATTCTGACAGCGATTGGGTTTTAGAAAAGAAGAAGATGGCAAATCTACGCTTCAATAGTCACGAGATGGGCTGTTTGAAGATGTACTTAACCCGTCCAGCGCTGAAGACGGCCACCATTGTGGTTGAGGATGCCGATCGTAATGAAACTTTGGTGATTGATCCTATTATAGTCACACCAGGCAATCCTGATGACTTCATTACGGTGCAAGATGCTGTGCAAGCGATGACTGTCCTCTTGCGCGCTCTTGACCTTGATATTTGTAGAGAACGTTATCCCTTCACATTTCTTGGACTATGGCATCGCGAATATGATGTTGAGAAGAGAAGTGCCCATTTTTCTATATGGTTGACAATGTCCGATTACCTGTAAAACTATAGATATCGACCATAGTATGGCTCTTAGAGGTTTGATCCTTCATATTCTTCTCATCATCTGTTCATGTGATGTACATGGTCTTCTTGTTATCTGTCGCTGATTCTTTAAAGCTTCTGAAATCTTTAGGAAGTTTAGTTGGCTGTTTGTTTATATTCATAACCCTCTCCTCATCGATTATTAGTAGTCTATGTCACGCTACACGATCTGATATTTTCTTCTTCTTCTTCTTCTTCTTCTTTTTCTTCTTTGTCTCTTGAGAGGATTTCAGCAAAGCAGACGTAAGTACTTTGACAAGATAGCTGGCAGAAACCTATTCACCTCCCCGTATATATAAACACGTATCAATCTTTGGCACAAAAAGTTGGGTTAGAGCCTCTGATTAATTATGCTTAGAATGACTAATAAATTCATGAAGAGTTGTTAACATGAATACGAAACTTTCGAGCTTTTTTGCTTTAGTATGATTCGCAGGAAACTCGTTTGTTACTGCATCATCGGAAAGGATGAAACTTTATTCATTGTAAAATTCTTTCAGCTTGAGGTTTTCTGCAGACACGTCGTACGTACATACATCGGTCAAATACGTGGATGATGTCCAAAGCACTAAATGGCATATAATTTGAACTTAGCTATAGGTGTATGTCTGTATACAATGTGATAATGCATTATCGATTTACATAATAGAAAGTTCGTCTCAAATCTAATTGCCCTTTAGAGTATTTTCTCTCCAGGCTTCCTGATGAGTTAAGTGAAGAAATTGCTACGTTGAACTGTCGAACTTATGTCTATTTGTTCACCCTTCTTCCTCAAATTTTGCAACTTGGTAGGGGCAAAGGCTTTCGCAATAAACCCAAAGACCGTCATAAACTAAGCAACAACATATCAGTAATCAGTCACT
>Ga0160427_10002631_pt1 | contig 10772 bp, 8 predicted proteins | sample SolpanmetagenomL_FD_108194 | JGI IMG/M metagenome (GOLD analysis project Ga0160427, IMG submission 108194) | Solar panel surface microbial communities from Lawrence Berkeley National Laboratory, California, USA - L | ecosystem: Engineered > Built environment > Solar panel > Unclassified ...
CTCCACCAGCACTGTCTGCCAGCGGGCGGCCGGGCGCGACAGGCCGGGCATCCGGACCGAGACGAACCCGAGCAGGGCCAGCAGCGTTCCGCCCACTATGATCACCAGCCGCACGTCGAGCAGGTCGGCCAGCCCGGCCATCAGCGCGCCTGCCAGCAGGAACACGTCGCGCAGCACGAAGAGGGCGCCGCCCACCCGGCCCCGCGCCTGCGGTTCGACTTCACGCTGCACCAGACTGCGGCGCGCGAAGGTCAGCGGCACATTGAAGAGCCCCACGCCCAGCAGGCACAGCGCCACGCCCGGCACCGAGTTCAGGCTGCCCGCCACCGCCTGCAGCACCCCCATGCCCAGCAGGCTCATGGTGATCCACTGCCCGGCCCTCAGGCGGCCCATGACGTACACCAGCAGCAGGCCACCCACCAGGGTGCCGATGACCGGCAGGCCCTCGAGCAGCCCGTACACCACCGGCCCGGCGTGCAGCGAGCGGACGGCGAACGGCAGGATCAGGGCGCTGAACAGCCCGGAGAGCAGCAGGACCGGGGCGCTCAGCAGAAACAACGACCGGATCGGGGCGCAGTCGCGCACGATCTTCAGCCCCGCCTTCACCTCGCCGACCACCGATTTCGCCGGGGCCGTGCTCGCCCCGGCAGGGGCCAGCCGCACGTTCCACAGCAGGGTCGCCGACAGCAGAAACGACAGGGCGTCGAGGGCGAAGGCCCACGGCAGCGCCACCACCGAGATCAGCCCGGCCGCCACGAACCCGAGCGTCTGGGCGGCGGTGGCGCTCACGGTCATCAGGGTGTTGGCCGAGTCGAGTTCGCGTTCGGGCGCGGTCTCGGGCAGCGCCGACTCGAAGGCCGGAGCGAAAAATTGGGTGGACGCGCCGCTCAGCATCACCAGCAGGTACAGCCAGAGCGTGCCGTGCGCCGCCAGCAGCGGAAGCAGGCCGACCAGCACCGCCCGCACCAGGTCGGCGGCGATCATCAGCCGTCGCCGGTCGCTGCGGTCCACCACCGCTCCGGCCAGCAGGCCCAGCAGCAGGCCGGGAAGCACCATCGCGGCCAGCAGCAGGCCCACGCTGAGGGCCGAACCGGTCTGACGGTAGACCAGCAGCCCCGCCGCGACCAGGGTCAGGCCCGAGCCGAACTGCGACACGAACTGCGCGAGCCACAGCCGGGCGAAGGAGCGGTGCCGCAAGACGGCGTATGGAGACAGGCGGGCAGAATGCTGGAACATGCGGCGACCTCGCGGTTCGGTGGGTGGTGGACCGCCGGGCGCTGGCACGGGAAGCGGCCACGGCTGGAAGCGGGTTCAGGTGGCCCCCCTCCTGAACCCGCAGTGAATGTGTCGGTGATGACCGGACGGTGATTTGAGGTCGCGTCTCACCTTCCCCAAAGCGGTGCTGCTGGAAGCCCGTTCGCCTGGGAAGCGCCCGGCTTTCCTGCTGAACCGAAGACAGCGTAAAAAGCAAGCGTTAGCTGCCGTTAGGTGACGCTTCGCCTTGTTCTCCAGTCGTCCCGGGGGCATACTCGGGGAGCCGCAGGTGAGGTGTCCCGCCCGAGTGACGCCCCTGACGATAACCGGACCGCAACGTCGCCAGACGTGTCGCTGCTCGCCGCACCTGCCAGGTGTGGCCGGTTGTCACGGCGCCCCCGAGGTGCACATGACCATACTTCCGTCCAAATCCCCACGCTTCGATTGGCAGCAGTACCGCCGCGAGTGGCTGCTCAATCCCCGCCGTGACCTGCTGTCCGGCACCGTGGTGGCGCTCGCCCTGATTCCGGAAGCCGTCGCCTTCTCGATCATCGCGGGCGTTCCGCCTCAGGTCGGCCTGTACGCCTCGTTCATCATCGCCATCGTGACCGCCTTCGTCGGCGGCCGTTCGGGCATGATCAGCGCTGCGACCGGCGCGATGGCGCTGCTGATGACCTCGCTCGTCAAGGTCCACGGCCTGGAGTACCTGTTCGCCGCGACGATTCTCACCGGCATCCTGCAGGTGCTGATCGGCTGGGCGAAGCTGGCCCGCTACCTCAAGTTCGTTCCACGCAGCGTGATGACGGGGTTCGTGAACGCGCTCGCCATCCTGGTCTTCATCGCTCAGCTGCCCCAGTTCGCCGGGGCGAACTGGCAGATGTACGCGATGGTGGTGGCCGGCCTGGCGATCATCTACCTGCTGCCACGCGTATTCAGAGCTGTGCCCAGTGCGCTGGTGGCGACCGTGGTGCTCACGGTGGTCGCCGTCGTGACCCATGCCGACGTGAGGACGGTCGGTGATATGGGAACCCTCCCGACCGTCCTGCCGCCGTTCGGCTTTCCGAAGGTGCCGCTCACCCTGGACACTCTGAGCATCATCTTCCCGGTGGCGCTGACCCTCTCGGTGGTCGGGCTGATCGAGAGTCTGCTGACCGCGCAGCTGATCGATGACCGCACCGACACGACGAGCGACAAGAACACCGAGTCGCGTGGACAGGGGATCGCCAATGTCGTCACCGGGTTGTTCGGCGGCATGGCCGGCTGCGCGATGATCGGCCAGAGCATGATCAACGTCAACAATGGCGGGCGCGGCCGGCTCTCGACCTTCGTGGCCGGCCTCTTCCTGCTGATCCTGATCCTGGTGCTGCAACCGCTGCTGGTGCAGATTCCGATGGCGGCGCTGGTGGCGGTGATGATCGTGGTGAGCGTCGGCACCTTCGACTGGAACAGCCTGCGGACACTGCGGGTGTTTCCGAAGAGCGAGACCGCCGTGATGCTGGCGACGGTCGCGGTCACGGTTGCGACCAGCGACCTGGCCCTGGGAGTCCTCGTCGGGGTCATCCTGAGCGCCCTGTTCTTCGCGCGCAAGGTCTCGGCGTCGTCGAAGGTGACCTTCACCGACGGCCCCGACGGCACCCGCACCTATCTGGTGAGCGGGCAGTTGTTCTTCGTCAGCACCCACGACTTCGTGCACCAGTTCGATTTCGATGATCCGTCTCACCGGGTACAGATCGACCTGACGCACGCGCACTTCTGGGACGGCTCGGCGGTCGGCGCGCTCGACAAGGTGGTCCTGCGATACCGGCGACAGGGCACGCCCGTCTCGCTGGTCGGGCTGAACGAGGCGTCCGCCACCCTGATCGACCGCGTGGGGATGTCTCAGGACGACGCCGGGGAACGCTCGGCGCATTGAACACGGCACACAGGCCGGGCGGCGAAATCGACGCCGCCCGACTGAACTCCACTGACGGGACTTGACCCGTCGCGGTGAGTGAGTAAATACTCACCATGTGCCTGCCTCCTCCCGTTCTACCTCGGACGTTCGCCGCGAACACGTCATCGCCAGCGCCATGACCGTCTTCGCCCACGTGGGCTACCTGGGCACGCCCGTCACCGCCGTCGCGGAGCACGCACAGATCTCGGCCGCCTCCGTGTTCAACCTGTTGCCGACCGAGGAGGAACTGTTCGTCGCGGCCCTTCCCCGCTGTTTTGCTGCCGTCCAAGTCGTTCTCGAACGGGGCGCGGACGCCGCCACAGATCAGCGTTCGGAAACCGCCGCCGCGCTGCGGGCCGGGCTGGGGCAGATCACCACCTTCGTCAAGGCTCGCTCGCTTCCGACGAGGCGGTGCAGCAGTTCATCGCCTTCGGGCAGCTCTGCCACCTGATCACCGTCGCCGGTCTCGACGACTCTGCCGACCGGGCCCGCCTGCTCACGAGAGGAATGCAGCACCACCAAGCGAAACGAAGGAGCAGGACCGGCTGCTATCAAGAAGTGAGTAATCAATCACTAAATTACCATCCATCCTAGGGAGGTTCACCCTGACCAGCACATCCGATTCCGTCCGCTTGACCCAGGCCCGCACTACCGAGAACACCGAGGTCGTCCTGCCCGGTCTGGTCGAGCCGGACGGCCTGCTGCTCCGCCGGCGCCTGCTGCCCGCTCCCGTCGCCGGGGAGGCGCTGGTGCAGGTGGAGGCCAGCGGCGTGTCGTTCGCCGAGCAAGGGATGCGCCGGGGCGGATATCCGGGACAGCCGCGCTGTCCCTTCGTGCCCGGATACGACCTCTTCGGCACGGTGCGCGAGGTCGGCCCCGCGGCTGGTCGGCACGCGCGTGGCCCCGCGACCAAGATCGGCGGCCGGGCCACGCACGCCCTGGTTCCGGTGCTCGATCTGGTGCCGGTTCCGGCGGAAGTCGGGGCGGCCGAGCCGGTGATCGTCAACGGCGTCACACCCTGGCAGAGGCTGCACCGCAGCGCCAGAATGCCGACCGCCGGCAGCGGGGCCGGGCAGACCCTCCTGATCCACGGCGCCAACGGGGGTGTGGGCAGCGTGCTGCAGCTCGCGCGTCACGCCGGTGTGCGGGTGATCGGCACGGCCGCGCCACGGCATCACGCGACGCTGCGGAAGCTGGGGGCCGAGGTCATCGACTACGCCGCGCCGGACCTGGCCGCGCAGGTGCGGGCCCTGGCCCCTGGGGGAGTCGCTCGCGGCGGCCTTCGACCACCTCGGCCTGGAGAGCGCCCGCCGCTCGTTCTCGCTGCTGGCTCCGGGTGGAACGCTGGTCGCCTACGGCATGGCCGCCACCCTCAACGAGAAAGGCTCGATGTATCCGGCTTTCTTCCGGATGATCGGGCAGGTGCTCACCTGGAACGCGCTTCCCAACGGTCGCCGGGCCTCGTTCTACGATTGCTGGAGCGGAAAAACGGTTACGCCCAGCGCCTACCGCGCGTGCCAGCACCACGCGCTGACGCAGGTGCTGCGGCTGGTAGACGAGGGCGTCCTGACGCCGCAGATCGCCGGCCATGTGCCGCTGAGCGAGGTGGCCTGCGCAATGATCCTCGCCGGGTCGCGCACGGTGCTCGGCAAGGTGGTGCTGATTCCCTGAGGAGGGGTCGGAGGAGAGGTGTCTTTTCTCCGCGTGCTTTCCGGAAGTCTAGTGCTCCTGCGCCTCTGCGGTGAGCTGGGCCACGCCGCCGCGCATGAAGCTGTCGAGCGTCTGCGCCAGCGCCTGCACGTCATCCAGCTCCTGCTGCACCGCGAAATGGGCCACGCTGTCGAGCAGCTGCGTGAGCACGCTGATCTGGTGCGGTCTCCGCCGGACACTCGGGTACTGCGCCTCCAGCCGCTGCCCGAGTTCGGCCAGGAAGCCGATGCGGCGCGTCTGGAAGGCCGGGCCACCACCGCTGTGCAGCAGCAGCAGCGACTCGCGCTCACCGATCAGAAAGGTGAACACCGCGGCGTACATGCCCGGCGGTGGCCGTGAATCGCTCGCCGACCTGGCCGGAATCAGGCGTTCCAGATCGTTCCAGAGGCGTCCCAGCCGGTCACTCAGCAGCGCGTCGAGGATCGCCGTGGTCGAGGAGAAATAGCTGTACACGGCGGGCCGGGATACGCCCAGCGCCCCGGCGATGTCGGCCATGCTCACCGCCTCGAAGCCCTGCTCGATGAACAGCCCGGTGGCCGCGTCCAGGATCTGCTGCCTGCGGGCCGAGGCTGCCAGGCGTTTGCGGTGTTCCAGAACGGTCATGACCTGAGTATAGCATTCAGATGACATTCTGTCACTTGACAAACTGTCATTAGTGGCGGAGACTGGGTTCATCTGCGGCCGGTCTCTCCCGGTCGCCCGTGAGGCCCCCATGACCCAACCCGACCCGATCGCCGTTTCCGCCGCCAGCCCGACCCGAAGTGGGCTGCTGCACGACCTCCGCACGCTCACGCCCGCCGAGCGCGGCCTGTGGCGGCTGCCGCTGATGTGGGCGGCCGCGGTCGCCATTCTGTTTATTCCGGTGGTCTACGTGGCCGTCTACCTGGGCAGCGTCTGGAATCCGTACGGCCAGCTCGACCGTCTGCCCGCCGCCCTCGTGAACCTCGACGCGGGCACCGTGTACCGGGGCAAGTCGTATGACCTCGGCGCCGACCTGGTGAAGAAGCTGCGGAACGACCCGCCCGCCAAGTTCGTGGCGTATCCGTCCGAGGCAGCGGCGCAGCGGGCGGTGCGCCGGGGTGAGGTGTACTTCGCGCTCACGCTGCCGGTCGACTTCAGCCGCAAGGCCATCGCCGGAAACAGCAGCGAGCATGGCCTGCTGCGTCTGTACACCGCCGAGGGCACGAGTTATTTCGCCAACCGGGTGGCCGGCAGCCTCGCCACGGCCATCGCGGGCAACCTCAACAGCCAGCTCGGCAACACCCGCTGGAGCACCGTGCAGAAGTCGCTGGTGCAGGTGCAGCAGGGGTTCGCCGACCTGCGGGCCGGGGCCGGTCGCCTGCGGGACGGCGCGGCCACCCTGGCGACCGGCACGGACAAGCTGCAGACCGGGGCCGACACCCTGGCGAGCGGCGCGGCCCGTGCCAGCAGCGGCAGCGCGCAGCTCGAACGCGGGGCGCAGCAGCTCTCGGGCGGCGTGTCTCGCCTCACTTCCGGCACGGCGCAACTCTCGGGCGGCGTGAGGCAGCTGGCGGCCCAGGCCCCCGGCCAGACCCAGCTTCAGCCGCTGCTGAACGGCGCGGCCTCGCTCGCCAGCGGCAGCGCCGACCTGAACACCGCCCTCGGCACGCTCTCGGCCGGTGCTTCCCGGCTGGCCGGCAGCGCCAAGGCCCTGGGCAGCGGCACGCAGGAATTGAAGGCTGGGACCGATCAACTGGCTGGCCGACTTCCGGAGCTGGCCGGTGGCCTGACCGGGCTTCAAGGCGGAGCGCAGAGCCTCGCGGCGGGGGTGGCCGACCTGAACACCGGCGCGGCCCGTCTGGCTGCGGGCACGAAACAGCTCGGCGCTCAGGGGGAGCAGCTGGGCCTCGGCGGAGCGCAGCTTCAGGCGCTGCAGGGCGGCCTGGGCGGGCTGCAGAACGGTGCCGACGCGCTCGCCAGCGGTTCGGCCAAGGTCCAGACCGGCGCCAACGCGCTCGCCCAGAACCTCGGCACGGCCCAGGCGGGCGCCCAGGCAGCGTCGAAGGGCGCGGCACAGCTACAGACTGGCGCGGCGCGTCTGGCCACTGGCAGCGCCCAGCTGGCAACTGGAGCCGCCTCGCTGGCGCAGGGCACGGCGCAGGCTCGGGCCGGAGCGGCGAAGATCAGCGGCGGCGCGGCCAGCCTGAACAGCGGCCTGCAGACCCTGGTAGCCGGAAACCTGAAAATCAAGAACGCGCTGACCACCATCTCGGGCCGTCTGCCCGCGCAGAGCGAGCTGAACACCCTCAGCGGCGGCGCTTCGGCCCTGGCCCGGAGCAGTGCCCAGCTGGCGACCGGCGTGGGAGGGCTGAGCAGCGGCGCGGCCCGGCTCGCCAGCGGTGCGCGGGACGCCAACAGTGGAGCGGTGAAGCTGCGTGACGGCCTGAACACGCTCTACAGCAAGATTCCGGCCAGCACCGAGCAACTCGGCGGTGACCCGGCCGGGCTCTCGACCAGCGTGCAGGTCGTCAGCCAGAGCACGGCCAGGGTGGCCAACAACGGCACGGCCTTCGCGCCGTACTTCATCGCGCTCAGCCTGTGGGTGGGTTGCACCCTGACTACCTTCATCTTTCCCTACCTGCTGATCCCCGAGAGCGGCCGCCGCACCGGGCAGCTGGCCCGGGTGCTGCGCAAGTTCGCGGTGCCTGCCGGCTACGTGGCCGCACAGGCGCTGGTGGTGGTGCTCGGCGTGCACCTGATGGGCGTGCAGTTTCTGCACCCGGGGCTGCTGGTCTTCACGGCGCTGGCCGCCAGCCTGACCTTCATGCTGCTGGTGCTGGCCCTCAACCTGCTGCTGGGTGCGGCCGGCCGCCTGCTGGCACTGGTGCTGCTGGTGATTCAGCTCGCGGCCTCGGGCGGCAGCTACCCGGTCGAGCTGTCGAGCCCGTTTTTCCAGTGGCTGCACACCTACATTCCTGTCACCGACGCGATCAACGCCATGCGTTACGCCCTTTTCGGCTCGTATGAAGGCCAGTACAGCGTGTTCATGCTGCGCATGGGGCTGGTGGCCCTGGTCAGCCTGGGCGTGGCGCTCGTCAGTCGCCGCCGCTGGCAGTACATCGCCGACGAACGTTTCCGCTCGCCGCTGGTGCTCGACGTGGGCTGAGGCACGCAAGACAACAGGAAGCGCCGCCCATTGTTGCCGGGGCGGCGCTTCCTGCTCTGTGGTCAGAAGTTCAGGTGGTGGGAGAAGGCACGCCGAATCAGGTTGCCCGAGTTCAACGTCCGGCGCAGCCGCTGCGGTTTGACGCTCTGCGCCAACGTGCCGACCGCCGTCCAGGTGGTGGGGCCGTCGCTTCCGGTCACGGCATTGACGGTCGTTGTGTAGGAGGTGCTGAAAGTCGCCACCGTCAGTTGCCCCGCACACATAACAACTTCAAGTTGGATCGAGCGTGAGTTTTACCGCGCCAGTCGCGGAAACTTGCCCCATCAGTCCCAGCTGCGTCGCCGTCTCGTACATGTCCGTCTCGGCCAGCGCCTGGGCCAACTTCTCTTTGGCGCTCACAAGGTTGATCACCGGCTGCACCACGCCTGTCTCACGGAGGGCGATCAGCCTGGCCCGCTGGGCCGTGAGGGTGACCTTCGTCTCGGCGTACTCGTCCTCAGAGTCGATGCCTCGCAGGTAAGCATTCCGGGCCTTGCTGAGTTGCTGATCGATGTCACGAACCGAGACGCTGGTACCAAGCTGCCCTGGCGCCGGCTGGGCGATCGCGTCACGGAGAGCGGCGTCATTCTGCTTCAGGGCCGTCAGGGCGTCGCGCACGACCTGGTGCATCTCTGCAACTCGGTAGTTTTTAAAATGGGTGCAGCCTTTCTTGGTATGAGGGGAGCGCGCCCGGTCTCCGCACTTGTAGTAGGAATAGGCCACTGACCCGCTTCGCCTGGCCAAGTGTCCGACCATCGTCCCGCCACACCCGCCACAGCGGATCCGCCCGGTCAGCGGCCAAGCATCCCGGCGTGTCCCACGGCGGCCCGCTCCAGTCGATCGGTACTCGGCCGCATGCTGCACCGCGTGCCGGAGTTCGTCACTGACGATCCGTGGGCAGGGCGCACTGATCGGCGCCTTGAGCTGCGTGATCCGCTGCCGCCAGACGCGACCGAACACCCACTCGCCCCGGTACGCGCTGTCGCGCAGGAGCTCGATCACCCGGCTGGGATCCCAGCGATTGTCACCGCGCGGCGACGGCACACCCAGCGCTGCCAGCTGCTCGACGATCCCGTACACGCCCGTGCTGAGCGCCTGCTGGTACATTCACTGCACCCAGGCCGCCTCGGTCGGCTCGACCTGGTCGTTCTTCCAGCCGTAAGCCCGCAGCTTGTTGAGCGGCTTCCCGGCGCGGACCTTGGCGAGCTTGCCGCCCATCACCCGCCGGGTGATCTTTCTGCGCTCGGCGTCAAACAGCACGGCGGAGATGCCGAACATCAACGAGTTGCTGTCGTCCTCGAAGCTGACCGGCCCCTCAAGGGTGCTGTGCAGTTCCAGGCCAGCTTCAGCCAGCGCCCCCGCGAGACCGTACGCAATCGGTACGGTGCGGGCGAGCCGGTCGAGGCTGGACACGATCACAGACTGGTATCGGCCCGCGTCGCTGAGGAGTTGCTGGAAGGCCTGCCGCTGCTCCCGGGTGCCCGTGATGACATCGCGGTACACCTGCTGCACCTCGAGCCCGGCCCGCGCTGCGTACCCCTGACAGGCGCTCTCCTGAGCGGCGAGGCCATAGGCACCATCCTCGGCTTGACCGGCAGAGCTGACGCGCAGGTAAACGGCAGCGGAGCGGGTCATCCTTCACCCTTGCAGCGGAAAAGTGCTTCTTCGGTCATGGTTTAGACTTTTCTCGCCATGCCCGTATGAGCTGCCACACGCCGAGACATGTGAGGCTGGTTTTGAAGGTTGATGCGGACCAATTGTTGAGAGTCGAGTCATCAAGTACCAACATGATCCCACCGGCCACTCCAAGCCCGCCAATCAGCACAAGGAAAATACCTGGAGAGATCAGTGTACGCACAGGGGACGGTGAAACATTCCGTAGATAATTTTAGAGAGTTGTGTCAGCAGACGTTTCACCCTGCTTTCCTTTCCCTCTCTGGCCGTGCGGGCACGGTGCCGCATCAGGCTTTAAGTCGCCACGTCACGGATGCCCTTCAATAAGTCATACCTGCCGCAACAGAGCTACATGCCGTTAAAAGCGTCCAGGACTTTCCATCAATATCAATTGGTCCTTATCTAATGACAGTAGAATGAAAACTCCGGACTCAAAAGCATCAAAATTCAATATCGCGTATTCAAAATTTATACTACCAACGGAGGTTTCTCTCCAACCTTTAAAAACTCTTTCATCAAAGCTTTTATTGATAAGTGACTCAATTGTATTTTTATCTTTTATTATATTTGCGCAAAATAAGTCACCGCGCGAGATTTTTTTGAGTTCACCCAATAAATTTCTCCTATAAGTGTTTTATAATCACTTTTCATTGATTCTGTGCTGCCAAGAATCTGATCGGTACGCAAATTAAAATCTGCCTTAAGGGTAAAGAGTTACTCGATAGCGTGATCACGATTAGACAAACGGCAACTTTCTTCACAAGTTTGGCTCTCCTGAGATATTAGTCTGGTGGTTCATTGCTTCGAAACTCTTATAATCACTCTCACTCGGCTTGTGCTCGTGTCGTAGTGCTTCATCTGCGCTGCCCGAGTTCCTGCCAACTCATCACAGCGAGATAGAGCCCGCAGAGAATGGTGTGGAATGAACCCCCCGGACAGGACCAGCAGCCAAGACACTTCGCATGGATCAGCCGGTAGGCTGATTACACCGCGAAGGAGCCCAGATGCCAGGACGGAATCACAGCCGCGAATTTA
>Ga0160427_10002634_pt1 | contig 10758 bp, 7 predicted proteins | sample SolpanmetagenomL_FD_108194 | JGI IMG/M metagenome (GOLD analysis project Ga0160427, IMG submission 108194) | Solar panel surface microbial communities from Lawrence Berkeley National Laboratory, California, USA - L | ecosystem: Engineered > Built environment > Solar panel > Unclassified ...
TCATCTCACAGCATCTTGTGTAGTCGTGGAATGATAGTCTTCAAGATTTCCTCCATTTTGAGGCAGACACATAGTCGCTTCAATACACATTATTTTGTACAATAGTCATCCGCATGTAAAAGTCTTGGCGCCCCCTTGGATAGGGAGTTGGGCTATTAGATCTGTTGTGAACACAGTTACGATACTATCAGGATTTCTCAATGAAAACAAATCACTTGATGAATGATTGCGTTTTGCTGTGCCCATTATGACCACTGAACTAAAACTGAGTACGTGAAGGGAAACAAACACCATGCCACCCGCTGCGTTCTCAAAGCCTCGAGCACCATTCGGTCCGCTACTACTCAGGACTACTTAATGTCACCCACTCCACCTCCAACTCCACCAGAGCCTCCACGACCTCTACGACCTCCACGACCTCCATGACCTCCACGACCTGAATCACCCCTCCAAGGAGCGGCTTGCCCTTTCGCTGCTCCCCTCCTCTGGTTCCTGGGTTTTTGCTTGGTTCCAGTGATTGTAGCGTGAGGACCAACATCAACGGTGTTGGCCGCGGCGGGAGTTTGCTGTCCAGGGGCGGGGGTTTGTTGTCCAGGGGCGGGGGTTTGTTGTCCAGTGGGCGGGGGGGGCGCTCCAAAAGAAAAGACAGGCTTCGCGCCGCCGTTGCCATCGTCCATATCAACATCATTGTCCTCCTCTTCTGCATCGATGACGTTGAGGCCGATGAGTGCCAGTTCCTCCGGGGTAAGCAATTCCCTGGGTGGTCTCTGCGCGAGGATTGTCTTATGCATTGCGGAGGGAATGTACCGTACGTCACGGGTAAGCCTCAAGTCCTGCAAGAGCGCGACGAGTTCCGGATAAAGGTTGGAATTCGACCATCTCTTGACGTGCTTCTCGTACTTGTTGAAGGCACCGACAAGACAGAGAGCACTCTTCGCACGCGTCAGCGCGACACACATTCGGCGAGCGTCGGAAATCCAGGCAACCGTGTCGGCATTGGCCTTGTCGTTCTTGGTTAGAGAAAAGATGATGATATCATTCTCTTGACCTTGGAACTTGTTGATCGTCACAATCTTGACGCCCGCTGGCAGGATCTTGGCGAGATACCATACTTGCCCGATGTAAGGACAGATGACAGTGATCTTGTCGGCGGTAATCTGGACTTCACCTTCCTGAACCTCCGTGTAGCCGAGTAAGCTCTCGATGTACCAAGCGATGAAGGAACCTTCCTTGCGATTGCAAGCCGTTGTGGTACCGGCATAATCCTCACTGAAAGCATCATCCGGAGTCGAGAGAGCCACTCGGTTTGAGGTGATTGGAGGGGTGACGCTCATGACCTTACCCCAAACTGCCTTGACGGTTCGCTGAACGGGAGTTTCCTCGTCTTTCGAAACATCCGTCCGAACCTTGCCGTCGTAGAACTGCCTGGAAGGAAAGTCACAGACATCTGGTGGCATCCGGTAGTTGATGTCTATCCAGTTTTGTCCGCTAGTCCTACTAAGCCGCTCGAACATCGAAAGCTCCATCTGCTTACTCATCTCGTTGTACTTCTTTGAGACAACGACCGGTGGGAGCTGAGACTCGTCGCCGAGTTGCACCATTAAGCGTAAGGATTCCCGGTAGTTCCCAAGCGCGACCGCGACGTCAGCCTCGAGTGCCTGAGCAGCCTCATCAACGAAGAGCACCTCTGCGGCGAAGTTTGCCCTCAACAAATCGGCGCCGCAGGAGTTGAGGGTGGAGACGACGACGTGCATACGCGCGACGGTGAAGGCCAGGATCTTTTCGTAGAGCTTGGTGTAATCCTTCTGGTCCCTTCCGCGTTTCTCTGCAGGGTCATGTGGTGCGACAGGCTTCTGAAGTTCCGCGTGCAGTTTCCTGAACTCCTGGCATACGCGACCGAATTCGGTATCGAGTTGCATGTTAAGCTCCACAGATCGCTTCATATGGGCGGCAGGCGATGATTCCGCAAATGAGCTCCAGTCGGCCCTTGACGTGTCAAATTCGTCGACGGCCATTTCCACATAACGATCGGCCTCGTCCATAGCATCAGGGTTGCGGCTCTCCATGGCAGACTTGAATTGAGCGTGGGTGACGTACGCAGGCGTCCAACGCATTACATTCCTGTCGTTGAGTTGACCATCGGCAATAATGCGTTCTAGTATACCCTGGGCGGCATTGTTGGAAGGAGCGCAAGCCAATGATTTGACTTCGCACTTAGCCGCGTATTCTAAACCGACCATGCCAGTTCGGGTTTTGCCACAGCCCGGAGGACCACGCACGTTGACGAACCCACCGGGAGCCTTGATCATCTGCCGCACTGCAGCTCGCTGGCTGGAATTGAGAGTGGTTGCCAAGCGGTTTTCGAACCATTGAGTCCAAGTTGCGGTAACTTTGGCGTCGACTACCATAGCTACCTCCTCAATGTCAGGGTTGTGGCCACCAAGAATCACAACGGGAATGTTCAGCGAATTGGCCGGTCGCTGGTAATCCTGTTCCACAAGGCGGATGCCTTGGAGCTGATTGTTGAAGGACTTAGAGTCGACTATAGCTTGAAGCCTGATTGGCACCTTCTCACCCTCCTTGAAGAGCTCTGGTCGTCTGCACGTGACGATGATCTCCATGTCGAACTGATCCACCTTGATGGAAGTGGTGATGTTGCCTCTCAAAGTGACCCATTGTTCTTGAGCGCTGAGGCCAGCGCCGAAGGTGGTGAGGACGTCAACCTTAACACCCAAGCCTTCTTCAGGTAAAACCTTCCTCACTCCATCCCGGTTGCTGACAAGGTTAACGAAGAGCCGAAATGATCGTCCTGACGTGCCGTAAGCAATGGCTCGAGCCCAATGGTGACTGCCTTCCGGTAGTGCGAACATGCCCTTGAGTTTCTCGGTGTTGTAATCAAGGCTCCTCAAGGTACTTAATTCCTCGGTGATGGCCCAGTCCCTTTTGTCTGCACGGAGAGTCCTGGGAGGAAGTGCAACACATGTGCCAAGCATACTTTTCTTTGACAACCAGGGCATAAGCTTGACCGATTCATTGAAAGGAGGGAGACCTTTGCCGGTGAAAGCTGCCAGATGCGTCCCAGCGATTTCCGAGAAGGCAGGGTGGATTCCTAGGTACCAGTGGAGACCGTACGTGCTTTGTAACGTCATGACCAGTCTGAAGAATTCCGTGTGCTGTTCACCTTGGGCCATGTCAGCATCGGTTTCGAAAGCGCGTGCTATCACGATATCCTGGGCCGTGAGGAGTGTCCTTCCGAGGTCGATGATATGCTGTTTCTCGGTTGAAAGCGTGGCTACAGACGCGAGATTGTCTCTCATGAGTCTGATCTCCTCATCGGTCGCTCCAAGGCACATTGCTTGACCACCCATCTTCATCTTGAGATCCATGATGATGAGCCGGTTGTTGCGCGCATACATTTTCGCACCTTCGGGAAGCGCTCGCTCGGGGTCAATGGTGCGTTTTCCCTGCACTTTTATCGGCTCCATATCCTTGCCGTAGATGCGGAACTCAATGTGCGTATCGTCCTCACGTCGCAAGAAGAACGAGAAGCTGGCCGTCTGCGTTGCTCTGTCGAATCCGATAGCAAAATCATGCGAATGATTACCAAATTGCCAACCATTCACCACAAGCGACGTCAAATCCTTCGGGAACTCCACCCAGCGTTTGGAAGGTGCTTCGAAGTCACAGCCTCTTTGCTGATCCCAGACTGCCTCGAAACCTTTCGGAAGGACGTGTTCGCCAAGAGATTTGACTTCCACCGCGAGGTCTGCCTTCTTCCTGGGTCCACTGGCATCTGAAGAAGCTGGACGTTTCTGTCCCTTGCCTGCATACGGAGCCGAGGATGCTGAGCTAGCTGCACTAGCTCCGAATCGGCCCTGGAAGAAAGAACTTGGACCAGACATGGCGTGATAAGAAGTGAGAAGGTACCGCGTGAGCAGCAACTGAAAAGTAGCCTCAGATGAGTACTACGACGAAGCTCAGATGAGTCTTCGTGAAGAAAGGACGAGAGAAGGTACCGCGTGAGCAGCAACTAAGAACAGCCTCAGATGAGTTCTGTTTCGAGCTCAGATGAGTCTCGAAGGGAGTGGTGAAGAAAAGGTACCGCCGAAGCAGCAACAAAAAGCAGCCTTAGAAAAGTACCGCACGAAGCTCAGAAGAGTCTTCGTTGTGACAGAAAAAAAGAAAGGGACGTACCTGTAGGTGTGAAAAAAGGCGTGAAAATGAATTGGAAAGCAAAGAGGAACCTGCAAAACAGTTTTGAGGTTTGTGGGTTGACAAGGCGGCAAATTAGACGCGCCTAATGCAGAAACGCGATGCAGCTTTTTGCTTGAAATGAAATGACTTATGACTTGTGAGGGGAAGTACCCCGATCCTGCTTTGTACGAGCCATTTATCCCCCCACCCCCGCCGCAAGGAGCACACTCTGTATTCTACTCTCGACGGATTTACACAGTCATCACTTTAATACTCGTGATGATAGAGTGGTGATGGCATTGCTTGTCATCGAACTTTCATATTTGCGAGCGAGACAAACATGCATAACTTGGACTGGCTGTGGGGTTTGGCATGGAGCAGTGTGAGCATACCAGTATGTTCGTCGCACGATATGGAGAGCATAACACATTCCATTTTGAATGAACATTGTTCGTGATACCGAGAGTGAGAAAGGTAAAATAATACTAGACTGAAGATGGTAGGAATGGTTACCGAACATATTGTAGACACGTTCAAGTGGGCGACAAAGAAGTGCCTTTGTTGCGCAACATGTAGGAGTAATTTGTATCCTGCTTTTGTTTGAATGTCGAAACAAGGTTTGGGAAAATCTTAGTGAGGAGGACAAACAGTGAGTTGTGACCGAGGACGGATTAACCCAGGCAATAGGGAGGCAACACCAACGATGGTGTAGTAATTGGATATTTCTGTATTTCAAAATCACTGTACTGGGTTGCTGTAATGCCCATATATTCATACGAATAAATTAATCACTACATTGGTACGGCAGGTGTAGACAGGTTATGACATGTAGTTGAATTATTTTATAAAACCCTTTTGAGAAGACTGTATTAGTAAGCTTATATGTTCCTAAATATCTCTCCTTCCTATTCTAGTTTCTATGGGATTGGAACTTCGCATTGCTCTAATGTTCCAATTGTCCTTCCATGAACAATCATAGTATGCAAGGTAGCACCTTCACAGCTTCTTTTCGAAGCATCTCTCCTTGAGCGTCTCTTTAAGCGTCTCAGTTTTGAGCGTCGTCTCCGTCTTCTTCTTGAGCGTTGTCTCCATCTTAAGCGTCGTCTCGTCTTAAGCATCGTCTCCGTCTTCTTCTTGAGCCTCCGCTCCATTAGTGCCCTCTCTCTCTCAATTGCCTGATGTTACAAAGCGCCGTTTGGATCCGTTAGAAGCGCCCCGCTGGCCCGTCTTTTGGCATTGGAAGCACTCCGGACCAACAAGGGCCTCCTTCATCTTCATGAGCACCTCCTTCTTGAGTCCCTCTTTCATATTCGTGAGCGCCTCCTTCTTGAGTGCCTCCTTGGCTATGAAGGCTTTTCTATTTACATACTTCACGCTAACAAGCCTTCTCAATATCCTACAGTCTTTTTGATTCAGGCAATTTCAAGTACTCTTTGCAATCTTCTACCATTTACCATTTAACGGGACGCAAGCTTGACATGGGCTCCTACACAATTATCTGCTCGACTTTTACCAAAGGCGAAACAGGCGAATTTTCCCTCACTATTGACAGCGACGTTGCTGTTGTTCTCAAGCCTACGCCTCGAGAAGGTGTAGGGCGTATACGAACCCAGCTAGCTGATGCGTTATTCCCTTCAGGCATTAAGGCCGTTGCTGCGCCAGTTACTCCGCACATGATGACACGCATGAACTTCTGCGTAAAGTACGTTGCATCAATGATACGACAGAATCCGACCATCCAACATTCACCACTACGCCTTACTGTCGAGCTGCGCCAGTTACTCCGCACATGATGACACGCATGAACTTCTGCGTAAAGTACGTTGCATCAATGACGACAGAATCCGACCATCCAACATTCACCGCTACGCCTTACTGTCGAGCTTAGTCGTGGACCGAATAGGCAGATCCTGATCGTGAGCGCAAGTGGCATATTCACCGATGCATCTATGGGTGTGGACGTGGATAGAAAAATGAAAGAGGGGCACGATATGTGGTTGGTGTTGGAGCGGCTCGGCATTAGCTTTGAAGGCTTTAAAAGTCCAGAGGAGCGTGTTAGTGTTGAAGTGTACCAAGGATTACAATGGCATCTGTCGTTTCCGCCCGAGCAAGAGGCCTTTTCTTTGCCGCTTTCAAATGCGCCTCTACAACCTGGCCTGTAGGGGCATCGTCTACCTATTCTGCAGCTTCCCATTGTCTCCTTTTACGAACAACCTCTCCGGATCTCATCAGCTCTAGGCTACGTCACATCAGTTAGATCCGGCCTTCAGCCTTCAGCACTACTTTACTTGCCACCTCCTCCTCTTTCTCTACCTTGTTCAAGAGCCTCGTTTCAATTCTACTGGAGCCTCGTTCCAATTCTACTGGAAAAAGAGAAGGAAGAAATCAGGTACAACAGCAACTTCGTCGATTGCTGTCAACAACGCTAGAGCTCCGTACCGTCGTCCTTTTAACCTTATCATCCGAGCCTTTCAGCTCCGCCTTATCCACGGCCTCCGCAACAAGGTCTATCCCATTCAGGCCGTTAGCAACAACCTGCTCCAACACTGTTAATTTCAACCGTTTTACTTTCGATCCAAATGGATTTCAACATGTGACGAGCCGAAAGTCAATTATTACTGCCATTGGCCAATGCGCCCGCAAACAATTCATCTGTTTGATGAATAGGAAAAAGCTTTATTATAGTCCCGTAGGGGCATTTTTAAGACACGCCTTCCACTATACCTTTTCCCCCATGGACAGCCGTCAACCTGGATGATCAAGCGCAGTGTAAAGAACTTTTGAAACATCTGAGCCACAATATGGTTGTGGTGGATCACTTCTTGAACAACTTTGTGTTCCCTCGGCATGCTAAGCAGTTTGCCCAGAAGCTGGTTTCTTCCGGATGGGATTTGCCTCTTCTTCCAGCGAACGGTTCAGGAGAAGATCACTTCTTGAACAACTTTGTGTTCCCTCGGCATGCTAAGCAGTTTGCCCAGAAGCTGGTTTCTTCCGGATGGGATTTGCCTCTTCTTCCAGCGAACGGTTCAGGAGAAGTGGGATCGCGACAGAAAGAGAATGTCAGACCTACGAACTCGAAAACTGTCATGAGGCTCGCCGATGGTGCGCAGTCATCTCTGACGACAGGATTCAGCGGAACAAATGACAACCGTACATTGCTTAAACCTTCCTCTTCTCTACAACAACACCTTAGGATCTACTCCTATTCGACAATGGATACTGCGGTTCAGCAACTTCTCTACAAAATCCATAGTCATTTGGCCAATACTCCGAGCTTCTTTGGAGCCTTTCTCAATTCATATTCCTCTGTTTTACGTCAACGTTCAACCTCCCTACTACGTCAGCCGCTCCATGGCCTACTCCACAACACTGTTTTACTAATAGCAAAGTTAACTTTGGATTTTTAGAAATGATAGGATAAAGCATGCAACGGTGGAGGAGTACTGGCTGAATACTGGCCGAGTAATCTATTAATATGATCGGGTTTTTCTTTCTACTGAATAGTCGGCCAACCAAGTGGAGGCTTTAGCGAGTTACAAGTGGTTCCTGGTAACCCGCAAAATGGAAGAGTTCGCATTAATAACTCAAAGTCTTATGCACATTTGCTTCACATATTTGGAGGAAGTCACGCCCTCGGGTTGATGAAAGGGGGGGAAGGGGTGTTTCCGCTAAGCTCTCCTCCTCCTCCTCCTCCTCTTCCTCCCTTCTTCATTCTTCATGCTTCATTTTCATTCTCCAACATACGACCTTCTTCCCCTTCGTTATTCCGGCTAGTGCCCGGTGCTCATCTGAGACTGCCTTTGTTGCTGCTACGCGGTTAACCTTCCAAAAGTTGAGAGAGACTCTTCTGAGCTCTTCACAGTACTCATCTGAGGCTGTTTCTGTTGCTGCTTCGGCGGTACCTTTTCATCAATCACCCCTTCGAGACTCGTCTGAGCTCACACAGGACTCATCTGAGACTGTTATTTGTTGCTGCTTACACAGTACCTTTTCATCCTTCTCGCCCTTTAGAGACTCATCTGAGCTCTGCACAGTACTCATCTGAGGCTGTTTCTGTTGCTGCTCAAGCGGTACCTTTTCATTCCATCTCCATGCCTTCATCAGGCGTTCCCCCTGCTTCTCAAAAGAAAGGCGCTGCTGTTACCAAGGCGAAGAAAGCCGGACGACTCGATGCTCCTGGGAACAGTCAGCAAACTCTTGAGCAACTCATAGCTCCTCAGAAGAAAAAGGCCGTTCCGAAAAATTTCGTTGACGATGACCCGGAGTATGAAGCGGCTGTGAGGCAAAGCCTTTTGGTCGACGATGAATCTGACCTCGAAAAAGCTATAAGAAACAGCCTGGCCGATGTGCGTCCTGCACGGGAGCACCAAGAAGACCCTGCACTCCAGGAAGCCATTCGCCAAGGTATTCTCGACCCCGAGTCCTCATCCACCTTTCTTCCTTCCCGCAATTCCGAGTTTGGACCTGATGGCAGGAACAAACAAGGTGAATACTACATTGGCGATGACATCATGACTTCCGTGTTTCCTCCAAACATGAGGAAAAGGGGACTGCCGACTGGCGATGACCTGTTTGCAGCTACTGGATTGCAAACAACAAAGGCGAGTGACAATCGTCCACTTTTGTATATTGACAGTGAGGATGATGAAGATGAAGGTAGTGACACTTTCTCGGACATCATCAACAAACGTGGTGGAAAGATGACATCCTCTGATGTTAAGAAGGTCCTCGAAGCCCCGCACCTATCCGCCTCTGGCAGGCCTCTTCGTAAGGTGAACGACAACAAAAAGGCCGACTACAAGGAGGTCTTTGCATTGGACAGAGAAGAATCCGAGAATCCGGTTACTCGTCGCGCCCTGGATCCTCGTCGCAAGCCGTTTTCTCTTGAACGCGGAGGTGTTCCGTTCATATCCAGCAATCCTCGACGTAAGGTGAATGCTCTCTACCAGGAAGAGTCCGAAAATGACGATGCCGATTCTGATGTCGAAGTTCGACCTTTAACCGTGTATCGTAAACGCCGGGTCAGCTCACTCTCGAAGCCACAACGCAACGCCAAGAGAGCTAAAAAGGTGGAAATTAGGGATGTATCCCAGGACTCGGAGGAAGAAGGTTCTGAAAGAGAGGTCGTCGGCGTCGAAGATTTGGATAATATACAAGCGGCCGATCTCTCCGAAGCCATAGACTACGACTCTTTCGACGAGGATACTGAGTTCGTCGAGCAACCCGATGACATCCCTGATATTTTCACCATCGACGAGACAAAAATGGAGCCAACTGATCGCGACCAAGCCGTGACGGAGTTCCTCAGATGTGTACAAGATCCGACTATGATGCGAATGGTGCAGACTTTTCTACAAGACAATAACATCTTCAACAAGTCTCCAAAATCAGCAAAGGCTGCTTCGGATTCGCGCAAACAGCGGAACCCAGATCATCTTTGGGACTCGCAAGATTCACAGGCCCCCTCCTTCGACGACGTATAGGAACGTTTTGCCAAGGAGATGTCTGTGAAACATGGACGCGAGAAGCGACTGTTTTGTAAGTATGCTGGGTCAAGAGATGGCGGGCTCCTTATTGGTCTTCATTGGCCAATCAAGACTGGTCAAGCGGTTAGGGACGACTTTCAGGTTATGAACGACCCGCGAAACGCGACCATGCGTTTTATCATGAACAAGCTAGGTCTTGCTAGGTCTGCAGCTGGACTGGTCGATGATATACGCTTACTCGATCGCCTGCCATACAAAATGGCGCACCCAAAGCCTGATATTGGTGTACAGGAACTACATCCGACGACTATGACGGAGGCTGAGATCGCAGACTACGAAGAGCTCTATACTCAAGAATGGATAGCTTCTAAGCATCCAATCGCGCTTCTCTGTGGACAAAAGAATGCTGACTGGCATAAGAAGACGTTTCCAAATCGTACAGAGATCGCATTATCAGACGTCGAAATCTTCACTCCAAAAATCAAGATTTCGGCATATATTGAATGGAATGATCTCAATACCATCCGCCGTATTACTTTCGTCTCCTACCATCCAGAAGGTCTGTGGAGGTGTCAAAGGATAAAGATACTTGAAACTATAGACTACGTTTGGAACTTGGCGGCAGACTTATCAGGACGTCGCATTAAGAACCCTAAGTACTTCGAGAGAAACGCAGCCGATTGGATAGCCTCGGAAACTGACTGCCATGATACGTCCTTTAATCCGTCGGCATTTGGAGAGAAGACGGGTCTCGATATCATATCCATAATCTTGAAAATTCTCTTTAATGAGAAACTTTGGAACCGGAGATTTGCTAAGGACCAACTCCCACCTATGGTTATTGCGGGAATTGAGAAGGAATTCCATAACGTGGACGAAATATACGCTCCGGACGCCAAGGTCTCACCCACACGAGCGCTTCACGGTGTGTACTCGGCTCGTGGGCGCGCTCGTGGGTGGGCGACTCAAGAAGCCGCTGGACATCCGAGTCTCGTTCGTGGGCGTGCGACTTTGGCAGCCGCTGGACATCCGGGTCTCGTTCGTGGGCGTGCGACTTTGGCAGCCGCTGGACATCCGA